>Ga0114978_10005119_pt1 | contig 10519 bp, 11 predicted proteins | sample S_140212_EF_Meta_FD_87027 | JGI IMG/M metagenome (GOLD analysis project Ga0114978, IMG submission 87027) | Freshwater microbial communities from Lake Simoncouche, Canada to study carbon cycling - S_140212_EF_MetaG | ecosystem: Environmental > Aquatic > Freshwater > Lake | place: Lake...
AAACTATTGCCGCGCTTCCGCGTAGCCGCGAAGAGGCGTTGGCGCACGGAATGAAGAATTTCCGTGGCGACGAACAGTGCTCCAATGGTCATTTGCCAGTTCGCCGCGCGTCCGACGGCGTTTGTTTCTTTTGCAAGCGAGAAAAAACCCGCTCGGTCGCCGAAAATAGGCGCCGGCACAAAGGACAAGCTAAATTTACGCCGCTTCAGCGCGTAGTAGCTGGCTCAAAATTCGGCGATTTAATCGCAACTGGCAAATTTAAAAGAGAAAGGGTTGTTAGAAAATTTCGAACATACACTATTGCCTATGACGAGGTTACTTGCACTTGTGGTCAGACTTTCTGGATAAGACGGGAACGGTGGGGTGTTCAGAAAAGCTGCCTTCAGTGCAAGCAGCGTCGATCTTCGAGTGCTACGTCAAAGACGATCGCGCCAAAGATTGCCCGACCGTTAGGAGTTTCAAGAACCGTTGCGGGTTTACTTTGGTTCGCGGCGCGCAAAAGAGCGCAAATAAACGGTATTCCTTTTACCATCAAGCCTGAAGATATCCACGTGCCAGAAACGTGTCCGGCACTCCAGATCCCGTTAGATCGGTCCATGCGCCGCAGTCGTAGCCGAAGCCCGCGAAAAGACGCGCCATCACTCGATCGAGTGGATAACACAAAGGGATATACGGTTGGCAACATCCGAGTGATTAGCCACAGAGCTAACAATCTAAAAAAGGATGGCACGGCGATGGAGCATATCGCGATCGCTGAATTTATGGAGCTATTGGGGATCTATGCCTAAAATCGCTTGGACACCCTTGATGATGAGCGAGTTACCCCCAACGCGAGGTTCCGCCATTGCGGCAAAGAAGCGCTATTTCTTTACCGGAAAGGTGTGCTCGAAGGGGCACATGGCCCCACGAGTTGTTCCATCTGGAAAATGCCTTTATTGCCGACGCCTGGGGGCCAAGGCGCAAACGCAACGCAAGCGGTCTGAGCAAAAATTGGGCAATTACGTCGCGCCGCCAGCTAACAAAAGACATGGATTAGGCAGTAGCCTGGAAATGATGCTTTGGCAGAGCGCAAAAAATCGAGCCAGAATGAATGGTCGGCCATTCTCAATTAAGGTGACGGACATTGCCGTTCCAAAATGCTGTCCAGTGTTTGGGACTGCACTCGATTCTGTATGGGGCGCCAGAAAACAAAACAATGCTGATCGGGCGAATGCGCCGTCGCTAGATAGAATTGATCCTCGCAAGGGATACGTGCCTGGTAACGTTATTGTACTTAGCTATCGGGCAAACATGCTGAAGGGGGATGGATTGCCCGACGAACATCGAAAAATTGCGGCCTACATAAGCTCGCATTCGACTTCCTAGGCGTATAAAGCGCGAATGTTCTACCCAACTCAGTTGGGATCGGTCATTTATATTGTCAACATGGCAAGACTTCTTGATAAAGAGTTCGGCTCAATGAAATCTCTGCATTTGTTTTGGCTGTGTTTCGCCTTATTTTTCGCGATCGTCGGCGCCTCGGCCTCTGATCTAGTAGGCCGCGTGGTAGGCGTCCATGACGGCGATACGATCACAGTCTTGGACGCCAGCAAAACGCAAAACAAAATCCTCCTATCCGACATTGACGCGCCAGAGCTAAAGCAGGCGTTCGGCACTAAGTCCAAACAAAGCTTTTCCGACCTGGTTTACAACACGCAGGTAACGGTCGAATGGACCAAGCGCGACAAATACGACCGCATCGTTGGCAAGGTGCTATTTATGCTGACCGGCTGCCTTACACCGGCATGGCGTGGTTCTATCGCCAATACGCCAGCGGGCTAAAACCCGAGGATCGGGCGAAATACGATGCGGCCGAGAATAGGGCGCGCGGGGGGGAAAGCTGGGGCTGTGGAGAGATCCGAAGGCGGTGGCGCCGTGGGAGTGGAGGCGGAGCTAAACTAAAGGCTAACGTGCAGCACGGCAAAATTCTGTGCTTATCAATAGGGGATGGGTAACGGTTATGAATACAGATGCGGGCGGCGTCGGCAGGTCAATCCTGTGGGCGGCAATAATTATTGCGATTGGAATATTCTTGTCGGCGCAGCGTATCGCATACGTGGTTTCTTACGAGGGGAAATGGGATTCCTGTATGAAAACGTTTACCGAGAATCGGTCAAGTCCTGTTTTAAAACTCGATCCGGACGCCCGAGATCGTGCGGCGGTCACAGCCTGCATGAATTCAATGATGGGGCGGCCGCCGGCGATTCAATAGACGCCGTAAGAGCGTGGTGAATGAAAATAAGTGATAACAAATAATGGGGAGGCAGATGGACCGCAAATTGAAATGGTTTTGGCTTGCGCTGGCCGTGGTGACGGTTCTCGGTGCGGCGCATATGTTTCGCTTTGCGCCATTGGTCAATAGCGAAGGCCTCCCCTCTGTAGACGGGGGGCTACCTGTTTGGGATCGATGGTTTCACCGGGGATGTTTGGTCTTTATAGCGAAGGATAACAAGCGCGTTTGTGCGCCAAGCGATATCGACGAAATTGCGAAAACGCCATGGCGGGAATGAGGTTTCGAGGGGGATCGTGCTTTGGATATGACTAATATGCTTCCGGAAATCGGGTTGCTGTATGACATCGTTGGCGCCATTCTGGTTACGCGCGCAGTTGCGTTTACGGCAGACAAGATTCTCGCGGCGCAGGCCGGCACCTATTGGGGCGGAAACATTGCTTTGTTCGCCGCACTTGAGGAGCAGAGGCACGACGGCCGATTCGGGTTGGCGTTTCTCTTAAGCGGTTTCATTTTGCAGTTTTTGGGCGCTTTGGGGATCAATTCACCTGTATGGATTGAGTATGCAATCGCCGGGGGTATCCCTGTTGGGTTGGTCGCCTACGCAATGATGCGCGGTAGATTGCAAGCTACGCGCAAGGAACGATTCCGCAAAATCGTTATTGATCGGATTGTCCCCAATGATTCGCAGGTAAAGCCGTGAGCCTCACGCAGCCCGATGCCTAGCTCGTTAACTTTACCACTAAAAAGCATTGAAACATAACAAAAACAAAGGGATAGGCATTTTATTTGTATGCATGGGCAATATCTGCCGCTCACCGACGGCAGAGGCGGTGTTCAGGTACGCCGTATCGCAGGCAGGGTTACAAGACGCGATCGAATGCGATTCCGCCGGCACGCACGACTATCACATCGGGGAACCGCCTGACCGGCGGGCGCAGCAGGCTGCACTTGGCCGCGGCTACGATATGAGCAATCTGCGCGGGCGCCAGGTGGGCAAGAAAGACTTCGAGCAATTCGATTACGTTGTCGGCATGGACAAGCACAACCTGGCTTTGCTCGCGGACCAATGCCCGAAGTCGCACGTGCACAAGCTCTGGCTTTTCTGTGATTTTCATGCGGACTACGCAGGACGCGTAGTGCCGGATCCGTATTACGGCGGACCGCAGGGCTTCGAGCAGGTGCTAGACATGATAGAAGCGGTCAGCGACAGCCTCATCGCGCGTCTGCGGCAAACACCCCGCGGATAAAAAAATGCCGGGAGGGTTCCCGGCATTTTAATAACAACTTACTTTCTAGTTTCGACCTGAGCCAACGGCTCGCTGCTGACAGGCGGCAACGGTGGACGCACGCGCGGCGGGCGCGGCGGAGCCGACGGCTCCACTTTGCTTGCGGCTACGCTCAGTTTTTCAGAATTTGTTTCGACCTGCGATAGGTCGGGCGGCAGCACGACAGGTGCGCGCACCACCGGTACCGCGGGCGCAACGACTACCGGCGCGGCAGGAACGTGTTCGACGACACGCTCTGCAACCGGCTCAGGTTGCGCACGATGTTCCTGTTCAGCTTCCCGGACCGGTGCGGCGTACGACGTTTCGACCGGTGCCGAATACGAAGTTTCAACCGGCGCGGGCGGAGTCGGCACGCGCGGCACTTCGACCTGGCGCGTCGGAAACGAGTCAGCCGTTACCTGAGAATCGGCGACCATTGCCTCAGCGGAGACCTCTGCGCCGCCGTTGCCCGTTGCGGCCACTTGCTGCTGTGGTGCCCCTTCGGCAGCGGTCTGCGCGTCATGGCGCTCTGCGCGATCACGTCCGCCACGTCCACCACGGCGGCGGCGGCTGCGGCCTTCACCTTCGGCGCGCGGTGCTTGCTGTTCGCGAGGCTGGCCCGGAGTTCCACCGGCTTCAGCTTGCGGCTGATCGCTACCTTCAGGACGCGGCGGGCGCTGTTGTTGCTGCCGGTCCCTGCGCTGCTGTTCCTGCTGCGGATCACGCGGCGGCCGTGGTTCACGCGGCTCGCGGGGCGGACGCGGTTCGCCGTTGCGGCCACGTTGCTGGTTGCGGCCACCTTCGCGGCCGCCTTCAGCGCTACCTTCGTTGCGCGGCTCCTGTGCGGGACGATCGCCACGCGGCTCATCGCGTTTGTGGTCGCGGCGCGGTCCATTCTGACGGCCGCGGCGCTGGCCCGGACGCTCGCCACGGTCAGTCCGTTCCGGACGGTCGCGCGTCATCGCAGGTTTGGTTTCGACCGCCGTAGTTGCCGGGCGTTTGTTGAACCAGCCGAAGATCTTGCTGATGATCGAAGGCTCGCCCGGCGCCGCAGCAGGTGCAGCGACCGCTTTCGGCGTGTGATCGACAATAGGCGCAGGTTGCGACGGCGTGATGCCTTTGACCGCAGCTTCGGGGCGCGCTACTGCCGGCTCGGTTTGGGCGGACGGCAAATCGTTGGTTTTCTCCGGCATGGCCACCATTTCGTAGCTCGGCGGCGCTACGTCGGCCTGGTTCAGCTCCTCGTGCTTCAGGCGCGTCACCGTATAGTTTGGCGTCTCGAGGTGGATGTTCGGAATCAATACGACGTTGACCTTCAAGCGCTGCTCGATCGAATGGAACTCGGCGCGCTTTTCGTTCAGCAGATAGGTAGCAACATCGACCGGCACCTGCGCATGCACGGCGCCGGTGTTTTCCTTCATCGCTTCTTCCTGCAGGATGCGCAGGATATGCAACGCGGTGGATTCGATGCCGCGGATATGGCCGGTGCCATGGCAGCGCGGGCAGGGGATATGGTTGCCCTCGGCCAATGCCGGACGCAGGCGCTGGCGCGACAATTCAAGCAGGCCGAAACGCGAAATTTTGCCGGTCTGCACGCGCGCACGGTCGACGTGCAAAGCATCGCGCAAACGGTTTTCCACTTCGCGCTGGTTGCGGCCGCTTTCCATGTCGATGAAATCGATGACGATCAGGCCGCCCAGGTCGCGCAGTCGCAACTGGCGGGCGAGTTCATCGGCGGCTTCCAGATTGGTGCGGAATGCGGTCTCTTCGATGTCGGCACCGCGCGTCGAGCGCGCGGAGTTGACGTCGATGGATACCAGCGCCTCGGTGTGATCGATGACGATGGCGCCGCCTGATGGCAGCGAGACCTGGCGCGAGAACGCGGTTTCGATCTGGTGCTCGATCTGAAAACGCGAAAACAGCGGCACGTCGTCTTTGTAGAGCTTCACGCGATTGACGTTGTCGGGCATGACGTGGCCCATGAACGCCTTCGCCTGCTCGTAAATGTCTTCGGTGTCGATCAGGATTTCGCCGATGTCCTGCGAAAAATGATCGCGGATCGCGCGGATCACCAGGCTGGATTCCTGGTAAATCAGGAAGGCGCCGTTCTGTCCGGTAGAGGCGTTTTCGATTTCGCGCCAGAGTTGCAGCAGGTAATTCAGGTCCCAGCCGAGCTCTTCGGCGTTGCGGCCGATGCCGGCGGTGCGGGCGATCACGCTCATGCCCGCGGGCACTTCGAGTTGATCGATAGTTTCGCGCAGTTCTGCGCGTTCTTCGCCTTCAACGCGGCGCGAAACACCGCCGCCGCGCGGGTTGTTCGGCATCAATACCAGGTAACGGCCGGCCAGACTGATGAAAGTGGTGAGCGCCGCACCCTTGGTGCCGCGTTCATCCTTGTCGACCTGCACGATCAACTCCTGGCCTTCGCGCAGCGCGTCTTTGATGCTGGCGCGGGCGACGTCTATACCGGGTTTGAAGTAGGCGTGGGCGACTTCCTTGAATGGCAGGAAACCGTGCCGCTCGCCGCCATAATCGATAAAGGCGGCTTCGAGGCTGGGCTCGACACGGGTGATGACACCCTTGTAGATATTGCTTTTGCGCTGCTCTTTGCCTGCGGATTCAATGTCCAGATCGAGCAGTTTCTGGCCATCTACGATTGCAACGCGCAGTTCTTCAGACTGCGTCGCGTTAAACAACATGCGTTTCATTTTTTTCTTCTCCCGCGCTCAGTGTCACGGGATGGGCAAACTCGCGCGCGGCGGTCAAGCCATGCGCTACTCAATCATTCAGTCACGAATACTGATCATTAAAGTTGGGTGACTAGTTAAAAATGACTTTCGTTGTTTGCCGTTAAATTTTTCAGTGCGCAGCGGGTGTCGTCGGCGTGGGGTGCTTCGCACCGTGGCCGCGGTCGCTGCTGCAACAAAGTTTTTCGTGTGCTGTGAGCGCGTATTTCGACTACCATCGCTACTTTTAGTGGTGAGCGACATTAACCATTGTGTTTTGGCAAAACCGGCTGTTCGCACCATCGAGAATTTCTCCCGCGCTGTGATCCGCCGTGCCTGGGTAGCGACCGCGTGGCGCTGGGCCACCTGCCTGGCGTTACCTGCGGCAACTGCCGCGGTGCACCGCCTTTGAGCTCCGGACTACATGTGTCCAAGTCTGCCAACCGGTGAATAGTATAAGCAAAATGAAGGATTTGGGCAAAAATTCGGTGTCGCGGCACCAAATCGGGGAAGAGGCCGGCGGGCAGCGTATCGACAACTATCTGGTCAAGCTGCTTAAAGGCGTGCCCAAGAGCCACGTTTATCGCATCCTGCGCAGCGGCGAGGTGAGGGTCAACGGGGGACGGGCCAAGCCCGACTACCGTATCCAGACCGGCGACGAGCTGCGCATACCGCCGGTACGGGTGGCCGAACGGACTGCCAAAGCGGCACCGCCGGTCAGCGCGGCGCTGGAACGGGCTGTCCTGCTCGAAGACGAGCACGTGCTGGCGCTCAACAAGCCTCCAGGCCTGGCGGTACATGGCGGCAGCGGGGTCAGTTTCGGCGTCATTGAGCAATTGCGCGGCCAGCGGCCGCAGGCGCGTTTTCTGGAACTCGTGCACAGGCTTGACCGCGATACGTCGGGCGTGCTGCTGCTCGCCAAGAAACGCAGTGCGTTGACTGGTTTGCATGAGCAATTACGCGAAGGGCAGGTCAAAAAGTATTACCTCGTGCTGGTCAAAGGCAAGTGGCGCAACCAGAAGCAGGTCGTGCGCCTCAATCTGCATAAATACCTGCTCGCTTCGGGCGAACGCCGCGTCGCGGTCAAGGACGAAGGACAGGAATCGCACACGGTGTTTGAATTGCAGCGCGCATGGCAGGACTACAGCCTCTTGCGGGCGGAACTCAAGACCGGCCGCACGCACCAGATCAGGGTGCACCTTGCGCACCTCGGCTTTCCGATTGCCGGCGACGACAAGTACGGCGATTTCGAACTGAACAAGCAACTTGCGCGCAGCGGCCTGAAGCGCATGTTTTTGCACGCCGCGCGCGTCGCGTTCAGGCATCCGTCCGGCGGCGCCAAAGTCGTTGTCGAAGCACCGCTGCCTCCCGAGCTGCAAAAATTCATCGATTCATTGGGCTAAGAGCCGTGGCAAAGCGCTTCGATCTGGTGGTATTCGACTGGGATGGCACGTTAATGGACTCCACCGCCGTCATCGTCGCGTCGCTGCAGGCCGCCTGCGCCGACGCCGGGCTACCGGTGCCGTCCGACGAGCGCGCGCAGCACATCATCGGGCTCGGGCTCTACGACGCGATGGCTCACGTTTTACCCGGCGTCGATCCTGCGGTGTATCCACAGGTCGTCGAACGATACGGACATCATTTCAGGTTGCGCGAGTCGCAAACGCCGATGTTTGCCGGCGCCGAGCAAACCCTGCGCGAACTCAACGACGCCGGTCATAGGGTCGCGATTGCCACCGGCAAAAGCCGGCGCGGACTCGATCGCGTGCTCGAAAAAACCGGCTTGGGCCCGTTGTTTCATGCCACCCGCTGCGGCGAAGAGTCGGCCACCAAGCCGCAGCCGGACATGTTGCTGGACCTGATGCGCGATCTGGGCGCAACACCCACCCAAACTCTGATGATAGGCGACACCACGCATGACCTGCAGATGGCGATCAACGCAGGGGTGGAAAGCGTGGCCGTCAGTTATGGCGCGCATCCGCGCGACCAACTGGTCGCGTTGCAACCGCTCGCCTGTATGGATAGACCGCAGGACTTATGGCAATGGCTGAAGCACCACGCGTGATTTGTGACAGCGCCGCGCTGACCGAGGGCGGCCGCGGCGTGCGTTTCAACGTTCAGCAGTACGGAGCGCAGGCTTCGGCTTTCATAATCCGCTATGACGGCAGGGTCTATGCCTACTTTAACAGCTGCGCGCACATCGCGGTAGAACTCGACTGGATGGAGGGGGAGTTCTTCGATAAAGCTGGGTTATACTTGATTTGCGCCACGCACGGTGCAACTTACGAGCCGGATACGGGTCATTGCATAGTGGGGCCGTGCAAAGGGCAGCACCTCATCTCAGTGCCGGTCGCAGAGCGCGACGGCAAAGTCTATTTACTGGAAAACAAACATGGCTGAATCAGATCCGAACAACGCGGGCGAAGGCTGGGAGCGCAAAGTGCTGGAGAAAGTCGCGCTCGCGGCGATTGCGGAACAGCGCACCACCCGCCGCTGGAGCATGGCGTTCAAGATGCTCGTGATGCTTTATCTGTTCATAGTCCTGTTTCTCGGCATGGGCTGGCTCAAGAAGACTGACAAATCGACCGGCAAGCATACGGCGATGGTCGAATTGCGCGGCGTGATTGCGTCGGACACCCAGGCCAGCGCCGATAACGTGACGGCGGGGCTGCAGGCCGCGTTCAAGGACAGCAATACTGAAGGTATCGTGCTGCGCATCAACAGCCCCGGTGGCAGCCCGGTGCAGGCCGGCTATATCAACGATGAAATCAAGCGCCTGCGCGGATTGCACCCCAACATACCGTTATATGCGGTGGTCGAAGACATCTGCGCCTCCGGTGGTTATTACGTCGCAGTGGCCGCCGACAAGATTTATGTCGACAAGGGCAGCATCATCGGTTCGATCGGCGTGGTCATGGATGGTTTTGGCTTTACCGGCACCATGGAAAAGCTCGGCGTCGAGCGGCGCGCCATCACCGCGGGCGAGAACAAGAAATTTCTGGATCCCTTTTCGCCTGTCAATCCCGCGCACAAGGCTTATGCGGAGAAGTTGATCGGCGAAATCCATGAACAATTCATAACCGTGGTGCGTGAAGGCCGCGGCAAGCGCCTGAAAGAAAACTCCGAGATTTTCAGCGGCCTGGTGTGGACCGGCCCGAAAGGCATAGAACTCGGTCTGGCAGACGCGCTGGGCAGCGTAGACTCCGTCGCCCGCGACGTTATCAAGGCCGAGGACATCGTCGACTTCACGCCGCGTGAAAATATCGCCGAGCGCGTGGCGCGCCGGTTTGGCGCGGCGATGGCCGAAGCGTTGGTCAAGGTAACGGCTGCTAGCGGCGCCCAGTTGCGCTGATCACTTCGCGTAGAGCAGGAATACGCTGGGGCGGCGACCGATCTCCGTTTTTCCGGCTTTCCACTCAGCGATGGTCGCGCTGCGCGCCGATTCGCTCGCCAGCGTAAGGTCGCTCGCGATGCACAACCTGGTTTTACCCTCGCACGCCTCAAGAAACGTCTGCAACAGCGCGTCGTTGCGATAGGGCGTTTCGATAAAAATCTGCGTCATGTCCTGCGCGCGCGATTCGCGTTCTCGCGCGACGATTGCGCGGCGGCACACGTCCTTTGGCACCGGCAGATAACCGTGAAAGGCAAAACGCTGGCCGTTGAAGCCTGACGCCATCAGCGCCAGCAATATCGCCGAAGGCCCAACGTGCGGCACGACGCGGATATTCAGGCGATGCGCGGCTTCGACCAGCAGCGCGCCGGGGTCGGCGACTGCGGGGCTGCCGGCTTCCGACAAAATGCCGGCGCTGCGACCCGCGAGCAGCGGCTGCAGCAAAGCCGTCGCACGTTCGAGGTCGCTGTCTTTGTCAAAACGCTCGAGCTGCAATTCCTGCAGCGGCCGCGGATGCGCAATGTTTTTGAGAAACTGGCGCGCGCTTTTTTCGTTTTCGACCAGGAAGTAGTCTAGTTTGGCCGCGGCCTGCAGCGCGGATGATGGCAGCGAAAGGCGCGCATCCGTATCGCCCAGCGCCACCGGGATCAAATGCAAGTTGCCGCGGGGAGTGTTCAAGGGAGCTCTACTCCTTCGCTTTTCATGGTAGATCCAAGCCTTCATTCCGCAGCATGTCGCACAAAGCAATCAGCGGCAGACCAATCAGGGCATTCGGATCGTCGCCTTCGAGTTTCGCGACCAGCGTAATGCCCAAGCCCTCAATACGTGCACTGCCGGCGCAATCGTAGGGCTCCTCGGCGTGCAG
>Ga0114978_10005121_pt1 | contig 10516 bp, 16 predicted proteins | sample S_140212_EF_Meta_FD_87027 | JGI IMG/M metagenome (GOLD analysis project Ga0114978, IMG submission 87027) | Freshwater microbial communities from Lake Simoncouche, Canada to study carbon cycling - S_140212_EF_MetaG | ecosystem: Environmental > Aquatic > Freshwater > Lake | place: Lake...
ACCCACCATTCTGAACGGGAACCCCGATAACATCGCGGCCCGCTCCTCATCCGTTTTTGACGGGAAGAGGTACTTCAGTGCTTCAATACTATCAACACCTAACTCTTGGAGGTTACGTACCACGATAGAATTGTTTAAAACATCTTGTGTTGAGTCCTCATAAACAGGACCTAACCAACGCCAAAGCATAGTTAAATCACCGTCTGGAATTAAGCCAAGTACACCCGTCGGTATATGTTGTGTCTTAACACATGCCATCATTACTTGTTTAACTTTTTCCTCGAAACCAGTCATTGCTGCATCATACAAATCAAGTTCATCTTGACGGGCATCTTCGGCTGGTTCCACTGGCTTCTCAATGCCTGTAGCAGCGGCTAGTGTTTCACGGAATAAATGTTCTTCTTGGTAGATAATAAGTTCCAAACACCGGCAAATACCATAAGTGTAAATAGCATTTGCTTTTTTCTTAGATGTTGCTGACACACGACCGAACAATGACTTGTATTCAGTGGCTGTTACGCCTGCAGAGATGGATAGTTCGTCTACACCACCAAGGGCAGTACGTATTTCCTCTCGATACTGGCGAGCAAAGCTATTTTGGTCACCGGTGATAGCATCTGGAACAATATAACCGACTCGGTCATTGGGTTCCAGGTTGGCAATCACCCGTGGCACCCGAATTTGACCGTCCATACCCCTGGAAAGGGGATCAGACTTAAATCTTGACTGACTTAACGCGCCCATCCCGGTAAAACCGGAGTTTGCTGCGATAGATGGACGTTGTACTACGTTATCTGCCCCTGATTCCATCAAATCTGTCTTGGGCCTGGAAGAAAGAAGGGTTGGATTACCAAAAAACTGCACATTCTTACGCATCGTGCGTACCATTTCATCGTGCGTGACAATATGGTTGGCTAATGCGTCAAATTCCCCAACGCCTTCATTAGAGAAACCCTTTAAATTGTTAAAAATCTCTACGCAAGGTATAAAGCCAAGGGTATTTCTTAGTGTTTTAGTGCGACCAGGAACTGCATAGTTGGGCATTTCAAAAGATATCTCTCCTTCGCTATGCGTTTCTTCAATTGTTTTAGCTTTAATGGACAATCTGATGTAACGTTTGGCTCCTTGGGGTCCAGTAATGGTGTTGCCTGTAGTATTTACAACGCTAATGCCATCACTAAACCCTGTGCCTTGTCTGACTTTATAGCTATAGATGATAACAACTTCTTCTAGCTCACCATCAACACCATAGAAGGATCGATATTCATGCTCACGGAAATAATAGAGCCTGTAATTCGATTCAGTTGGACGAATATAAAACAGACCTTGACCATCACAGAGATAGTACTCCCAGATTGAATCCAGGCGTGTATCCATTTTGTTGTATTTAAGTACTCGATCTATAAAATCTTTGCGTTGATTACCAAAATTATCTTGAGAAGGAAAAAATTCTACCCCTTGGCGGATGCCAAAGAGTTTCATCTGTGCTACGTGGGACGCAACAATGCCCGTATCAATATTTGCTCCACCGTCTTTTTCAAGGTAGGAGTCAACAATTTCTTTAAGTCGGGCTTTGGCGTCCATATTTTATTTTGTTCCTGGGTTTCTTTTGTAAATCTTAGCACCTGTAAGGGATTTTAGAATAGTTTGCTATTGGTCCATGTAGAAGGGACGCAGCTTAGCTCTTCCTCCTGCAAATTCTTCTACGGGTTGTCCAAGATAATCTTCTAAAAAAACAGCTGCTTTTTTCTGGGCCTGATTATAAACATTTTGAACACTCGGATCTAAAAAATCTTTTATGATTTTTAAATTTGGACCTACAAAAACATCAGTAGGAACATCGTTTTTATAACCAGTCACACGACCAGGACCGCTGCCAAAAAAATTTTTGGCAGTTTCATTTACGTAAGACATTGGATAACCAGCGAACCATGGATCACTACGCACCACTTGTCCGGCTTCTGGATCTAAAGTAGATGTAAGGTCAGCAGCCGCTTTTTGTGCAATTGCCTCACTTTTAACATGTGGTAAAGCTTCATTTTCTAAAACATATTTAAAACTACCCGCTAAATTTTGAGGGTTAAATCTATAATTTGTTAAATTTTTTGCTGCTATTTCATTGCGTTCCCATAAATTTTGATCGCCACCATGGCCTCCTCCCTCATGTAATAATACAGGCAAACCAACAGGTTCTGCTGGCCTAAAAAACAAATTACGTGTAGTGGGATCTTTTGACCCCCCAAATTTTTCTTGTGACCGAAAAGCTCCTGTAGCGCCAAGGGGTAACCTAGTATCTGGTACGATATTAAAATCTGTTTTATATTTATTTTTTAATAAATCTAAAGCCTTTAATCCGATATCATTAGGTACAAATTCACCACTAACAAATTCACCTGCTATTGGATAATTTGCGTTGTCAGGATTGTAATACTTTGCCATAATTATGAGACAGGGATTTTAGAGTTTTCCTTGTGCCTTGTATTGTCCTATCATTTCTTCTAGAAATTTTTGATTAGGATCTATTCTAATTGATTCTACTTTATTTCCTGTTAAAGCTCTTGCACCTTCATTGGCCAACTTGTCAACATGTGGTCCTGCATATATGCCAGGGACAACAAGAGACTGTGGTTTTACATAAGCAGGAGGAAGCGGAGACTCTGGGAAATAATGCGGTTGTGACACGCCTCCAAAATTAAAACCAAATTGTATTTTGGGGCCATACCCACCAGGGGGTTCATCTTCTTTAAAATCGTTTGATCTAGAAGAACTGATCGGGGCTTGTCCCCAGTTGCCTGTTAAAGAAAAATTACCTGCGTTTATACCAGCTGCTTTTGCTGCGGGGTCAACATAAAAACCCATTCCATTGTTGGTTTCAAAATTTAAACCTCCAAAAGGACTTAAAGAAAAAGATCCAGTTTCGTCTGCGCCATTAATTTGACCTGATAAAAAATTTTTAATGCGTAACGCCTGGGGATTATGTTGTCCTGTTAATGAATAATAAGTTTTTTCTAACCCAGGAAGAATTTCTTCTTTATTAATAATCGGCATTACGAAATACTAATCCCTCCAAATCCTATTGGTAGTTGTTGAGCATCTTGTCCGTATTGAGGACCAAGAAAGAAACCTGCGTTACCCATGGGTGCCATGCCGCCCATCGAAGCCAAGGGTAATTGTGGCCCAGCTCCGGGCATGAGGCCTCTCTTTTTCAACTCTTCATTCAATTGTTGATTTTGTTGTGTGCCACCCTCGTATAGACGCTTTAACTGTTCTCCTGAACGCCCTCCAAGAGCACCAGGACTTTTGTTTATATCAAAACTAAGACCAGCAAGAAGATTACCTGGCGCACCAGGGACATTTTGATATCCGCTTAAATTCATTTATTTATTCCTTGGTTTATTTATTCTATCAACCCTTACTCTTCTATTACCTCATATCGATCCGAATCATTAAGTTTTGATAAAACAACCCCATTGCCCTTGAGCTTCCACTCAAGAATATCTCCATCTTCCCAGCCAAGTTCTTCTATTACGTCATCTGGGAATTGGATAAAAAGATCACCGTTGTCGTCCTCTTGGATCTCTAGGGTGTAGTCCATTTTGTTTACAGCTTTTCAATAAGCTTATCAAGCTTATTGTTAATCTGTTTAAAATTGTCTTGCATTTGTTGGATTTCTCTTAGGAAATCAACCTTGAGTACGTACTCGATGGGCAGTCGGTGATGCATGGAATTGATGCTGGCGTCTGTGTTGTCCATCCGTTTTTCTACACGAAGGATGCGTTCATGAAAACGACTCAACAATTTATTCGTTGCCCACCCAGCACCAGTAAGCGCGGGCACAGCAAAGCTGATCATTAACAGCAAGTACTCTGGTCCCACGGCGTTATGTAATGCTTTCTGTTACTATTCTAAGGTCAGTAATCAAACTGAAGCTTACCTTTTTTGGTAAGTCCGTTCACCAACCAAACAAGAGCATCGACACAGTCATCATGGCCACTTACACCGAAGTTTGTGAGTTCTTCGAAGAGATTAGTGAAGTTTCTGAAACGGTTGAAGATGATTTTTCGTTCTTCAAACATGCCAATAATTCCTCTGAATCGCGCCAACTTATCTGCACGGAACCCTTTGACCGGATGCCACAAGATATTGTGGAGACCTTCATCATTAAGGCAAATCCTTTTGAAGTCAGCTTCGAGTGAAGCCTGGTACTGAACAGCTTCTGACCAAATATCGCAAGTTGCGTAGGTAGGAAAATAATTATTGTTATCATCTTTACCAATAATTGACCAATCATTAAGCAATTCTTTTAATGCATCTAATTTTTCTAGATTACCCATGACACGCATCCGGCGGTAATCAATGATGTGTATGCGGTCATCAATGCGTCCACCAAGGATCATTACGGTGTAGTCATTCTTTTCTTTGATACCAGCAGATAAGTCGACACCAACACCAAGTGTATCGAATTCTGTTGCAATTTCTGCTTTAACTATCAGCTCTGGTGCCAGGGACAATTCACCTTGTCTGACGATCTGATTCATGTACTGGAAAGAGAAAGCAACTGGTGCTTGACGCTTCTTCTCCTTTAGGTATTCCAGGGACCACATTTCTGGCCAATAGGAAAGCTCATCGCCTGTTTTGGGATCTTGTTGAATTGCAGATAATACAATCTGTTGCCAGTTATTCTGTTCATTAAATGTGGTGGCATGTATATCATCATGTCTAAATCTGGTACCAAGGCAGATCGCTCTTCCCCCTTCAAACATAGTTGGTGAGATAACTGCATTCCAGTTATCTTGCATAGACTTACGTATATCAGGATTGGCTATATCTGTCGCAGATTTGATACAATCGTCAATTAAACAATTCAAGACATTTAAGCCATTGGCAATGAAATTATGACTGCTATGACTGACTTCTAGGTCATAGACAAACTCCTCTTTTTCGCTAAGGCACTCAACTCTGGAAATGGTGACGGCCTCCCAGCTTTGTCCGTTATCTGATGATGCGCTGTATGGCACTGCCTGCACAACGTGATTAAATTTTGCGGGATATTGTTTGAGGGGTTGTGATCGATATGGTGAACACAAAGATTGGTCCTCAGTTGCCCGCCGTTTAATAATTGTTTTTGCTCCAAGGTGTTGCAACCAACACAAATTGAACAGTCTCTTGCAAGAATTAACAGGCGCAATTTTTTCCATTTGCCAGCTCGACAACCATGCTTGTAATTTGCGTTGCCAGTTCCTTGCATTTTGTTTGCATGCATAGAATCTGCGCACTTTTTTGAACAACACTGTGACAAGTGACTCAGAGGTTGAAATAGTTTGCCACAATGCCGACAAGGTTTTTTTGTCAGTGTTATTCTTTTTTGTCCACTGCAGGAATGGCTGCAGCAAATTGTTTGAGGCTTTTTGTAAAGACGTTGTGTTAAACGATTTGAAACTATTGAAAATTGCTGTTGACAGACTGGGCATTGGAGTTGGACCACAAACCCCCCTGTTCCCTTGTGACACGTAGTGCAAATTCTCTGTGTTTGCTTCTTGGGTCCCTGACAACTTAGGCAATGTGTCAACTTGTCTCCAGTTGGATAATCCGACAATGGTTTCCCCCGGACTAAAATCTCCTGCCCTTTTTTGCCTTCCGTCCGCCGTAATGAAAGGGTGTTCGGGAGTGCATTGAATTTTATTTCCACATTCTGTTTCAATGCTAACAATTCCTTTGGTATTACGTTTTGTAACTGCGGCCACGTTGCTCCACTCAACTTGATCTGTGGTGTGATTTCTGGTAGCAATTTGGTAGGCGGCAGGATTTGCATAAATAGTGGCAATTGGAACGTTGCCATGATTTGTCAATACCAATGTATCACCTATTAAGCAAAGGTGTGACCGCTTAGATGTTACTGAACCTTTTAAGCCTGCAGCACATAAGGTGAACATTTCATCACCGATGCTTTCAATGCCAGCAAATTTATGGTCCACTGACCAATACTCATTGCTTGTTACATTCTTAAGCAAACGTACAGAGGGAAAAACTTCCTGGTATCGACGGCTTTCAATAATACGCTTAATAGCCGCAGATTTAGGACGTGCAATTTCAACCGTGTAAGACAAGTATAGAATTTGCAGTGGCATTTTGGCCATTGTGTGGACACCAATAGCCCATGCAGTGAACATACCAAGGGACGTCGATTTGCTCGACCCGCGGGGCCCTAGTAGGTCTATGTTGGGGCCTGCAATTCCTTTTAGACATACACTATCCTCACCCGTCACAAAGTGCCTGTGCCAGTCCTTGTGGTGGGCCGCTGGAGGTTTATTGGCTACGTACTCACAAAAGAAACTAAAATCTTCTCTAGCTCTTTTTGCTAGTTCCAGGTTATCCGCTGGTTTTACTGTGTAATTTTTTGCAGCAGCCCTCGCATTACGGCGATACGCCAGATGTAAGTATGAGGGCATAACCAGATTCAACTAAGTTAAATATAGCCTATCACTTAGCTTTTTGTTGTTTATAGCTACGTGCTTTCTCTAGTGCAGCCTTACGTTTAGTCTTATCATCCATATCTGAACCGTCTTCGTTCTTTGCTTCTTTTTTCTTGAAGACCTCAAGAACCTCAGGAGGCATCCGTTTCTTAGACATGTGATCAGAACCTAGGTCCTTCTGGGCGTTGACGCATCATTGCATCACGCATCATTTGTTGGGCATCTTCGTCTGTGTAACGACCAGATCTACCTGGACCCATTGAGATACCACCTCTTACGGGAGGCATTGTGGTGGGATTTGCCGCAGCAACATTAGAACTGTTCTCTAGTTCCCGTAGACGTGATTCAGCTTCCATGTTGGTATAGTCGGGAGCTAAGCCGGGACGGTATCCAGCTGGTACACCAAGTCCAGTCTCAGGTGATTGGGCTTGTGCACGTACACGCCCTTGACCAGCTTGTTCTTCCATCCGTTGACGCATCATGGCCTCCATCATGGCCTGCTTACCTGCATCAACAGTTTTTCTCCCCATGCCGGGAGCTTGGTTTCCAGCACCCATGACTATTTACCCTTCATGGCACGAAGACGATCCATCTTAGCTTTCATGTCTTCTTTGCCACCTTTAGCGGGAGGATTAGGTGGCACAGCCTTTTTACCAGCTTTTGCGTCAGCAGGCATTGGCTTCTTGCCAGCCTTAGCATCTTTCTTGGGGGGAACTTTACCGGCCATGTGTTTGCCTTATTGATAGAACTATTTTAAACCATTATTCTTCTAATTGCATTCTTGCCCATACACTCATTGCAGCTTCTTTTAAAGGACCTTCGATTGGGTCATCTTTAAATATAAAAGCTAACTCACGAATAGCGCGGTCTGCACCAGCCATCAACAAGCCTTTCCTATCTTTATTAGCAGTAAACTGCTCTACTTGATTGATGGTGCCACGGAGTTCTTTTTCCATGGCAGCAATTCTTGCTACACCACTGTCTCGCTTGACGCCGTAATTCTCGATATCCTCACGAAGAAGACGTATGTCTTCTTTCATGTGTTCAATTTCATCCAACAGGATACGTCTGTGATCAGGCTTTGGGTACTTAAGAGTTACCCATTCCTCACACGCAGTAATGCTGCCTAGATAGCCAAGGAACCGAGCATAGAGAAAACATTCAATAGTTGAATAGTTCTCTGAGCAAAACGAACAGAAGGACTCGTGCGTACCAGGATCTAATCCTTCAGCCCATGCATCAAAGACTTCAGTATTTGTAAGCTCCACGGGCCTGGGCATAATCCCTGGCTTCGTCGGCTTGACTGAACTCTTGTTTTTGTGAGGCTCCTGCACGTTCTTCTTCTGCTTGTTTTCCAAGGGTTTTTCTTTGTTGTGCGCCTGTGTCTTCGTACTTCTGCTTGGCAAACTCGTAAGCTACACCAGCGGCCTTGCGATATTGCTCAAGACCTTTTTCTGTAAACAACTCGTCGTCAAACAACGAATCATTTGAAGCTGTGGTGGTTGCGTCTGCCATTAACTTATCAGAAGTTGGACATCATTTGAGCAAGGCCTTGGCTGTAGATGTCACGACGACCTTCTACAGACTTTTGACGTTGCTGACGCATCTTGGAACCTTCTAGCTTTTCGAGAAGAGTTTCAAACTGGCTGAGGTCATTCTTAGGGCCATACTGCTCACTGGCCAGTAGGTCTTTTGCGGCGTCTTTTTGTTTTTCTGAAAGGCGAGTATCTGCATCAACTGCAGCAGCTGCAGTGGCGTAATCAGCGTATTCACCAAACCGAGGTTTGGTAGTTGGCGTACTAGTCATGGATTTATTTCTTGAAAGAACTTAATTAATTATAGCAACTTAATCTTGAAATGTACGGCCCTGCTCTTTGCGTTCTTGTAATGTTCTTAGCAATTGCTGGAACGCATTAACATCAAACTCGGGAGAACGTTGCTCCTCTGTTGATTTTACTGGTTGTTGTGTAGGTTGTTCCATTATGCAAAACTAAATGAACCAACAAGACCTTGGAGTAACCCTGCTTGCTGGGACTGTCTACCAATTTTTAATTGTGCTTCTGTTTGTAGCTTGGTCAACTCAGTTTGAATGTTGCCTTCCAGTGATTTAAGGCCTGAGTTGTACATAAAAGTTTCATAATTATTTTTAGATTGCTTAGCAGATTCAATTTCTTCTGCTGATCCAGTAAATTCTTTACCTATAAAATCAGGAGTTTTTACGCCCGATTTAGCAACTAGATCATTAGACAGTTGAGGAAGGGTTCCACCACCAAAATTGAATTTATATTTGCCAGTACGTGTGCCTGTTTCATCAAGTACAGGGCCACCATATATGGTTTCTAGGCGAGCTGCTTCAGCACTGGGAGGCAGTTGTTTTTTATATGCGGCAGTGGCTTGTATATCTTGTTCTATATCACCAATGGTGCGTCCTAAGCCCATCTGGGACTGGCCTGCTGCCAATTCATCTGAAGTTGCTTGGCGCCCCAGGAGTCGTTGGTAGGAAGAGCTTAGTTGTGCTGCACGTTGTTTAGGTGCAAACTCCTCATATGTCTTGGTGATGCCTGAGTAGTCGTCAGTTGAAGGAGCAAGATCATATTTGGTGTAATAATCTTCAACTAATTTTTGTGCTGTATCTTCACCAATTAAACCTGCACCCAGACGTTTTTGTACGTTAGCAATATAAGTAGATTTCCCTGATTCACCAGCAGCTTTACGTTCAGCGGCCTTACGATCTAAACGTGCTGTCTCAGCATCTGCTTTTGCTTGTGCTTGGTTAAGTAAGCCTTGTTGAAAATTTCTTGCATCTTCTGCTTCTCGCCTTGCGGCTTCAGCTTGTTGATTCATCATCATCATTGAGACGATGGCACCCATATCCATTCCCATGATTTATCTCCTATGCTGTAGGTAAGTTAAATTGACCCCACTGGGTCATTGCAGGCAGTGCTTCTGCATATCTACCAGCTAGTCTATTTTCATACGCATCTTTTTGTCTACCACCTCTGAACAAAGGTGTTTGTTCTTCTTCTTCTCCTAAACGCTTTTCCTGCCTTTGCATTGCAAATTGCATAGGCATAAAACGTTGTAACTCTTCTTCTTTTGCCCTGCTTTGCAAACCATATTCTATTGGTGCTCCAAACAAAGAACCACCTAGTTGTCCAAAAACATTCATTGCAGAAGCGGTAGCCCTAGATGCCCTGGCATCATTGGCAGCCTGCATAGTACCAAGCATGCTATACAGTGCTTGATCTTTAGCTTGTTGTTTTTGTTGTTGAGCAAGTCTTTGGTTAGCTTGACCTGTTAAAAAACTACTACCAAGCTGGCCAGCAGCCATTACGCCTATAGATATGGGATCAAACATTGCACCTCCACTACTTTTGTTACCTCCACCCATTGTAGACCAATTACCCAATCCAGAGTCACTTACACCTCCCCAGCTACCATTCCAACTTCCGCCTAAACTAAAGGCCATGGCTAAGCAAAGTAAGAACGACCTATATAAGGCTGTGGGGAAAATACAGGAACTTCTTGTCGAGGATATGTACTAAGTCCTGCACGATATGCTTCTGCATTTCTTATAGGTGCTTGTGACATGTATGCAAGTATTTCACGATCTCCCCCAGCGATAGAAGTTTCTACGCCTTTGGCTAGTGCGCCTATGCCTGCTATTAGTGCTTCATCCCCTAGTTTTTGTCTTGCTAATTTTGTTGCTCTTTCTGCTCTGGCTTCATCTAATTGATTAATAAATGGAATTAATTCTTTTAATTCAGACGCTTGACTTCTGGGTTTATTTTTTTCAAAAATATAAGCAATAGTAGGATCTACTCCTTGCGGAATTCCGGAAGTAACAGGCGCTTCTTCTATTGTTCTTTCACTAAAAAGATTTTTATTAACGGGCGCAAATGCCTGTGTCAATTGACCAGGGCTTAAGTTAAACATTGCACCAGGGAAAGACATTGCCATGATTAACCAAACTGGATGTTAGGTGATTGACGAACAGCAAATTGTGCATAAGGGTTGCTGCCAGCAAATGTTCTTGCTAGTGC
>Ga0114978_10005122_pt1 | contig 10514 bp, 2 predicted proteins | sample S_140212_EF_Meta_FD_87027 | JGI IMG/M metagenome (GOLD analysis project Ga0114978, IMG submission 87027) | Freshwater microbial communities from Lake Simoncouche, Canada to study carbon cycling - S_140212_EF_MetaG | ecosystem: Environmental > Aquatic > Freshwater > Lake | place: Lake...
ATGTGGAGAAACTCGTTGACATTGAGCAGCGCGCGGCACAGATCGACGAGGGCACGCACCTGCGCCCCGTCATGGAGCGCCGTGTGACGGCTGAGGAGATCCGCGGCCGCAGCCTCTTCCTCCGGCTCGATGCCGCGCTGGAGCACGATCCTCACCGCCGCCGCCGGCCACGCCCCGGAGTCATCCCCGACCTCGGCCCTCACGCGCTCGGCAAGCGCCCTGGCGGCACGGATCACGAGGTCGTCATTGAGGAGATTGAGCGACTGCGGGGCAACGGTCGTCACATCGCGGCGACCGCATGGACTGACGCCATCGGGGAGGTCGAAAGGCTGGAGGAAGGGGAGGGGAAGGGAGCGCTTGCGGACGAGGTAGACACTGCGAACGAACGTCTCCTCGACCGGCTGCGCATGCCATCCCTGCGGCCGTCCGTCGGCGCCTTCTTTGAGAAACTCGAGAATCGCAGGATTGGCATGGAGGATCTCCTCGGCCACCGGTGGCCAACGCGGCGGCCCTCCCCGGTCTTCGCGAAGCAATCCCGCCACCGAGAGGAGCGAATCCCGGATCGCCTCGGCTTCGAGCCGGCGCGGATTCTGCCTCCAGAGGAGGTCGTTGTCTCGATCCAGGCGACTGGCATCATCGTCAGCGGGAGTGGGGACCGAGGATCGCCGATACACCGCCGAGAGGAGGATCGAGCGATGGAGGGATTTGAGCGACCATCCCCGTTCACGAAACTCGCACGCCAGCCAGTCGAGGAGTTCGGGGTGCGTGGGGGGCGTACCCCGAAACCCGAAATCGTTCGGCGTGGCAACGAGCCCTCGGCCGAAGAGGCGTTGCCAGACACGATTCACGATCACCCGCGCCGTGAGCGGATTGGCATCCGAGGCTAGCCACCGGGCCAGCGCGAGCCGGCGGCCACTCGTCCGCCCTCCCGGCGGCGGGCCGGGCGCGAGCGGCGCGGGATCGAACGCGGCAAACACGCCGGGAACGACCTCCTCGCGCGGATTCCGATGGCTTCCCTGGGCAAGCACGTGCGTGGCCGGGATCTCCGACACCTCGCTGACGACCTCGGCGAGCGTCAGGCTGCGGAGGGTCGGCTTGAGCTCGGCCACCCGTTCCTCGAGATCCAAGATCTCCTTGACGAGCGCATCCTTCAGCCTGACGACGCTCGGCACCTCCGCCTCGCCCTCGGCCGCCGCCGCGGCGAGGAGGCTGTCGAGCCGCGTCGTGGCCATCGCTCCGGCCGACTCGGCTGCCGCGATCTCCCCTTGAATCGGCTCGTTGTGGGCCGCGATCTCGGCGGCGACGGCCGGCAGATCGATGGGCATCTCGCGGGCGTCGGTCCCCTGGAAACAGGCCTGGATCCGGAAGAAGTCCGACTGGAGGAGCGGGTCGGACTTGTGATCGTGGCAGTTGCAGCAGGACATCGCGAGCCCGAGGACCGCGGAGCCGGTGGTGGAGACGATCTCGGCGAGGAGTTCGGCCCGGTGCCGCTCCGCCTCCTGAAAGATCGGCGCCGTGCTGTCGAAAGGACCGAGCCGGAGGTAGCCGGTGGCGACGAGCGCTCCAGACTCGACGTCGTCGGCCGGGGCCTCGCCGACGAGTTCATCGCCCGCGAGCTGCTCGGTGAGGAATCGGTCATACGGCATGTCGGCGTTGAAGGCGTCGATGCACCAATCGCGGTAGCGCCAGATCTGCGGCCGCAGCTCGTCCCTTTCGAAGCCGTTGGTATCGGCGTAGCGAACGGCATCGAGCCAGGTGACGGCGAGATGCTCGCCATAGGCGGGGCTGGCGAGAAGCCGGTCGACGAGCCGCTCGACCGCGTCGGGGGCCTGATCAGCGACGAAGGCCTCCACCTCTTCAGGGCTCGGCGGCAGCCCCGTGACATCGAACGTCATCCGGCGCACGAGCGTGCGCCGGTCGGCTGGTGGCAGCGGGCGAAGGCCACGGTCGGCATGCCGCGCCTCGAGAAAGGCGTCGATGATCGCGGGAACGCCGTCGGGGTGTGTCTCGTGCCCCTCATCGCCGCGGGTCGCTGGCACGGCAGATCGCTCGAGGGGCTGAAACGACCAGAGATCGATCCGTTCCCCCCGCCAGCGCCTCGTCACCGGATTTCGCGGATCGTCCCAGGCAGAGCCCACGAGGCCGCCATCGCCAACTTCTGCCGGCGCCTCGACCGGCCATGGCGCCCCCGACGCGACCCACGCCTCGATCAGCGCGATTTCGTCTCCGGAGAGGGGCTCGTCCGGCGGCATCGGGCTGACGGCGGGATCCTGCCGGCGGACGGCCCGGACAAGCAGACTCGCATCGGCATCTCCCGGTACGACCGCCGGGCCGGTCTGGCCCCCTCGAGCAAACGCCGCAGCGTTATCGAGCGCGAGGCTCCCCTGCGGATCCTGCCCGGCATGACACTCCAGGCAGCGGACGGCCAAAAGCGCCTCGAACCGGCCGCCGATCGCGCCATCCTCCGCCGCGGCGGGTCGGGAAGCCGACGCTCCGAGCAGCGTGAGCGCGATCATGCAAAGCACCACGGTACGAGGGAGCTTCGGTCGTGTCGTGTGGCCCCACGCTCCCATCGCCCCCTCCGTCACTCGGTCACTCGACTGAAATACTCCCTCGCCACAGCATAATCGGCCTCGGCCGTCGCCCGCTCCTCTCCCGTGTAGGTGACTGCCTTTTCCCGCCAACACTGCTCGACGCACGCCAGGCACCAGCGGGCGCTGTCGCGGTTGGGGCGGATCGGTGCCCCCGCCACCGGCAGAAAGACGGGATTGGTATGCGCCCCGGGAAACACTCGGATCGCGGCCCAGGAGCTCTGCTCCACCCGATGGGTGAAGGCGACAGGGTGCTCCCGGCCATCGGCAGGCACTTCGACCCGCTCCACCGGGAAGCCATTGAGCACCAATTCCACCGGCACGGTGACCGGGGCATCACCTGCGGCCGCAGGCCGCGCCGCCACGATGGATTGGAAGGTCACCGCGGCGGGAGTTGGGAGGGCGAGCGTGCTGTCGCGTGTCCCGATTTCGAGTGGCGTTCCTTCGGCCGCCGTGGCGGTGAACTCCATCAGATGGGTGCGGCCATCGCTGACATAGCTCCTACCCGACGCGATCGCATCGCACCAGGCATCGAAGTCGAGGGGCCCGTCGAGCCGGGCATAGACACGTCCGATGCCGACCCGCTCGCCAGTCATGCAGGGGAAGTCGGTCTCGCCGCTGCCCCGCACTTTGAGGCCGCAGTTGAGAACGTGGTACCAGAGATTCCATTCCGCGCGCCGGTCGGTGTTCATCATCGAGAGGAAGTCGACGGCCGGGACGGGGTGGCCGTCGGGGCCCGGCACTTCATGGGCCACATCCATGATGAACTCGTTGGCACCGATGCCATCGAAGGCGGGGATGTCGAACGTGGGGAGGCCGCCGGGGCCGTCGGCCCCTTCCGTCCCCGGAACGCGGCCGACGACGCGCGTCAGCCCGCTGGCCGAGTGGGCCGGGCCACAGACGGCGCCCTGCCGCTTCGCCCAGCGGAGCGTGTTGAGCCCGAGCGTCGGCCAGTGCTGCTTCGAATCGCCTCCAGCGGGAATCTGTTCGGTGAGCCGGAGGAGGTTCAAGTGCCCGGAGGCATGCGACCCGAAGCCAGACACCTCGATGTCGTAGCGGAGGAGGTAGGGGGGCCGGCTGACGTCGTCGGGCTTGCCCGAGAAAAACCGTTTCTGGAAATCGAAGCACGGGCCCCACGTGAGGCAGCAGCCGACCTTGAGATCCTCCCCCATGCAGTGGCGGAGCATGTCGGCCGGCATCACTCCCTCGGTGGGGCTCTCGTAGTGGGCACAGCCGGCGGCGTGGATGTGGTGATCTCCCGACCAATAGCCCCGGCCTGCCGGGTCGACCCAGCGCCGCACGGCATAGCGCAGCTCGGTGGGCCCATCCCCGACGACGAGCGTCTGATCCTCTGGAACGCTCTCCGGCCCCCGTGAGCAGCGCACCGCGTAGCGGCCCGGCGGGAGCCGGACCGTCTCCCCATCCTCGCGGTAGATCTGCCGCTGGAAGAAGAAGTCGGGGGCGAGCCGCTTCGACTGCGGTGGATAGACGCGCCCCTGCTCGTCGAGGATCTCGAAGCAGGCCACCGCCGGAAGCCCCGCCTCGTCCTCGACGCGGAACGTGACTTCGTTCGACGGCGCGACCCGGCAAGCGATATCGGCCCCGGCCCACTCGCTCCCCCGATCGGCCGAGGCAACCTCGATCCAGTCGATCCGCATCCGGCAGGGCATGCCGTTGGGATCGATCCGAACACCGACGACATGCCCGTCGGCGGGGATCGGAATCTCGTAAAGCATTTCCCGCCCCGGCTCGACATTGAAGGTGACGACATGACCGCCATCCGGTCGCGGCCGTTCCTCCGTCCACCAAAACACCTGCCCGATGCCCGCCTCCTCTGCCTTCGCCCAGAAGCGGAGGACGAGCCCAGCCGGCTTCGACGGCGCGGAGAAAGTCGCTCCGAGGAAGGGATCGTTGCCGGTCCCCTCGACATAGAGCGAGCCATCACGGGCCTCGAGGTTCACCTGATTCGTGGTCGAGTCCCACCCCGCAACACCGTCAGTGAACCGCCAGGCGGCGACGATCGACGTCGTGCCCGGGGGAGCGACGACGCCATCGGTGGGCGGCGTGGAAAACTCCAGCGTGGCGGTGCGATCGCCCGCGGTCTTGGCCCACAGCTCCACGATCCTGTATTCCAGCGGCAACCCCGACAGCGTCGGCGTGAACGGCTGCCCCTCGAAGGCCGAAAGACCGAGCCAGCGGTTGGCGACGTCGGCCGCAGGGGCGTGGGGTAGGGGACGGCCCTGAGGACTCCCGACGCGCAGCCTCGCCCGCAGTTCCTGGTTGTTCACCACCTTGACGAGCACGGTCCGCCATCCCTGCTCGACGAGTGCCAGCACCCTGGCATGCTCGCCAACGGCGACCGCCGGCGGGCCATCCTTCGCGACCCCGACGGCCACCGCACAGAGCGGATCGAGGATCGACTCGACTCCCCGGGTGACCGCCGCATCGTCCTCGAGCGACTCAAGCCCGGCCAATTGCTTCCTCGCCTCCGGCGAAAGCGGGCTCCCCAGCCGTTCAAGGGCATCGACAAGCCGATGAGCCTGCGCGAGGAGCGGCTGGCGCTCGACAACAGCTGAGGTCGGCCACGGCTCAGCGGCAAGCGAAGTCACGCCCGAGAGGAGAACGAGCGCTCCCCACACCGCCACCCGACAACGACGAGCTCTTGGAAACGTCATCGCACACCAGTCTTTCATGAGCCGGCCACACGGCGGGCCGGCACGCCCTTGAGCAACAGATCCGCAGCGGCCCGGAAGCCGAGATCCTGCGTCCCCTGGCCGACGTCGGCCTCGAGGTGCACTTCCCGCCGCCCCGCCTCGAGGAGGCGAATCTCGACGATCTTCCATTCGCGTTCCGCTCCGGAGAGAAACGACGACGACGCAATCCCATCGACGAGCCCCACCTCGCAGAATCGGGCAGACCGGGGAGGAGTCGTCGAGCGGTCGGTGGCCATAACACGCAAAGGCGCACGGATTCGGGCGGCGTTCGAGACCTCGAGGAGGACGCGGTAGGTGCGATCGACGACGAGCTCCGGCAGCGGGCTGACCGCAGCCATCTTCACGCGCGACTCCGGATTGACGTCGACCCGGAGGACCACCAATGGCTCGACGACCGCGGCCAAGCTGGCGCTGGAGTCAGCGGCGGTGAGTTGGGGCTCGAGCGCCCGCGCATCGGGGCGGGGAAGGAGCTGATCGAGGATCAGGAGCAGGTCATCGCGGGCCTCGTCGACGGTGCCGGCGGCGGGATGGCCCGATCTGGCAATCAGCCGTTCATAGCGACCGATACCCTCCTCCACGTAGGCCATCGCCTCGCTCCGCTGCCCCGCCGTGGCAAAGCGCCCCTTGAGCTCGATGTCGCGGACGTGGGCCCGCATCCGCACGATCCAATCCCGCGCCGCCTCCGGCCGGAAAACTCCCCGCCCCTCGACGACGACATGGACGGCGCTCGTGTGGGCGATCCCCGTCCGCTCGATGCAATTGAATCCCCCCCCGCGGCTCGCCCGGGCGACAATCCAGCGGCTTTCCCCCACCGGCAGTTCGACGGCCAGCTCCGCCGTCATCTCCTCGGTGGTCTGCTCCGCGATCACCATCCCGTTGGAGACCACCTGCACGACCCCGAGTGGCTCGCGCGACACGGCCCGCACCCGCACGGTCACGCGGTCGTCCGGCCCCCTGGCGATCGAGTCGCCGGGCGTGTGACCGTCAACGTCGAGAAACAACAGCGGGCCGGAGGTCGTGAACGTCCGCCCGCGGCGGATGCCATCGATCCACTTCTCGTAACTGAAGTCGCCGTCGATCCGCACGTAGGCCCGGGCAGCGCCTGCCACCCTGGCGGGATGATCGCTGCCGTTGGTGAGCGGGACCCGGAATCCGCAGTCCAAAAAGCGCTCGTAGTCGGCCGGCGCGAGCTGATCGAACGAATCGGTGAGCCCGTGGATGACGTTGATGGGGGGCTCATGATTGCCACCGGTGCCATGGGCCTCGATCGAGATTCCCCCCTGACTCCGTGCCTCCTCGATCGCCGGGCGGTTGTGCGGCCAATCGATCGAGTCGTCGCCAGCGATTCCCGGCCCGGTGCCGATCGGCATCACGAGCCAGCGGAGATTCAGGAAGCAGAGATGACCGTAGAGATTCTCGTTGCGGTACTCCTCCGCCATCTCGACGTGGTAGCCATCGCGGCACAAGCTCGCGACCGGGCCGACCGGCGCCTGCGACGGCTTCACGAAGGCGTCACTCGCGGTCCGGTGGAGAAGCGTGAGATTGTTGACGACGCGGAGGTCCTCGGCCCGCTGGACAAGCCCGAGCGTCTCGAGAGGCAGATCGACGTTCCAGGCATTGGTCACCCAGTGGACATGCGTGTCGCCACTGATCCAGCCCTCGGCGGCGGCGTCGACGATCCGCGGCACGGTGAGCGTCACCGCGCGGCTCTCCCCCGGCCCGAGTTCGAGGGTCTCACCGACCGAGGCGTGTTCATAGCCCCGCTCCGCCTCGATCCGACACTCACCCGGCGGAAGAACGATGTCAGCGTTCGAGTCACAATAGAAGAAGGGGAGACGGTGGAACCGCGGCAGCGGCAATCCGAGGATCGGCTTGACCGTGAACGTCGGATCGCCGTCCAACGGCCCGGCCTGACGGCAGGCCCCGTCGCCCCCGATAGCCCGCACCCGGGCACAGACAGGGGCCCCGGTCTCACCGTCGACGACCTTCAACTGCACCCGCGCCGGCTCCACGACGCGCACGGAAAGCGCCAGCGTCGCGACGGCGTCTTCCTGCTTCACTTCAAGCCGCGCCCCGACATTCGCATCGGCATCGGCGGCGAGGACGACGAGAAACGGCTGCGTCCGGCCGGGGAGCACCGTCCAGGGCTCTGCCTGGATGACGTTCCCTGACGCCCCGACGGCAATCCGGGCAGGCGCCAAGGCCGTATGAGTCAATTCCACGATCAGGTGCCGATCGATCCCGCGGGCACAGTCAATCGGTGGGATCGCCCCGTCAGAGACAAGCGTTTCACCATTCCAGGAGACACGGAGTGTCCCATGCTGCTCCCGGAGCCTGGCCATGAGCTCGCCGCGGCTCCGCTCCAAATCGGCAAGCCCGCGAGCCCCGGGGGACTTCGTGGCGAAACGGTGCTCGTCGATCGCCTGGGCGACGGCCTGATCCGCCAGCGGGCTGCCGACCCGGCCGACAAACGTCGTGAAAAACTCGAGGGCGAACCAGGCCGCCTGCCGATCAGCCTCGGTCGGCTCCCTCTCGACGTCCCCCTGCCGAGCCATCCGGGCCCGATGAAACTCCGGCGGATGGGCAGCCGCGCTCGCGGCCACGAGGAGCGCCACGAACACTCCCATGATCACCCGCGACCGATACCCGTCCGATTGTGGAAAGCCTTGTCTCACGGATCGATCTCCGCGGCGGCGTCGAACACCGGCCGCGCCGGATCATCCGGCATCACGACCGTCTGGAGAAAGGCACAGTCTCGGGAGATGATCCCCTCGTAGTCTGTCGGTGTGCCGTCCCACTTGAGGATCGAATAACACTGCCCCGGCAGATTGACGACGCCCATGAAGAAACCACTGCCATTGTCGAACAGCCCTTCGTGCTGCCGGCGTAGGAGGGGGGCGGCGACATCCGCGGCCCGGTCGGTCATCCCCACGCGGGAGAGCGCCATGATCGTCGCCACGGCATCCTGCGGCATGATGCCTCCGTTGCAGTAGTAGGGAAATTCGTAGCCGCCGTAGCCAGTGAAATTGAACTCGTCGGGGACATCCTCGAGATTATTCGGCACGCCCCAGCGGAAGCCGGACCAATCGCCGCGGCTTGCGTCGATGAAGTCGACGTCCTTCCCCTTCGCCGTGTCGTGGTAGCAGGCGGCATCGAGGGCCTGCCAAACTCCCTCCATCACCTCCCGAGCCCCGCTGGCGTGGCCGGTGTCGCGCTCGATCGAATCGGCGATTCCATAGAGGACCGCGTTGGCCTGAACGAGGACGTTGGTGTAGTCGTGGCGACGCCCGTTCTGACCGATCCACCACAGGTAGCGATTCGCTGCCGGCTCGAAGAAGGTCCGGTTGTACTGCTTGCGGAGACGCAGCGCGCGCTGTCGGAATGCCGCCGCCTCGTTCGCGTCACCGGCAGCCTCGAGCATGTGGGCCAAGCCGAGAAGCGACTTGTAGGCCTGGCCATTGACGAGGGCGTTCTTCCACCCGGAGCTCACCGTGTCGTAGCCGGTGTCGCCGAACTGGTTACCGCCGTTTCCATCCCGGAAGGTCTCGATGAGGCCGTCGTCGTCGACATCCCGCGACACGATATACGCTGCTGCGCGCACGAGCCGGTCACGATTTCTGCGGACAAACTCCCTGTCGCCGGTGGCGAGATAGTGATCGATTGCGGCATTGAGAACGCTGGTGTTGGAATCGGCGGAGATGTTGCCTCGCTGGAGGACGTAATCGAGTGAGCCATCCTCGTTCATCCGCTCGTCGAGCCAGAACTCGATCGTTCGCCGCGCGACCTTATGGAGGTCGATCCCGCCGATGGAAGCCACCTTCCCCATGCCCCCGAGCCATTGGAAGTTACGTTCCATCCCCACGCTCACCGGATCGGAGATGACGTTGTTACCGGTGATTCCCCCGGGTGAACCGAGCCACTGCGAGCCCGCCTCGTGGGCGGGGACGTACGGAGTGAGTTGCACAAGCGCCACCAATCCTCGCCGTACTCTCGCCCAGCCGGCATCATCGACGAGGGCCGTCGGGGGGCGATCGAGCCTGACGGCCCGCAGTTCGATGCTCCGCTGCGTTCGTCCGGACGCTCCTCCGAGCCCGAGATCAATCGACAGATCGACCTCCTTGCGGAGCCGACTGCCGGTGAAGCGGCAGTCGAGCGACTCATCGCCATCGACGCCCGAGAGTTGCACCTGCCCCATGTCGAGCGCATTGACCACGAGCGGCGCCTGCACGGCCCCTTCCGGGCCCCAGTCCTCCGCCAGGATCGACGTCCCCATGGCCCGGGGGTCGAGAGGAACCACGACTTCGACGCGCGTCACCTGCGCCGCCTCATCGCCGCCGAGCACGACCTCCATCTCCCAGGCCTCGCCTTGGATCCGATGCGTCCACGAAGCCTCGATCCCCGTCGCAACCGGAATCTTGAACGTTGCCGAGGCCGCGTCGAGCACCCGCCCGCCCTCGCACTGCGATGAATCGACGACACGCCCGTGTTCAAGTGTGATCAAAAGCCGGATCGGGGCGCGGAGCAGATTCGTCTTCGCCCGGTCGCCCCCCTCGGTATCGAGGCCAAACGTGACGATGGCGGCACCGAAGGGCGCAGCGGCGAGGTTGAAGACCGCGCGGCCTGTCGGGAGCCAGTCGCGCCCCGTATTCGAGGGCTGCTCGACATGCGACCCGAACGGTATCGGGCCAACGAGGTGCCGATCGGTGAAGGCCATGCCTCCCGGATCGAGGACCCTCTCGGTGGTCGCCTTGTGATAGGAAAAAGACGCCCTGGCGAGCTCCCACAGCGTCACCTCGCGACGGCCGGCACTCGCGCAGGCGAGGAGGCCGGCCGGTGAAATCGCGATCGCTACCGGGGTGGTGACGCGATCAGCCGGGATGACGATCTCGTCGCGTCTGCCGTCGAAGCGGGCTACGCCCCCCGTACCACTCCACCAGGTCGTCCCCTCCGGATCGACGGCAATCCCCCAGGGTGAGAAGCCGGAGCGCTCGAGGAATGGGACCGCCGCCGTGCCCCCGGGGGAGTCGCTCGGGAAGCGACGGATGCGAGCCTCGGAGAACTCCGTCGTCAAAAGGCCACCGCCGAGGAAGGCGATCTGCGTGATCCAGCCCGCCGGGTTGCCCACGGCGACCGTCGCTTCGTAGGCCCCGGTGAGGCCGTCGTAACGGTGAACCCGACTGTCGTCGCAGCTCACGACGAATAGGTCGCC
>Ga0114978_10005123_pt1 | contig 10514 bp, 16 predicted proteins | sample S_140212_EF_Meta_FD_87027 | JGI IMG/M metagenome (GOLD analysis project Ga0114978, IMG submission 87027) | Freshwater microbial communities from Lake Simoncouche, Canada to study carbon cycling - S_140212_EF_MetaG | ecosystem: Environmental > Aquatic > Freshwater > Lake | place: Lake...
CAGTGATATTTCCAGTAACGGAAAGTTGGTGACTTACACCCGTATCGATGACATAATCACCATTTGTTGTAACAATACTTGTTGTCATTTTTTATCTGGCACTCGAGTGCCCTCCAGTTTTTCGTGTTTCTTCATTGTTTTGCAAGTTTGTTTGACCTTGCCTTTGGCATCCTTCACCGGCTGTCCAGTACGGTCTTTGACATCTACACAGACCTGTGTGGTTTCTGCTCGTGCTGGCAAGCATGTGGCCAGCAACAATATTAACACTAATAAAATTCCAATTATAACTGAATTTTTCATAACTCCTCCTTATATTTCCGGAAAGTCTGGTTGCGGCGGTGCTTTCTTGCCTCCGTATCCTGTGGTCACTGTGTTTGGTACTGCGGCTGATACTGTGGGCCAGGTAACTGAGTTGGACGCAATGGCACCAAAACTACTGGGTGTGCCGAAGCCGGGTGTTGGCGCAGAGCCAAATGCTGTCGGTCCGGTTGCGAATCCTGTACCTGGTGTTGTTGTGTTGCCATTGGGTACTCCTGAGTTGGTAGATTGCACATACGTTGTGCCTGCATTAGATGGTAATTGGATACCACCGTTGTTGGCTCCATTTAATTTTTCTTGTGTGCGACCATATGCTGCTAGACCCAATACACCACCCATGGCAATATGAAACAAGCCAGCACCTTGCAGTGTCAATGGTTGCCATTGGCTGGTCACTGCACCCTGGCTCATTGACTGCAACAAACTCCATAGCACCGGAAATATAATAAAGTCGCACATGCACACAGTCATGTACATCCAACCCATCATGGGCCGCCATTTCGAATTCATCCAGTCTTCTTTTTCTTTTTCACTCCGACTTGTGTGATGTTGTTTTTTTGTCATTTTATACTCCCATCACATGCAATGCATGTTCATAATGGCGGATTCGATCTTCTAGCCCAATATATCCACCATTGATGGCTCGGGTAAGCCCTTTTATATCTCCGGCATCAGCAAATCTATTCAAGTTGTTGGTTTCCCAGAACCAGCAGGCTGATTGTGTAGCACCTTCGAATGTGGCTAGATATTCGCTGGCTTCTTCCACTGGAATATCCAAACTGCCAGCAAAGAATGTGTAGTTGTCGCGCCCGGTTAATTGAATCAAGCCACGACCACAGAAACGATATCCATCGCCTGACGCTTCGTCACCGTTGCCCATGCGATTAGCATACACTCTGTTGGCAATCTTTTCAGGCCGGTTGGCATAAGCTGCTGCGGTGGCATCATCAGTAAAATACTTGCCAAATGTTTTTCTTAAACTAGCGGCTTTGTAATTGAGATTTTCTTTGACAAACACAAAGCTACCCGACTCGTGAGCGCATTGTGCGATAAAGGCTGCAACTCTGCTCGGTGTGTTGATATCGTATTCCGGCAACAGTTGATCGATAGCTTCGTACCAATGGTCAATGTGCGGGTTTCGAACCATTTGTTTTAGTTGATCTAGTGACAGTATTGAATTGCTCATTGTGCGTCATCCCATATTTTCTTTTGTTTTGTATACCATTCTTGCCAAGCTGAATTCCGAGCCGAACATTCATAGTATGTTGTATAGTTTTCGCTCACGGTTTTTGTGAAATCCACTATGCTGACCTTTTCACCCTGTATGATTTTTAATTCAGGACATTTTTCCATTAACATAGCAGGAGCGTCAGGAAAACTCAGTGTCACGGGCACAGTAGTTGAACATGCTGCCAATAAACTTACTAATCCCAACAATACTATTTTCATTTCTTTTCCTCAATGGGCCGATTTAATGCTGCTGCATTATGTGTGTTGACGATGATTTCGGGAATAGGGCAGTTTTCTACAAACCGGATCACTTCCTGATTATTCACAACTTCACGGTCCACATACTTAATAATGTCATTGCCGCGCTCTCGCACTATTTTAGTCTGTGTGACTACTCGTGTGACAATCTCTGTGTTGACTTCTGCACTTTGTTGTTGTGCCACTTGTAATTTAGCTTCTACTTCTCGTACTCTTTCGCGCCATGCCATTTCAGTTGAATATCCACCTTGAAAGTATACCCCCGTGGTCAGCAGCACAATACCTGCTATCTGCACAGGAATCCTGTAGGTATTTACAAAAGGAATAAACTTCACAAAAAAGCCGGCCACTGTGGTCACAGCACCGGCTATCAGGATGATGTTAACAATCCAGTTAATAAATGCGTCAGGAAGAAGGTGTAAAATCCACATGCATATATTTAGTATCCAAGCCAACTTGTTTCGGGCCAGGTCACTGCATCATGGTTGAATTTTGTGATAACCCTGTTATAAAGCTCTCGATCACGTTGTAAATACCATTGTGTCCATTTGGGTTGATCTTTACACCAGTTCTCTTCGAGATCTCTTTCTAATTTTTTTTGTCCTTCTGATGATCTGTGTGAGGATTCCCATGCCCACTTGTCGAATACTCGGATTCCGTAATGACGTAAAAATATATCAGTTTTGGCTACTACTTCTTCGTGTGTAAGCCACCAAGTAAATTCATGACTACGCCCGCTCAATGGAATCCAATCTATATGATTGCAATAATTGCCGTATTGGTCATGATAACTCACACTGTGTTGATCAAAGCTAGGAGTATAGTCAACAAATTTTCTAAAAGTTTCACTTTCATAAAACAAATTATATGCACCATACATGCTGATATATTCTGCTACACCCTTGTGCCGGCGCTTGTCGGGATCCATCATGTGACTGAACACACGTTGATTTTTCCAATCAATTGTGTCAAATTCAATTTCCCACCACCCAAGTTTTTTAAAACTGTTCCAGAAAAATGTGCTGGCACATTTTAATGTACGCACATACACCAGATTCCCGCAGGTCAGTGCCATGTTCATGACAATCCTATGCTCTGTTGAATTTTAGTAGCACTAATGTCATACGTGGTCTGATCAAATATTTCTAACACGTGATTGTACAAATTGATATCTTTTTGCAACATATTGTAATGTGCGGCAGTTATTTGATTTGTTTTTATGCTGTCAGGGGCAGTATGCAGTTCCCATACATTATTCTGAATGATAAATTTCAATCCAATACTTTGATGTAAAGTTGCAATCTCATGCTGTATGTGTTGTGGCAAATTATAAAAATCCTTAGCTAAGGGCGCATCTGGCCAGTGTGAATCTCTGATAGCATCATATAATTCTGCCCATAGATGATCCTGGTATTTTTCTGAATAATAAGTGTTAGACTCCCATTGTTTCTGCAATTGTATTTCTACAAGTTTTTTATCACTGCCACTGTCGGTGCAATGAGACAAATCAAGATCCCAGTCAGCCAGTGTCAGATTAGTTTGGCATTTTTTGTTTAGAATCTCTTGAGTGGTCATGATATTTTTTTCATAATCATGTGTCAGTGGAATCCAAAAAATATCATACAATCGGTCATTGAACAAGGTTGAATATGGCATGCTGTGCCGATCCAAGAACACACAAGAAGTTAGTAAATTTTGCAATTTTGTGTTGGTCAGATACAATTGAGTAAGCCCGCACATGTGAATGTATTCAGCTAGCCCTTTGTGTCTACGTACAACAGGATCAATGATATGTGCAAATACAAAATCATTGTTCCAATCAATTTTATAATAATCGGTCAACTCCCACCCCTGAGCAAGTAAATTATCATTGAAAAAGGTACTGGCACATTTAAGCACACGCACATATACTGCGGATCCGTTTCTTAATGCACCAATGGGCTCCTGACCTGGAGTCATTTTAATCCCATGCTTTTTCTAATAGATGTGGCTGATATAGCATGTGTAGCGTCGTCAAACGTTTCTTGCTCAATCCGATATCCCACATCACGCCCATATGTTATGTTCACAATATTTGGTACCACGATCACAGTGAATTGCCCTTGATACAGCGGATCTAGATCACGTTTGATAAATCTTGTGACTTGTGTGTAGTCAAACGGATTAGATCCTTCCCATCCTTGACAATCACGGATCATGATTGCAACTTGCCCTGTTTTGGCAATTGCACGTTCAAACAATGCACGATGGCCGGCATGCCACGGTTGCCAACGCCCCAGCATCTGCACAGTTTGTTTCTGCCAATCAAATACAGGTCTACGGCGATTGTCTAGTATGTGTTGCCCAATGAATTCAGCCCACTTGTCGGCGTTTTGTTCTGTCACACGGAAATCGTATACTTCGGGCGGAACAAATGCTTTGTTAGTGTCATCAAATCGACCCTGGTCAATGGTATCTACCCAGATAGTCCAATCTGCTTTGAAGTTGTTACGCATCTCGACCAGTGGCGCAACAAAGTCACAGATAACAAAGTCACTGGTGCATTTCAATGCAAACTCGGCCATACGCAATGATTGGCGTATACGCCCTTCTCGACTGAAATCCCAATCGTTATATCTTTTGCGAATCTCGTCGGCATTGAACCAATCCACGGTACACTTATAGTCCTGCGGAATATGTTCCATATTGATAGCACGAACCATTGGAAAGTTATGAATACCTGAATGTTCTTCGATATACTTTTTCAATGCTGTGGCCAAGAATGTTTTACCGGCGCCAGGCAGACCCATTATTAATATTTTTTGTGTCATGTGTGTTTCCTTGAAGAATGTCGTGCAAGATCATCTGTGGGATGATGTTTTACTGCGTCAAAATATTTACTGTTTGTATCATCCTGCAGAATTATTTTTAATCTAGCATCAGACGATGCAATAGGGAATCCCAGTTGCTGTGATATAGATTCTAGATATTTTGTGCCATACAAGTGCAATAATTCATAACTCAAGTACACAGGGGCAGCAAATTGATCATACGCAGCAATGGCCTGTGACATAGTAATGTCACCACGCACACGAGTCTGCTGCATTTTCACGATGTTCTGATCTCTGCCCAGGATAGCAAAACGAACTTTGTGTCCGAGATTCTGCACACCACGTACAAAGGCCTTAAAGTCAGGTTCAGTTGCTGTGCCATTGTTTATGTAAGGCACACTCATTGACGTCACAAACCAGTCGGCTTGCTGCCAGCGAAACTCATTTAATCTTGTGGGATCTTGCCAATATGGTGCAAATGGTTCTTGATCGTGCCCGATCCAGTATTCATTTAGTAGATCACGCCACCCATAAACTTGTGGATGTAATGCAAATATCTTTGACCATAAATGGTTGCCTGAGCCTTGTGGCCCTGTTAGTATTAGTACAGTTTTCATTGATCGTTTAAAATGTTGGAAATTCTTTTGGTCATATAATTGGGGTATTTCAATACCTCTAAAAAGTCTCTTGTTTTGGGTGTGACACAGCCAGTGAGTTGGAAAGTGACCCTAGGGTGATAGCCTGCATTAGCAGTGGAATGTGGCGTGTTGTGCCAGTCAAATGTGCTCACATCTCCCGCACGCCATTGATTCCAATGATAGTTTCCGTATTCCCAGAACTGTCCAGGTTGCCAGTCTGTGAGCTGTATGAATACTCTCAGCACATTGGTCCAGTCGTTAGGGTTCCATTTTTGCAGTTTGTCAATGTGTAGATTCCACACTTCACCGGGCTGTTGCACATGGATCCGGTACATGGCATCATCTAATCCAAACGCATCTGCTGTGAGTTGCAGGCTGGGTGGCAAATGCCAGTTCAAGTGTGTGATAGTGGTGTTCACTGCCATGCCTGCTTGTGTGAGATCGTATTCTTCTGCTAGTAGATCTTCCCGAGGCGGCAGCACACCTTCACCTTTATAACCACGGGTAGCCCAGGTGGCGGGTTTTGAGTTGGCAACGATCTCGTCGATGTCATCCAGCCATATAGGATCCAGGCTACCTAGATGTTCGATCACTTCATGTGCTTGATCTCTGCGTTGCGAGTCAAAATGATAACGGCTGCGTTTCTTTGATTCTTCCCAATTTGATTTCATATTACTGTTACCTTTACGTCTGATTTATAATAGTCTTGAAAATAAGACTCCGGTGGTGAAATATCTAAACATTTGCACAGGTCCAAATTGTTGTCGGGCCGCTGTGCTGGATAACGTGCAATAGCTTGCTGTATGCCAAGATTCTGCTCTTTAATAATAGTGGCCATTGTTTTTAGATCTCGATAGTAGTCGTGATACAGCGGATAAGTGATATCAAAATGGCCACACTTGACCCACCATCCCAAACAAGCATCATCGGGTCTGTGTACCAGCACAACAGCACAATCGGGCCAGCAGGCCTTTAAGAAGTCTATGTTGTGAGCAAATATATGACTTTTGATTATACGAATTCCATTACCAGAGAATGCACTGTTGAATATATCTTCCAGTGCATCTTTACTTAGAGTAAACAAGTTGGGTGGTAAATCAAACTCCATGCCAGGATCAAAATACGCACCCAGATGCATAAGGTCCATTGTGCCACCGGCATCGTGATAATAAGTCCTAGCGATACTGTAATCGCTTTGATCTAAGTCAGTGCTATAGTAAATGTTCTTGACCACACTGCTCCATTTACTGCCTGGAGCACCGGCTACAAAGATATATTTCACTCTTTACTTAAATCAATTTTACTCAGCACAGGAATAAAGACGGCCCGTAATTCATCCATCTGCCGGCGTAGACCTGCAGGGGTGAGTTCATCTTCTTCGTAGAATACCACATTGAGTTCTCTCCATTCAGCATATTCTTTACTACGCACAGCAGCACTGAAATTCTTTTGATACCAATCTACAATGTCTCTGGGTGTGTTGGGCGGTAATTGGATACTCCACGCAGCATACACATTGATGCCAGGTGCTACATCTTTCAGCAGCGGCACGTTAGGAAACTGTGGCATACGTTGTGTTCCGGTAAATCCAATGGGTTTGACTTTGCCGCCTTCTACCATGGCACGAGCCACTGCAATAGGCATGATACCAAATTCAGTTCCACCTGTTTTGGGATCAAATGACGCTACACTAATCACAGCCGGCATAGGACCATTGAACTTGATGGGTTGAACTTGTTGTCTATTACCTTTGCCGCGATCCATTAAGTATTCGTATGCTGTTCTATGTGCGCCACCGCCTAATGCTACATTAACAGGGCGTGTGGTAGTACTGATCATCCGGACAAAATCTTGTGGAGTATTCACGGCGCTGCTGGGATGTGCCACTAGTACCAAGGGTGATTTGCCCATGGTCAGCACGTCCACAAATGAATCGTAGTTGTATTTCTTTAGAGATTTTTCCCAGATGTCATTGGTAACATAGCTGCTCATGTGACTTGGCAAGTTGATTGTGTGCCCGTCGGGTGCTTGAGTCAAGAAGTAGTTGTTGGCCAGTGTGGAATCTACACCCGGGCGGTTCTCAACCACAAAACTCACTTTGGGATTGGTCTTTTGAACAATCTCGGCCAGTTTCCTAAATGCTATTTCGTTGCCTGCACCTGCGGTGTTGCCCACGATCACTGTGACGGGTTTGGTGGGTTCCCAAGCCATGGCCATTGCAGGCACAAGAACCAAAATTGCTAGTATTTTTTTGATGTTCATAACTTCTCCTTAAATATGTTTGAAATCAAAGTTATTTACCAAAAAATTTTATATGAACACAAAAATTTTCTCCTTAATCACAAAAAATTTGCAGAGTGCGTTTATTTTGCCGAAATATAGCAAAATTTCTATCACTGAAAATACAGTAGTAGATCAGTTGCCTTGGACGCCCGCACGGTATCGCAAGTTCAAAGATGCTGTAGAAGCTGAGCTCAGTCTGCCCTGTGAATATCGAGGCACTCTACGTGAAATTGTGGATGATCTCAGTGAGCGCTACACACACAGATTCTTTGCTGAAATCTGGAAACCACGCACTGGTGATTACGAACACACCGGGTGGAGTCTAGTGGATGAGATCAATGCATTAGAGCCCAAGTCTGTATTAGATGTAGGCTGCGGGTATCATCCATTCAAGGGTCGTATACAGAACTTAGTGGGTATTGATCCTTACAACAACTGTGCCGACTACGAAGTGGACATATTGGACTATCGAGTAAAGCCAGAGAGTCATGATGTGATCGTTGCACTGGGTTCAATCAATTTCAACAGCAAGGATGACATTGAACAAAGATTCGGTCACTGTGTGGATTTACTCAAAACAGACGGAAAGTTTTATCTACGTGCCAATCCGGGTATCACACACAAGACAGGCCCGTATGTGGAAATATTCCCCTGGACCTTTGAAGTTGTAAACGAGTTTGCAGAAACATACAATCTACGCCTGGACACATTCAAACGTGACGCCAATGATCGATTGTATTTTGTTTACACCAAGTTATAAGATTCAATTAATTCAGCAGCAGCATGGTGTGCTGCTTCCAATGGGTGGAACGTTTTTGACATAGGAAATCCATGTTGTTGACTCCATTGTAAAAAAGTTAGCCCATCAAATTTTGTCATGTACGGCTTTACATAATCTTGCAACTGTGTAACGGCAGTAGTGAGATCAGTTCCACAATTAAACAACGTTTCGTCCATATAAGTCATTAAAAACGATATTTTCTTTTGTGTAAGAGTATCAATAGCCAATTTAATATATGCAAGACTAGACAATTTATCACAATACTCAGAATGTAAATCTCGATAGTAAACACGAGCAAGGTCTGACTGCTCAATGGGCATGAGCGTATGCCACGGACTCAGAGTCAGCTCTTTGGGTCGATAATAATCAAATCTATTAATAAAAGACCATCCTATTATAAATGTCGCTGGATCATTTATTTTGGTTTGATTTAGTATTTGTTCTAGTATTTGTAGATTTCCTGCGCCGGGTCTAGCGTAGCATTTATAATCTGCTGCTTTTTTCTGTGCTAGTTTAGCTGGCCAGCTAAATTTGCTGCCTTCTCTCCTGAACTTAATGGCCAGGTCAGGAAGATCAGTCCCAAATATAAGACTGCATCCAAAACTCTTGAGGATCATCGAATCTAAAGTATACCTGCTGCGGCTTGCATGGCCTGCAAGTCTTTGCTGACCTTGGTGTAGATTGGCTTTACGTCCAGGCCGGCAGCTATGCGCATTTCATTGAGATCGCCTTCGGTACGTGCTCTATACTCGTTAGGAGTAAGTGGTACTAGTTCAGCAAAGGTTTCAGGACTCCACTCATGCTTTTGTTTCTTGTACACCATGATCCAATCATCAGGCTCGTATTCTGTAAGTGTGTTAAGGTCCTTAAGAATCTCGTCGATCTGCCCAGGTGCAGCATTACGGCGACGCATTTCTAGATACACTAGATAACGATTGGGTTTGATTTCGCCCGGGCTTTGGTCAGCATCCAGCACAAAGTCATAGCCTTTTTCAAACCAGTTCATGAGATCTTTAGCTGCTTGTTTGTCGCGAACAAAAAAGCTCACCACAATCACATCAGCATCTTCGCCCATCTTGCTCGAGAACTCGTCGATATGCACGGTGGGCTTCATCATGCCCTCCATGTCTTTGTAGCCTAAGCCTTCGTTAAGCTGCTGGCGGCGCTGCGGCTGTGGGGGCTGCTGCGGGCTGTTGAAGTTGTTGTTGTGCTGCATCTGCTTTCTCTTCATCTTTGTATTGATCTTTATCGATATCTTCTGCATAAGCATCGTCAAGATCTTGTAAATCTATTTCTTCACCTTCTAAATCGATACTGCCTGTGCGTATGTCTGCAATCAAGTTCTTGGGCATGACGATCTCCACTAACCATACTTTTTTAGTTATCAATCTAGCAATATGTGTACCGGCTTCATAATCACTAGGTTCTGTGACCTTGATAGGAATCTTCATGTCTACTTTTTTGAATTTTACTTCACAGTCAAACGGCAGCAGTCTACGGCCGCCACGTGGGTCGGGCATGAGATTTTCGGGCCACATGAATATGCAACCTATTTTGTATTTGCCGATGTCCGGACCCTGCACCAGTTCTCCGCGATCCCAATTTCGAAATGCATAGATATCCAGTTCATCAAGAACTCGTTCAAAATCTAACAGTGTGAGCAAGCTGCCTTCACTGAGGTAGATATCACGTATGTTTTCGGCTACATTCCAGTAGTCTGTGTGATCTTTAAAGATGTTTTCGTCCATACGGATATTTATGGCAGGAGACTAGAACCTGTGCGCTTTGAAATACTCGGGCACAGTCTAATACTTATGCCAATAATCTCTGAGATTTCTCTACATAGATCTCAGACTACAAACACCTAAATATTCATGCTATCCAATAGCAAACACTTTAGGAGAAACACACTTGAGTAGACAACGCGGGGCTAAGGCCCAAATCCAAAAACACATCAAAACACATATGGTAGAAAACACAATTCCGTTTAACCCAGAACCCAGGCAACGACAACGAACTATAGAACTCATACCAAAATCACGCAATCAAGAAAATCTCATACTAAATCTACTCAACCCCGATCAATCAATTGTAGTAGCAGTTGGACCTGCAGGCACAGGTAAAACATACTTGGCCATGCTAGCTGCTGTAAAAGCATTTAAGTCGGGCGAGTGCAAGCGTATCATTCTAACACGA
>Ga0114978_10005126_pt1 | contig 10509 bp, 8 predicted proteins | sample S_140212_EF_Meta_FD_87027 | JGI IMG/M metagenome (GOLD analysis project Ga0114978, IMG submission 87027) | Freshwater microbial communities from Lake Simoncouche, Canada to study carbon cycling - S_140212_EF_MetaG | ecosystem: Environmental > Aquatic > Freshwater > Lake | place: Lake...
ATGGCGACCGCTTGGGCTGCCGCTTCCCAGGCGAGGCGACCCAGATGGGGGAGCGCGTTCCAGGTCGGTTGGCGTGGTTCGCCTGATTCCAGGTGGATGCGGACGAACGATTCGTACGCAGTGGATCCGTAACTCATGGTAACCTCAATTCACTTTGGTGGTGGTTCGGAAGCGTTGCACGACAGCGGGGAAGAGGGCGCGCGCCTGGTTGACCTCGGGCTTCCCCCAGCCGTAAGCCTCGTAGTACTCGGCACTCGGATTGGCTTCGAGATCACTGAGTGCGTCCTGGACACGTTTGAGGTCGCCCCAGGCGCGGGACATCAGATTGATCGGATGTGTCCGCTTGAGATTCGGGGCACAGGCGGCATCGAGTGGGTTCTCGTCGTCGGCAGACGGATTCACCCGATTTTCCTGGATTTGCTGCGCGGTGCTGATAAAGATTTTGGCATCACGGAAACAAGCGAGCGCCAGTTGCTGGGGATTGAATCCCGAGTGCATCGAGCGATTGCTGAAGAGGGTGAGTGCCACAGAATACAGTTTGTTGTTTTGTTTTGTGGACATACTAGTCGCCATGAAGAGACCTTTCAGACAGAGGAATGTCATACGGTGGAATGTGGAACAAGAAATCAAAACCATGTGCTGAGCGGAACCGAATTTGGATCCGCGGCAGGGAGACTGGCCTGAGGTTTACCGGCCCGAGGTTTATGCGAGGACCGAGGGGGTGACCGGTTGCAGATATTTCAGGCCATAGGCGATATAGAACGCCGCTCCGAGTTGCGGGTTGGACCCGGTGTCGGGGATCGAGAGCTGGACGAAGGAAAAGCCGTTACTCAGATCGAGGTCCGTCGGCTGGATTTCGACCGCGATCACCGCCGGGGACGCAGCACTGGTGGGGGTGTAGGTGCTGGCGGCGGTTTGCGTGGCAATCGACCAGATCGGTGTCGAGGCGAGAGGACCAATCTTGACTCGGGCCCGCGTGAACGTGAGTCCCTTGGCGGACGCCCCGGTATTGCTGGTTGCTTGCTTCAGGGTGATGATCGGGTCATCACCGGCGGTTCCGGCCCCCTTGATCAGCACGCAAACCAGACGGCCAACATGTTTCATGGCGACCCATTGACCATTGTTGGCTCCCGTCTGCATATCGACCGGCAGGAATGCCGGGATGACATCGGCAATTTCGAAGAATTCGTGATTGAAGTCGGACATAACAAAGTTCTTTCGTTGAGATCAGGTTGAGATCAGGTTGAGGATCGGTTAGCGAGCGGCGATGCAGACGAAACTGGACTGGGTGTTGGTCCCCTTGAAGGGGGTGATCGGGCTGTTTTCCCACGGGGTGGCGTTCATCCGCATGGTGAATCGGAGTGCCAGTTGATCCGTGAGAAACTCGACATGCATCGAAACCGCCTGGGCGATGCCTCCTTTGCTGATCGACAGGACCTGGCTGAGGTCCGCCAGCACGATGTCCCCGAGCGAGCCGACCGTTCCTGCAAACTCGATCGGCTTCAAGGGGCGACCGCCGAGGGACCCGTACGGGGCTCCCGACAGGCCGGAAGGGGGCATGTAGACGAGTTGCCCCGAATAGGTTCCCGTCCCCAGTGTCAATTGCATCAGTTGCTGCATGCAATCCTGGTTCAGGTACCAGTTCGCATTCCCAAAATAGGGAGCAAAAAAGCGGTTCTGGGCTTTGATGATATTGGCCGCGACAATGGTGGCCGGGGTCTGGCCAGGCTCGGCCGCAATCGCGAGCAGGCTGGGGGCATTCAGAATTCCCAGTGGCTTGCCCACGCCGTCACCGTTGAAGAGCGCATCGCCGATCATGAAATTGAATTCGTCGGCCGCCTTGCGGGTAACGTACTGTTCGAGGGCTTGGGCGCTGTCGGAAATCAGTTCATCGGTGAGATAGACGACGACTGCCAGCTTTTGCAGTTTCATCTGGATTTCGCGGACGGTCGGTTTGCTGGCAGAGATGGACTGGCCTTCGCCGGTCCAATACCCACGCAAACCACCGTGCCGACTGCCATGAGCTCGCGACGTTTCGGCGTTGGCCAGAAAGGTCATGTTGTTGCCACCGACGGTATAGTTGTCGGTCGAGGCGACCAGGTCATTCGCATAGACGTGCTGGAAGATGTTGTGATTGAATTCGGGCATGACGGTGAACCCGCCATCGGACCCGAGCGTTTCGGACATCCCCTGGATCGCCTTGAAGTGGGAACGACAGCGATCATGGAAGGTGGAGCTTTGATGTCCCTCGAAACCACTGCGGACAAAATCTCCCAGCGATTTGAATTCACCCCAGGGTCGGTACCCTTGTCGAATCAGCGCCGACAGGGCGGCCTTTGATTTCAGCTGCCGACGGGCTCGCGGCCCCTCCAGATCGTCGCGGCCGCTGACAATCGTGACCGATTCGTCGGTATCGGACCACTGGCCGGTGATGCGTCCCTCGGGGTCGCGGTGAATGCCACTGAAGTCGGGCTTATCGGACAAGCTTTTCACCGTACCGGTCAGTTCGGTCACTTGTTTGGTCAGTTCATCGATGGTTGGCATGGATCAGTTCTCTTTTTGTGAAGGAAAAAACGTCGAAACTCAAAGCACGAAGGGGTGAAGCCCTACGCGTCACGGGGTCAGAAATGACTGGTCCCCTGCGTCACGGCGGACAAATGGGTTTGGGAGCCCAGGTTTTGGGGTCCCCAGTTTTGGGGCCACGGGGTTTTTAGTGACCCGGTCGTGGTGACCAGGGGTCTTTGTGACCCAGGGTTTGGGTGCGACCCTGTTCGATCCTGCGAACAGGAAGAACCGGTCTGGCAACGGGAAGAGGGGGCGAGACCAACGTGGGTCTGGCCGTACGGGCATCGGTCCGGGCAATCGGTCTGGGTGAACAGTCTGGGTGAACAGTCTGGGCGCTCGGTTTTCCGACGCGGGTGTTTGAACCGGAGCGGTTTTATTTCCGCAGGTGACCGACGAGTCCGGTCAGTTCATGGATCGATTTTTCGAGTGCGGCGATTTTGGCTTCATCGTTGTCGCACTGGTAGGATTTTGATTGCGAAACCAGCCGACCGAGTTGGCGGGAAACACCGTTCAGTGTTCGCCGCTGATCGGTGGTGAGATTCCGGGCTCCGATCAATCCCTTGAGTCGGGCACCGAGTCCCAGCACCTGCAACGAGGCGACGCGGCCCGAGGCGAGAAAGGCTTTCATCGCCTCGTCCTCTTGACCATCGGATCCGTCGTCGGACTTCAGCGATGGCTGGTCGGGGTAGCTCGAGGTATGCAGTCCTTCGATGGCGGCGATCTGTTCCTGGAGCGAGATCAGAATGGCATTCAGACCTTCCTTGACGGTCGGATTTTCGAGCGGCACGATGGCATCTTCGATATTCTGACAGGCTGCGGTGAGTGCCGTATGGACTGCCGAGACGACGGTCGAGCCGTAGGGCTGTCGGTCGGCATCGGATTCGTCGGTCTCTGCGGCGGTGGGGGGATCTTCCAGCGGGAGATCCACGGTTTCGGGTTCTTCATTCAGTCGACTGGGGTCGGTCATCACTTTCTCCGTTGGTAATCCGATGCCAAAACGTTTGTAAACAGGTGCCACTGTGGTGAGTGATTTCACAATGGACGAAATAATCGGCTGGCCACCCAGCCGGTTGCGATGCAGCGTCTTGGCGACTGCGTCCGGGTTCACCCCGATCGCACACCAAGACCACTCTTCGAGCTCCCATTCCTCAACAATGAGGATGTCTCCGACATGCGGGTGACGTTCGATGCGGGACTTGAGGGGGGTCTCGCGTACGGACGTGGCCCGAACGATTCCTTCGTCAATCAGTTCAAAAATTTGTGCGGCGGCCAGTGAGGTTTGCGAGAACCACGAGGTGGCCCGGACCTCGTCGTCGGTGATGGTCACCGCGAGATTCCCGGCGGGGTCTCGCGAGGTTCCGATCGGCTGGCTGATCCCTTCGAGTCCGTGTCCCCAGAGGACCACGGGATTTTTCTGGTAGTTTTCCAGTCGGCAGCCGCGGGGAATCAGCAGGTCTTGGACTCGGTCGATGGTGGCCGTGGAAATCACGGCCCGGGCCGACATGGCCTGGCGGTCAATTTCCGGTGCGACCGTGGTTTCCATCGCGAGTGACCTTCCCGAGGCTGCCAGTTTGTAGTGGCAGCCGGGTGCGGCCCGTCGGGGGAGGACCACGAACGTGCCGGGCGTCTGATTCTCGTTGCGGTTGCTGCTGCTGCGGTGATGTTTGTGTGTGTTGTTCATGGCTCCTATTAAACACTTTTAAAAAATAAAAGCAATATCTTTTTTTGAAATATTTCCAAATAAATAGAAGACTTGCCGGAAGTGCGCAGAGTCCGGTTCCACCACAAACCGCGTGCGTGAGGTACAAATCGTTGACGCTGCAGCAAATAGGACGAGCAGCAAACAGGACGACTTCGGTCTCGGATCCGTCCCCTTTGACGGCCATGACGATCGGACGACTCGGTCTTGACCAGCTTCGTGGTCCCAAGCTCACCCCAGCGTTCAGTCAAATCCATGAAATACGGCTTCGATTCGTGATTCGCATCCGTTTCAGAAAAGGCGAATTTCAGGAAATGCGAAGATTTTGAACCACGAATCAAACGAATCGCACGAATAGGAAAAGAAGAAATTTCCAGACACCAGACTCCAGACACCAGACACCAGACGCCAGACTCCGAACACTGAACACTGAACACTGAACACTGAAAACTGTTTTTATCCTTGAACCCGAAATCCCAAGGACCGCGCCACGATTTGGCTTCTGGGGGGCCGGTACGACCTGAACAAGTTTGGCAGCGGAATCCCTAGTGATTTTTGTCGAAATCCCGCAGATTTTGGGAATCGTGACCGGTGTTGGCGGACGTGGTTGCCAGCTTCCCGCAGCTTGGGATATAAGACGTAGAGGCTCGTCGTGTCACAGTCATGTTGTCTTCTCGATCGAATGGGGGCCAGCCGGTGGATTTCGGCGATTTGGTGAGTGCGATTCGGATCATGGAGCTGACTGTCAAGCAGCGACCTGCCGCTATTCGAGCGCTCGTTCAAGCCGCAAATTGGGAGGACGAGGGGATTGCCCCCGAGATCGTGCTCGAGGCGATTGAAGAGCGTGAAGCGGCGGCACAGACGCTGGTTTCGTCAGATTTTGCCCTGCCGCACGCCTTTGTGGACTGGGAGGGTGATTTTCGTGTCGTGCTGGGCCGCAGCCGTGGGGGGATTGATTACGGTGTGCCGAACGGTCAAAGCGTGAAGCTGGTTGTGCTGCTCGTGATTGGCCGAAAGCTGCAACAGACGCACGTCGAGGTGCTGGCGGGGTTGGCAGAGCTCTTGAAGCAGCCCGAGTTCCGGCAGCAACTGATTGATGCCAAAGACACACGAACCATTGATACGTTGCTCTTGGCGAAAGCAGGGATCCAGCCCGATCAGCGGCCGACCCGCAGTCCCAGCATTCCCCTGTTGACGCGGGTGCTCATCAAGCAAGCGATGATTCTGGTGGAATCCCTGGGGGCTCAGGCGCTCTTGATTGCGATTGACCGGCTGGAAAGTGTCCCGTGGGATTCGTTAGCGCAATGGAAGGGGCGGTTGCTGATTGTCACGACCGAGCACAGTGACGATTTTCATATCGATCGCGAAGATACGCATGTGTTCGAGGGGCTACATGCCTCGTTGTCACGCATGGACCGGGCGAATCTGGGGCAATTGCTCGCCTCGTCACAGAATCTGCTGCACGAGAAGGCGAGTGTGATTTGCGTGACCGGGCCGGATGGACGACGGCTGGACAGTGTGACGGTGACGAAACCGGAAGCGCATTTCCGTGCGATGCTGTCGGAAAAGAATCGACGCGGGGTCGATATTGTGCGTCCGGCGGTGATGCTGCGGGTTTTGTCGCTGGCGGTGGAAATTGCGGCCGAGGGGCGTGAGGCGCATCCGGTCGGCGCGATGTTTGTCGTGGGTGATGCCCGGAACGTGCTGCGGAACGCCCAGCAGCTGGTGCTGAACCCCTTCCATGGGTACTCGAAACAACTCCGGAACGTGCTCGACCCCAGTTTGAGCGAGACGATGAAAGAGTATGCGCTGATTGATGGAGCCTTCATCATTCAGGGGGATGGAACGGTGCTGAGTGCCGGGACTTACCTGATGCCGAAGTCATCGCCGCCGGGTTTGCCGCACGGCCTGGGGGCGCGGCATCAGACCGCCGCCGCAATTTCGGCGCATACGTTGGCGATGGCGATCACGGTCAGCCAATCGACGGGGACCGTCACGCTGTTCCGGAACGGGACAGCAGTCTTTACGCTGGAACGAGCTGCCGCCACGAAATGGTGAGCGGGGTCGTAGCGAGCGAAATTAACAGGGAGGTGCCAGCATGATTACACGAATTACCGGTCAATTGGTCCGTTTGGGCGAGGCCGAGGCGCGGATTGACGTGGGGGCATTTGAATACGAAGTCTTTGTCCCCGAATTTGTGCGGCGGCAGCTGCAGGTTTCGTTGGGTCAGACGATCAGCTTGAAGACGATCGAGTACATCGAGGGGAATCCGCAGCAGGGGCGGTTGACGCCACGGCTGGTCGGATTTTTGAGCGAAGCGGAGCTGGAATTTTTCGAGCTGGTCTGTTCTGTGGATGGGATGGGGGTCAAAAAGACGCTTCGTTCGATGGTCCGACCGGTGCGGGAAGTGGCGGAAGCGATTGAAGAGCAGAATGTGAAAGAGCTGAGTCTGCTGCCGGGGATTGGGCCTGCCATGAGTGAACGGATCGTGGCCAAGTTACGGCGGCGGATGGCCAAATTTGCGTTGATGGTGGCCAAAGAATTCCCCGAGGCCAAGATGGCCGACAAGGGGGTGCTGGGCGAAGCCCTGGAGGCCTTGATCAGTCTGGGATTCAATTCGGTCGAGGCCCGCGAAAAAATCGATGCGGTTTCGACGGGAAAAACCAAGTTCAAGACGGTCGAAGACGTGATTCTGGCGATTTATCAGCAGGAAAAAAAGTAAGAAATGCTAAGGCGGTAGTTTTATCGTTGAACCCTTATTTCGCCTTGCGTTTTTGCTGCCGGAGCAGCTTGGGGAGTTCTTCGGCAGCGACGATCCAGCCGCGACATTGGGGGCTGCCGCAGAGGCATTTGATGGCGCCATAGGCAGCCCAGCGGTAATCGATGGTTAACTCGGCCCCCTCGCGAATATCGACCAGAGATTCGACCGTCACCTCAGACGGAGCGGGTGTTCCATCCGCGTTGGTCACTTCCGCGATGCATAGCGTGCTGTTGGGGGTGCAGCAATGGTTGAGAAACCGGAAGGGGCCATGTGGTTCGAGTGAGAGCGTGCCACCCAGATCGATACAGTATGTGGTTGCGTAATGGGGGTCGTCGATCACGCGGCCGGCGACTAGTCCGATGACTGTCCCCTGGGGGATGTCCTGACGTGCAAAAACCCCTTTGCCAAATAAAACCTTGCCGACACGTACCAACGGTTGTACCACAGACGTCATTAGCTACAGACTCCTCACGAATTTCGTTCGTGGAACGTTTTCCCGGCGATCGTCATTTCAACGCATTGCGTCCGAATGAACGCGATGAACGATCGCTCTGCCACGATAGCGGACTCGGTTCTCGCGTCAACCGTTCGCGGGGACGACGGGTTTCAGTTGGCAGGCATTTTCGCCAACGATTTCGCGTCAACGATTTTTCGTCGAGGCAACTTGGCAAATCGGAAAACCCGAGACTAGGGGGATCCTATTTCTTGCCGGGCTGAGGAACCGCTGTGGTGCGCGGCGGCTGGGGTCGATCGCTGAGGACTTCATTTGGAGCCCGTTTCGGTGCACCGGCTCCACCGACTGGGCCACCTGCCTGTCGCGTCTGTGGTTTCCCATCGCGTGGCGCGTTGCTCGAAGCGGGCTCGACTTCATTCGGGATATGCCGCTTGTAGCCTGCGAGACTCGGCTTGTAGGGGTTACCTCGGAAACGGGCCACAATCCGGGCGCCAAAATTTCCGTCGTTGATCGTGATGTCTTTGAACATGTAGACCGTTTCGAGTCCGTTCGGGTCGATCAGTCGCACCGCCGTTGGGATATAGCGTTTCGTGTCCAGAATGATCCAGGCTTCGTGGTAATTTTGGCGATCGTTATCCATGCGGGGGACCGCCTTCAGTTTGACGGAATCCTTTCCGACCGAAATCAGTGACATATTGAACCGGCTTTTTGCTTCTTCTGCCTTCATGCCGAACAAGAAGGGGAGGGGGCTGTGTACGATGTTCTTGCCGCGCATACTTTCTGGCAATTCTTCGCGGGAATAGGTCTTGTCGTCTTCGTTGAACGACAGGATTTCTTCACCGGTGCAGATCCAGCGTTCTGACGAACCTTTTTCGAGTTCGTACGGCTTTCCTTCGGCGTCCTTGCGTGAGCTGACTTCGTCTTTTTTCGGTGCTTTGGCGATCATATCAATCCGACCCTTGTCGGGTGTTTCCAGAAAGAATTCTCCTTCGGAAACTTTTTCGACGGCGAAGGTCTTGTTGAATTCACTGCGTGAGTGTCGACCGTGCAGCGACTTGATTTTGGCCGATTCGGTTTCCCAGCGGGCCAGAATTTTTTCGAGCTCGGGGGGAAGCTTATCAATCTCGAAATCTTGAGGAGCGGGACGGGCTTTCTTTTCGCTCGCCTGACGGACCGGAGGTTCTTCCGCACCGGGCTGGGCTGCAGGTGGCTTACCGATGTTAGCGCGCCCTGGCGGTGTATTGGCCGCGGCTGGCTGATTGGCTGCGGGTGGGGCCGGCCTCTTTCCCTGCTGCGCAACGACAAGCGATGTCATGCTCAGTAACGAGAACAGAGTCAACAGCACGATAGGGGATCGAAAGATCAGTCGCATGAAGGCGTTCATCCTGAACGGTGGCGTCAGTCATCCATGATCGACACCGAAACCAGGCAGCATACGGTCACCGGGGTCGGCATCGGGGGGGGATCCTAACGAAAGCTTTGGATTGCGACCAGAGCGATTTTTTCGCAGAAAAATGCTCATAGACCACTTTTTCAAGTCCATAGAGTCCTTCCTTGAACACCGCAATGCCGGACCTGAATTGAGGTCTGGGGATTTTTCGAGGGAAAACCAGACGGGTGACCAGCCCGTCAAACCGCGAACGTGGTCACCGGACCGAAACCAACTCAACGTGAATTCCTAAAACTCAAAAGGGATTTTCATCGACGAACATCGCGAAATCTGGTTAGACTCGTCAGACAATGCTTTTTTCCGAGAATCCCCCTGACCAATCTGGAGTCTGCCATGCTTCCTACCAGCCGTCGCGCGTTTCTGTCAGATGTGGGACGAGGAATGCTTGCTGCCGGAATGGGAACGGCTCTGGCGCAGGATTTGGGATTCTCGACCGCATTTGCCGAAGAGGGACCTGAAACAATTCCGTTGGGCGAGTACGCCGGGTTGGTGGAGCTGATGCGGAATACGCCGGCCGAGGGGCTACAGCCCCTGCTGGCGCAAAAGATTCTGAAGGGGGAAACCAACCTGAAGAGTCTGATTGCGGCGGGGGCATTAGCGAATGCGGTCACATTTGGTGGTTGTGACTATGTCGGCTTTCATACGGCGATGGCGATGCTTCCTGCGCTGGAAATGAGTCGCCTGCTTCCCAGTGCGCGGCAACCACTTCCCGTCTTAAAGGTGATCTACCGCAACGCACAGCAGATTCAAAATGTGGGAAGTTCGTCTCAGGCGGCATTGGAAGCGTTCGATCGGGCCGAGCATGCTGCCGAACATTCCCCCGCTGGGGGTGATGTGCCCGTTGGGGGTGATGTAGGAGTGCAGATCCGCGACGCCTGCCGCCAGGTCGAGAGTGATGCGGGGGAGAAGCGGCTCGCCTCGGTGGGGAATTCGCCACTGGATCTGTTGAACGCCCTGCAGCCCGCCGTACAGGACGACCTGAATGTGCACCGCTATGTGTTTGCTCATCGAACCTATGGACTGGTCGGCTTGCTGGGGAAAGAGTATTCCTATTCGCTGCTGAAACAATGTGTCCGCCTTTGTTCCGATCATGAGCGGATGCGGATCGAACACAAGCAGCCCGAGTCCCCCATTCGGAGCCTGGTCCCGAAACTTTTGGATCAATACAAGCTGGCAGGGAAGCCATTGGGAAAACGGGATCCCGGTGATGCGGCGGTGGAGGAATTGGCGAACGTGATTTATCAGGGGCCGCGTGAACGAGCTGCCGAAGCGGCGGCGGCGGCCTTGGCGGAAGGGATCGATCCCGAAATTGTGGGCGAGGCGATTTCGCTGGCCTCAAACCTGTATGTGCTGCGTCAAGGTGCCGACAACGTGCGGAGTCATGGCGATGCGGCGGGGGTTCATTCTTCTGATGCGACGAATGCCTGGCGAAATATGGCGCGCGTGACCGAATCGCGTCATGCGGTGACGGGCCTGATTGTCGCGGCCTATCATGCGGGCGTTCAATCGGCTCCGTACGCAACTCCCCCCTATCCCACGGACGAGCATCGCAGTTTGATCCAGATTGAAACGTCTCTGGG
>Ga0114978_10005128_pt1 | contig 10508 bp, 10 predicted proteins | sample S_140212_EF_Meta_FD_87027 | JGI IMG/M metagenome (GOLD analysis project Ga0114978, IMG submission 87027) | Freshwater microbial communities from Lake Simoncouche, Canada to study carbon cycling - S_140212_EF_MetaG | ecosystem: Environmental > Aquatic > Freshwater > Lake | place: Lake...
AGCGTGCGGCCAAAGCGGGCGTCAAGCTGGTGTCTAAACAAGAGCTCTTTGCAACTTCAGATGCGATTAGTGTGCACATGGTGTTAAGCGACCGTTCGCGCGGCATTGTCGATGCAGCGAGTTTGCAGTCGATGAAATCGACGGCCTATTTGATTAATACTTCGCGCGCTGGCTTGGTCGATCAGGCGGCACTTCAAAAACTGTTGGTCGAAGGCAAAATTGGGGGTGCGGGGATCGACGTGTTTGATGCCGAACCTTTGGCTGCGACTGATGCCTGGCGCAAAACGCCGCGCACCTTACTTACGCCGCACTTGGGTTATGTGACCCCTGAAAACTTCGCCATTTTTTACAGCAATGTTGTGGCAGATATTCAGGCCTGGGCCTCAGGCAGTCCGATACGAGTACTGAATTAATGCAGCCCGTCTTGCCGGTGCATGTCGTTGCACGACTGCTACTTGTTTTATTACTAGCCGCTGGCGTTTATTTTTTTAGCGGTTTTGTCGTGCCGGTACTGGCTGCGTTAATTATCGGATTCGCCAGTTGGCCGCTGTATTCAAAATGGGTTGAGGTGTGTGGCGGTCGAACCACCTTGGCGGCAAGTGGGGCGTTGATTTTTATTTTGTTAGTGTTGGTCGCGCCAGTTTCGCTGGCGTTGTACTACTCAGTGAACGAGGCCAGTCAGCTCTTGGCCTGGTTGTTGACAGCGAACCGGCAAGGTGTAGCCGCGCCGTCGTGGATTGTCGCCTTGCCCTATGTGGGCGAGCGGTTGGGCAGTTACTGGGCTGAATTTTTAGGCGAACCCCACGCACTTGGCACGTTGGTTGAGATGATTAGCGGGCAGCACATTGGCAATATTTATCGCGTGATTTTGTCAGCCACTGGCAACGCGTTTCACATCATGCTGACCTTGTTGTTTATGTTGATTACCTTGCTGTTTGTGTATAAAGACGGTCACCGCATGGTTGGCCAACTCGATGTGTTGGGTGAACGCGTGTTGCCGTTGAGATGGCAGCGGTTCTCGCGCGTGATTCCGGCCACGATTAGCGCGACGGTCACAGGCATGGGCCTCATCGCAATTGGTGAAGGGGTCGTGCTGGGCCTGGCCTATTGGGTTGCAGGCGTGCCTTCACCGGTATTGCTCGGGGTGATCACCGCTTTCATGGCGATGATCCCAGGTGGTGCGCCTTTATCGTTTACCTTGGTGTCCCTGTACCTGGTGGGCTCGGGCAATCCGATTGCAGGCGCAGGCCTGTTTGCCTGGGGTGCAATTGAATTATTTATTGTGGATAAGACACTGCGACCGCGATTGGTGGGTGGCCCGGTGAAACTCCCCTTTCTGCCAACTTTTTTCGGCTTGGTAGGCGGTGTCAAAACAATGGGAATTGTCGGTCTGTTTATTGGCCCTGTTTTGATGGCGTTGATGGTGGCACTTTGGCGCGAGTGGGTGCTGGATGTGAAAACCGCTGAGATGAATCGCGATAGCTGACTAGCATCTCAGGCTCGAAAATTGTGTAGGCCAGAGCTGTCAAGAAAGATTGCTTTTTAGCTTCGAGATATCAATATTTTTGAATAACAGGATGAGTTCAGCGAGTGAATTGACTTGCATTTTTTGAAGTACGCGCGCGCGATGAAGTTTGACGGTTGCTGCCGCAGAACCATCGGCTGTTGCGATTTGTTTGTTTGTGTTTCCAGCCAGGATTGCCTCAAGGATGTCGCGTTCACGTGGCGTTAGGTGGCGATAGTTTTGTTCTACCTGAAGTGTTTTGATCAAGGCCGTATGGATCGCACGATCTTGATCAAGCGCACGGCGGATACTCAGCAACAAATCTTCTATTGAAAACGGCTTTAATAAGAAGTCGCTAGCGCCTTGCTTCATTCCTTGCACGATCTGAATCGGTAAACTTTCACCACTGATAAATATTGTGGGCGTGGTCCAGCCATGGTGCGCTAAGTCTGCCTGCAGTTCAACGCCACTTTGACCAGGCATGCGCATGTCAAGCACCAGGACTGCGGGTGATACCGGTGTTGCATGCCTTAGAAATTCAGCGGCGCTTTCATAGGCGTTTACCGTATACCCTAAGCGTGCGAATGTGGTCGTCAGCGCTAATCTGATCGAGGCGTCATCGTCGACCAGATAAACGTGACCGATATTGGGTGCTTCCATGGCGAGATCCCTTATTGGTGACCATAGGTTACAGAACTCTTGGTAATGAAGAAATACTCCGATTGGCGTATTTCTTGAGTGCTGAGAGGGGATTAAACCGATGAGTTAGCGCTTTTGGCTAAAGTGCAGCGGTTCAAACGGTCTGGATTGCAGCGCGTCCTGCCTCGACGGCGAACTTCGCCAACGTAAAGGCCTTGGTGTTTGGATCGGTTGCGTCGTTGACGGCGACTAAGGTAGTCGTGAGCTGCGAAGGTGTGAGTTCGACCACGCCGTAGCCGCGAGAAGCCGCGTTGGCAAAGATAAAGTGTGGGTTGTTTTCGAGCTGTTTGGCAAGTTGCGCCACGGTCGAGCTTGAAAGCGAAGTGATGCTGGTGCCACAAAACTCGACACCAATCGCTTCACAATCTGGATTGTTGTAATCAGACAAAACATGCCCTACCCAGTTTTCGTGAATATCGCCGCCTAAAACAACGGGGTTGCTCAGACGGGTTTGCATCATTGAATCTGTCAGGCGTCTGCGCGCGGCCGGGTATCCATCCCAACCATCGTTTCTCAGCAATTGCCCGCCTGTAGTGCTGAAGTTGCGACGGCCAAACAAGGTTTGTTGGCCAAGCAGATTCCACTGGCTACGAGAGGCAGCAAACTGTTGTGCAAGCCAGCGTTCTTGCGCTTGACCAAGCAAGGTGCGTTGAGGCTGATTGAAGCTTTCGCATTTGTTTGGATCGACGCGTGCCGAGCCGGGACGATTGTTGGGCGTGCAGGCTTGCACGTCACGATATTGCCGATCGTCAAGCGTGTAAAGCGTTGCGAGCTTGCCGTACGCTACGCTGCCATACACGCGCGCATCTCCGCTGTGCCCCGCAATGATGTTTTTAAAGCTCGCCCGCGTCACCGGCATATTTTCATAAAAAGCTTGATAGGCTGCTCGTCGCCGTGCCATGAAGTCTATGACGGGTGTGCCCGACAAACCTTCGTGCGTGCCTGCATAATCATTTTGAACCTCGTGATCATCCCACGTGATCAACCAGGGGTAGGCCGCGTGGATCGCTTGTAGATCAGGATCAGACTTGTGTAGCGCATAGCGGTCGCGATAGCCCTCAAGCGTCGTAATCCAGCCGCCCGGCGTGGGCCGTACTTCAAGAGGGCGTGAGGACGGATACTCGTAAATGTAATCGCCTAAAAACAGCACGAAGTCCAGATTTTCAGTGAGCATGTGGCGGTAGGCGCCGTAGTAGCCGTTTCCCCATTGTTGACACGACGCGTAGGCCAGACGCAAGCGTTTGACTTCAGCCTCGGGTGCTGGAAAGGTGCGCGTGTGCCCAGTGGTGCTTGTGGCTGCGCCCGAAATAAAGCGATAGAAGTAGGCGCGATCAGGCTCTAGTCCTGAAACCTCGACGTGTACCGAATGACCTAGGGCAGGCGTGGCGTGAGCCACGCCTGAGGCTGCCAAGCGACTGAACTGAGTGTCGTGAGCAAGTTGCCAGGTCACCGGCACTGCGGTTGCGCCTAGCCCCGCTACTTGAACCGCGGGGGCGACCAGACGCGTCCAAAGCACGAGCGAAGCGCTTGTGGGTGAGCCGCTGGCGACGCCTAGGCCAAACGGGTTGAGGGACCAGGTTTGCTGACTCAAGCCCGTGCGCGGCAACGCGAATAAGGCTGCTGAAGCCGAGACGAGTTTTAAAACGTGACGACGTTGCATGCCTGGTTGCCCTTTCATTGCAAACGACAGCAAGGCACTGTGGCCGTTCGCTGTCGTGGAGCACCTTTAAAACAGCGCAGCTGCCCCAAACATGGCAAAAATTCCAAAGCCGACCGCAACAATACCTAAGCCACCCGCGAGCCAAGCCAGAAGCATGACGTTTGTAATGATCGCAGAAGAGGCGAGTACGATCGCGACTTGCAGCATGCCCGATGAAATCTCAAGGTTGTGGTACTTGTGGTTGGCGAGTTCGCCCAACGCCTGCGCTTTTTTGGCACGTTCAGCGAGCTCTTTACGACCCTCGCCGGTCTCTGGCTCAGAGTCATAGCGCTTGACCGCAGCACCCCATTTTTTTATTTGCTCAGCCGTTTTTGGCTCTTCGGCGTGCGGGCTGATTTGTGCGGATTGCAAAGCAAGTTCAGTACCCGTTTTGCGAATTGATTTTGCCTGAAAGAACGCCCATAAGTTAGAGGCCTCAACTTGTTTGGTGATGACCTCAGTTTGATAAGCTTTACTCAAGGTTTCGCTAATCGCCAAAAACAGGGCTAGCACTGCGATGATCAGTGCAATCTTTTTGTTTGACGGGTCAACGTGGACATGTTCTGACATAGGGGGCTCCGGGTAGATAAATTATTAATTAAGTGGGATAGGTGCCAGGTAGCAAAATAGTTTTATCAACTGTTTCGATATCGGTACGCCCACAAAAAGCCATGGTGAGATCAAGTTCTTTATGCAAGATTTCAAGTACTTTCTGCACGCCTGTTTCGCCCAGGGCGCCCAGACCGTACAAAAAGGCGCGACCAATATAACAACCTTGGGCACCTAACGCACGTGCTTTTAAGATGTCCTGACCGCTGCGTATGCCGCCATCCATGTGAATTTCAATTTGCTTGCCCACCGCATCGACGATAGCGGGTAAGGACTCGATGCTTGAGGCCGCACCGTCGAGTTGACGACCACCGTGGTTACTGACAATTAATGCATCTGCACCGCTATTGAGTGCCATCCGTGCGTCGTCGACATCTTGAATCCCTTTCAGGATCAGCTTGCCACCCCAAAGTTTTTTGATCCAGGCTACATCATCCCAGTTCAGACGTGGATCAAATTGCGAGGCAGTCCATTCGCTGAGCTTGCTCATATCGCTAACGCCTTGAACGTGACCGACAATATTGCCAAACTGACGATTTGAGGTGCCGAGCATGCCCATGGCCCAGCGCGGTTTAGACGCAATATTGATCAGATTGGCCAAGGTCATTTTGGGTGGTGCACTGAGGCCATTTTTTAAATCTTTATGACGCTGCCCTAAAATTTGTAGGTCAAGCGTTAAGACCAAGGCTGAACAGTTTGCGCGTTTTGCCCGTTCGATCAGGCGTTCGATAAAGCCACGATCTTTCATGACATACAGTTGAAACCAAAAGGGGTGATGGTTCGTGCCTTCGGCAACAGCTTCGATTGAGCAAATGCTCATGGTGGATAAGGTAAAGGGGATCCCAAATTCTTTTGCTGCACGCGCCGCCAAGATTTCGCCGTCGGCATGCTGCATGCCTGTGAGCCCGGTGGGCGCGATTGCCAGGGGCATCGCGACGCGCTGCCCGATCATGTGGCTGACAGTCGAGCGGTTTTCCATGTTGATCAAGATACGCTGGCGCAGTTTGATTTTTTGAAAATCGCTTTCGTTCGCCCGATATGTGCTTTCTGTCCATGAACCCGAGTCGGCATAATCGTAAAACATGCGGGGTACCCGTTTTTTTGCCAGGACGCGCAAGTCTTCAATGTTGGTGATGACGGTCATGGGGTGAGTCTCCGCTGGTTGGCCTAAGGGCTTTAGAAGTTCTACTTTTGAACCAAATTGGTGCATGCCGTTGGCATTTGCCAAATTCAATCGCTAGTTTAACGGGTCAGGGTTGTCTTTGCAGGTCTTTTGGCTTTAGACTAAACCAACACATAAAATTTTGGAGATCCGCATGCGCGGTCCAGCGAAAGTCGTGACTAGCAGTTTGGTAGCTTTGGTTTCTTTGACACTAAGCTCGATTGCTTGGGCGCATCCCGGCCATATTGAAGGGTTGATGGGCGAGGCGATGCATTTTATGCTCGACTGGGGTTACCTGCTTGTGATGGTTTTAGGCGCTTTGGTTGTGCTGCGCGTTGCCAAGCGCAGCAAGTCGCAGCGCGAAGATACGCTCAAATACAAAAAGATCCCGCCGCCTGACGATCGCCGTTAAACCCGCAGGCTGAAGGGTGTGAAGTTGGTCTGACGGTCGTAAAAGTCTTCGCTTTCTTTGCGTTTTAAAAACGCGATTACGCGATAGGTGAGGGGGGTCGCGAGCACTTCCCAGCCTGTCTTTAAAATGTATTGCGAAATGGTGACGGCAATTAATTGGTCAGTTGGCCAAATGCCATAAAACGCGATCAAAAAGAATAACGACGAATCGACCAGTTCACCGACCGCCGTCGAACCGATCAAACGTGCCCAAAGATGCTTGCCGTTTGTCAGTATCTTCATTTTGGCTAAGACAAAGGCATTGGTCAGGCTGCCACAAAAAAAAGCGATGATCGAGCCCAATACAACTCGCCAGGTATTGCCAAAGACCGCTTCCAGACCTTCTTGCATGTGAGCATGATGCGCACCCGGGGCGACGGGTAAATGCACAACAATCAGCGATACGACAGCGGCAAACGTGAGTGCGGCAAAGCCGGCCCAGACGGCCCGCCGGTCGCGGGCATAGCCATATACTTCAGTCAAGATATCGCCAAACAGATATGACAATGGAAAGAACAGCACCCCTGCGCCGAAGACGACGGTGCCCAGTAGGGGTAACTCAACTTGCGCGACCTTGCCCGTGCCGATCAGGTTTGAACACAGTAAGACCGTCACAAAAGCCACGAGAATCAGGTCGTAGTAGCGGTATGGCCGGTTGGCTGTCGTAAGCAAAGGTGCTGAGGTTGGCATGACAAAGCCTTTTAAGAATGAGAGGCATTTTAAGCCGAAAGGTATGTGGCACTGCGTCATTCGCTCTGGCTGAGCAGCTTGCACGAAATAAAGTTTGTCGTGGTACGCTGCCCTCACATTTTCAAGACTTTGCAATTTCAAAAAAGCGCCGTTCTATGACAAATCAGCCTGCCCCCGCACATCTTGTTGACTCCCGCTATGCGTTTTGGCGATTGGTGACTTCGCTTGTGATTATGGTGATGGGCAGCAGTTGTATGTTTATTGTTTCGGTGGTGTTGCCTGAAGTGCAGGCAGAGTTTGGTGTGTCGCGTTCAGAGGCCTCATTACCTTCAACGCTGTTGTGGATTGGTTTTGGTGCAGGTGGCGGGCTGTTAATGGGCCGTGTGTCAGACCGTTGGGGGGTTTGGGTCTGCCTGCTGATCGGTGCCGCCGGTCTACTCATTGGTTTTATCTGGGCGGCCCACACGACCGATATTCTGGTCTTTGCGTTAGTACATGGGATATTTTTAGGATTTCTTGGTACGTCGGCGACCTTTGCACCCCTAGTGGCTGACACCTCTTTGTGGTGGAACAAGCGTCGCGGGATTGCGGTGGCGGTTTGTGCCAGTGGTAACTATTTAGCGGGTGCGATTTGGCCACCCGTGACGCAGTGGGGTATTTCAACTATTGGCTGGCGCGAAACCTATATCTGGCTGGGTTTGGCCTCTGGGATCAGCATGGCGCTACTTGCGTTCTTGATGCGTCGTCGGCCGCCTTTGGTTCAAGTGGCGCCTTTACCCAAAAACGAAGTTGCTGGGGTACCCCGTCCGTTTGGCATCAACATTACTCACGCCCAGCTGCTGATGTGTGTGGCAGGCCTGGCTTGTTGCGTTGCCATGTCGATGCCGCAAGTGCATATCGTGGCTTATTGCGCGGATCTGGGCTATGGCCCGGCGCGTGGCGCCGAAATGCTGGCCTTGATGCTTGGTTGTGGCATTATCAGTCGCCTGATCTCGGGCGTGATCTGTGACCGCATCGGGGGTATCCGAACCCTTCTGCTAGGGTCGGCCTTGCAGGGTATCGCTCTGTTTATGTTCTTGCCTTTTGATGGGCTTGTTTCACTTTATCTCATCTCTGCCTTATTCGGCCTGTTCCAGGGCGGTATCGTTCCATCGTATGCAATTATTATTCGCGAATATTTTCCAGCAGCCGAGGCGGGCCGGCGAGTTGGCTCAGTGATTATGTGCACGATGTTTGGCATGGCACTGGGTGGCTGGATGTCAGGCAAGATTTTTGACGTAACGGGTTCGTACCAAATGGCCATGATCAATGGGATGGTCTGGAACCTATTAAATCTTAGTATTGCTGGCTGGTTGTATTGGCGGGTCAGGCAAGCCTCGATGACCCTACAAAAAAACTTATAATCCAAAAAAATCAGCCGCCCGAGTCAGGGCTTATCCTCTTCGTTTAGCTAAAAAGGCGCGCGCCATGTTGCTCACCTTTGTCGTCATTTATTGGATTATCTCGGTGGGCATCGGCCTGTGGGCTGCCCTACGCGTTAAAAATACGGCAGACTTTGCGGCGGCGGGGCATAGCCTACCCTTGCCCATTGTTACGGCCACGGTATTCGCGACCTGGTTTGGGTCAGAAACTGTCTTGGGCATCCCCGCCACATTTTTAAAAGAAGGCTTAGGCGGCATTGTGTCTGATCCTTTTGGATCATCACTCTGTCTGATTTTTGTCGGTATATTTTTTGCCAAGCACTTATATAACCGCCGCATGTTGACCATCGGCGATTTTTTTCGTGAAAAATATGGCCGTACCGTTGAAGTCATTATTACGCTGTGTATTGTTGTGTCTTATCTTGGCTGGGTTGCGGCGCAAATTAAAGCGCTTGGGTTGGTTTTTAATGTGGTGTCTGACGGCGGTATTTCGCAAACAATGGGAATGCTGATTGGTGCGGGTAGTGTATTGATCTATACCTTGTACGGTGGCATGTGGGCGGTTGCAATGACCGACTTCGTTCAGATGATCATCATTGTCGTGGGCATGTTGTATATCGGCGGTGAGATGGCAAGCCAGACGGGCGGCGTGTTCGTGGTGCTGCAGCATGCCTCTGATGCTGGAAAATTAAATTTTTGGCCTGATATGAACTTAGCGGCCATATTAGGTTTTATTGCCGCGCTGGTGACGATGATGTTGGGGTCGATGCCGCAGCAAGATGTATTTCAGAGAATCACCTCATCAAAAAATGTCAATATTGCGGTGCAGGCTGCAATTTTAGGCGGCGTGCTTTATTTTATTTTTGCCTTCGTCCCCTTGTTTTTGGCGTATTCGGCGACACTCATCAACCCAGCCTTGGTCAGTCAGTATTTAGAAACCGATTCGCAGATGATTTTGCCAAAGTTGATCTTGCAGCACGCGCCATTGCTTGCACAAATTATGTTTTTTGGTGCCTTGCTCTCAGCGATTAAAAGCTGTGCGAGCGCGACGCTGTTAGCCCCCTCGGTTACCTTCGCTGAAAATATCGTGCGCGGAATGTTCAAACACTTATCCGATCAACAACTCTTGAAAATTATGCGTATCACGGTACTTTGCTTTACCGTGATTGTTACCGCCTTTGCAATTAACTCAGAGTTATCTATTTTTAAAATGGTTGAGAATGCTTATAAGGTGACATTAGTCGCTGCTTTTGTGCCGCTTGCGTTTGGCGTGTATTGGTCAAAAGCAAATTCGCTAGGCGGTTTGTTGGCAGCGCTCTTTGGCTTGGCGACATGGATTAGCTGTGAAATCTTAGCGCCTAAAGGCACGATGCCGCCTCAGCTTGCGGGCTTATTGGCCAGTATATTCGGGATGTTGTTGGGTGGCCTGGTGCCGCGCGCGAGTTTGCGTTAGCTTGACTCGGTATAGCGTTTGGCAAGTACGGATCGATAGCGTTGCTCGAGTTCATCGGGGCTTGCGATGCTGATACCCATATCCCGCACGAGCCCATCCTCAAGACCATACACCCAGCCATGCACAGTGACAGCTTGATTGCGCGCCCACGCGTCTTGAACACTGGTTGTTTGGCATACATTCACAACTTGCTCGATCACGTTAAGCTCGCACAGGTCGTTTTGACGCTGCTGCTGATTAAAGACACGCCCTAGATACGAACCATGCTTGTCGTGCACGTCTTTGACGTGTCGGATCCAGTTATCTGCCAAACCTACGCGAATGTTTTCCATTGCAGCGCGTACGCCAGCGCACCCATAGTGACCAACCACAATAATATGTTTGACCTTAAGCTGATCGATCGCAAACTGAATCACGGACAGGGCGTTTAAATCGGTATGCACCACCACATTAGCAATATTGCGATGAACAAACACTTCACCCGGTGCGAGCCCCGTAATTTGATTGGCGGGTACACGCGAGTCAGAGCAACCGATCCAAAGATATTCAGGCGATTGTTGATTAGCGAGTCGTTTGAAAAAATCTGGATCGCTGGTTCGAATGGAGTCAACCCATTGCTGATTTTTTTCAAATAAGACAGAAAGATGATGGGGATTATTCAGTGCGGACATTGTTTGAATCACTCAGTGGCGCCTGCGGCCTTTAGTAACTGTTGTGCTTTTTGAAACGAGGCGTCGTCCAACAAATTTCGCGTTTTGACTTGCAGTTCAGACATGATGCCCATCGGCTGAATGAATTGAACGTAGGGATTAGCGATGACG
>Ga0114978_10005129_pt1 | contig 10507 bp, 20 predicted proteins | sample S_140212_EF_Meta_FD_87027 | JGI IMG/M metagenome (GOLD analysis project Ga0114978, IMG submission 87027) | Freshwater microbial communities from Lake Simoncouche, Canada to study carbon cycling - S_140212_EF_MetaG | ecosystem: Environmental > Aquatic > Freshwater > Lake | place: Lake...
AAACTAGCAAATAACTGCTTCATTGAAAACCCTTTATATTATGTTTTATTTATCGTAAGGTACAAGTGCAGGTATTGCGTCGAGTCCACGTGCCCTTGCGGCTGTAACTCTATGATTACCATCCAATACCCACCCGTTTTCGTCTGCTACCACAGGCTTACGTTTAATGTCTGAAATATGTATTTCTTTAACGTGATCCCAATTAATGTCAATGACACGACGATATGGGTCATCTTGATGTACATACTCTGGGGTTTTTAACTCGGATACAGGCACGTTGCGTAGCACCCATGCTTTATGTTTTAGTATGGGCTTGGGCAAATGATATTCTTTGTGTATGCCTGTAACATACTTTAATACTTGCCGGCTAGTGTACAGTTTACCTTCGTGTGGGCTTTCGGCATCAAGCTCGTCGTCCTCGAATACTGCCATTTCCATTTGCTCGGGTTTAATTTTACCACGTAGTGCTTGGTTTAATGTATGCAGAACTTTTTGATAATTCTCGGGTTTATAAAGAATACCAATACCGCCGTTGGCTTCCCATAGTTTAATATTTGTGTCCCAATCATCAATCAATATGTTAGGAGTGTCGTCAGCCTGTTTTGCAAATTTGTATTTTTCATGGTCAAATATAACAGACTGGGGTTGATGATCTTTAAGATGACGTTGAAGCCATTCTAGCTTTTCTCGACTAGATTCTTCTACGTTACTTAACAGTGGACTACTTAAGATGCTGTATTTTTTTGAAAGATTAATAACGCCCTTCATAAATTTACCAGCATTGGGTAGCACAGGCAAACCAGCAAAAAAGTCAGGTTGCTGTGCAATTTGATCAATACCTAGATCTTTACGGTGTATTTCGCGCCAGTAGGCAACATCGTGCTCACGTGCTACTTCGCCGAAAAAGTCTGCAAGGACGCCATCCATGTCAACATACACAATGGGTTTAGCACTACCTTCAGCTTCGAATTCAAGAGACCTCATATTGTATTTATAAGGTCTTGTTTATGTTACTTGTTAAACTTGTCGGGGTAGTTTAGTTGTTCCCACTCTTCGTCGGAGACTGGCCACCAATTTAATGCATTCATAAACGATAAAAGTTTGCTCTTGCTTTGGCGGATTCGATACGGGCTTCTAAGAAACTTTCCCATAAGATTTTAAGATAACGTTTCATTATACTAGTCCTTTTTGAACAGCACGTTCAAATGTGTTAGCCCAATACTCAACATCTGCAATGTTAGTTGGGTTCTTGCTGATAATATACGATTCAAGACGTTGACCATATGTTGGTGTATCAAATAGACTTTTGGCCCATTGTAAAAAAGTTTTCATTTTGTGATTTCCTTTTGAGTTATACTAGTGTTTCTACTAGTATACACTTATTTATCTGGCAACGCAACAAAACTAATGGTTTCTACTGAGAGAAATTGTCCGGAATCAGTAGCCATCCTTGTCCACTAATTTTGTGATACCAGGAATAAAAAGGACTGGGAATTGTTAAGACACCATCTCGAGCAAGATAGCGGTATTTAGGCAGTACTTCAATACCGTTTACTGTAGCAGGTTTAGTAGCATCTAGCACCAAAGTATCAAATAAGCACATATAACTAACTGTGCCATTGACGTCTACAGCTAGACTAGCCTTAGTAGCCAGCAGATCTGAGAATGTTTTCATATTCGGGCAAGTAATCTAAAATATTATTTTTTCTGCTGTATTCTATAAGTTTTAAGTAATCAACTAGCGTGGGCAATCTAAATGATTCGTCTGCTTGTGTTTCTAAGTAGTTAACGTAACTTTGTGCATCTTGTAGCAACTGCTGTTGGGCAAATGCAGGATTGCGAGTGTTTATGATTTGTTCGCTATCAATAACTGTGTAATTGCTTAACCATGCTTTCAATTTTGCAATGGCCTGTGCTCGCATATGATCGGGTAACACACTAGGACGCATATAGTCAGGTTCATTTAAAAAGTTACAACTTTCTACACTGATGTTTCTGTCGTAAGCATATTGATAAATGGTGTCCAAGTGCCAAATGCTAAAGATTGTGGGAGTAATACGCAACTGTACAACCCAATGGTTTTGTTCAGCAACTATTATCCATTGTTCCATTGTGTTCTTCACCGTATCAATGTTGCTACCATAACGCACATAGTCATTCAACGGGTGCAAGCACTCAACGCTCATGCCCAAATTTACCTGCTCAAACTGTACTAACAAATCAACTATGTCTTGATCCCATACAGTTAAGTTTGTGGTAAAGCCAATGGTAATGGTCTTATGTAGGTTTTCTTCTACTAAGGTCAATAAGATCTTTTTAAATGCAGGTGTGATTAGTGTTTCACCACCAATGAAATGCAAGTACTTGATCTTAGACTGTAGCAACGCATCAATTAAGGTATTGAGCTTTTCAGTATCTTCGCACCAGTTAGCTCTAGGTGTTTCATCTATAAGGCCTATGCGTCTATACTCTGTAGCTAATCGACTGCTAGAGTCTGGCGTACAAAATATGCAGGCACTATTGCAGTAGTTACCTAGGTCTATTTGCCAGTCCTGTGGAGTTTGGGTTGTTACACCTTCGTGGCGTTCAGAATTAACAAACTCATCAATCCAAGGACTAGACAGCATGGTGTTTTCGAAGTCGTTTAAACGCACACCGGTTTTAAGCAATTGACGTTGACGTCCGTTTACTTTACCGTGTTGTTCTTGTAGGTAACACTCACTGCACCCAGGCAATGTTTGGCCTTTTAACATGGCTTCGCGAACAGGCGCCATGTGAAACTGAAAGTAGTACAAGGGACTTTGTTGCTGAATGTTGGGCTCGTTATTTCTATCTGCTTTAACGGCCCAACGGCAATACTCGTAATGTCCGGAGTTGTTAATCCTCATGTGCATCCAAGGACTTGGGCAAAACCGTTCTTTAAATGTCATCGCTTGGTAATGATCTCGTCAATGAGTCCATACGCCAATGCTTCTTCTGCTGACATAAAGAAGTCACGTTCCATGTCTGCCGCAAATTCGTCGTATGTCTTGCCTGCGCTGTTATGGTCAACGTAAATCTGTGTAAGATAGTGTTTCATCTTTAAGATTTCTTGTGCTTGAATTTGAATATCTGTTGCTTGCCCATGTGCACCGCCACTGGGCTGATGTATCATATGACGTGCATGTGGCAACATTAGTCTCTTGCCTTTTGCCCCTGCTGTACTAAGCAAACTGCCCATTGAACAAGCCTGCCCCATTACGATAGTAGACACATCCGGCTTGATAAACTGCATAGTATCGTAAATAGCCATACCTGATGTGACACTACCGCCAGGACTATTAATGTAAAATAAAATATCGGCATCGGGATCTTCACTTTCTAGGAATAACAACTGTGCTACTAACAAGCTAGCAGAGTGTTCGTTAACATCTGTGTCTAACATGACAATACGGTCTTTTAATAAACGACTGTAAATGTCATAAGCACGTTCGCCATTGCTGGTCTTTTCTAATACGGTTGGTACAAAATTAGGCATTTTTATTCCTATACAAAGTTTACGGATTTAACAAACTGTCTTGATTCAATGTCTTTAAGATCAACATTGGTTATAATATCGGCTACCGGCAAACTACCAAATGTATATTCAGGTCTCCAGTCACCAAAGAACTTTTCGTGATCATAATAAAACTTGGTTATGGCACTACGTTTAACTCTGCATTGTTCCAGAGTCTGTGGAGCATAGCGAACTACAAAGTCAGCACTCCAATGTCTAAACGGTTGAAATGCGTCACGACTAATATACTGATCATTGTCATTACACAGGTCTTCCATGGTCTTGCCAATCTCAACATAGTTTAAGAATACTGTGCCGGCGTCCCAAAGATAAGCAAAGTCTTCGTAGTCCTTGTATCTGTACATTTCTGTTTTAGGCATGCCAAACCAAGTTACCACGTGTCTAGGTTCAGCACCACGGGCCACAGTTTCGCACCGATGTACAGCAATGTTTAAATCTGCCAGGGCCTGTTTAACTTCGGGTCCGGCATTTTGCCAATACTCACCGTCCTGCATTCCTAGAAGTCCGTGATACTTTTCAAAGATACTGTGTAAGTAGTTGAGCGTGTCTTGGTCTTCTACATAGGTTATGCGCCTATTAATAATAGGTATACGACTATTGATAATATCTACACACTGATTTATGCGACCAATAGCATCAGCTTTTTGTCTCTCTAAGGGACCAAACCCATAGAACCTAGCTGGGTCATCAATCTTATAAAGTTTTTGTGCGTACTTGACTCGTTCAGCCCATTCCTGAACTATCCTATAATCTCTAAGAGCAAATTCTACTAGAATAGAATCGGACAGGTCATCAGGATTGGCATATTCAATATGCAATTTCTTATTCATAGCGTAATTGTAGCAGGAAATTTACTAGATGTCTAGCACTTATTAAAGTCTTGATGCCTAAACCAACGTTTCATACCGTGGCTGGTTTTTAAATATAATCCATAGTGTGAAAAGCGTTCACGGAACATAAAGAAATCGGGACCATGTGCTCCACCACGTTTGTCCATTTTACCATTATGGTATTCAAAACGATGTATGTCCCACTGATACTGATGTACCATTTCATGTGCTAGTGTATTAACAAACCAATGCTCACAAAACCATTTGTCCATCAATTTGATATCGCAATAACTGCCAGTGTAAGGATTGTAATTTTCTTCCCAATTACAAAATCCCCAAGTTTTACGTCGGACACCTTGTTCAATAGATGGTACTCTCAATTGGTTGTCAAATAGATAAAGATTGAGTTTATTATATACGTAGTTTATATCGGCATAGCTAGGACGAAAACTCAGCCTACGTTGATACGTAATACTGGGTAATGGACTTTCCATAATAGCGCGAATTGGATTGGGTCTTGCCATAGAAAAACGCCTCCGATAGCAGTATTTACTCCTGCTACCGAAAGCGTTTAAGTATAGCGTTTATTACTGTTTAGCCGTCGCTTAGGCTAATTTGCCCAATAACACAACCCGGGGTTTTCATGCATTTTTCACGTTTTGCTATGTATGCAGGATCATCAACCTTTAAGGGTGTTACCTGATTTGCTGGTTTAAATTCAAGTGTAGCCCCCGGACCAGGTACTGTGCTATTAACTGGGGTGTTATCATCTACATTAGTAACGGGCTTGTTACCGGTAATTTCATCAAGTTCCTTAAAGGCTTCTCTGGCATTACGAGCAGTCGATTTACTAGATTTTATGATGTTATTGCCACCCAAGGGTAATGCAACTAGCACATAAGTACGGATGCGATTACCATCAGCTACATGCTTCATTTCCACAGTTTCTACACCCGAAATATCCACATCCGGGCAGATATTACGAATAGCCATTTCTGACATTTCTGTATTACTGGTGCCGTTATCGTGCATGTAAACTTTAGTTTGGCTACGCACTTTACCACCTGCGGCAGTACAGATCTTGGCATAGGCAATGGTTTTGGCTTTCATATCTGCCATACCAAAATCACCCGATGTAGCAGTACCATTTTCGTATAACGAAGTGGCGCTCTTGGGCAACTTGGTCATCCACTCAGGAGCCTGCTCAATTGCTGATTTTTGCTGTGCTGGAGTAGGTCCAGAAGGATAGATGTCTGCCCTAGTAGCATATGGTTGAGTGGATCCACAGGCACTCAATAAACCTGCTACAGCTACTACGGTTAACAACTTCTTCATGTTACACCTCTCGGTTAAATTAAACATAACTGCATTATACGATAATGGCTTAATACTTGTCAATGACCCGCCACTTCGAATTTGGTAAACTGGTTATCTGGCAAATGATACCCTGATAGACAAACAGGTTTTGGTTCTTGTTGTTCCGTTCTACAAACATTCTGCATTTGGAATTCTTATATGTAAAGTACCCACGCTCTTCGGGATTTAAATGTGCGTCAGTTTCAGTTTCCCAAATAGTTTCTCCAATCCGAACTGGACGTACACGAATGTCGGGCAAGTCACTGCATACCATTTGGTTGTCTGCTCGAATCAGTCGGGGTTCCACATCTTCTAAAATTCTACCGCGCCCAATGTCTACCGCTTGAGCACAGGCTTCTGCTTCTGTTCGCCCTGTGGCTTCTCCATCAATGGTTTGCCAATCTTTATTGACCAACAAGCGATACCTAACCGAACACAAAAATCCTGCACGGTCTGGCACTACCAATTGTATAGTATCTTTGGCCGTGGAGTTTACGGTCTGCTGACTTAGCACAATGTTAGAACGCATATAGCATTCAGCATTGGCGGTACCTGCCGCAAGCAAACTGATTAACAATAATTTTTTCATAAGTGATTATAGCGTTTAGGATTACCGCATCCAATACGCAAACTCCAAATTCCTATACGTGCGGCAGCATTGTATTTTCTATCTGCTTCACTCAAGTCTTCGGGGTTTACGTTAGTTAGGCCGCGAAGTCGTAATTGCCGTTCATACAGTTCAACCAATTGGTTAATGCGGTTACAGTCGTTGTTGTTTAGCTTGATGCTAGATATCTGCTCATAGCTCATTGTCTGGGGTGCAGGGCGTGTCGCGCACCCTGCTAGCCCCAACATCGCAACAACAACCAAATATTTCATTATGCCTTTGCAGTTTTAACTAGTGTATCAATATGGCAACTGATAATTTTGTTTTCAATTGTTTTAATAACGTCAAGGTAAGGCCATTCAATTAAAAACGGGCAACCATCACGCCACCGAGCATTTTCTAAAAAGAATTGATACTCAACCAAATCTGTCTTGTTAACAGGATTAAATTCACGCTTAAAATATTGTGCTGTACTAATCCGAAATTTCTTTTCAGTTACTCTCATACTACCTCCTTAGTTAAACATATACTCATTATACAATTTTGACTGTTTGTTGGTCAACACGGTCCGAAAACACCTTGTTGCCACGGTCTCGAATAAGTTCGGCCGCATGTTGCGGACTGTTGTTAAACATTTCACACATATCTTCTTTGCTGATATTATTGTCCACACTGATAGTATAAATTTCATAATGGCGCTGTGGGTTTGCACGAGCACGAAGCATTAGATGTTGAACTGCTTTGCTTATCCCAACAGGTGGTTCCGTATTAGACAGACGGGCCCACATCTCTGCTTTTTCGTATTCAGTGATATTAATACAGGCTTCAAGTCCTGTATTGTCCCAGCTTAACAAAAATACGTTTCCTTCGCTCATATGTATAAGTTTGAACCTTTAGCACGATTATAAAACACATGGCTACCAATTTGGCCCACTTCATGTGTACGGTCTACCCACTTTGGATCTTTAATGTAAGTAGCATGATAAAACAAACTCTTGCTCAAGCCGTGTACGCGATGTCCATTTAAAATGTCTAAAGCAATCTGCTCGCTTTGAGCCCAAACATTTGGGTCAGCGTTGGGTAACTTCTTTTTAAGTGTCCAACTAAACTGCGCTTTGGCATAAACTACATCACAGATGGTCTTGCCCCAGTAACCCGTTTTTAGACGGTTAAGGGTAATATGCCCAACGGCATACTTGCCACGGTTGTCCTCTACGCCAGCTTCATAGTAGATATTCTTAACCAAACACTCTAGGTCTTTTTTGGTGTACTTGACTGTTTCGTTGGTTTGCACAATATCATCCATTTTGTGCTCTAACTTGAAGATCTCTCGTTTAAGTTCCATAATTTGATCTTCAAGGCGGCCCATACGGATCTCACCGTGTACCACAAGTCCACCTAGTAGTGTGGATGCAAGTATAGCAAGTTGACGGTTAGTCATTTACATTGACCAAAAAGTTTCAGTTGAGGGCGAGCAAAAGAATGGAGTGTCTTCACGTTCCATAAACTTCTTGCCTGTCATAATGTTAGTACGCTCAACATACGTAACTGGAGTAGCTTCAACCCCCACTTCACTGACACGCATGGCCTTAAGGTTGCTGTCCAATGCACAAAGGCGAACGCTGTTGCCACGTCCTTCAACGTTGATGTCAACCCAAGGAGTAACTGCACCACTGGCAGACGGGCTAAGTGTGATGTTGCTGATAGTACCACGCAACACACCAGCGGCCGATTCCCAACGCACACGAGTTCCAATTTCTAGTTTCATTTATTACTCCGTTTCATTTACAATACAACTATTATAGCATTTTGGCAATTTTGGATCTACTCAAAAAGTGTTGTTTTTACGCAACACCGTTGGGTTTAGTGTACAAAACCAACAAAATCCAATTCCTCGGGCTTGTACCATGCAACCTTCTGCGTGGAACCTGCAGGCAGTACTAGACTCACCTCGCCTCTTTCACCGACATTGCTGACCACGCACAAGGTACCGTGTTGAGTACGGACAATGTCCAATGGTGCTAGTCTCAACAGTTTCCCCTCTGGGGACATCTTTCTGATCATCGGATGTAATCTCATTTTCTGCTCCTACTTGCTAAGGGCTTGTTGTAATTTGGTGCGAAGCTGGGCGCGAATTGCTTGTGCTTCTGGGGTTTGCGGAAGTGTAAACCGTTCAACACGTCTACGCTGTACTAACATGACTTTAACTGTACGCATCACCTGCTCCTGTTTGCTTACTGTACTTACAGTATAGCATTTTGGCTATTTTGGGTCAATTTTTGGGCGTAAAAAAGCCCCTTTTTTGGGGGCTTTTAGTGTTGCTTTTTAACAACAAAATGTGATTTTTGATCGGTTAATTTTAGACGATATAACGTCCCACTACCAAACGTACAAATTTGGTGCCGGCGTGCTCGACATACGCTTTGGCGGCTCTCTGAGCACCGGCCATAAAAGGCCCAGTTTCAGCAAAAAAGCTCCAGTCTGAGTCATCGTCCTGGGCTATGAATTCAAAGCGGCCTACAGTATTGGGGTCGTTGCGTAATAGTTCAGCAACATCTACAGGCAGTCTGTTCAAGTTGACACTCTTGGTACGGTCCGTGCTAAGGTACACGGCTTCACCGGCACTTTCAATCAAGTTAATTAGTTTACGATATGGATTCATTTGTTAGTCCTTGTGTAGTACAGTATTTATATAGTATAGCATTTTGGGTATTTCAGTCGTAAAAAAGCCCCGTTTGCGGGGCTTTTAGTGTTGCTTTTTAACAACAATTACTTGCTAAAAGTCTTGGAGAAATTAGCAAATTGTTTGGTGTAATCATTGGCACCCATTTTTTCTACTACTTGCTTGCTGATTTCCAATGTATTTTCATAAATTGTTTTGGCGAAGTTTGCGTTGGCATCAACTACGTTTTCTAAACTAGAACGTAGGCCTTTGTCCTCAACGTATGAAAGTGTACCTTTTGTTGTTTTTACTGCATTGTCTAAAACGGCTTGAAATGTAAACATTTTATTTTCCTTTATTAAGCGAAATGTTATTAGTACAAGACCCAAACTATTTGGCATCTTGCTTACTACCTTACTACTATTATATATGATATTTATTGTGCAATGCAATATAAAATGTACCCATATAACAGGTTTTATTATATTTTGGGTAAATTACTTTACTACTAAATAATATTATCTATTCGAATAGGAGATATAAAATGGAATTTTCAACAGTCGTAGTAATCGTATTAGTTGCCGCAATTGGTTATGTTTTATATAAAGCATTTGTAAAACGTGCCGACACTAATCAAGACGGTGTTGTAACTGCTGAAGAAGCTAAGGCCGAAGTTGCCAAAGTAGAAGAAGAAGTTAAAGTTGCTGTTGCCAAAGTAGAAGAAGAAGTTAAAGTTGTTGCTACTAAAGCCAGAGCTGCTGTTACTCGAGCAAAAACTACTGCCAGTAAAGCCAAAGCTACAGTTAAGAAAGCCACAACTCGCGCACCACGTAAGACTGCCGCTAAGTAATTGGCATGTCAGTTGTACCCGGTCTCGGGGTTTATGTTAACTCCGAGACTGTTCCTCCTTATCTTGCCCGACTCGGCATTGATGTAAATAAACCGCAAAGCATTGCGGCATATCACACACCGTTCCCATATAATCAAATTTGGTTAAACGATCTCAATGAGCGTTATGCTACCACGGACCGCATTATTGTCTTTTGTAGCGAGCTACATTCTGTGACTGTCGATGATCTTGTTGACTTGGACCGCGACAGAATTGAACTGCATCTATGCGGTATAATCAACCGTGAGTTTAAACATGCACAAGTATATCGTTGGATGGATTGGTTTCATACCAGCACAGCATTTTATCGTCAACACGATATACTTGATCAACTAAGACCATATGCTGTTAAGCCTAAGTCATTTGACATCCTATTAGGATGCCGTAGGCCCAACAGAGATCTAGTTTACAATTATGTAACCGAACATCAACTTGATGTTGTTATGACTTACTTTAGATTATGGAATATTGATCTACGTACCAGCGATCAATTTATTCCCGAGGAGGCAGGTTTGGAATATATTGAAACTCCCGAACATACTGTACATCAAGTACGCTATCACGGATATCGTATGTGTCTAAGTCAAGTAATTCCTATCAATATCTA
>Ga0114978_10005130_pt1 | contig 10505 bp, 18 predicted proteins | sample S_140212_EF_Meta_FD_87027 | JGI IMG/M metagenome (GOLD analysis project Ga0114978, IMG submission 87027) | Freshwater microbial communities from Lake Simoncouche, Canada to study carbon cycling - S_140212_EF_MetaG | ecosystem: Environmental > Aquatic > Freshwater > Lake | place: Lake...
GTGTCCTAGGCTGTCCAAAAAACTGGCCTACCTTGTCCTTTTTTTGATAATTACACCTAGTACACGCAGCTACAAGGTTGTCAGGCTCATCAGTACCACCTTTGCTTATTGGTAGCACGTGATCCACAGTAGTTGCATTTTCTTCACCGCAGTATTGGCAACAGAAGCCGTCACGTATCAGTATCCGTTCACGTATCTTGCGCCAGGCTCTAGTGTTGCCACCTGTTGCCCTTGCACTCATGCTAGCCATTAGTGATAGCCCCTCTTAAGATAGAAGTGCCAAGCATTGCACATGCTGCCGTATCTGCCCTTCATGTACTTAATAGACCAACGCACTTGAGTAAAGCCGTCTAAATCTCTGTACTTAGTGTTACGCATTTGTCCTATGCCGTAATGAGATCCATTCTTTGCCATTACACGCCAGTTACTTTCCTTAGTAATCAGCTTATAAAAGCATTGATATTGGCTGTCATTAACGATTCGACTATGAGCATATAACTTAAGAGAGTCTCGGTAATCAACGCCGTAGGCAGAGCTGTGGCCTATTACTGCGCTTAGGATTACCGATAACGTCAACAGTTTTTTTATATATCTTTTTACCTGACTGCTGAAAGAGTAAGAATCATTCTGTTTTGGGATCATCAAAACTCCCTTGACTTGTATGCTTCAGCGTACACCGGCATGTCAAGTTACTGACCAGTTGTGGATAATTTGAGCGTGGCTTTGGCATGTCGTCCACAGGTTTATAGTGCCTGTGGATAACTCCTGTGGATAACTATTTAATGTCATTTAATATCTCTAATGAGAGTTCATAAGGAATCATAGATCTAAGCCGAGCATTTCTTAATTTCCCAGTACCACCGGCATTTGTGCCAGCCGGACTTGATTCATGGCATTTATAACCAGGCCCACACATGGCCCTAGAATTCCACTCAATTGTGCCCCATAAATCAGTTGGTTTCATTCTTGTATCACCATATTGGCAATATGTAACAGTCCAACGCCTTAAGTCTTTGACAACGTTTTGACTTCGTAGCATGCCCCTAGGATTTTCCATAATCCAACCATAAGTAGGATTGAGACTTTGCATTAATTTAATTGTGTGTTCCACTAACGCCAACGCTTCATAAACAGCTGGGTGTTTTGGTCTTGTGTTGCCCCTAGTTCCTTCCCAATACTTCCATAGGCTTGCAACGCTGAATTTCTGACATGGTGGACTAGCCCATATAAAGTCTGGCTGGCCATATTTTTCTAGTAAATATGCAGCATTTAATGACAAAATATCTCGTTCATGCGCTTCAAAGTGCTCATCAAGTTCGACTTTGATAACAGTATGACCATTATCCTCAAATGCTTGTGTTCCTGATCCTGTACCGGCAAAGAAATCAAATACTATCAAGGCCAGTTACCAATGTCTCATCGACTACCTTTACGCCAAATGTGCCACAGCCTGAACATTGGCTAAACCACTCATGAAGCGTTAACTCTGGCCCTTTTGTAAGTAAGTGCATTCTGCGCCCGTCTCCTGAAATCTTGGCACATATAGAGCAATCAAATATGAGTTGCCGCATAGCTACTCCTTTCTAAGTCACCAATTGGATTAAGGCTCGCTTGACCGACCCACCAAGATTCCTGTTGACTATTCTTAAATTGCCTTTGCATCGCCATTTTTACTGGCAACCAGCCTGCTATGTAATAGTCCGGTGATCTACCTACGACCAGCACTGCCACGTCATTTTCTCTGTCATTTGGATAGATAATCAAGGATCCGTTTATGTAGCTTGTCCACTTGACTTCTATGCCTTTGCCTACGTCGGCATTGCGCTTGCCCTGCGATATGTTGACGTCATAATCAAGGCCAAAATAGCGCGCTACAACCATTTCAGCGCCCAGAGATTCTGCATACTCTGTGACTCTTTCGTAATTGTTCAGCTTTGTGTTGTATCGCTCAATATCGCTTAGGTCGCTCATAGAGAATATGACCGAAGCTGCTCGATTATGAATTGCCCATTCATCGGCTTCGCTAATTGTCATGCGGATCAATTGCGGCCACATTCCAGGCAGACCCACAAAATGCCGCCCTCATCACGTCCGCCTAATTTTGCTGCATAGTGCTGGCCTCTGTCACACCATTCAACGGCAGGTGGACTGACCTCGTCTCGCAGCTCTGTGCCGTCCTTATCAATCCGCAAGCGGTCGCCTGTGCTTAGGTTAATCATCTCGAAGTCGCCCATGACTACACCTGTGGCTTCCACTGGCCGTCTGACGCGAGTACATACCAGCGCGGTGCACATTGCTTAGGCTTGCTTTTCTCGACGCACATATAACCGCCCCAGGCCTTGCCAGCCTTTTCGCCTGCTCGCCAAATCATGTGACCATGTGGGCAGATTGGCGCAGCTGCTACCTGGACGCCGCCTAGCTGCGATTTAATCTCCTCGATTGCCGCACCGGCTGGCACAACATTTTCGTAGATTGGCGAAGCCCATAGATCTACCTCGTCTGCGCTTTTGCGTACTATGTCAACGTCGATGTTTTCGACCTGTTGCATGTTTTCCTGCGTTGGCCGATTGTCTGTACCTAGCACTAGACCGGCGCAGCGTCCGATTGCGGAAGTCACTGTGTCCTCGACAAACCATTTTTTCATGTTGACGTTATAGGTAGCCACGTTGCCAAATGCGTAGTCAATGCCGGCTGGCTGCTCGTCCTCGTACTTTTTATAAATCCGGCACTCAATTAGTACATAACCTGCCTTTATGTCAACGTCAATGATTGACGTGTGAATTTTGCCATTTGGATAAGTAGCCCAAAAGCGCTTAATTCTGTCGGCCACGCCCTCGTAATTGTCCAGGAAACTCATGATCGGTTTGCCCACTTGCTAGCTGTAATCTTGCCGCGTACGTAGCCGACTCGATTGCCTTCTCTTAGCCCTACTGTGTAGCCCACTGTGTAGCCTAAAATTAGGCCAATTAAAGCCCACATAAATACTTCGCCCATGCTGTACATATTGCTCCCGTAGCGACCTTGTTGGTGTCGCTGATAAAAGCATGACGGCAAGCTCTGACAAGGTCAAGGATTACGCGTAATCTTGGGCGTGTCGCTAATCCTTTTTTGACTGAAAGGCCAGCTCTAATATCAGCTGGTCAAGCCTTGTCTCAATTCTTGAAACTTGATCCTTGAGGCTCTTGCCACCATTCGGAGTAAGTTCTCGCATTATTGACTTGACCATAAATCTCATCGACGAATAGACGGCAGTTAAGATTGCCAAAACTAAACCTATAACCGCTGTCCATTCGCCTATTGTCATTTGCGGCCGTAGACCTTATCCGCAGGATTTAACCAGCGCATTAGGACTGGCAAAAGAGCTGCAACGCCAGCTGACAAAATTGCCTTTGGATCTGTTACGCCGGCCATGTAGACCGCAAGACTTGCCGCAATAAATGACCTGGCATAGCTTGCCAGCATTGGCTTCAATTCTTTCATCGTTTTTTCTCCTTAGTAGTGGCCTTTGGTAGCTCTACTACTGGTAATTCTCCGGCATATTCGACATACTTTGGACGACCAAAACCTACTATTTCTTTGCCTAAGAATCGCTCTTTAATCATAACCATTCCACCGTTGCGCTGGTCGCCATTGCTTGATGTATTGCCTTCAATGCAGAAAACGCTTTTCAAGCCTAACTTGGCCACGATTCCAACATGGCTTATGCGATCAACGCCGTCATGTGGAAAGTCCATAAAGCAAATGTCACCTAGCTTTGGCACTTCACTCCAGCGGCCAAAATCCTTCATCTTTTGCGCGCCTATAGCTGTGCTGACCATGCTTGGAATTTTAATTTCAGCTTCATTTGCGCACCAATTGACAAAAGAACCACACCAAGGCAGTCCGTCGGCTTTTGTAAATTTGCCGTACTTTGTCAGATTGTCGCCTTTTTCTACTGTGCCAACTTCTGCCAATGCCGTTTCAATAATAGCTGCGGCTGTACCGTGCGGATAAGTCATGACAATAAAAGTTTGGCTTCATCTGCTGTTAAGCCTAAACGATCTAAAAGGGCAGCTTTAGCTGTTGACGCTGTTTCTGCTTCGGCAATCTTGGCTTTTTCAATTTCTACATCTGCCTGATATTGGGAAAATTCTTTAGCATTCATCTCACGATCAATGAAGTTCTCTGCGTCTGTGTAGATTCTTACCATTGGCTTTGTCATTAGTTTACTCCATAGATTAGGACTGTGCCGCTTATTGTGGAAGTTGAAAAGAACGTCAATGTGCTGATAGCTGTAGTTTCAGTTATGTAACCAATGCTAATCATTCGTCTTGCTGAAGTATTGCTTTGCGTTACAAAGCAAGATTTAGAAGTCAAAGAAGTGTTTGCATATTGCGGAATTGTTATTTCACCGACCGCGTATCCTGGAACAGTTGCAAAATAATCAACCACTCTCAATGACGTAGCACCATTATCTTGAGTAAAGGAAGTATTGGAATCAGAAAAATATCCCATTCCATAGTTACTGCCTGTGTTGCTATTTACTCTAAGCCTGATTTCATTTGACGCTGACGTATTTAAGCCGTAAAAATGACAAACTAATTCTTTGTAAGTAGTTGCAAAACTTGCGCTTGTCGTTGATGTTCCAGATAAAGTTGTCGTGGTGAGTAAAGTCATGCCACCGCTTGCAGCTGGCGTTGCCCATGACGGTACGCCACTAGCAACAGTAAGCACTTGGCCAGTTGATCCAATACCTAAACGCGTATTAGTATTCGATGTTGATGATCTATAAGCAATGTCTCCAAGAGTTGTTTCAGGATTAAGAGCTTTCAAAGATGTGTCTACTGGTTGACCAAATGCCGCAAAATCGGCAGGTAAATTTGTAACTAAAGATGTGGTTAATGGCATTGGCCAGCCATAATTAGTTGTTGGATTAGCCATTTATTTTCCTTTCAGTTTATGAGACAATTGTGGCATATTCCCATGTCAAGGTTGGCGACACGCTTGACCAGGTTTCATTTATTGGCACGTCATTCCAGCGCATAGCCTGCAATGAATAAGACGCCGGAGACATAAGCAAAGTAATTGAAAGCTCATTAAAGCTGGCGCGGAAAGTCCAGCCCTCGACAAAGCCTTGGAAAGTACCTGCTGCCATATTTAAGGGCAGGTCATTTAATGCTATTGGCTGCCCCATAAAAATATTTATTAGGCTATCTCGATCGCCATTGTCTAACTCTGGATTTGTCAAGGCAAAGGTGATTTGGTCAAATATTGGTTGTGGATAAGCTCTTAAATCTAGGTAAAAAGCGGCTTGACTAGTGGCGTCTGCTGCATGTTTTATTGTAGTACTGATGATTTGAGCCAAGTCGCCATAAAGGCCAATGGACGTTGCGTCTGTATCGCTAACTTCGCTGGCGCTGGCTATTCCATATTTGATTGTAACGTTATTGCGAACATCACCGGCCCTAGTTTTAATTGTTATGCCCCGACCTAAAGCCTGATTCGCTGTTAAATCCGTGTAGCCGTTGGCCGCAAGATATGTTGTCCTATGTGTCGAATCCGCATAGCCAATAAGGCCGTTCGCGTCCTCGTAGATGTATCCAAGTCCAGAAGTCGCCAGGGCTGACACAAGCTCATATATAACGATTCGTGATGAATGGCGTTGCGCTAACTCATAATTGCCAGGAGTATCTATTTCGCCCAAGCCTGTGTTTTCAGCATTGGCCCAGGTGACTGTCGGATCATAAGTTGCCCAAGTAAGCGCAGCCGGTACTGCTTGCCATTGAGCAAAAAGCACTTCTGACAAAATTGTGTAAATTTGATTGCCGTCAAAATCCTGTGTCAAAACGCCGTCTGTAAGAGCCTTTTGCAGCCTTGCTAGAGCTCCCAAGGCAGTAATTGTTACCTCTTGCGTATACGCGCTTGAGCCGACCTCTGACACGCTTACAGCTATATCCACAATTGAGCCGCCAAAGATAGGTTGATAAACGGCAGACGTATCCTGAACCTCGACTGACAAAGTATCGTTTATCTCGTAGCCAATGGCAGCTTGATTGAACACGATTAACGTGATCTGACAATATCCGGCTTGAGCCTGCTCATAGATATTTGTGCGGCCAGATGTAATGTTAAGACTAGCCAAAACTGAATCTGTAACGTCTACACCTGAAATTTTGACTCGCCAGACTGGCGCCCATTGAGTCATGCTCGAGCTAATGCAAAAGCGTTTGCCCCGCCTGTGCCCCTATAAAATGAATCATTTAAGGTATTGACAATTGTGCGAGCTGTGCCTTCAGAATCCAGCGCGCCATTTACTGTAACGTTGATTACAGGCGCTCCGCCACCACCACTCACACCAGCACCGCCAAGGCCGCCGTAATTACTTGATCCGATATTTATTGCTCCGCTAAAGTATTGATTACTCATCGCAGCACCAGACGCCGCAGCTACGACTCCAGGATTTAATGTTGGCTGACTTGGCACTGATCCCGTGCCAGAGCCACCGCTTGCACCTACACCTGTGTCAAAAGTACTACTAAAACCGCCTGAACCGCCAGAAAATGACCGCCTTGCCGTCGGAGCTTGATATTGCGGATCACCTGGCAAAGTCACAATAGTCCTCAATGGTTTTAAGTCCTGCCCTGGAAATAAATTGATGACTTTTATTAACTCGTTTATAGATCGGACAATTAAATCAAGAGCAATTTGGAAAGGTATTAAAACGGCTGTTATGCCTTTAACTAGACCTTGAATGACGCCTAAAAATCCACCTAAAGAATCTGCGCCGTCCGAACTAAAAACAGAAAAAAAACTAGAAAATGTTTTTGTAAGGTTTTTCATTTCCGCGCCTAATTTGAATGCACTTGATTGTGAGTCACCTATTGCATTACTAAATCCTTTTCTGCCTGTAAAACCGGCAATAATTAAATCTAAACTAGGCAAGGCTTGTAAATTTAGAAAACTTACAAATTTGTCTAGTTGCGGTAGTAACGCAGCGCCTAGTGTCTCTTTTGCCTCATCAAATCCAACTTTAAGTCTTGCAATTTTGCCTGCGTAAGTGTCCGCATTAGCCGCAGCTGCTCCACCAAATAAATCTGAAAGTTTTGTTTGTACTTCTGTAAATGACATAGATTTTAATTCGGCAGACGATAGCCCAATACCTAATTTGCCTAGTGCAGCGGTGTTGCCGTCATAAGCCTTGCCTAGACTATTTGCGACGCTGTCAAGGCCTTTGCCTGTTGCTTGACTAATATCTAGCGCAAGACTTAATAAATCTTGAGCCTTCGTAACGTCACCTGTGGAAAGAGCCAACCTAGATAAAGCGGGCCTTAACTTGTCATCGGTGACACCAGTGGCTAACGATGTTTTAAGTATTTGTTCTTCAACAGATTTAATCATTTCATTTGTTGCACCTGTTGCATTTTTTAATGATGTTGCAAGTCGAGTTTGAGCAGCTTCATCTTCAATTGCAGCCTTGACGCCGTCAATCGCCAGCTTTATTGCATAAGCGCCGGCAGCTGCGCCCGCTGCGGCAAAGGCCAGTCCAGCCTTCTTGCTAAAGTCTCCCAGTTTATTGCTAGATCCTTCTACGTCTGCGTTGGCACTGTTAAGTGATTTTTTAAGTTGATCGACGTCGGCAAGTATTGAGAGCTTAAGCGTCCTACTCTGTGCGACCATTAGAACTCCTTAAGAATCTTTTCAAAGGCATTTTCCCACTTAGCAATGATTTCAGGCTGAATGGCGCGCAAAGTTGGATAAATAAACCAGCCGTTAGATCCTCGACCTTTTGGCCCAAAGCCTGACCAGATTGGGAATTGCTTGTATTTGTTAGATCCAAATTCATTGCCGCCCCAGAGCTGTTGAGTTGTACCGCCGCCGGAAAATTTTTGACCGGCAAAGCCAAAAGATAACTCGCCTATCTTGGACGACTTAGAAACTCGTGATCCGCGAGCTATCTTTTCAGCTGCGCGGCCGCGACCCTGTGCAGTGCCTATGATTTTGTCTTGAGCAAATTCTGCCAAAGCCCCAGAAGCGGCCTTGGCCTGAACTGTGGCCTCTTCGTCCATAGCCTTAAACGCACCTAGCACGCGGCGTAGGTCTGCCTTGTCATAGGCAATTTCTACGCTATCCGCCATTTTGCTTCTCCAGTATCTCAAGCGCCGTGTATATCTGCTCCGCCGTCTGCCATTCGCTCATCGGTATCCCAGTGGCCAAAGCTAAATCCACCAGGATTCGATTTACGCTTCCGGCGGCGTAGCTTTTGGGAGAACCTCACCGACTGTCACGTCTGCGACTGTCTCGCACCAGATTTCAAAGCCCTTGATTGGCTTGCCACCAGCTTCGCGCTTCATTGCATTCCACGCAAGAAAGAGAAGATCCGCAATGCCAATCTTGTCTTGTGCTTGTGTAATAGTCTGGCCTGTCTTGTTCTCCCATTTGGCCCACTCTGGCGGTTGCGCGGTATATGTACCGAACTCGCCTGATGTGTATTCGATTGTGATTGGTAGTTTCATTTTGGTGTGCTCCCGTTTCTAGTGCTATTAGGTGATTGTTAATACTGGTGTTGAGGCGCAAAGCATTGCCCATGAATCGGTTTGCGCGTCTGGTGCAGCGCCGCCAGCTGTCGGTGCTACTGGAAACGCTGTGCCGGCAAAACTAGCACCTGTTGCGCTCACTAGCGTAAAGGCTAGAGCTGTGTTTGGCGCGCTAGTGAACGCCGTCCACATTGCTTCAAATAGTGATCCAGAAGCGCCCCAGTCTGAAAGTAACTCTAGATTTAATGTCCACTGATCGTCAATGTGCTTGTAAGCCTTGCCGTCCAGTGTTTGATAGGTGGTGATTACAGGCGCGTTGACCAGTGTGACTGACGTGGCTTGCGCGTCATAGTTGACTGTCGCAAGTGTCAAGGTTATGTCGCGACCCGTTACTATTGTTGTTGGCATTCGGTTTTCTCCTTAGATTGTCTGTTGTGTGTAGTAAGTGCTGACCGCGAGATCCGCCACTAATAGGTTTGAAGCTCCTACAGACTGCACTGTCGGACGCTGTACGTCTCCGACTGTGTAACCGGCAGGCATTGCGCCCATAATCGCAATAATGAGTTGCTCAAGGTTATCGAGCGCGCCAGCTGTGTTGTTATAGGCAACAGCGGCAGTGACCACAAAGTTAATTTTGACTCGTATTTGGCTTTTGCCAATAGTCGTCGTTTCTAGGTAAGGCGCGTCTGGCACGATCACGCAGGCTGGCGGAATGACGGCCTCTGGCGGTGAGCTGTAGACCGAAGCTGCTACGCCGGCCAAAGCTGTCGCAAGTGTGCCTCTGACGTTGGTGGCAATTGATGTTGGCGTAGGCATTTACATGGCCATTGTTGAGACGTCAATGTAATTGCCTAAAAGGCCAATTACGCGGTTTTGCAAGCTGCGACCCATTCTAAAAGGTGACGTCGTAAAGTCCACGCCCTCGATCTGTCCACCTGGTGCGACCACACTCTGAAATATCTCCACGCTGACAATTGTGACTGCTTGTTCAACTGCATCAGTGCTTGCATAGAGTGTGGCCGCGTTTGCCCCAGATAGGTACGCAATTCCAGCCGGTATTACTGGACGGAAAGTAATATCGGCGTTGGTAATTGCGCATGTGAAATAGAAGTAGGGCGCCGGATAAGCGAAAGGCAGATATGGAAATGGATCGTAATAATTTGAGGTGACTGTTTTTGTGCCGTTAAAAGTAGCCGGTACGCAGCCACTAATTACAACACTTTGGTCAGCCACAAATGTATTTGGCTTTTGTGTTATGTAATAAGCCACATTGTTTTGCAAATAAACAGCTGCAATGGCATTTTGATTGGCCGTAAGCAACGGCAAAATTACCTGTTCAGCCGAATTGATTATTGAGTCAAGATAAGCGTCAGAATATAAAGCAACAGAGACGCCCAACACTGTGCGCAGCTGTGAGGCTGTAATTATGCTAGGCATCTCTGTCCTTTCGTGTTCGACTGGCCTAGATACGGGAGCGCACCTAGGCCATGCTTAATTGATTATGTCAGATTGAATCTTCTCAAACCGCCCGCAAAAACCGCCTGCGCAGCAATATAACCATAAAGTGAAATCTCAATCTCGCCCGTTGTTGGCACATTTGTTGCCAATGTAAGCGCAGGAGATTCAAAGATTTCGATTGAACGTGGCTCGATGATAAATGCTGATTCATCGATTGTTGTTGAAACCATGTTGGCGTCAACATAGAAATCAAGTCCTAGCACGTTGCCGCGTAGGCTTGTTGGCCCAGCTGTACCACCGGCATTTTGGGCTACTGGCTGTGCGTTGAAAATTGGACGGCCTGTGGTATCTGTTGCGCCCATGAGTAGTGACCACTGTGAAACGCCACCGACGTATGCAGTTGCAGTGCGCTTTGTTGCGCTGTATGCCGCTGCTGATTCTGTGGATACAAATGAAATGATACCGGATGCACTTGCCGCAGTTGTAGCTGCTTGTGTTCCGCCAGCTGTAATCTGCGCAATTACATATTCGTCA
>Ga0114978_10005131_pt1 | contig 10504 bp, 9 predicted proteins | sample S_140212_EF_Meta_FD_87027 | JGI IMG/M metagenome (GOLD analysis project Ga0114978, IMG submission 87027) | Freshwater microbial communities from Lake Simoncouche, Canada to study carbon cycling - S_140212_EF_MetaG | ecosystem: Environmental > Aquatic > Freshwater > Lake | place: Lake...
TGAATGCGTATTTAAATTCCAAACAGCTGGTTCGGGTGGGTGTCATAGTCGGCGAAGGCAACAATAGAAAGATTGTGTTGAATAAGTAAGATAAAGAAAAAAGAAAAAAGGGTTGTCCCCTATTTTTGTTGTTATTATTATTATTATTATTATTATTCTCTGATATGCATTTATTCGGCCGGGCAATAATAAAACACCGTGCGTTCCCCCATAAATATGCGAGTAAATGAGTAATTGCCGTCCATAATAGTGCAACGGCCCAAGATGGAGTCTTTGTCGAGCAACCCGATAAATTCGAATCGGGTTTTCCAAATGCACATAGGAATATTGTGTAGAGAGTTTACCGCAAAATAATACGTGCCCGGTACCATGTCGCCATAACACGGAACGCGTCTAAACGGCGCCAATTTGCGGATGTCGAGGATGTCGCAGTTCAACTGATTTTCGTATAGCATTTTATATTTATTAATTATTTAATTATTTTTTTAATTGTTTAAGTTCGTAATGCATTTACCAATGTATTATGAAAGCGTTTCAATTTTATTATTTTTCAAATGTTATTCATTTAGAACGACGGGTCCTGGCGCGTTTGGGTGCTGCGGCTCGTTCAGTGACACATCGAAACTTGTCATTTCTCACCTTTCCGTTGTCGCATTTGGCAACGAGTCGGCCGGTTGCTGGATTCATCACTTTATTGGTTAGGGCCATTTCCATCGCTTTCGCCGACTTGCCCTTCACCTGAGCAACAACCTCGATAAGTTGTTTCAGTCGGAATGCATCAGTCATGGGCATACTCTTACCCAACACATTCATGTAATACTGGCGTGCGGCGCTATTGAAAAACCGGTTTTCGATGATGATGTCGTCTTTTTTCAGGGGATACATGGTGGATTCTCCGTCGGTCTCGGAATGGATGAGCCAGTCCGGAGATTTCGGATCGATGGGGTTCTCGAAAAACGCAAAATACGACTCCAAACTCTTTTGAGGGTCTCCGTAATCCGGGTCGGATTTGTTGAGCTTAGAAAAGATTTCGGGCTTATCGGAATACATGACTGTCGATAAAAAATCGACATTGTACATCAATACACTCAATAAGCTGACGGTGTCCGCTTCGGATTTCTTGAATTGTTTTTTCATATAGTATTTCATTCGCGAATATAGTTCGAAGTTTGAATGTCGCACCAACATGTATAGCACATTCTTGAAATAATTTTTCGATATGCTTGTGTCGTTGAGTTCTTCTTCGGTTTGTTTTTTATACGCCAATAAATACGCATCGATCTTAATGTATATCAAAAACAAATAATTCACCATCTTTTTACCGAATACGGTATTCATATTGATTTCGCATTTCCACCCGTTGGCGGTGTTTATATCATTGTAAGCTTCAACCATAGGTATGGTGAATTTTTCCATTAATTCGACGTACGCACTATGCACGATGGTCATGCGCAGTTTATCGCTTATTCCTGAGCGCTGTGTAGACGGGAGCGCAATTTGTTTTATCACCTCATACACATGTTCGACATCTACGCAAAACGTCATTTGCGGCTTGAACACGATATTTTGGAATTGCAATCTCGTGTTAGTGGAGGCCCCGTCGAACTTTTCGAGATAATACAAGTTGGTTCCTTCCTTGTGAAATAATTTGCGGTAGGGAATTTTGCCAATAGAGGTGAATCCCTTTTTGTTTTTATTCGCAATAAACAAGTCACCGCGGGACTCTTTGAGATTGCTCAAATGGGAAATGACCCGATCGCATGCATCCGCAAACATGTTCAAAATCAAGTTGTTGCCGCGTTTGGGTTTATAATACGTGATTACGACTTCAAGCCCCGAAAAAGTAGCACATGGGCGTTCGGCCATATAATGGTCAAACTTAATGTTGTATATTTTACCACCGTGCGTGCGGAACATGTATAATGCATTCTTCTCGTTCTCTCTCCCGCGACATTTTTGATTAACCATTTTAATAAACGGATGACTTGCAATATCGTTGGTAATCGCGACCTTCGTATTTTTCCCATCTTTGGGGCGAGGCTCCAGCATATATTCAGCATATTCATTATCGTTTTCTGCCGTCGATTTTTGGGTCCGAACGCTCACGTTGGATTCTTCTGATTCTTCCGATTCTCTAAATTCGGTTTCAGACGGATCATCGGACAAATCCAGCGAGATTCCGTACGTAAAATAATTCTTGTCGAATTGTTGCGATTCATCCATGTCAGCATTATTGTTGCTGCTGTTGATCAAATACGATTCACCTTCCAGCGATAATTTAGCTAAATCGGTGGTTTCAAACTCATACCCGATACTTTTTATGTGTCGAAATGCCTCCGATTCTGTAATTATGCCACCAAATTGTTTGTATGACTCCATATACATTACGTCAATATTAATATTATACTCTACGATATCAGAATAACAAAAAATGTTATCGACCAAACACAACTTTACCTGATTTACGCTCATATTTCATCATACTCTACACTACCTACATCTGACTCATCCATATACGCCTTTGTATTGCTCGTGCCAAACCGCGCGCCTTTCCACACCTTTGTCTCGTTACACTTTTGAAACTTGCGGTCCATATACGTCTGCACTTCTTTGATCGCCGGTCCCCCGCGGCCATACGTCGATTCGTACCACGTTTTAAACTCAAACGTGAGCCCTGGCTTGGTAATTGTTCCCGCCGGGTCGAGCACAATTCGGTCGGAAATAAACTCCGAAATATAGTCCTGCTTTTCGCGGTATTTATCACTGGACGCCACCACGCTCGAGCATTCTCTCAATCGCCCTTCGGTTTCAAACGCCCGATCCACCAACATCGCCGACATCACCGTTTTCCAACCATCCAGCTTATTCACCAAATTTTCATCCGTCTTGAACTGATACGGCGTCGTCGGATCGGTTGATACCGGCTTCTCCGTGAATTTCGACAGGAAATCGACCACGCTAATACGTCGCCACGTGCCGTGGTCCTGCGTGTCGATTTTCATAAACTCATTCGAACATAGCACAAGCTTAAACTGCGGCATAAACGTGAGCGGTTTCGGCTGGTATAGACCACGCGCCTGAATAGGGTCGATACCACTCGTTAAATTCTTCATCACACCCACATTGATACGCTCGTCCTTGTCCGGCTCCTGCATGACCGCATATCTTACGCCTTTTAACGCCACCAATTCGGGAGAGGTGCCGCCCACCTTGGCGCGTTGCCCGGTGATAATCGACAGGGCCACTGTTTGGTAATACGACCCGAGCACCTTTTCCATCAGACCCATCAGCATCGATTTGCCGTTGGAACCTGCGCCAATAAACATGTGGAACTTTTGCTGCCCGGCTACACCGATTAGCGCCGACGATAAATGGTCCAACAGATACTCATACATTTCTTGTACGGGCATCAATTGGTGCAAGAACGTTTCGATTTCGGTCACAACCGTGGCGTGTTTTGCCCGGTTGAGCGGGACGAAATCATACCCGGTGCATTTGGACAAATAGTCTTCGGGCAACCCTTTGCGAAACATCTTGTCTTTGAAATCCACCACGCCGTTCTTAAAACACAGCAGATACGGGTTCGAGTCAAGTCGCTCCTCGAAATCGGGGTCCCAAAACATGTCCTTCGCCTCCGTCATGATGTTTTTCTTGTCGTTTGTGCGGCCCAGTCTCTCCACTATATCGAGCAGTTTATCGATGTTTTTATTGATTTGCGCGAGCTGGTCTGGGTGGTCCGTCTCGTTGAACATCGCCTTCTTCTCCATGTTTTTCGACGCCTTGTTGCTATATATTTCGCGCAACTCGGTCGAAATCGATTTGCGCAGGGGCGTTCCAGAATCACACTCCGTCCAGAATGTGCCGGAATAGCGATACCAAATATTGTTTTTCACGCTCACACACTTATACTCGCCCTTTTTCAGTGTTGCCAATATTTCCGCAATGTCGTAGTCGCCGCACCCCGCTCTCGAGCGTTTCTTATCGTCCGCGAAATACTCTATCTTGCCCAGCTGCTGGTCGATTTTGTAATCAACGCTGCTCAGCCGGATTTCCGAGTATCGCTGCGGCGCGTGCTCTTTCACCCAAAACAGAATCGACTCTTTCTGGAGTCCGTGCGGGTTTTTCTGGTCGAACCCGTTCCATTTCTCCAACAACTCGGGCAAATCGGAGAATGCAAAGGTCGAACACTGCGCACTAAACACCGCCCACACGATAAACAGCCGATCGTCCGTGTTGCGCAGAGCCCAACCAACCCGCATCCAATTGTTGTATGACCCGGATCCATAAAATGATTCCGGGAGAGACATGACATACTCGTATGTTTCAAACAGCTGCATATAATCCACCGACGCAATTGACTCCAGCCAGTTGTCGCGCATGGCATGCAGCTCGTCTATGTTGCGCGCACTCGCTACCGCCAGATTGTTACAGTCGGTGCCTCCGCCGCGCGTGCGAGTGGGAGACCGGGCTCTCGACTTCACTTCGCCCAGTCCCGGGTTGGCCTCCAATACGCGCATAAACGCGCTGGTGTAGAAGAACGTGGGGTGCTTGTTATATCTGGCGGATAATTCGGGCAAATACGGGCGGACCACCTCTGGCTGGCCGAGAGTCTTGATGACCTCGCATTCAAAATCGCCATCGGTGTTGTCGTATTTCATCTTATACACCATCGTCAAACGGTATGCCTCGTGCAGCGGTTTCGCGGAACCATACATTTGCCAATTTGTCCCGCCGTTCGAGATGCCTTCGTCTAACACGTCGGACCACGTGTTTGTGATGGGCAAATGGCGGAGCATGTCGCCCATTTTTTCCAGGATTTGTTTGCGCAGCAATACCTGGACCTTGCGCTCGGCGGAAATGCCGATGATAATGTGCAGCCCGTCCTTCACAATGCCCTTTTCCGGCACGGGGTTGATTTTACTCTTTTCCAGCACAAACATATTGAACTCGCTCGTGTCGTCAAACTGGTAGATTTTCTTGAGCTCGTCGGCGTATAGCGCGATGATGTCGTCAATACAGTCGCGGTCGTACTTGCGGTCGGTGCATTCCGGCGCAAACCGGAAATCCATATCCACCAAAATGGGCCCGCCATTTTTCAGCTGGACTTCGGTCAGATGTTCTATCGTGCAACTTTCAACGATTTCGGTGTGGTATCTTGCCATAAATTGGCTGTAGTCCCCGTCTGGGATGTGATAACTGCCTCCCCAAATGCCGGCGTCTTTGTTTCCAATACGTGTATTCGTAAATGGTGTCGCCTCGCCCTGTTCCTTAACCTGAAAATTCCGCAAATAATTTTGGAATGGAGCAGACATGGTAATTCCTTAGTTGATGTTGTATATTATGTTTGTTTATTTTTAACTCACTTAAACCGAGATATTTGATTATGCGCCTTTATATCGCAATCCACAAAATTCAATTTTATCCAGGAACCTACGGTTCCCTACAAAATTGAATTTGAATGTCGATAACCACATAAAAGTATAAACTCCCCATATCTTAGTTCAAAACAATGAAATTCTGTTCCGTATGCAATAATTTACTCTATATGTCCATCGACCCGGCCGATGCCAACCACGTCATTAATAAATGCCACGTGTGCGACCACGTCGAGGATTTAGCCGAAGACGAAAGCGTTTGTGTGTTAAACACGCACATTAAACAAAACGAGCAGCGATTCAATCTCATGATCAACGAATACACCAAAGACGACCCGACTATCCCGCATATCTACAACGTGAAATGCCCCAATTCCGGATGCAAAACCAACACCGAAAACGTCGAGAATCCCGACGTCATGTATATCCGGTACGATGACCGCAATCTCAAATATTTGTATGTGTGCGTTGCGTGCAACACCGTGTGGAAGTAAAGAGAACCAAGCGTAAGACCCTCCTTTTAGGCTTCGTCAAAATATAAACAGGTAAGTATTTTTTATTCATGTCCAATAAAAAATAACTCAAACCCATATTCCATTTATGCATAAGTTTGAAGCAACGCTTGCGCCTGTCTATCGGCTTCACTCACTGAACCTTGTGTTGGATTAAACACGTTTTGTTGAGTAGCAATTGGAGTTTGCCTTGAATCCGGAGTTTGCCTATTATCGGGCTGCCATCTACTGCCATCCTGAAACATTGGCTGTTGTGGGGGAGGTGGGGGGGTAGTAGATGACACCGGTCTATCTATTGGCAGTGGAACCTCTGGTTGTTGTGGTTGTGGTTGTGGTTGTGGTTGTGGTTGTGGTGGTGGTGGTGCTTGCTCGGGAACCTTCAAACACGCAGTCGAATCGGGAAACACCTGACCTGATGCACAGTGTGTTTCTTTACCCACTTCCAAACAGTTGCGCACACCCTTCACATCTCCCACTAAACACCATGCGCCTTTGCCGCCAGATTGTATTTCCGATGCAGTGGTGTCGGGCTTGGGTTCATATGGAGGTTTATATTTTGACTTTAATTCGGGAGAGTATTGCATGCCGATTTCGCCCAAACCTTTAGCAATTCCGCCGACGGAATGCGCAGCTCCTTCAGCTAAATCGACACCGACTTTAGCAGCGTCGGCAGCCACGTCGCTGCTTTGGTCGATTACATCTCCTGCTGAATACGATACCATGCCGAAAAAGCTATAGAACGCTGGAAATAAATTGGCATTTAGCCAATTAAGGCCGTCGCCGAATACAGTGAATATGTTTATTCCTAAAAAGGACAGAAGTAACAGGGTTCCGAGAACGAAAATAATGAATGTTTGCATTCCCATTCCTAATCCGTTCGACGGAACATATTCGGGAGAGGGAGGTGATATTGATGGTAAATTTGTATTCTGGATCGATGCTTCCATTACCCTTTTAGTATATGCATAGGTTTTCGCGATAGACACGTTTAGCTTGAAGTTTCTTTTTATGCGATAAGAATAAATATGGTAAAACTGTTTGGGATACTGGAAAATGTATTTTACATAAGTTTAGGCATTACTTTTGCCCTCATCCTGTTGTTGGTGTATCATTTTAAACAACGGCTGTCAGCTGCTGAAAAAAAGTCAGACACGATGTATGAAATTATCACAAATGTTGTGCAAGAGCTAAATGTTATGAAATCGCAATTACATGGGTTACAAATTCAGTTTGCACAACCAAAACCAGAAATACAAATAACACCAGTCAGCACTCAATTTATGAATTTGTATAAGTCTATTGCTGATGTTGAAGACGAAGATACCGAAAGTGATAGCGATGAATCCGATTCGGATGAAGAATCTGAAGATGATTATGAAGACGATGTTTCTATCATCAAATACGAACTTATTGAAGTTAGAGACCCCGATACACCAGAGCAAGAAAATTCGACCGAATATGATATTATGTTAGAGGAACCAATCAGTGATATTATGTTAGAGGAACCAATCAGTGAGATTATGTTAGAGGAACCAATCAGTGATATTATGTTAGAGGAACCAATTGATATTGTGTTGGATGAGGAACCAACCAGTGAGATTGTAGTGGATCCACTAATTGATATTGTGTTATCGAATGTGTTTGAAGACATAAAATCGGAATTCGACGAATTGAAAGATGTATCGGTAATTGGCCAAGACTATAAAAAGATGAACTTGAATCATTTAAGATCTTTAGCAGCCGTAAAATTCCCGGACATAGATACCGGTAAAATGAAAAAGGCCGAAGTGATTAAGCTTATTTCAGAGTAATAAAAAACAAGATAGTTCATATAGACATATAGTGTAAATGAACTATACCGACGCATTTAATAGTCCATCAACAAACACCCCAATTTCACAATATACACGCGGATACAGCACCAATAACATTTATTCTGGCGTCCCACCGCTCATGTCAGACGGTCGGGCGGTCATGGCAGCGTACCAACCCGAGTCTATCCAGAACGACATTTTAGTCAAAGAATCCGGCGTCAAATCCAACTGGGAATACCGCCAGTATTTGACCAACAACGCCGTCAAACTGATGGACCGCAATTTCGAGGAATCGGCGAATGACATCGGGTTTATTGACCAGCGCAATGCCGGGTTCATCCAACGCCCCGCATTTCAACACGACGGCTCCGATTTGAAACAGTTGTATCTGTCCCGCGAAGATTTAGCGGCACGGTTTGAACCTCGCAGTTTAACACAAGAAGAATTGTTGAATATGTAAAATCGAGACATAAAATTGAAAGAGTATGTTTTTATGCAATGAATAAAAACCTATTTAGAGCTAACCATATATTAGTATATTAAACAACACCATGTCTGACGTAGAATCTGATTCCGAAAAGCCCAAAGAAAAGGAAGAATTAAAGAAAGCCGCCGATGACGACGACGACGAAACTTCTGAGTCTGGGTCTGAATCTGGCGAGTCCGACGTGTCCGAAGAGGAAGAAGACGAGGAAGGGTCCGATGACGATTTGGGGGATATTGAGAACATTTTAGGCGAAGATGCCGTCGGGGCAAAGAAGAAAACCGCTGGAAAAAAAAATGATATCAAACCTGTGACTGATTCGCTATTGAACTCGATTTTCGGCAATTCAGCAGACGAAGAAGCAGACGACGAGTATGCAGAGGACGAAGAGGCGGACGAGGACGCGTACGATGAGGAGAAATACGGGTTCAAGTATTTGCAAAAGTTCGATAACGATACGCGAAAACAAATCACCGACGAATATCATCGCGAATCGTTACAACACAGTTACGAGGAAATCGATGTTATGTGTCGCATCGTACGGACACAAGACGGCATTATCGACGCGCTTCATCGTACGCCGCCGTTTCTGACCAAGTACGAAAAGACGCGAATTTTGGGGGAGCGCGCCAAACAGCTGGGCGCCGGGGCCAAAGCATTTATTGAGTTGGCCGACGATATGATTGACGAATACACGATTGCGGTGCTGGAATTGCAACAAGGTAAGTTACCGTTTATTATTAAACGCCCGTTGCCCAACGGGGGGTGCGAGTACTGGAGACTCGCCGATTTGGAGGTATTGTAAGTAATAAAACGCGGATTTAAAACGTAGTTTTTACTGCAATCGACATAAACGCGGCTCGTCATATATACCATCGAATTAATTGTATATATGTATCAACTTCCAACCGTAACGGTTTGCCCCACGTTTAATGTGTGTTTTTCTTCTACCGAGTCATATCCGGCAGTGAGTCAAGCTCTCTCCCGATATTTGGCAGAAATAAAACACAAAATGAATGACAAAGAACGCGAATGGGACATATACAAGAAATACACCAACACATACGAATACATCCACACCGTCGTTTCCCACAAAAAACGGCCGGTCAGTAAATATCGCCCTCTCTCTCGGTCTTATTTCAAAATGATCGAACTAATCCAACAATTTAACCTCTGCATATCTTCGGATTCGTCAGAATCCATGCAGTCTTTCCACTTAGCCGAAGGTCCGGGCGGATTCATTGAAGCTACTGTCAATACGCGAGCCAATATGAATGACCGATATATCGGCATGACGCTCATCGACACGGTGTTTGATGCGACTATTCCTTCGTGGAAGAAAAGCGATGCGTTTTTAAACGCGAATCCATACACAGTGATGATTGAAACCGGCTACGACGGCACGGGAAATATCATGTCAATTGAAAACTTCGATTATTGCGCCAAAAAATACGGAGGAAAGATGGGGTTCATCACCGGCGACGGCGGGTTCGATTTCACCACGTGTTTCGATGACCAGGAAACCAAAACATTGCCTCTCATTTTTGCCCAAGCGTGCTTTGCGATTGCCATGCAGCGCGAAGGCGGCAATTTTGTGTTGAAGATTTTTGATGTTTTTACGCCCGCCACCATCGATGTGTTGTATCTATTAAGCTGCGCATATTCGGAAACGTACATATGCAAGCCGCAAACCAGTCGCACTGCCAATTCCGAGCGGTATGTGGTGTGCAAAGGGTTTATCCCGGGCAAAATAGATTTGGTTGAGTTACGTCGAGCGTTCATCGATGTAATGAAGAACGAGACTAGTGGTATTGGCATTGAACGTATATTCTATGGTAAAAATGTACCGTTGTTATTTATTTCTAAAGTGGAAGACTACAATGCGATTATCGGGCAACAGCAGTTAGAGAATATTCATCAGACGTTGTCGATGATTGATAAATTCGTAAAACCGGAAAAGATCGAGCAGATGACCAAACAAAATATCGCTAAATGCATTAATTGGTGCATGCGGCATCAAGTACCATACAATTCCATCACGACGAACATATTTTCGAGATCTAGGGATCCCGATGAACCCTCCCCTTATTACAAACCAGCTATCGAACATGAACACACACTAAATTCCACTTTTTAATAAAAAATACCCGTTTTGGGAAACCTAATGATTTTCGGGAAGCGAGGTGTTACATTCTCCTAAAAGGACAACCCCTCCCAGAAATTTTGATTCATCTCTAAAGGATCCTAAAGATGCATCAAAATACCCGTTTTGGGAAACCTAATGATTTTCAGGAACCGAGGTGTTACATTCTCCTAAAA
>Ga0114978_10005133_pt1 | contig 10501 bp, 12 predicted proteins | sample S_140212_EF_Meta_FD_87027 | JGI IMG/M metagenome (GOLD analysis project Ga0114978, IMG submission 87027) | Freshwater microbial communities from Lake Simoncouche, Canada to study carbon cycling - S_140212_EF_MetaG | ecosystem: Environmental > Aquatic > Freshwater > Lake | place: Lake...
TTAAATTTCGACTTCTGAATTAATAATTCCAAGGATAACCATGAAGTTTCGCTTTGTTCCCATTTTTGCTGCTGTTACTCTGGCTTGGGGCACATCTGCCAAAGCTCAAAATCTGATTGAGTTGTACGACGCTGCAAAGTCTTACGATGCTGTTTTTCAATCAGCCAAAAAACTATTTGATGCCAATTTTTCCAAGGCTAATCAAAGTTATTCTGGATTGTTGCCAACGGCTAATCTTGGCTTAACTCAGTCGAGGACTGCATTCACTCTTACGCCAGATTTTGTTGGAACTTATACAGATCCAATCACAAACTTATCTTCAAAAACATATACGCAAGATCGTTTTTTTGGCACGCGAACAACCACACTCTCTGCAACGCAGCCGCTTTATAGACCGGCCAATCTTGAAACGTTTAATCAAAGTCGTTTACAAATTGAGCAATCTGCCGCTCAATTAGAGGCCGCAGCACAAGATCTTTTAGTTCGTGTCAGTCAAGCCTATTTTGATGTTTTAGCAAGTCAAGATAACTTTACTTTTATTAAAGCCCAAAAAACAGCCGTCTTTGAACAGCTTGCATCGGCCAAGAGAAATTTTGAAGTTGGCACGGCCACTATCACAGATACAAGAGAAGCACAAGCAAGATACGACCTGGTCATTGCGCAAGAAATTTCTGCTGAAAATGATTTAAGAGTCAAAAAAATTGCACTTGATCAATTGGTGGGGCGCATGGGAACCAACCCTAAGCCACTCAATGCATCGATTAATTTACCCAAACTTCAACAAAACGAATTGGATGATTGGGTTTCCAAGAGCGAGGTTTCGCACCCAAGCGTTATGCAAGCAAAATTCTCATTAGACATTGCCAAACTTGAAATTAAAAAAGCAATTGCTTTGCATAAGCCTACTATTGATTTGCAATTAAGTTCAACCGCACAAATTAACTACGATGGTGGCGCAACCAATGCCTACAATAATAAAACACTTGCACAGGCAGCCGCCGTCGTCATGAATCTTCCCATCTTCGCAGGCATGTCTACACAAAACAGAATTCGCGAAACCGTATCTCTCGAAGAAAAAGCGCAGTCTGATTTTGAATCCTCAAAGCGTACAGTTGCACAAGCCACACGAACTGCTTTTTTTGGTGTGCTGTCGGGTGTTGGGCAAGTCAAAGCGTTTGAAGCTGCAGAAAACTCATCTCAAGTTGCATTGGATGCCAACAAATTGGGCTACTCTGTGGGTGTTCGAATCAATATTGATGTACTCAATTCACAGAGTCAACTATTTGAAACAAAAGCCAAGCTCGCTAAAGCAAGATACGATGTGTTGGTCGGTGATTTAAAATTAAGACAAGCCAGCGGCACTCTAAAAGCTGAAGATTTACAAACAATCAATCAACTTTTGGCACCTTAAATTTTAGTCTAGCTTGAACAATCAAAGGCCTCAATGCGAGGCCTTTTCTACTTTGGCGTTTGCCTTTACTTTTTGAAGCAAGGCCATCATGTCGGCTTCAATACGCGTGAGTGCCGCCTGTGTTTGGCCTTCAAAACGCAACACCAATACAGGTGTGGTGTTGGAGGCGCGTATCAAACCAAATCCATCGTCCCAATCCATGCGCAATCCATCCATATCGCACAAAACAGGATTGAACGAGGGTGAAGGCATGCCTTCTTTTTTAACCAACGACAATAAATCGTGTGTGACTTGATGGGGTTCGCCCTCTTTGCAAGGCACATTGAGTTCGGGCGTCGATTGACTGGTGGGCAGCGCCAGCAACACTTGATTGGCATCAGGCGCGCGCGTCAAAATTTCGAGCAATCGACAACCCGCATAAGTGCCGTCGTCAAAACCATACCAACGCTCTTTAAAAAAGATATGCCCGCTCATCTCACCACCCAAGGGCGAATTGATTTCTTTCATGCGCGCCTTGATGAGCGAGTGCCCGGTTTTGTACATCTCGGCTTTTCCACCCGCGCGCTCAATAGCGGGCGCGAGTTGTTGAGAGCACTTGACGTCAAAAACAATGGCGCCACCTGGCACGCGAGACAGCACGTCTTGCGAAAACAAAATCATTTGTCGATCAGGATAAATGGTTTGCCCGTCGCGCGTGACGATGCCCAAACGATCCCCATCACCGTCAAATGCCAAGCCTAATTCTGCGTCGTTTTTTTTGATTGCATCAATGAGATCAAGCAAATTTTCTGGCTTGCTCGGATCGGGGTGGTGATTAGGAAAATTGCCATCGACCTCGCTAAATAATTCAATCACCTCGCAACCGAGTTCTTTAAAAATAGATGGCGCAGTCGCACCTGCAACGCCATTGCCACAATCAACAACAACTTTGATCGGTCGTGATAGACGTACATCACCCAAAATGCGGTCTTTGTAAGCTTTAAAAATATCGATGTTGCGCACCTGTCCGCCCGACTTCAACACACAAGTTTCATCCATCATCATTCGCTTGAGCGCTTGAATGTCCTCACCATAAATGGCTTTACCAGCCATGATCATTTTGAAGCCGTTGTAATCTTTGGGGTTGTGACTGCCCGTGATTTGAATCCCGCTGGTACACAAGGTGTGAGCCGCAAAATAAAGCATCGGTGTCGTGACAACACCGACATCAATCACTTCAATTCCTGCAGATACCAATCCTTCGATCAGTGCACGACTCAAATCGGGCCCGCTCAAACGCCCGTCACGCCCAACAGCAACCACTTTTTCACCCATCGCTAAAATTTGCGTGCCAAACGATAAGCCCAAAGCCTTAGCAACATCAGGATTGAGCGTCGATGGAACGACGCCACGAATATCATAGGCTTTAAAAATAGATGAATTGACTTGCATTGAAAAACTCCAAAAAATCTTCTAAAGAGTTTATCGCACAACTTTCATAACTATTGGTTAAGATGTATTTTTTGATTCAAAACCTATGCAAACTATTTCCCTACATCGGAGTCACTTCAACAGCCCTTTAGGAAACATCACCATGGTTGCCAGTCCCAAAGGCTTGTCGGGCCTGTGGTTTGAAGATCAAAAACACTTGCCTGATGTTGAGCAATGGCCTCTTGATCACCACCACCCCATCTTGGTACAAGCACACACAAAAATCTCTCACTACTTTAATTATTGTCAAAAAAAATTAGATATACCAATTGATTTTATTTGGGGTACTGATTTTCAACAAAAAGTTTGGCACGCTTTGATTCAAATACCCTATGGTAAATACGTCACCTATTCGCAATTGGCGCAACATCTTGAAATGCCTAATGCTTCGCGTGCAGTGGGCGCTGCTGTGGGGCGAAATCCCATCTCATTAATTGTGCCCTGCCACCGTGTAATGGGTCAAAACGGACAATTAACAGGCTATGCAGGTGGTTTGTGGCGTAAAACCGATCTACTTCAGCGTGAAGGTGTTTTGTGTTGACAGCACCTATTCGTTGGAAAAAATGGTTGCCTGAATTTATATTACTAGCCGGCATCTGGGGCTCTTCTTTTTATTTTCTAAAAATAGCAGCTCAAGATATTGGCATTATTCCTACAGCATGGTTTCGCGTCGCAATTGCAAGTATTTTTTTACTTCTGATTGTGTGGAAACAAAAAAAATCTTTACAGCTCAAAAATAATTTGCCCCAAATATTGTTTGTTGGCACGCTTAATTCTGGCATTCCATTTGTTTGCTACAGCTTTGCGGTCCTATCCATTAGCACGGGGCTTTCATCGATGCTCAATGCAACCACTCCTTTATTTGGCGCATTGGTTGCATGGCTTTGGCTCAAAGAAAAACCAAGCGCGTGGCGACTCATGGGATTGATCTTGGGTTTTGGTGGAGCAACTCTTTTGGCGCTCAGCATGCCTGGTGGCATTTCATTCAAAGCGGGCGGTACAGGTTGGGCGGTATTGGCTTGTTTGGTTGCAACCAGTTGTTATGCACTCAGCGGAAGTTACACACAACGCAATTTGCAATCCATTCCTGCGTTAGTAACTGCTACAGGCAGTCAAATAGGTGCCACATTGTTGCTCTTGATTCCTGTCGTCGTCTATTGGCCCGATCTTTGGCCTTCCAATCAAACCATTGCTGCGCTGTTACTGGTTGGTGTTTTTTGCTCTGGCGTTGCCTATGTTTTATATTTTCGACTGATTAACTTGCTGGGCTCTACCAAGGCTTTGAGCGTCACCTACTTGATCCCTGTTTGTTCCACATGGTTAGGCGTTGTGGCCTTGGATGAAGTCTTCACCATTTGGAGCGTTGCCAGCGCAGTATTGATACTCATCGGTACTGCCATGACGACAGGGCTTTTAAAAGCGTCTTATCGAGCCAATAAACCCAATGCCAACTGATGCAAGGGATGTCGCACATCCGCATAAGCCTGCACAATATTAAAGTGATGTATGCCGTCCAAAATTTGTGTTTGTGGCACGCGCTCTTTTCCCCATGCTTGTTGAATCAAAATACAATGCCTTTTGAATTCATCACTCTCTAATCCGCCTGCCACTGCGATCAATTTTCCGTGAGCGGGCGCTGGCATCCATGCAGGACTTGCCTTCAAAACATGTTCATTGGTGAGTTTCAAAGTTGAATGCAAAAAAGGTGCTCGCATCACTGAATGCAATTCATGAAGCCCAGAAACTGACAAAGCTGTTTTAACCAAATCATCGGGTAATTGATCGTCGCACAAACGCCATTGACAGGCCATGAGCATGGCTGCTAGATGTCCTCCAGCTGAATGTCCTTGCACATGAATGCGAGAGGGGTCACCCCCCCAATGATGAATATAGCGATACACCCAAATCAAGGCCTTGACCATTTGCATCACAATTTGAGGAATCGTGACATCGGGACAAAGTGCGTAATTGGGAACGACAACACAAGCACCCGCCTCTACGAATGAAGGAGCAATAAATGAGTGATCCGATTTATCCAATGAGCGCCAATAGCCACCATGAATAAAAACAACTACAGGTGCATTGGGAATTTTGGATGGGAAAATATCCAAGGTCTCTTGTGGACCGGAACCATATGAAACATCCAATAACGAATGGAGTTCTTGTCTGGCTTTTTGAGATTGCGCCAACCACTGATCGAAATAAACAGGGAAGTCGGGCACCATGGCACGGTTGTTGTACATGGCATCAAACCATGCTGGCGATTGATATTGCATAGGACGCCTAAATGTTAGCTACCCGACTTGCCCGTTTGTGCTGAACGTATGACGGAATTGGCTTCTGCTGCTGAGTTGTTTGTGCCTGCTGGATTTTGGATCACCAAACCTAATAAGCGTGCACCATGCTCAATCGCGATTGAGCCATATGAAATATCGCCATGAACGACAGAGTCTTTGTGGAACTCAACGCGCTCAGCAGCATAAATATTACCTTCAACCTTCCCTGCCACCATCACGCGATATGCCGTGATGTCGCCTGAAACTTCACCCGTTGCACCGATTGCAACCGTGACTTTGTTGTCTTTGATGGTCTCGATATTACCCACCACCTTGCCATCGATGCGAACGCTATCGAGCAAAACCATGCGGCCATAAATTTGAGTGGTCTTACCCACGATGGTGTCAAAACGCTCTTGCGTTGCAGCTATTGATTTATCGCGAAGTTTTTCAAACATATGGATTCCAAAAAGGACCGAACTTACCCAGCGCCTAAGGGCAAAACTTGAATCGGATTAATGACTCTGTCTCGTCTGAAGACTTCGTAATGCAAATGAGGCCCTGTTGAGCGCCCTGTGCTTCCCACCAAGCCCAATTGGGCCCCACGCGTCACGATATCGCCTTCTTTGACGATGCGTGCACTCATGTGCGCATAACGCGTTGCAAAACCATCGGCATGAACGACCTCAACCACATTGCCATAGCCGTGATCCCAGCCTGAACGCGTCACGGTGCCTGGTGCTGTCGCAAGAATAGGCGTTCCAGTTGAGGCAGTGAAATCTAAACCTTCGTGCATGGCCAAATGACCCGTAAACGGATCGTTTCTAATTCCAAAACCACTACTGACCCTGAACTCTCCGTTAATAGGAATGCCTGTGGGTAATGCCAGCAACCAATCAAGTTGATCAGTCCATCGACCTTTAAGTTCTTGTACGGCCTCTGTGGTTTGCTTGAATTCAGATTGAGATTGATCAAACTCTTTATCAAGGGGTAAACGAAAAACCGATGAGAAGGGACGAGGCGCAATAAAAGGTCCGCCTTTGTTCTCATCACGACCGCGATACATTTTTTCACGCAGTCCAGTCGGTGTCGCCATTTCCATAAAACGATTTTTCATGGTTTCTAACTGACGAATTTCATTAATGGTCGACTGCAAAGACATGCGCAGTTGATCTAAATTTTCACGGTATGTTGCTTCCATTCGTCTTTGCTCGGCCTCTGAAGTCACGCCACCAATACTGCGCGCCAAATCGGGGTTGTATTCAACCGCAATCTTGAAACCCACGAAGTGCAATAAAAATCCTATAAACATCAAAGCGAAAGCAAGCACCGTAGCTGCTGACGCAACCGTGCGAAATGTGATTGAAAATGTTCTTACCGTTCCGGTTGGACCCGATAGCCACATGAATTGCATGAAAAAAATCCTTTTGTTTCAGATTCCCCTGCCGCTTCTGAAATGAGCTTTTTGTAGCAGGGAGGTGTATTCTAGTTAGTCTGAGGGCGGTTTAACGGGAATCATTCTAAACAGAAACCCGATGCGTTGTAAACTTTATAACTCATTTTTTGTCATTATGCAGATAAAACAACTACCACCGCCAACCAGCAGAAAACACAATAGCTGGAAAACCAGCCGCCCATGCCCAAAAGAATCGGTTCAAACCGAAGAAAACAAAGACCAAAAAGTGAAAAATACCGGCAATCAGACAATAAATAAGAGCCCATTGCTGATTAAACAGTGCAAATGGCGATAAGGCCTCCCAAATAATAAAGGACCAAGAACATAAAACAGCTATAAAAGGACGCCTAAATATGCTTTGGGCACTTAAAGGGCCATAAAGCCCACTATCCAAAAAAATACTCAGCGCTTGGCCGTTACGCCACTGCTTATTAATTAGCTTGACCCAACCAGACATGAAATAAGAAGAAATCGCATGAATGGCGATATACCAAAGTCCTGCAGACCACCCCACTTCGGGACCTGCGAAAATGGCCACCACATGCGCAATCAACAAACCCGTCAACACGACCAAGGTCATGAAGTCGCTGCCCCCATTGAATGCGCCCCTCCATCGAATCAATAAAAGTAAGGTGCTTAAAAATAAAAACACAGCAATGAGTAAATGAGATCCCATCAATATCATCGAGAGAGCAACAAGCAATCGCAACAACAAATGTTTTTCGTGCGTATCGTCTAAAAAAATAAAATCTAAAAATTTCAGGATGCGTGGATTACTCAACGGAATATCCGCACGTTGAACAGGCCAAGACCAGACACCTTTGGTTTGGGTATGTTTCTGTAACTTTAAATATTCAATGCATTGAATCACCAAACTCAAGGCGCACAAAATCTCAAGGGTTCGCACCAGCAACCAAGCGTTCATGGAGATAACCCCTCGGATGTGAACACCACTTGGCTTTCTATATTTCCATTCACATCTGTTTTTTCAAGTCGCAATTGAAACTGATATCGACTCACCAAATAGAATGGATGATCATTTGCAACCCACAAACGCACCATGCGCTCCACCAATTGTTGACTCACTAAAGGATTCAAAGGTTGAACTTCTTGGGCAGCAACAAGATCATTACACCAGTGATCGACCAGATTTTGCTTTGCCAATTGGATATTGCCAATGGGATTAAAAAAAAGATCTTTGAGTTGGCGTTTTTTTCTTGGGTAATGCCGCGACCAAGGTAACCAACTGTGACCATCGGTTTGATAGCGAATCCAAAGATGGGGCACATAGCCCACCGCATGGTAGAACTTCCAATTAGGAAAAAAAGCGCGAAACAAAAAAAGCCAAGGGCCCTGCACAATGCGCGTTCGCACCAGCAGCGTGATCAATATAAATAAAAAATAGGCTAGTAATAAATAGCGTTCCATTTCGCGGTCCTCTATACCTATTGTCCACCAGAATAAACATTAAAACTTAAGTGTCTTGATCGTTGAAGCGTGTACAGTCACGGATTTGTGAATCGATTTTGACCGAAAGTATTCTTCTAATGACGATCAGCTCCAGTTCAAACGCCCCATTGCCCTTCGAAATCAAAAGCGCCAATCTACCCTTGGTGTCGTTTTTGGTTAGAACTGCTGATTTAAATGAAATGTCAGTCAGCCTAGAAACGCGTTTTGCCAATTCGCCCGACTTCTTTGATAACGACGCTGTCATCATTGATTTGAATCCACTTGATACCCAATCGGGGCCGATTGATTTACAGGGACTTTGTCAGTTACTCAGACGCTATCGAATGAACCCTGTTGCAGTCAAGGCTTCTCACGAAGGTCATTTGGCTACAGCCACCCTTGCAGGACTTTTTATCGCCAACGAAGCTCGCACCATTCAAGCTCCAGCACAAAAAGCCATCATTCAAGAAGTTGTCAAAGAAGTGATTCGTGAAGTCCCAGCGCCTGCATTAAGCGCATTGGTGGTTGATAAACCGCTTCGATCAGGGCAGCAAGTTTATGCACGAGGTCGTGATTTGGTTGTGATGGCCATGGTCAACCCAGGCGCCGAAGTGATGTCAGATGGCCATATCCATATTTATGCGCCACTTCGCGGAAAAGCCATTGCAGGCGCAAAAGGTGATGCAAGCGCACGCATTTTTACTCAAAGTTTAGAAGCCGAATTGATTTCAATCGCCGGCATTTATAAAACATCAGAAACAGGTCTGCCAGACAACGTGCGCTCCAAACCCGCTCAAATTTTTTTAAAGGACGACAAACTCGTCATGCTGCCCCTGTAAACTCTCGTTTTAGCAATAAATCAACAACAAGGAATTGAATAAATGGCAAAAATAGTTGTGGTGACTTCTGGAAAAGGTGGCGTTGGTAAAACAACAACCAGCGCCAGCTTTGCTTCAGGCTTGGCCCTCAAAGGTTTTAAAACCGTCGTGATTGACTTTGACGTGGGTTTGCGCAATCTCGATCTGATCATGGGATGCGAGCGTCGGGTGGTCTACGACTTTGTCAACGTCATCAATTCAGAAGCTACGCTCAACCAAGCGTTGATTAAAGACAAGCACACCGAAAATTTATTTGTATTGGCCGCTTCCCAAACGCGCGACAAAGAAGCCCTCAAACAAGAAGGCGTCGAGCGCGTTCTCAACGAACTGTCTGGCATGGGTTTCGATTACATCGTTTGCGATTCGCCCGCCGGTATTGAAACAGGCGCTTTAATGGCGATGCACTTTGCAGATGAGGCCTTGATCGTCACCAACCCCGAAGTGTCTTCTGTTCGCGACTCTGATCGCATTTTGGGCATGCTCGGCAGCCGAACACAAAGAGCCATTCAAGGGGGCGATCCCATTAAAGAGCATTTGCTCATTACGCGTTACAACCCCAATCGCGTTCAAGAAGGACAGATGTTGTCACTTGAAGATATCCAAGATATTTTGCGCATCCCCCTCATCGGTGTGATTCCAGAATCTGAGGATGTGCTGCAAGCATCCAATCAAGGCGTTCCTGCCATTCATTTAGAAAACAGCGACGTTGCTGAAGCCTACAAAGATGTCATCGACCGCTTTTGTGGCGAAGACAAACCTTTGCGCTTTACCGAGCCGCTCAAAGCGGGACTCTTGCAACGATTGTTTGGTAGGAAATGAGCATGTCGATCCTTTCATTTTTATTGGGCGAGAAGAAAAAAACGGCCAGCGTCGCCAAGGAAAGACTGCAAATTATTTTGGCCCATGAGCGTTCGGGTCGATCAGCGGCTGAACCCGATTATTTGCCTGCATTGCAAAGAGATTTGGTCGCCGTTATTTCAAAATACGTCAACATCAATCCCAACGACATTAAAGTCAATTTAGAGCGACAAGACAATTTAGAAGTCCTCGATATCAAAATTGAACTGCCCGAAGCTCGCTGATTTTTAAACGATTGAGCGTTTCGTCAGGCATTTGCTTGTGCAATTGAAGCGATGCAAGTGTGGCAAATTTGCATCACTTTTAAAAAAAATTTAGCGTGTTGGAACAGGTATTAATCCCTTGGTCAGGATACCAATTGAGCTGTCCTTGACCACACCGCCGACGACTTCAGAAGTCGATTTAGAAACGTTTGCACAGGCCTGTGAAATTTTTGCAGCATTGGAATGGTCTGCGCTGATGGCACCTACACTGCCCGCCAAAACAGGAACCACTGCAAGTGGTCCTAACGCGAGTACAAGAGCGGGGCCTGCAACAGTAGAAACGTTTTTTAAGTCTTGTTGCACCCATGATTGACGACGCAACTCAACACAATCGGATTGATTAAAACTGGGGTGATTAGGATCGAGTGAAGACAAAGTCGTGCTGGTCTGACTTGCACATGCACTCAAAAAAATTCCAAAAAAAACGATGCATTTAGAAA
>Ga0114978_10005134_pt1 | contig 10501 bp, 19 predicted proteins | sample S_140212_EF_Meta_FD_87027 | JGI IMG/M metagenome (GOLD analysis project Ga0114978, IMG submission 87027) | Freshwater microbial communities from Lake Simoncouche, Canada to study carbon cycling - S_140212_EF_MetaG | ecosystem: Environmental > Aquatic > Freshwater > Lake | place: Lake...
ACAAAAGAATTATTTTTGAAGGTAATGCAAGCGATCCTCGAGATTTTAATTATCTTGCTAGAAGAAAAATTCGAGTCGAAGAGGCTAATAAAATAGCCAAGTATCTAATAGAGAAAGGGTACAGCATGGATTATTGGAAATCGGTTTGTCAAAATAAAGTTGGTATATGGGATAAAATGTTAGCAAGTGATGTGAATAAGCATTTGAGTAATCACATAGTATCTAAGGGCAAATGAAAAATTTACAAAGACTATTGCAAGATGTGTCAAATGCAAGGCGACAAGAATTGTTACCGTATGTGTTTGATCAATGCAATGCCCGTGTACAAACAGGTCCGTTTAAAGGTGTTGTACTAATTCCTAATTATATGTGGGGCGATGGCGATACTGCTGCTAAACTCATGGGAGTATACGAAGACGAATTGCACGGATTCATTGAGACTGCTATTGCCAATTCGCCAGATGCTGTAATCAATGTCGGATGCGCCGAAGGATACTACAGCATAGGTCTTGCTAGTAGACTGCCTGGCGTCACAGTTACAGCCGTAGACATTGAGCCAGGATCTGCTAAAATTGTATCAGATACTGCTGTTGCTAACAATCTTACTAATATAAAAACAGTAACAAAGTTAGTTGACTGTGTCTGGATGCAAGAAACATTTTTGTCTTTAACAAATCCTTTAGTAGTATTGGATTGCGAGGGTGCAGAATTGGAACTACTAGATTTAGCGCAAGTGCCTGCATTGGCTCATTGTTCTATATTGGTAGAATGTCATGATTGTATTACTCCTGGCATTACTAATACGCTAATTGAACGGTTTCAGCATACTCATTTATTACAGTATGCAGCCCAACAAAGAAAAGATCCATTTCAGTTTGCTTGGTGTGCTACTCTTAGCGATTGCGACAAATGGGCTTTAATAAACGAAGGTAGACCAAGCACAATGGTTTGGTTGTATATGGTACCAAAGTCATGAAAAACATACTAGTTAAAAGTTTATTTGAAGTTCGTGATAGCAATTGGTTCTTTCGAGATCGCAGTAACGAACCGGATCTTCATAGTCACTATGTAGAAATGCATCAAATTAGTATGCACAGTTTCAAGCGTCATCTTAAAGGCGAGTGGGAATTTAAGTTTATATCTGGCACAGTTGAACAGATCAATGATGCTTTTATAAAAACTTTCCATGACATTTATGAACTTTGGCGACAAGGTAATACTAATATCTTGTACACCGATCCTGATACTGTAGCTATGCAAGATATTGATCCATGGCAAATATCAGATCAGTTTATGATGTTTAATCATACCGATCCTAAAAGTTTTTCTACTCCTAACAAATATAATCGTCAGTTTGATCACTTTTTTAATGCCGGTGTTCGTTATTTTCCTGCTACTATGAGTCAACGTACTTGGGACATTGGTTTAGAAATGGCCAAGGATTGGGACACATCGACTTATGACACAGAACAGATTATACTTAATTCTATGTTGTGGGATCAAGGGATCACCTTACAAGACGCACTAAGACCACAGTGGGCATATCAAGCACAAGGACTGCCAGAGCGTTTTCCATTATGGTATCAGGATTTATGGAACGGGATTTCTATTAATCAGGCTTCTATAATTCATGTTCACGGAAGTCGTGGAGCAGATAGAAAGTTAGAATTTATGAAACAGTTAGCTAATCACTAAAGGCAACATGAAAGAAATATTTGAAAAAATAATAAAGAATCGCTATTGGCAAGACTCTACTTGTGGGTCCGGTAGTACATTAGAATTCACAGAGTTAATACGAGAATCTCTGCCAGTATTTCTAAAACAACACAACATTACCAGTATGCTGGATTTGCCGTGTGGTGACTATTCTTGGATGCAATTGGTAAATTTTCCTGCAAACTTTGTTTACATCGGCGGCGACATTGTAGAGTTTATGATTGATAAAAATCGTCTAGGCTATCCTGATGTGGACTTTCGTTGCATCAATCTAGTCAAAGACGAATTACCAAAAGCAGACTTATTGTTTACTAGGGATTGTTTGTTTCATCTTGCACATGATGATGTTGTTGAGGCACTTAGAAATTTTGTACGCAGTGGTATAAAATACATTTTGACCACAAGCTACCTACCGCAATACTCAGATAATCACAATATCATCACTGGAGACTTCCGTCCGATTGATTTATTAGCAGAACCTTTTAATCTTCCTACTCCTATAGATACACTCAACGATGGTATATTACCTAACATCGAAAGAAGGTTGTGTCTTTGGAGCAACAAAACAATAGCCGAGGTTGTATTATGAAAAAAGTATATTACACAGCAGAACAAACAGAAGGTCAAGTATTAGAAATCCTTAGACAAATGCAACGGGATAACTGGAAGCCCGATTACATCGTTGGCCTGACACGAGGTGGGCTGGTTCCTGCTAACATGATCAGCCAATACTTGGGTGTGCCCATGCATGCTCTACATGTTAGTCTACGTGACAACGAAAAAGATTGCGAAAGCAACTTATGGATGGCCGAAGATGCCTACGGGTATTTAACCGATCCTAAGAAAATTCTCATCGTTGACGATATCAATGATACCGGTGCTACCCTAAACTGGATCAAGCGTGACTGGGAAGGCGGCTGCTTGCCAGGTGAAGAGGACCGATGGCATACTGTTTGGGCTGACACCACTCGTTTTGCTGTGCTTGTAGACAACCAGGCCAGCGAATTTGGGGGTATCAATTACTCGGCAGAAGAAATCAACAAGGCCGAAGAGGACTGTTGGATTGTGTTTCACTGGGAAGAATGGTGGCGGTAATGTTGACTCGGTCTAAATACCCTGCTATAATCAACTATACAATGGAGAAAACAATTGTTCGGAACTAATGAAATCGTAGGCAAGAAGTATTTTAAGGATGCTCCTGCTGATAGCCTGTTTGTTACCAGTATGTTCTTTACTCTACAAGGCGAAGGCCCATATGCAGGTATGCCTGCCCTGTTCATTCGGCTGGCCAAGTGTAATCTGGATTGCAGTTTCTGTGATACATTCTTTGACGACGGTGACTGGATGACTTACGACCAAATCGAAACTAAGATGGAACAAACTATCCAAGAATTCTGGACTAACAAAGGTAAGGATGTTCCTGCTTGGGCACATACGCCCGGCTTACCAGGCAAAAAGTTTCCCAACATTGTGTTGGTTATGACTGGTGGTGAGCCCTTGATTCAGGAAAACATTAGCTGGTTCATGGCACAACAGTTACACAACTTTAAGGAAGTACAAGTTGAAAGTAATGGCATTCCTGATACTGCGGTACCAGAAGGTGTCACACTGGTATGTAGTCCAAAGTGTGTAGAGAAGAATGGCGTTGCCATCAAGTACTACGCACCTAGCAAAACTATTTTAGATCGTGCAGACTGCCTGAAGTTTGTTATGTCAGCAGATTCTGCTAGTCCATACAGTAGCGTCCCTGATTGGGCCCTGGCCTGGCGTGATCGTACAGGCAAACAGATCTACTGTAGCCCAATGAACATCTACAACAGTTTCCCACAACGTATCAAACTGTTACGTGCAGAGAAGGGACAGATTACCATGGAAGAACGTAGTACTGTAGATGAAGTTATATCTTTTTGGGAACCTGGTTTGCTAGATTTGGCGGCCAATCAACGCAACCACGAATACACAGGACAGTATTGTGTGGAGAATGGACTCAGACTGAATCTACAACAACATCTATATGCGAGCTTGGCCTAATGCCCTTGGATACTCTTATGACAATTCGAGACGAAGCTTGGTGTAGGCCGTGGAAATTGAAATTTGCTTGGCGGCCTCATAGATGCTACATATCAAATGAATTAATTTGGTTGACATGGGCCTACTGTGGTAGATCACTGTATATTATAAATACGCCCAATCTGTGGATGTCTAAAAATGAATATCTGATAAGACGGTTAAAGGAAAATTAATATGTTTGATAAATTAAAAAAGATATTTAAGAAAGCAGAACCGCTAACGCCGGTTCCAGCCGAAGCTGTTAAACAGCTCAAAAAAGAACGTGCTAAAAAAGCAGAACCCCCAGTTAAGTCAGAAAAAGAATTAGCAACAGAAGCAGGCGAGCCTTATGTCACTATTCTTAGCATGGATGTGAATCCTGAAAATATTCATGCAGGATCTTTTGATCTAGACTGGAACGACAAGTTTGTTGCTAATCTTATTCGTGCCGGGTATGTGGGCAAGACACACGAAGATATAGTGGATCAGTGGTTTCAAAATGTTTGTCGTCATGTTGTTATGGAGACATGGGAACAAGAACAAGCAATGAATCCAGATCCCAATTCTCAAAGATTCACACGCAGCCGTGATTTGGGAAATGGACGCACGGAGATTTCGTGATTCTATATGTCAACGGCGATAGCCACACCGCAGCGGCCGAAGCAGTAAATGCACATGCTTTTGCTGAAGATGATCCTCGATATAATTACCGAGGCCGTCTGCCACATCCTGATAATCTTGCTGCAAGTTGGGGTAAAAAACTAAGCGATGCTCTTAAAACCGCATTTGTTTGCGATGCTGAATCTGCTGCCAGTAATACTCGAATTATGCGTACTACACGGCAATGGTTGCTAGAAAATTCAACAGCATATCGTAATAGTCTTATAATTATACAATGGTCTACCTGGGAACGGCAAGAGTGGCTAATCGACGGAACATACTACCAAGTCAATGGCAGCGGTATTGACATGGTTCCGGAAAGTCATCAACAACGGTACAAGGAGTACATTGCCAATATTGATTGGGGGAAAACAGTGGTTGATGCCCATGAAGATATTTGGAATTTCCATCAGTCTCTTAATTTGATGGGTGTTAAACATATCTTCTTTAACGGTAACCATAGTTTTCAAGGTACGGAGTCTAAAAAGGATTGGGGTACCAGCTATATCAAACCATATGATGCTGCTGGAACTTACCACGGGTGGCTAAGAAACAACGGTTTTGAAACAGTTTCCAAGAATTCCTGGCATTTCGGCAAAGAAGCTCATAGCGCCTGGGCCAATTTTATGCTACAATACATTATTAAACATCAACTTGTATAGGCTGCAATGAAATATATCTTAATGGATTTGGCTAACTTATTCTTCCGTGCAAGACATGTAGCGTTCAGAGCTGGGTCATCAGAAGAAAAAGTAGCGATGGCTTTGCATATTAGCCTGAGTGCAGCAAATAAAGTAGTACAGAGGTTTGGGGCAGATCATGTAGTGTTTGCTCTAGAAGGAAGAAGCTGGCGCAAAGATCACTATGCACCATATAAGCGTAATCGTAGTGATGCAAGAGCAGCTCAAACGGTCGTTGAACAGGAAGAAGATAAACTATTCTGGGAGTCATTTGATAACTTTAATAAATACTTGGCTGAGAGTACTAACTGTTCAGTAATTAGACAATCTAATGCCGAAGCCGACGATATCATTGCTCGTTGGATTGCTTTACACCCCCAAGACCATCATACAATTATATCAAGCGACACTGACTTTGTTCAGTTACTTTCCGAAAATGTTGATCAATACAATGGAATTACCGACGAGCTTCTTACAATTAAAGGAATCTTTGATGCTAAGGGCAGGCCGGTACTAGACAAAAAAACTAAAGAACCAAAAACAATCCCAAATCCAGAATGGTTATTATTTGAAAAATGCATGCGCGGCGATAGTTCTGACAATGTGTTCAGTGCATACCCAGGTGTGCGTGTTAAAGGAACAAAAAATAAAGTAGGATTAACAGAAGCATTTGAGGATCGTAGCAAGCAAGGATTTGCCTGGAATAATCTTATGTTACAACGATGGACTGATCACAACGGCGAGGAACATCGTGTATTAGATGATTATGAGCGTAACCGTAGATTAATTGATTTAAATGCACAACCAGTTGAAATTAAGCAACAAGTAGACCAAGCTATACATGAACAAATTAGTCATAAAGATGTTGGACAAGTGGGTATTAGATTTATGAAATTTTGTGGCAAGCACGACCTGGTCAAAGCCAGCGAATCAGCCGAACAGTATGCTCGCTGGCTGAATCAAACATATCAAGGAGTTTTAGATGATCATAGCGAAACCAGTAATCCCTAATCAGTTTTGGATTTTAAAAGAAAATGAAGTAAAAGTTGGAAATATAGAAGCCAGTCCACATGGGTTCGATGTCAAGATTAATAGTCAAGTACAAAGTTTTAAAAGTATCAATACAATTAAACAAAAAGTATCTATTAATTTTGAACCAATTGCAAAGAAGCAACCGATACTATCTACAAATTTAGCACACGGATTTCCTACCAGCGGAAAACCATATAATTCTATTTTTGATGTTAAACATCAAGTACCTTTATGGACAAAAGAAAATCGCAGTAAATCTTGGTACGCAGCTGGGTGGTATCAGGTCAAGCAAGGTAGAAATTGGACTGTTGAATTTTGTCCAAAGCTAATTACATTACAACGGTATCAATACCGAGGTCCATTTTATTCCGAGGAGCAAGCAAATGTCTAATTTATTTCGTGATCAAGAGAAGTTTATGCGAGCCTGCGACCAAACTGTAGGTACTCCCAATACAGAACAATATGCTCTATATACTAATTTAATCAATGAAGAGACACAAGAACTCATGGTTGCAATTGGAGATAAGGACCGCGTAGAACAATTAGACGCACTAATTGATATCCTAGTAGTTACTATTGGTGCTATTCATTCAATAGGTGCAGATGGTGAATCGGCTTGGAAAGAAGTCATGAGCACAAACTTTGCCAAGATTGATTCTTTAACAGGGCGTGTTCGCAAGCGTGAGGATGGCAAAGTACTCAAACCAATTGGTTGGGTCGCACCAAATTTAAAACCATATATTAAAGGAGAATAAAATGGCACGAGCAAAATCTGCAGTGAGTAAAATTAGCGATAAGCTATCCAAGGTAAACGAAAATTTCAATGTATACATGTATGACAATGGATTTATGTTCGAGATTGGTGGACGAGACAGTGATAATGAATATAAAAATGCTAAAATCATGTGTACCAATCTAGAACAATTAGTTCTATTAGTACAAGAAGCTACTGAAATGGATCGAGACGAGTAGGAATCAGAATGGCCACCAGAGACAGCATTATATACAATATGTGCATGACTTATCGTCATGACTACGGAATTATTAAAGATCCTCCGTATAAAAATCGACCTGGCATGACAGATTTTATTGATACTATATCATCTGGCATGTATCAGCATGAGAGAGAAGCTTTGTGGAGGCAAATGGCACAAATTTTTGATAACGATATTGCTCCTCATATGGAATTTCGATCCATAGCAGTATCTCGAAATTTATGCGGGAATGACTAATGTTACATATCAATAGATTTATAGACCGTATTAAAGCAGCCGATGCTAGACAGCAACGAGATTTTACTATGAGTATGAGCGATGCTAAGGATTTACATGCAGATATCACTAAGTTACTGCTAGCTCTTCATAATTTACATGAACAAGATGTTGTAAGTTTAGCAGCCGCACCGGAATCGATAGTAATTGACGGTGGTAAGTTTTAAGTCTACTACGTTTATTATATAAATAAATGTAGGAGTTTAATGCATGTCAAGACCTAAACCAGAAGTACTAGTAGAACTAACTAATAAGCATACCTACAAAACAGAGCAGGTGTTAGCTGCCGACGGTATCTGGGCGGTGTTCTTCGACGGTAAGCCAATTAATCTTAAAACTTCTAACATGTTGGTACAGTACCCTGGGCCAAAATATAAAAAAGTCAGTTTTAGCAATCAAGGCCATGCTATTAATTTGGCTAAGAAACTTAATTCACAATTTCGGTCTGACAAGTTCACTGTAGTATTACTGACTCAAGGGAAAACAATATTTCCCAATGTTACCAAATAAAAAATCAATTACTCAAAAAGTATTAGACACATTAGAGCAGACTGGCCCTGGAGATTTTGATGAAGCTTTGATTTCCTGGTGGAGTAATATTCGTGCAACTGGTGGGTTACGATTAACAATACACGGCTATCGTGCATTCCAAGCAGCCGAACTTGAATCTTGGTCTGTGGAAATGGAAGATATCAAAATAACAATGAACAAGAGACTGCTGTTAGACCTGGATCGCAAACTCAAGTATCCATACTTCATTGATTATAAAAACAAAAAAGTTATTTTCTACTCAAGCAAAGAAGCTATGATGGCACAGATATTTGGCAGCATCAAGTCTTGGTTAGATAACTATGAATCTCGAGCGCACGATTAGTAAAATCCTCAGTTAATTTGTTTGGCCATTTATTAAAAATATAATCTCTTTGTTGATCTAATCTTTCTTTAAGGTATCCAAGATCTGGTGTATCTTCTAATAATTTTTTATTAAGTTCTATTGCCTGAGTCCATCTGGTTAAATCTTCAAGTTGATCATACGAAGTATCAACAATATCTTCGAACATGTCAAATCCTATTTTTTTACAATCCTCAACGATACCAGGATATCCTATTACAATAGGTATCTGGCCGGCTAATAATGCAAATAAAGTTTTTTCTGAGATGATACCAGGGCAGGGAGTATAGATAGTTTCTGTAACAATATTAATTTTTGTTGTTGAATATAGCCAATTTAAACGAATAAAATTGCTTTCGTTTAAATCATATTCCATTGGTTTCCAAACATAAGTATCGTGGTAAGCATCACGCAGCAATGGGTCAATTCCGCTTAAACTAGTAATACCATTTGATATATATTTTTTTAAATAATCATGTATACATACACGATGAGGGCGTGCGGCGCCATTAAGGCATTGCCAATTTCTAGTTCTTTCTGTATCAAATAAATCTTGCCAGTTATTGTACGGAGGACGGTGGAGAGTTTGAATAATGTCAAAGCTGTGCGTAGGGAAATACACTAGATGGCATGGACCGGAATAAACTCGGTCCAATCCGACATTCCAATGTATAATAACTACTCGATCGGCATGTTCACCAAAATGCTGAGTAATTTCTTCCAGTTCAGGGCTATATCCGTCTTGGCTTACTGTAACAAAATCTTGGCAATGCATTATTACTATAGTCCGGTCGGTCCAAACTACATCCGGAAATCTAATAGGCCACCTTATGAATTCGTAAGGAGATTGTAAACAAGTAGGTTGGTATACTACATCGTATCCCAATTTTTTCCAGACTTGAGTAAAAATATCATCATAATGCATCATCATTGAATATTTATAGTACGGTTGACTGTAAAATATTATTTTGTTATAATTATGTAAATAATATGGAGTATTGCATGTCCGAAAAGAAATCACTTAAAGTAATTTTTGATCCTGGTTGTTTCAACAACTTCGAAGGTACTCAAGCGGAACTGGATGAGTTTGTAAAACAAATCCAGGAATTTGCCGAGTCGGGCCTGCTGTTTGAAAACAGCGTAGAGCTAACTGACGAGGACATTGAAGACTTAGATGAAGATACACGGCAGCAAATTATTTCCGCGTTGGAGCGCAGTGATGACAAAAGATCGCTTAACTAAACCCAGCAGCAGCCCTGAACGTAATACTTTCCAAAAGGAAAATTACCTAAGGCGTTGTGACATAAATGGTGAAGAGCCCAATTCGGACTATCTTGACATGTGGGAACAAGATAAACAGCGGGATGTCAAGTGGTGTCAACAGACGCACGAGAACGACATGGAATACGATCTGCGTACCAGTGAACACATACTGAACCGAGTTCGCGGCAGCAAAAACTACGCACAAAATCTATATGCTGCCATGTGCAACAGAGAGTTCCAACGCAACGACACATGGCCTATTTTAACTGATCGAAAGTGGTCGTGCAGTTGGAGGCGTGCCGGCGGCATTGTTGCTGACATGCGCGAATCAGGTGACTACATCGACTGGTACTGTAGCGGTATTGGCAGTAGCGAAGATGGCTACGGGCTATCTGGCACAGTACCAGAAGTAGAAGCTGATGGCAAAACCTATGTGACAGAAGGTGAGGTCACGGATGAGATTCGGGCAGATTTACTTGAACTTGGATGGATAGTGCTTGATGACTCAGAAAATTAGTACCACAGATGTAGACCGTGCTAGAGATTGTGTACAATGGCTGATAAAAAATGTAGGTCCGGAAACTGGTGTTCAGGGTTCCAGTATTCAGAGCGAAGGATGGAATCTTTGGACACAGGGTAGTGTCACAGATGGTAGAGTTGATCCACCTGTTTATATGATCGAAGTAAATGATCACGTGGATGAAGATACCCAATTACTGTTTGCATTAAAGTGGTCATGACAGTACTCACACGCCAACAGTTTAAACAGCATTGGGAAGACATTCTGCCCGGTATGGGCGAGATCGGTAGTGCTATGTGGGCTTATGAAGATGCATGCGGAAAGAAAAGTGAATGGTTTACGTGTGTCCGACCTCTCAACGGATATCAAGGTCTGACCGGAAAGACGGAATACTGGCAATGGTGTAATAGTAATTGTG
>Ga0114978_10005135_pt1 | contig 10500 bp, 9 predicted proteins | sample S_140212_EF_Meta_FD_87027 | JGI IMG/M metagenome (GOLD analysis project Ga0114978, IMG submission 87027) | Freshwater microbial communities from Lake Simoncouche, Canada to study carbon cycling - S_140212_EF_MetaG | ecosystem: Environmental > Aquatic > Freshwater > Lake | place: Lake...
AACGATTTGCAGGCCGGTATGGGAACCATCGATGCGGCCAGTCGCTTTCAGATCGAGGGTGATTTGCGTCTGCGTGCCGAACACACGTATCTGGACCCTGCTAATACGGCCGCATCTGCCTTGAGAAATGCAGAACCAGACCTGACCCGCGCGCCCGATCTGTTCGGTTCAGCCGGCAACGGCGGCGTTCGCAATTCCAACACCCAGCAGGATACCGAGCGCTCCCGTGTGCGCGCACGGGTGGCGCTGCTGGCGAAGGTCTCCGATGAATTCACCGCCGGCATTGGCCTTGCAACCGGCAACACCAGTAATCCGACCTCAACCAGCCAGACGCTGGGCACGTCGTTTAATAAATACAGCCTGGGCATCGACCGCGCGTTTGTGCGTTACGAACCGTCGCCATTGTTCAGTGCCACCGGCGGTCGTTTCCGCAATCCGTTTTTCAGTACCGATCTCGTTTGGGCGGACGATCTGAATTTCGAAGGGGTTGCCATGACCCTGAAGCCAAAATTTTCAAACGAGGTGAACGGCTTTTTCACGGCCGGTTGGTTCCCGTTGGCGAGCGAGGTGCCAAACCAGACCAGCGGGCGCAGCCTGCTCGGACTGCAGGGCGGCTTCGATATGCATCTCGGGCAGAAAGAAAATCGCTTGAAGTTTGGTACGGCCTTGTATCAGTACCGCGGCATGGAGGGTATCCGGGAAACAGTGGCGACACACACCACATCACCGATTCCTGACTATGTCACACGCTCAGAATACGTGACACGGCAGAAGGGCAACACGCTGTTCCGGCTTAATGCAATCGACGACACGGCAACGAACTGGGGTCTGGCGTCGGAATTCCGCGAGCTCAACCTGACCGCGCAACTCAATGTGGCGCAATTCGATCCCATGCACGTGATCGTCACTGGCGACCTCGTGAAAAATCTCTCTTTCGATCGCGGCGCGATGGCCGCGCGCAGTGGCCGCACGATCACCGACGGCAAGTCGCTCGGTTGGATGGGGCGGGTGCAGGTCGGCTCCCCGCAGGTGGCGCGGCGCGGCGATTGGAACGTTCATTTCAGCTATCGCTACCTCGGCAGCGATGCCGTCGTCGATGCGTTTACGAACTCTGACTTCGGTCTGGGCGGTACCAATAACAAGGGCTTCATCCTGGGCGGGAATTACGGCATTGCCCGCAATACCTGGCTGTCGGCGCGCTGGTTATCCTCCGATCTCATTGATTCGATGGTGCCGGCCAACACGACGACTAACCTGAACACCAAGTATTCGGTGGATGTTCTGCAGCTCGACTTGAACACACGCTTCTGATGGAGGAAAAAATGTTTACCTTGGCAAAGGGCTTTGATTGGATGGTCATGGCGGTCCTGATCGCTGGTCTGGCGATGAATGTGCAGGCTGCCGACGACAAAAAGGATGGCAAGGACCAGGTGAAGCGGCTGCAGCAGCGTATTCAGCAGCTGGAGCAGGAAAAAGCCAAAATGACGCAGGCGAAGTCGCAGTCCGACGAACAGTTGAAAGAGGCGACCGAGCAGGCGAAACAGGCGAAGCAGGGGGCGGATGCCGCCAACCGCAAGATCTCGGCGCGCGATAAGACACAGAAGACACTCGAAGAGGAAAAAACTGCGCTGGCTGAAAAGTTGGCCGCCGCTGAACAGCGCATCGAGCAAACCGAAAAAACCCTCGCGGAGACGAACGCATCGCTGGTCAAGAGTCGTGAGGCGGAGCGTCAGCTGGCACTCAGTCTTGCCGCACGCTCCCAGGAGCTCGCCGCGCGTGCGCAGGAGGTCGCGGTGCGCACACAGGATGCGGCGAGCTGTGCTATCAAAAACGAGAACCTCTATCAGGTGGGCCGTGAGCTGGTACAAAAATATCAGGACAAAAGCTGTCTGACCAGCCTGCTGCAGGCCGAACCGGTGACGCGTATCAAGAAGGTGGAGCTGGAAAACCAGCTCGACGAGTACCGCGAAAAACTGGACCAGACGCGTGTCAGCCAAAGGCCGGAAGACCGCCAGCGGCAGGCGCGGCAAAAGGCTGATGCCATGCTGGCCGCCCAGGAAGCGTCGGAGCTTGAACAGGAAGAAACCCGCAAGGCCAAGGAACAACTCGCCAAGCGGCAGGCGGTCAAGCGCCAGCAGGAACTTGACCGGCTCACCAAGAAAGTGACTGATCTTGTCGGCAGTTTCGAATGGTTGGGGGCTTTTTGATTTGCAGTGTCGACCGTAAACGGCGGGTAACAAAGCGCCGGTATGCTCCGGATCGAAGCGCCGCATTGGGGCGTCGCAGCACATCAAAAAAGGTTTTGCAATGAACACTGCCATGCCACTCGCCCGTTGGCTACGTCTGCGCAGGCGCCGGTCTCCGGTGCCTGCCGTCGCTGCGGGCTTTACGCTGCTGGAATTGCTGGTCGTCATGGTCATCATCGGCTTGCTCGCCTCCTACGTCGGGCCGAAATATTTTTCCCAGGTCGGCAAGTCGGAAGTCACCACCGCCAAGGCGCAGATCAAAGGCATCGAGAAAGCGCTCGACACTTTTCGCCTCGATCTCGGCCGCTATCCGCGGACCTAAGAGGGTCTCTCGGTGCTCTACAACGAGCCCACCGAGAATGCGGATAAATGGAGTGGTCCGTATCTCGACAAGGATATTCCACCGGATCCGTGGGGACGCCCTTATCAATACAGCAGCCCGGGGCGTAACGGGCCGTATGACCTGTTTTCGTTTGGCAAGGACGGCCGTGCCGGTGGCACCGGTGACGCGGTAGACATCACGAATTGACGGGCCAGGGTCTTTCGCGATGGGGCTTTCCAAATGAAATATGACGTGCGCGCGCTGTCCGCCGACAACGTTCTGTCTAACCTGGTCATCGAAGCACAGGATGAGGCCGAGGTGCGCCGGCAGGTCGAGACGCGGGGTCTGATCGCGGCGGTCGTGTGTCCTGCTGCAAACTCATTCGCCTCGCGCGTAAGGTCGGGCGGGGGCGCTAGCCGCCGGTTTTCGCTGGTGCTGTTCAGTCAGGAGCTGCTCGCCCTGCTCACCGCCGGGTTGAGTGTGGTTGAAGCGCTGGAAGGCCTGCTGGAAAAAGAGGCGAACGATACACAGCAAGCGGTGTTGAAACAATTGCTCGACGGCTTGCGCGAGGGCAAGCGCTTGTCGGCCGTGCTCGCCGAGCAACCGGAGATTTTTCATCCGCTCTATACCGGCATCGTGCGCGCCGCCGAAGGTACCAGCGATCTGCCGCGCGCGTTGTCGCGGTTTATTGATTATCAGCAGCGCATCGACTCGGTGCGCAGCAAAATCATCAGCGCGGCGATTTATCCGACGATCCTGATGTTGGTTGGCGGCGGGGTGAGTATTTTTCTGGTCGCTTATGTCGTGCCCCACTTCTCCGAGGTCTACCGCGGGGCCGGGCGCGACCTGCCCTGGATGTCGCAAATGCTGTTGGGATGGGGGCAGTTTGCCGGCAAGCACTCCATGACCCTGCTCGCCGCAGTCATCGCAGGCATGCTCGCACTGGTCGTGCTGGCGCGCAGCGTGATGCGTAGCCACGGTATCGCGCCGCTGATCGCGCGCATTCCCGGCATTGGCGAGCGCATCCATATTCATGAGTTGTCGCGCCTTTATCTCACGCTGGGGATGCTGGTGGAGGGCGGTATCCCGATCGTATCCGCCATGCGCATGGTGGAGGGTATGGTGTCGGTATCCATCCGCCAGAGTTTGAGCGCGACGCGCGCGCAGGTTGAAGCCGGCGTGCCACTCTCCAGTGCGTTCGAATCGAATAATCTGGGTACACCGATTTCGCTGCGCTTGCTGCGGGTTGGCGAGCGCACCGGAGAAATGGGCACCATGCTGTCGCAGTCGGCGGCCTTCTACGACGGCGAAATCAGCCGCTGGATCGACCGCTTCGTGCGCAGTTTCGAGCCCTTGTTGATGGCGGCGATCGGCTTGGTGGTCGGTGTGATCGTAGTCTCGCTGTACATGCCGATCTTTGATCTCGCTGGGAGCCTGTCTTGAACGCGCCCGACGCTGGCCTGACGCCTGCAACCTTGAACCTTGATGCGAACACGGTGGCGCGTGCGCAGGTGCTGGCCCGCCTCTCCCAGCGTACCGTGGTGGCCGAGCTCGAGGCTCTCACCGGAATTGAACCACGGCAGTTTGTCCGCGAGGTGGCGTCCTTGTTCGGCATGGAGGTGGCGGAGACCGCCGACATGCTGGTGTATGCCGCGGCCTTTGATCTGCTGCCGCTTGCACGCGCCTTGCAACGACATTGTGTGCTGTTGCGGGATGACGTCGGGGCGCTCATCGCGGTGATTGCGGACCCCTTCGACCCGGATCTGCAGACATGGCTGGAGATCCGCGCCAGGCAACCGTTGCGGTATTGCCTGGCGCTGGAGTCCGACATCCAGGCCTATCTGTCCAAACAAGAGGAATCGGCGCGGGCGCTCGATGATCTGGGCCCGGTCGCCAAGGAAACGCGGCGTGACGACAAGAACCTTGCGGTGCTCTCGTTCGCCTCGGTTAGCGAGGCGGCGAGTCCGGCGGTCAAGCTCGTCAATTCAACTTTATATGATGCGCTGAAGGCGGGGGCATCCGATATCCATTTCGAAAGTACCGCCGTCGGCATGACTATCAAATACCGCGTCGACGGCGTGCTTGATCATGCCACTTCGACTACCGGCGTGGAGGCCGCGGAGCAGTCGATCTCCCGACTGAAAGTACTGGCGGAACTCGATATTGCCGAGCGCCGTGTGCCGCAGGACGGCAGTTTTCGCGTCGAGGCGGGTGGCCGTGAAATTGATCTGCGCGTTTCCATCATGCCGAGCATACATGGCGAAGATGCGGTCATCCGCATACTCGATAAGCGGGCGATGATCGAAGCCTACGGCGCCTTGACCATGGAAGCGCTCGGCTTCGATGCGCCGTCGCTGGTCGCATTGCGATTACTCGTCGAAGAACCCTACGGCATGTTGCTGGTGACGGGGCCGACCGGTTCGGGCAAGACGACGACCCTCTATGCCGCGCTCACTGAAATCAACAACGGGCGCGACAAGATCATCACCATCGAGGACCCGGTCGAATACCAGGTTGCCGGCATCCTGCAAATTCCGGTCAATGAAAAAAAGGGGCTGACCTTTGCGAAGGGGCTGCGCTCGATCTTGCGTCACGATCCGGACAAGATCATGGTCGGTGAAATTCGCGACCGCGAGACCGCCGAAATCGCGGTGCAGTCAGCCTTGACTGGCCACCTTGTGTTGAGCACGGTGCACGCGAACAACGCGCTCGACGTGTTCGGGCGATTTACTCACATGGGGATCGATCCCTATGCTTTCGTCTCTGCCTTGAACGGGATCTGGGCGCAGCGTCTGGTGCGAACCAACTGTCCGCATTGCTCCACGCGATACGAGCCCGATGCGCACGAATTGGCGAAAGCGCGGTTGACGGTAGACGCACTGGCGGGGTTTGAGTTGCGGCGCGGGGCCGGTTGTGGCGATTGTCGGGGCACCGGGTTTCGTGGCCGCCGTTCGGTGGCAGAGATTCTGATTCTGAACGACGAAATTCGCGAACTGATCATCGAGAAGCGGTCGATTCGAACGATCAAGGAGGCGGCGCGACGTAACGGCACACGCAGCCTGCGCGAGGCGGCGCTGGCATTGGCGATGCGTGGCGAAACCACCATCGCCGAGATTACGCGGGTGACCTTGCATGAGTGACGTCTCGGGTGGTGCGGCGGGCAGCGCAATGGGTAGCGCAATCGATGGCGCAATGAGTAACGCAATGAGTAACGTATTGCGCATCGGTTTGTCGCGGCGGGCCGTCACGGTGGTCAGGACCAGCGGATGGTTGCGTACGCGCACCGAACTGATTGCGGATCACCACTTTCCGGCGCACGCTGACCCCCTCGATCAGCTCACGACAGAACTGGGCGGCGTGCTGGCCGATCCGCGCTGTGCCGGGGCGCGACTGCGCATCGTGTTGGCGGATGAATGGATGCGCAGCTGGCTCGTCACACCGCCGCAGAATGTGCTGCGTCTCGAGGATTGCGTCGTTGCCGCACAGGCGCGATTTCAAGCCCTGTTCGGCGAGGCGGTCGCGGAATGGCAGATGCAGGCCGACTGGGATTGTGTGCATCCGTTTCTGGTCTGCGCCGTACAGCAGCGGTTGTTGCAGGGGTTACAGGATGTCGCCCGCCTGCACAAGCAGGTGCTGGTCGAAGTAGCGCCGCAGTTTGTCGTTGCATGGAATCGCTGGTCTGCGCAGCTGGGTGCGGATGCCTGGTTCGGTGTCATGCATGAGGGGGCGCTGACCATTGGCGCATTGGCGCCCCACGGTTTGCGGGCGTTACGCGAGATCCAAGTATCCGAACCGGCGATCCGGGACCAGCGGCAGTTGCAGCTGCTGCTCAAACGCGAAGCGGTGCGCCTGAACGTGGCTGCCCCCACGGCGATTCGCCTGTGCGGCGAGATTCCGCTGCACTGGGTCATGCAAACCATCGACGGCCTGGCATTTTCGCGCCTCGATCGGGAGCGGCCTGCGCCGAACCTGCCGCGTTCGGCCGGGCTGTCGCTCGCCCTCACAGGACTGCGCTGATGAGGACCTTGCAGATTGATTTTGCCCCGCGGGGCGTGAAGCGCATGCTTTATTCCGCACGCCCCTTAACGGCAGCCATGGCGCTAGCGGGCCTGCTGTTATGCGTGTGCGGCCTGTTGACCATGGCCTGGCTGGGACAGCCGGCGACGGACGGCGGCGCTGCCGAGACCCCGATGGTGGTGGCCAAACCGCTGCCGACCGACGGGCCCAAAGTGGCGGCGCAGAAGGTCAGCGTTTCGGCGGAGCAGGCCGAGGCGATCAACGCAACGATCCGCCGACTCAACCTGCCGTGGAGCGCGCTGCTCGATGCGATGGAAAAGGCCACACCGGCGAGCGTTGCTCTGATTTCACTGGAGCCGGATGCCAAACGAAATGTAGTCAAGGGGGTGGCGGAAACCCGCACTCCCGAACAGATGGCGAGCTACATCGGCCGGCTTAAGCAGCAGCCGTTTTTCGGCCACGTCGTGCTGACCCACCATGAAGCCGCAAGCGATGAAGTGCGCCCAAATGCAAAGGGTGGCGAGTCGATCAAACCATTGCGCTTTGAATTCGAAGTGCAGTGGCGGGAGGCGGCGCCATGACCTTGAAAAACTTCGCACGTCTATTACTGCAATGGCGGCTGGGCATGATGCGCACAGGCTTGCTGCCCTGCCTTGCTGCCGCGCTTTTGTTGGCCGGCGCAGCGACGTGGATCGATATTGCGCTGCGTGCGGGATCAGACGCGGCGGCGGGCACGCCGTCGGAACGGCGCGCCAGCGAACGCGAGGCAGCGGCCGCAACCGAGACGGTCCAGGAGATACCGCAGGCAGACCATCTGCAGACGTATTACTCGGCGCTGGGCGATGCCGGGCAGGCCGAGCAGTATGTGCGAACCCTGTTTGCGCTCGCGCGCAAGGCGGGCATCGAACTTGTGCAGGGCGACTATAAGTGGGAGCTCGACAGCGGCAGCAATACTTACCGCTATCAAATCCTGCTGCCGGTGAAGGGCGGATACGGTTCGACACGCTATTTTTGTGAACAGGCGCTGCTCGCAATGCCGTTTGCCGCGCTGGATGAACTGACCTTTAAGCGGGAATCGATCGCTGACGAGGATCTCGATTCCAGTGTGCGCTTTACGCTGTTTCTCGCCGGACGCCCGGACGCTGCGCTCGACACCAAAGGGGCGGGCAAATGAAGCCGCGGCATCTGTTGATGGCGGCCGGTCTGATCGCTTCGGCGTGCCTCGTGTTGTTTGGCGATGCGCCGACGGCGGAGGTGGCGAAACCGCTGGCACGCAGTGAGCAGGGGCGGACGCCTGTGGCCTCTGTGAAGTCTGCTGCGCTCACGGCCGTCGGGCGTGTGGCGGGCAGGTCTGCCGCGGAAGCGTCGCAAATTCTCCCGCTGTTGCCGCGGCAAGATTTGATTGCGGGCGAGCGTACTGGCGGGGACACGGAGCGCCTGTTTGCGGCGAAGACGTGGCAACCACCACCGGCGCCTCCCAAGGTTGAAGCGCCGCCGCCGCCACCCAGCGCACCGCCACTGCCTTACACCTATGTGGGAAAACAACTCGCTAACGGCGTACTCGAAATTTATCTGGCGCGTGGCGACCGTGTCTTCACGGTGCGTAACCAGAGTGTCATCGAAGGTCTCTATCGTGTCGAGTCGATCGAGGCGCAGACACTGTCGCTGCTCTACCTGCCGCTTAACCAAAAACAAACCCTTTCAATTGGAGTGCAGAACTGATGTCACGCAGGTGCGGCAACATTTCTCTACGGCGACTTTCGGCGATCACGCTGGCAGTGCTCGTGACGATGGTCTCTGGATGTGCCGGGCAACTGGCATTGCGCGACGGCGCGAATTTGGTTGCGGCCGATCAGGTCGAAGCGGGCCTTGCGGTGTATCAGAATGCGCTGCTGCAGGATGCCTCCAATACCCGGTTACGACTGGCCTACGTGCAGACCCTTGAACGTGCAATGCAGAGTTATCTCGAACGCGCGGAAAAGCTTTATCAGGAGGGGCGCTGGATGGACGCGGAAATGCTGTTCCAGCGGGCGCTTGGTCTGAGCCCGCGCAATGAACGCGCGCGGGCGGGGCTGGCGGCGATTGAACGCGATGGGCGTCACGCGGCACTCGTCGCCGAGGGCGCAGCCGAACTGCGTAAAGGCAATCTGGAGTCGGCGCGGATGAAACTCTCGAACGTGCTCTCGGAAGATCCGAAAAACCCGGAAGCACGCGCATTGCTGGCGACGCTCGAGAGCAAAGACGAGGCGTCGGCAAAAGAGTCGGTGCTGGCCGCCAACTTTCGTAAACCGATCAGCATTGACTTCAAGGATGCCCAGTTGAAGCAGGTGTTCGAGGCGGTCGCTTCGTCATCGGGCATGAATTTTTTGTTTGACAAGGATATCAAGCTCGACCAGAAAACCTCGATCATGCTGAAGAACAGCACGATCGAAGCCGCGCTGTATTACATACTGATGACCAACCAGCTCGATCATCAGGTCATGGATACGAACACGCTGCTGATTTATCCGAACAATGCGGGCAAGCAGAAGGAATACCAGCAACTTGTGGTCAAAAAGTTCCCGCTGCTCAACGCCAATGCGAAAGCGATCGCGGAAACCCTCAAGACCCTGATGAAACCGCGCGATCTTGTGATCGACGAGAAACTCAATATGCTGATCATGCGCGACAGCCCCGATGCGATCCGGCTGGCGGGCAAGCTGATCGCGCTGCAAGATGTCGCCCAACCGGAAGTCATGCTCGAACTCGAGGTGCTTGAAGTATCGCGCACCCGATTGCAGGAGCTCGGCATCGCGTTTCCAGGCAGCCTTACGCTGGTGCCGCTGGCGACGTCGACCGGCGGCACGTTAAAGCTGTCGGACTTGCGCAATCTGAACAGTGACAATATCGGCGCGACCGTTGACCCGCTCAAGCTCAATGCGCGTGCAGTCGATTCCGATACGGGTCTGTTGGCCAATCCGCGCATCCGTGTGCTCGATCGTGAAAAGGCACGTGTGGTGATCGGCAACCGGGTGCCGACGATCACCACGGCGATTACCGCCACCGGTATCATTTCCGAGTCGGTGAGCTATATCGACGTCGGGCTGAAGCTTGATGTCGAGCCGACGATATTTCTCGACAACGATGTGGCGATCCGCGTTGGTCTCGAGGTCAGTAATGTGGTCGATCAGCAGAAAACAACCAATGGCACCACCACCTATACGATCGGCACGCGATCCGCGACAACGGTCTTGAGACTCAAAGACGGTGAAAACCAGGTGTTGGCAGGCCTCATCAACGATGAAGACCGGCGCGCGGCAAACAAGCTGCCTGGGCTTGGAGATCTGCCGCTGATCGGGCGTTTGTTCGGCAGTAATTTGACCAATGCCAACAAAACTGAAATCGTCTTGTCGATTACCCCGCGCTTGATTCGAAATAATCGCCGGCAGGATGCGGCGCTGGTCGAGTTTTTGAGTGGAACAGAAACGAGTGCGCGGCGGCGGCCGGAGACGGCGGTGCAGCCGGTGGCGGCGCCTGAAGTCAAAGGCAAGCCGGTGGTCGATGGAGCGGGGGCGGCGAGTCCGGTGGCGAACCCGTCCATTGGATTGCCAGCCAGTCCGGCTGCGCAGAATACGCAGGGCGGTGCGGCAACAGTGCTGCCGCCTGTTCCGCAGCCGCTCACGCAGGGTGGCGTGCAAAGTAACGCCGGCGGTGCGAAGGCCGCCGTCCAGTGATGGACTGGCAGGCGCGAACGCGCCTTGTTCCGCGCTCCGGCTTTATGCTGATTGAGCTGTTGATGTCATTGGCAATCCTCGGCGTGCTGGCGATACTGGCCGCACCCGTCGCCCAGGTCGAAATCCAGCGCGCCCGCGAGCAGGATCTGCGCCGCGCCTTGCGTGAGATTCGGGTTGCACTCGATGAATACAAGCGCGCTGC
>Ga0114978_10005138_pt1 | contig 10493 bp, 10 predicted proteins | sample S_140212_EF_Meta_FD_87027 | JGI IMG/M metagenome (GOLD analysis project Ga0114978, IMG submission 87027) | Freshwater microbial communities from Lake Simoncouche, Canada to study carbon cycling - S_140212_EF_MetaG | ecosystem: Environmental > Aquatic > Freshwater > Lake | place: Lake...
CGCTCGTTTTGCAGACGCAACATCATAATGACATCGACGTCTTTAAGGCCCTTGGCCATGTCGTGATAAACCTGCACGCCGAGGTCTTCGACATGCGAAGGCAGCAGCGTTTTCGGTCCGATCACGCGCAATTCGGGCACGCCCAGCGTGGTCAGCGCATGGATCTGCGAGCGCGCCACACGCGAGTGCAGTACGTCGCCGACGATTGCCACGCGCAGTTGCGTGAAATCTTTTTTGTAGCGGCGCACGGTGAACATATCGAGCAGGCCCTGCGTCGGGTGGGCGTGGCGGCCGTCACCGGCATTGATGACGTGGATGTCGGGGCTGACGTGGCGTGCGATCAGATAAGGCGCGCCGCTTTGCGCGTGGCGCACGACGAACATGTCGGCCTGCATCGCCGACAGGTTGGCCACCGTGTCGAGCACCGATTCGCCCTTGGACGCTGAAGAAACATTGATCGCAAGGTTGATGACGTCAGCCGATAGCCGCTTGGCCGCGATCTCAAAGGTGGTGCGCGTGCGGGTCGATGGTTCAAAGAACAGGTTGAAGATCGCCTGGCCGCGTAACAGCGGCACTTTCTTCACCTCGCGCTGGGTGACGCCGACAAACGATTCAGCGGTGTCGAGGATCTGCCGCAGGATGTCGGCGGGTAGCCCTTCGATCGACAAGAGATGGTGCAGCTCGCCGTTTTTATTGAGTTGCGGGTTTTTGTGCAGAAACATCGGGCCTGTCCGCTATTTGATGGGTTGCATGACGAGGCGCAGCTTGTCGCCTCCGGCTTGTTCAAGATCGATGCTGGCGTCGGCCGGCACCGCGAGTGTGGCGCCGACAAATTGCGCGGTAATCGGCAGTTCGCGACCGCCGCGGTCGACGAGTGTGGCCAGCCGTATGCTGGCGGGGCGCCCGTAGTCAAATAACTCGTTCATCGCGGCGCGGATGGTGCGTCCCGTGTAGAGGACGTCGTCGACCAGCACGAGTTCGCGGCCGTCGACCTCGAAAGGGATGGTCGAGGGCGCAACCTTGCGCTTGAGGCCCTTGCTGTGAAAGTCATCGCGGTAAAACGAAACGTCCAGCGTGCCCAGCGGCAGGGCGAGGCCGAGTTCCTTGTGCAGACGCTCGGCCAGCCAGGCGCCGCCAGTGACGATCCCGATCAAGGCGGTCTGCGGCGTCATATGCGGGCGCATTTGTGCGGCCAGCGTTTTGAGCAGTGCTTCGGCATCCGGTAAGTCAGGGTGCGTCATGACGGGCGTCCAGTGCGGTCAAGAAAGTCCTGCAGTATATGTTGCGCGGCCACCGAATCCACCACCGCTTTGCGTTTGTGCGAGGCGATGCCGGATTCGCCGAGGCTGGATTCGGCTGCGGCAGAAGTCAGGCGCTCATCGATGAATTCGACCGGTAGCTTGAAACGCTGCGCCAGCTCGCCAGCGAATTTGCGCGCGAGGCGCGACATTTCATGCTCGGTGCCGTCCATGTGCGCGGGTAATCCGACCACCAGCAAGGCCGGTTGCCATTCGCGGATGACCGCTTCGATGGCGGCGTAACGGCGTTGTTTATCCTCGGCGTGTATGGTCGACAGCGGGTGGGCGATACCGATGGCGGTTTCGCCGATCGCCGTGCCGATACGCTTTTTGCCAAAGTCGAAGGCGAGGACTGTTCCTTGCGGCGTATGGTCCCGAGTTTCAGTCATGGTATGCAATGCATGTAATGCCACGGGAAATGCCTGAGCAATCGCGCTGCCGGTTGCTGCGACGATGAGCTGTCTGCTCACACTGCACTCCTCAGACCTCTCCCGGGATCACGCATGCCCGGCCTCGCCGGAGAGGCTGGCAAAGTCGACGCCCAGAAGCTGCATGGCGGCGGGTACGCGCTCTTTGCACGGCAGGCTGAAAATCACCCCGTTGTCAGCCGGCACGGTGAGCCACGCGTTTTGTGCAAGTTCGCTTTCAATCTGCCCGGCCGACCAGCCGGCGTAGCCCAGCGTGACAAAAATCTGCTCGGGGCCGTCGCCGCGCGCCACGGCCTGCAGAATATCCTTCGAGGTGGTGAGTCCGATGCCCGGGTTGATGGTCAGTGTGGACTGCCAGGTGCCCCCTGGGCCGTGCAGCACAAAGCCGCGATCGGTTTGCACCGGGCCGCCATAGTGGATGGGAATATCGGCGCAGCGCTGGTTGATGATGGGAATGCTCACCTGTTCGAGCAGCGTCGACAAAGCGAGGTCGATCGGGCGGTTCAATACAACGCCGAGCGCACCTTTTTCGTTGTGTTCGCAGATATACGTCAGGGACTTGGAGAAATGCGGGTCGGCCATGTTGGGCATGGCGATCAGGAAGTGGTGCGTGAGGTTCACTGATTGCATGTGTTAGGGGTTTCTGTTCCCGCTGGCCTCGCGCCGGATTGATCTGTCGGCCGCTATTGTAAACGCAGCGTCTGCTCTTCACAATTGCCGGGCAGCCCGTCGGCTGCAATCGGCGGTTTTCTCGCGCCGACGGCTTGCCTGCGCCCGCATCGAGGCTGCACAATCCCCGCCCGAATGTCATTGACGCGAATCCCGCGCACGCCCATGAATGAACAAACCGCACTTGTCTGGTTCCGCCGCGATCTGCGCGCGCACGATCACGCCGCACTGGCGCGTGCGCTGGCCGCCGCCCGCCGTGTTTATTGCGTCTTTGTGTTTGATCGCGAGATTCTTGACGGCCTGGCGCGCCAGGACCGCCGTGTCGAATTTATCTGGCACAGCGTGCGTGAGCTCGACGAGGCGCTGCGCGCGCACGGCGGCGGACTGCTGGTGGTGCACGGTCAGGCGCGCGTGGAAATCCCGGCCCTCGCTGCACGGCTCAAGGCGGACGCGGTGTTTGCCAACGAAGATTACGAGCCGCTGGCGCTGGCGCGTGATCACGCGGTAGGCGAGGCGCTGTCTGCCGGCGGCATCGATTTCGCCTTGTCCAAAGATCAGGTTATCTTCGCCAAGAGCGAAGTGCTGACCCAGGACGGCCGGCCGTTTAGCGTGTTCACTCCCTATAAGAATGCCTGGCTTAAACGTCTGGGCGGACATGATTTGGCGGCACATGCGGTTGAGCCCGCCGCCGGTCAGTTGGCCACGCTGGCGGGTTTTGCCTTGCCCTCGCTGGCCGAGCTCGGCTTCGAGACGACCAATCTGCTGGCGCTCGGCATCAAGCCGGGTATGAGTGGGGCGGCGGCGCTCTTGGACGATTTTCAGCATCGCATGGCCGAATACCACGAGCGCCGTGATTTTCCGGCGCGCAAGGGACCGAGCTATCTCTCGGTGCATCTGCGGTTCGGTACGGTATCGATCCGCACGCTGGCGGCGGCAGCCTGGCATGACGCCGGACGCGGCGCCGCGGTGTGGTTGTCAGAGCTGATCTGGCGCGATTTTTATTTCATGATCCTGCACCACCACCCGCGTGTGATTAGGCAGGCTTTTCGCCCCGAATACGATGCGATCGTATTTCCAAACAATAAGGCGCTTTTCACCGCCTGGTGCGAGGCGCGCACCGGCTATCCGCTGGTGGACGCAGCGATGCGCCAGCTCAATCAAACCGGTTATATGCACAACCGCCTGCGCATGGTGGTCGCTTCGTTTCTGGTCAAGGACCTGCATATCGACTGGCGTTGGGGTGAGCGTTATTTCGCTGCACAATTGAACGACTTTGATCTCTCGGCCAATAACGGTGGCTGGCAGTGGGCGTCCTCCACCGGTTGCGACGCGCAACCCTATTTCCGTATCTTCAATCCGGTCACACAGTCGGAGCGATTCGACCCTAAAGGCGAATTCATCCGTAAATACGTGCCGGAATTGAAGGGCTGCAGCGAGCGCCAGATTCATGCGCCCTGGCTGATGAAAGTCGACCAGCAGCGGGCGGCGGGCGTGGTCATTGGCCATGACTATCCCGCTCCGGTGGTTGATCATGCCGCGGCGCGCACGCTGACACTCGAACTCTACAAGAGTGTACGCGGCGCCTAGTCTGCGCTACCGGCCGCGCAATCTCTGCATGGCATAATCAAGGCATGCGTAAAGCTCGCGGAAATACCGGCAGCCTGTCCCGCATCCATGTGGCGGCAACGCTCGCGCCTGGTGCCAATATTGCTCTGCCCGATGCTGCCGCGCATCATCTCTCGCGCGTGCTGCGCGCGGCGATCGAGGACCGCGTCACGGTGTTCGGCGGTGGCGTTGAATTCGACGCGGTGATCACGCAACTCGACAAACACGGTGTGACGGTCAAACTTGGTGCTGGCGCGTCGGTCGATCGTGAATCGCCCCTGTTCGCTACGCTGGTGCAGGCGATTTCGAGCGGCGATCGCATGGATTACACGCTGCAGAAAGCGGTCGAGCTGGGTATTGCCGCCGTGCAGCCGGTCTACAGCGAACGCAGTATCGTCAGGCTGGATGAAAAGCGCACCGCCACACGGCTCGCGCACTGGCGGCAGGTTGCGACCTCGGCCTGCGAACAATGCGGACGCAACGTAGTGCCGGAAATTTTTGCGCCGCTGACCCTGGTGGAATGGTTCGCCGCATTGCCACCGGCGACGGACGATGCCTTGCGTTTGTTGATGGCGCCGCGTGCCAGTCAGCGTCTTTCAGGCTTTGCGCAACCCGCCGCCGTGACCTTGCTCGCCGGCCCCGAGGGCGGCTTTAGCGTGGTGGAAGTTGAACTGGCGATGCAGCGTGGCTTTGCCGCGATAGCGCTGGGCCCGCGCATCCTGCGCACCGAAACCGCTGCCTTGGCGGCGCTGGCAGCGATGAATACCTTGTGGGGTGATTTTTAGCAGGCTGCATGTATTTCTCTATTCGTGCGTACACTACTGTGGTTGCGCGAGAATTAGCCGGCCCTGTTTTCGACGCAGCGTTTCCTGTGGATTGACGGCAGCACACGCCTGTAGCCTTACCTGCATTCATTCTTTCCTTGCGCCGGTTTCTCGCATAAGATGATCCATCTTCGTTTGTCAGCGTGTGATTTTTCATGGCTATCTCCGGTTCTGCCGATTTCGTCCGTTGGTTTCGCTCTGCAGCGCCGTATATGCACGCCTTTCGCGGGCGCACCTTTGTCATTGCGTTCGGCGGCGAGGTGGTCGATGACAGCGCCAAGTTTGTTGCGCTGATTCATGACCTGAATCTGCTGGCCAGCGTCGGTGTGCGGCTGGTGCTGGTGCACGGCGCGCGGCCGCAGATCGAGGCGCGGCTACAACAGCTCAGCCATCGCACGCAGTATTCCAACGGCTTGCGGGTCACCGACGATATCGCCTTGTCATGCGCGAAAGAGGCCAGCGGGCGTATGCGCGTGGAGATCGAGGCGCTGTTGTCGATGGGATTGCCGAATTCGCCGATGGCGGGCGCCGATATCCGTGTGGCGAGCGGAAATTTCGTCACCGCCAAGCCAATTGGCGTACTCGACGGCGTTGATTTGATGCACACCGGTGAAGTGCGCAAGGTCGACGCGATCGGTATCCGCGATCGTCTGGATCACAACGAACTGGTACTGCTCTCGCCGATCGGCTATTCGCCGACGGGCGAGATTTTCAATCTCGCGCTTGAGGACGTTGCCGCTGCTGCTGCGATGGCACTGAACGCCGACAAACTGATTTTTCTGATGGATTCGGTCGGTGTGGTGACGGGCAAGAACGCCGAGCTCAAGCACGAACTCACCTGCACCCAGGCCGAGCGCCTGATTGCGCGCAAGGTCGCCGCTGCCAGTGACGTCGGTCTTTATTTGCCGCGCGCCGTGCAGGCCTGTCGCGCCGGTGTGAAGCGCGCGCATCTGATCTCGCGCCACGTCGATGGCGCATTGCTGCTGGAGTTATTCACCCATCGCGGTGTCGGCACGCTGTTGACGGCCGATCCGGTCGAGAAACTGCGGCCTGCAAAAATTGACGATATCGGCGGCATTCTGCGTTTGCTCGAGCCGCTGGAAGACGATGGCACGCTGGTCAAGCGCAGCCGCGAGTTGTTGGAGATGGAGATTGAGCGCTTTTTTGTGCTCGAACATGATCGTGTCATTATCGGTTGCGCGGCTTTGTATCCGTTCGAGGAAGGCGTGGCCGAGCTTGCCGGCCTCGCCGTGCATCCGGATCATCGCCGACTCGGTGCCGGCGAGCGGCTGACGCAGGCCATCGAGGCGCGTGCCAAGCAGCGCAAGATCAAACGGTTGTTTGTGCTGACCACGCGCACCGCGCACTGGTTCATCGAGCGCGGCTTCCAACCGGCACCGGTGAGCTCGTTGCCGCGCCGGCGTCAGAATTTATATAACTATCAGCGGCGCTCCCAGATTTTGATCAAGCGTTTGTAAGTTTTTCTGCGGCGTCACGTCTGCTCGGATCACCCGTGTATCAGCGTGCGCCACGGAGTGCGCGCGCATTGCTGATAAAATCTCTCTCCCTCGTTAGAACCGTCTTGTATTCAGGAGCAATTCCACATGGCCAGAACCGTTAAATGCGTCAAACTCGGGCGCGAAGCCGAAGGGCTGGATTTCCCGCCGTTTCCCGGCGAGGCCGGCAAACGAGTGTTCGAGAGTGTTTCGAAAGAAGCCTGGAAGCAATGGCTCGAATTGCAAAAGATGCTGGTCAACGAAAACCGCCTCAATCTGGCCGATAAAAAGGCGCGTGATTATCTGGTGCAGCAAATGGACAAACATTTCTTTGGCGGCGGGGCGGATCAGGCGCAGGGTTTTGTGCCGCCGCCGGCGAACTAGCCATTCTTTTAGCGTTTTCGCACGAACATGGAATTAATTCTGTGGCGCCACGCGGATGCCGAAATGGGCAACCCCGATGGCCAGCGCCGGTTGACGGATAAAGGCCTCAAACAGGCTGAACGGATGGCGGCGTGGCTGGCGGCTCGCTTGCCCGAAGACTATGTGGTGATGGCGAGTCCGGCGGTGCGTGCGCAGCAAACCGCGCGTGCGCTTGCCGGGCAATTCAAGACCGTGCCGGACCTTGATACCTCGGCGTCGGCCGCCCAGCTGTTACGCGCCTGCGGCTGGCCGCACGGGGCCAATGTGGTCGCCGTCGGACATCAACCGACGATCGGCGAGGTGGCCGCCCTGCTGCTGGCGGGTACGCCTGCGCAATGGGCGGTGAAGAAGGGCGCGGTAGTCTGGTTGTCGCTGCGTGGCGCCGAGGCGCGACCGCGGCTCACAGCCTGGATTTCACCGGACCTCGTTTAATCTCCGCAGCTCGTAGCCACTCTGTAAATCACGCGTTCGCCGCTGCGCGCTGCAATGCGCCAGCGGTTTGTTTGCGTATTTGATTAGCGTGCGCCGCGTTTGAGCGTCTCGACGCCTTTGGCGGTGCCGAGCAGCAAAATATCGGCGCCACGGCGGGCAAACAAACCGTTAGTGATCACCCCGGTGATCTGATTGATCGCCGCCTCGAGTTCCGGCGGATTGAGGATCTGCATGTTGTGTACGTCGAGGATGAGGTTGCCGTTGTCGGTGGTAAAGCCCTGGCGCCACGCCGGCTGGCCGCCGAGTTTGACCAGTTCGCGCGCGACATACGAGCGCGCCATCGGCAGCACTTCAACCGGCAGCGGAAAACGTCCCAGCACATCGACCAGTTTGCTGTCGTCGGCGATGCAGATGAACTGGCGTGCCACCGCGGCGACGATTTTCTCGCGGGTCAGTGCGCCGCCGCCGCCCTTGATCATCGCCATGTGGCGGGTGATTTCGTCGGCGCCATCGACATATACCGGCAGGTCTTTTACGTTATTGAGATCATGCACCTCGATACCGAGTTTGCGCAGACGCTGCGCGGAGGCCTCTGAGCTGGCCACCGCGCCTTCAATACGGTGCTTGATTTTGCCGAGTTCGTCGATGAAATAATTGGCGGTCGATCCGGTGCCAACGCCGACGATGCAATCGTCGGGGACATGCTTGATCGCTTCTTTTGCCACCGCCTGCTTGAGTTCGTCCTGGGTCATGATGGCCTTTGAGTTGGGCACCCGGTTATTCCGGTGATGCGCGATATTAATTCCTGCGCCGCTTTTAGTAAATCACAGCAGGCAGTTTTCGGGCGAATAAGTCGCTAAATGGAGAAAATAAGACCCCGGGGTAAGGGGGGGTATAAAAATTGGCGGTGAGCCTATATTCCTGCTACGCTTTGCATCCACTTTTGCCATTTTTATTGACGGCGGGCCGCAACATGAAGAACGACTATCTTGAACGCATCCTGACCTCGCGGGTTTACGACGTTGCCATTGAGTCGCCGCTGGAGCGTGCGCCCAACCTGTCGGCGCGCATGAACAACACCTTGCTGCTCAAGCGCGAAGACATGCAGTCGGTGTTTTCGTTCAAGTTGCGCGGTGCTTATAACAAGATGGCCCTGCTCAAGCCGGCGGACCTGGCGCGCGGTGTGATCGCGGCCTCGGCCGGCAATCATGCGCAGGGTGTGGCGCTGGCGGCACAGAAGCTCAAGTGTCGCGCCACTATTGTTATGCCGGTGACGACGCCGCAGATCAAGGTGACGGCGGTGGCGGCGCGCGGTGCCGAGGTGGTGTTGCACGGGGACTCGTACGACGAGGCCTATCAGTTTTCGACAACGCTTGCGGTCAAGCGCGACCTGACCTTCGTGCACCCCTATGATGACCCGGATGTGATTGCCGGCCAGGGCACTATTGGCATGGAAATTCTGCGTCAGACGCGGCGCCCGATCGACGCGATCTTCGTGCCGGTCGGTGGTGGCGGTCTGATCTCCGGCATTGCCGCCTATGTAAAACGCCTGCAGCCGTCGATCAAGGTGATTGGCGTCGAACCGGTGGACGCTGATGCCATGCGCCAATCGCTGAAGGCGGGCCGCCGCGTGCGACTTGATCAGGTCGGTTTGTTTGCCGATGGTGTGGCGGTCAAGCAGGTGGGGGCGGAGACCTTCCGTTTGTGCCGGCAGTTTGTCGACGAAGTGGTGCTGGTGGACACTGCTGCCATGTGTGCGGCGATCAAGGATGTGTTCGAGGATACGCGTGCGGTGCTCGAGCCGGCCGGTGCGCTGGCCATCGCCGGTGCCAAGGCGTGGGTGGAGAAAAAAGGTGTGCGCGGCAAGACGCTGGTGGCGATTGCCAGCGGTGCGAACGTTAATTTTGACCGTCTGCGTTTTGTCGCCGAAGAGGCCGAACTCGGCGAAAAACGCGAAGCCATTCTTGCCGTCACTATTCCGGAAAAATCCGGCAGCTTTCGCAAGTTCTGCGCTTTACTGGGTGCGCGTAGCATCACCGAATTCAATTATCGCTACGCTGATGCGCAGTCCGCGCAGGTGTTCGTCGGCGTGCAGGTGCGTGATCGCAACGAAACCGCGCGGCTGGTGCGCGCGCTGCAACGCAACGGGCTGACCGCTCGTGATCTGAGTGATAACGAACTCGCACGCTTGCATGTGCGCCACCTTGTCGGCGGACACACCCAGGGCATCGCGCATGAAATTCTTTATCGCTTCGAATTTCCGGAGCGTCCGGGCGCACTGCTCAAGTTTCTCGACAGCATGCGCGACGGCTGGAATATCAGTCTGTTTCATTACCGCAATCATGGTGCCGATTACGGCCGCGTGCTGGTCGGCATGCAGGTGCCGCCGGGCGAGAAGGCGGCCTTCAAAACGTTTCTGCAGAAACTCGGCTACCAGTACGTGGATGAGTCGGCGAATCCCGCCTATCAGTTGTTTCTTGCTTGAGGGTGAGGCCTGCCACGCCAGTGCGCTTGACGCGGGACGTCGCAGGCTTGATGCACTGAATCGAACCGCAGCGTGATGCGTGCGGGTCGATGGTGCGCCATCCCGTTGTGGGGAACGGATGTTCATCCGGCGGCCTGTCAAAGCCGCTAAAATTATCGCTATGACGACCTTCAAATTAACGCTATGCCGGTTGACGGCGGCATGCTGGTGGATTTTGTGCGCGCATATTGCCGCAGGGCCGGCATTGGCGGCGACACAGGACGATGATTTTCTCGCTGCTCGAGACGCCTTCCGCGCCGGTGATGCGGGGCGTTTCGAGCGTGCCGCCAAGTCGCTGGCTGATTATCCGCTGGAGCCCTATATCGCTTACTGGCGGCTGCGGCTGCGTCTTGAGCAGGCTAGCCCTGATGATGTGCAAGCACTGCTGGCGCGGGTCAAGGATAGTCCGGTGGTGAACAGTCTGCGCGCCGACTGGCTTAAATTACTGGCGAACCGCCAGCAGTGGGAAATGTTCGATGCCGAATATCCACAGTTTGTCGGTGATGATCCTGAACTGCTATGTTTGTCTTTGCGCAGCCGCGTGCGCGCGGGTAACCCGGAGGCGCAGGAAAAAGCGCGTGCGCTGTGGTTTAGTGGCCGCGATCAAGCCGAGACCTGTGCGCCGCTGTATGAGGTGCTTGCCGAGCGCCGTTTGTTGTCCGAGGCAGACGTTTGGGCGCGTATCCGTCTGGCGCTTGAGCTCGGCAACACCGGGGTGGCGCGCCGGGTTGCGGAATATCTGCCGGCCAAGGAACGGCCCGATGGCGCGGTGCTATCGCGGGTCGCCGTTAATC
>Ga0114978_10005139_pt1 | contig 10491 bp, 10 predicted proteins | sample S_140212_EF_Meta_FD_87027 | JGI IMG/M metagenome (GOLD analysis project Ga0114978, IMG submission 87027) | Freshwater microbial communities from Lake Simoncouche, Canada to study carbon cycling - S_140212_EF_MetaG | ecosystem: Environmental > Aquatic > Freshwater > Lake | place: Lake...
CAATTTCCCTGGCCTTGAGCAGCACATGGCGGAGCAATATTACCGGGTAACGGTCGGCACCTACGATTTGGAGGAAGCAGAAATACACGATCCGGCAGGACAGCAAGACATTAAGATTTTGCCGGTGATTGCGGGCGCTGGTGCAGTGGGAAGAATTATTGCTGGCGTAGCGTTAATTGCAGCATCATTTATTCCTGGTTTACAAGGAGTTGCAGTTTTTGGCAGCAAACTTTTGGTTACCACCTTGTTGACAACTGTTGGAGCCAGTCTTTTGCTTGGCGGCGTCGCGCAACTGTTGACACCAGTCCCAAAGATCCCGCAAGGTCCAGATACCGACAACGACCCACGCAAAACTTATAACTTCTCCGGCATCCAACAAACATCCCGGCAAGGTGTGCCCGTACCTGCCGTCTATGGCCTTACGCTGGTTGGCAGCGTGGTGATCTCCGCTGGCACCGACACTGTGCAGGTGAAAGTATGACAATCATCGGTGCTGGTGGTGGCATGGGTAAAGGCGGTGGCGGCAGTAGCCGGACACCGAGCACTGCACCAGACAGTCTTGATTCCAGGCAGTACGCCAACGTCATTGACCTAATCTCAGAAGGCGAGATCGAAGGTTTGGCGGATGGCTTCAAGTCAATCTTTCTTAACAACACTGTCCTACAAAATCCCGACGGTAGCTACAACTTTCAAGACGTTACGATCTACACCCGCAACGGCACACAGAATCAAACTTACATTCCCTTAGGTGGTGGCGTTGAAGACGAGAAACCTGTTGGCTTGACAGTCGTTAAGGCGGTGCCTCAGGTTCGCACCATCACTGATGTTGATGTTGATGCAGTCCGCATCACCATTGCAATCCCAGCACTTCAAAAAATCAACAGCAAAAATGGCGACACAGCAGGCGCCAGTGTGCAGCTACAAATTGCTGTGCAATACCAAGGCGGTGGCTACACAACCAAGATTGACGACACCATTACAGGTCGCACGGCAGACGAGTATCGCAAAGATTATCTACTGGAGTTGGTTCGGCCTAACCCCAGTGACATTGTTGACATCAAAGTTACACGCATCACAGATGACAGTACTGACTCACTGTTAAGCAATGCCTTTAGCTGGAGCAGCTACACCGAAATTGTCGATGCAAAACTGACCTATCCCAACAGCGCAATAGTCGGCATTCGGGTTGATGCAGAGCAATTCAGTAGCATCCCAGCTCGCAGCTATCTGGTCAAAGGAATCAAAGTTCAAATTCCTAGTGGTGCAACAGTTGATTCAGCAACTGGCCGCATTATTTACCCTGCTAATTTTGTCTGGAACGGCACATTCTCAGCAGCAACCTGGACATCCTGTCCCGCGTGGATCCTGTGGGATTTGCTTACCAGTTCGCGCTATGGATTCGGCAATCACATCAGCGCAGCACAGCTTGACAAATGGGCATTTTTTGCCGCTAGCAAATACTCCAACGCCCTGGTTGATGACGGCTTTGGCGGTCAAGAGGCACGGTTCAGTTGCAACACCTCGATTCAAACTGCCGAAGAAGCATACAAGCTGGTCAATGACCTGCTGTCCGTCATGCGCTGTCAGGCTTACTGGAGCACCGGCAGTCTGACCATTGCGCAGGATGCACCATCAGATCCGGTGTACCTGTTCAACCAAGCGAACGTCACACCTGAGGGTTTCAGCTACAGCGGCAGCAGCCTGAAGATCAGACCCAACGTGGCGGTGGTCAGCTACCTCGATCTGAACCTACGCGACACTGCTTACGAGGTGGTTGAGGACACCGAATCCATCGCCAAATATGGCGTGGTCAAGTCCGAGATCAGCGCCTTTGCTTGCACCAGTCGCGGCCAAGCCAACCGCATCGGCAAGTGGCTGCTGTTCTCCGAGCGTTACGAGAAGGAAGTATGCACCTTTGCCTCCAGCCTTGATGCCGGTCAGCAGGTACGACCTGGGCAAATCATCCTGATCTCAGATCCGGTCCGCGCTGGCTCGCGTCGTGCTGGTCGCATTGCAGCCGCAACAACTACAACAATCACAGTTGATGATTCTGCCAGCACTGACCTCAGCATTGAAGGCGGCTCAATCCTGAGCGTAATCCTGCCTGATGGCAGCGTGGAACAGCGCGAGGTTTCAACCGTTGTTGATAACGTCATCACCTTGCAGGCGGCGTTGAGTGATACACCAAACGTCAACAGCATCTGGATTCTTGAAAGTCCATCACTCCAAGCAACTACTTGGCGTGTATTGAGCATCAATGAGCAAGATGGCATCAACTACGGCATCACTGCTATTGCGCACAATGAAAGTAAGTACGCCAACATTGAAGATGGAACGCCACTTGAATTCAGAGATTCCACAAACCTTAATGAAATTCCTGCGCAACCCAGTGAGCTGGCAATCATCAGCACGCCGCAAGCTGGCGGTGGAACAAGTCCAGAAGTGCAATATGAACTCAACGGACGCATTGCCGTCAAGATTACTTTTGGTTGGTTTGCACCGCAGGGCATCAAAAAGTTTCGCGTCAAGTATCGCTATGAAGACGACAACTTCACCACGGTCACAGTTCAAGGCACCACGTTCGACATTCTTGACGCCAAGACTGGCAACTACCAGATCCAAGTAAGCAGTGTCAGCTCTAGTGGCATCTTGTTCAGTGAGCCAGCACTAGCGGATTACACCGTGGCTGGTCTTGGTGCAGCACCATCGGACGTGCAAAACGTCAGTGCACTTGCCACCGGAGAGGACATGGTCATCCTCACTTGGAAGCAGGCACCAGAACTGGACGTGCAAGTTGGTGGCCGCGTCATCATCCGCCACGACCCACGGGGATTGGCAACTGCTGAGTGGAACAGCAGCAATGACGTGGTGCAAGCTGTTGCTGGTAGCTCCACGCAAAAGCAAGTGCCGCTGCTACCCGGCACTTACTTCCTGAAATTTGAAGATTTCCTTGGCAACCGCTCGACAATTGCCACTGGCGTTGAAGTGACACTGCCAGAACCAGAATCACGAGTCACTGCAAAACAATGGGCTGAAGAAGATCTTGCTACACCATTCAGCGGAACAAAAACAAACTGCGCTTATGACGCTGGCGAAGCAGCGCTCTTGCTAACGCCTAACATTTACGTTGCCCCTGACTACTGGGAAACAATTTATTGCGCAGGTGATTGCGGTGCCGAATATCAATTTGCAAATACCTTTGACCTTGGCGATGTGTATGACTTCAGGATCAGGCGTTACATTGTCAGCCGTCCGGTTGTTTTCTCGACACTGTTTGATGCCGTAAGTGGCGACTTTGACAGCCAGTCAGGTTTCTTTGATGGCACCGTTGCGGATCAAATCAACGTTGCAACATACGTCCGCACTACGCTTGATGATCCGGCTGGATCACCGACGTGGGGACCGTGGACTGAGTTTGCCAGTGGCATGATCCGTGGCCGTGGCGTCCAGGTAAAAGCTATCTTCACCACGGAGACAGAATTGATCGGTGTTGCCATCGACGAACTTGGTGCAGAACTGGAACTGACCAGGCGGGTGACCACCAGTTTGGCCACGCTGACCAGCAGCAGCAGCGCAGTAACTTCGATCACATTCCCCAACGCCTTCTACAAAGCAGTGACCGTTGGCGATCCCTACTACACCCTGTTGCCCAGCCTTGGCATTACAGCATTATCGATTGGAGCCAATACACACGCAGAAATTACAAACTTGACTCGCACTGGCTTCAATGTTGAGTTTTTGCAAGGCGGTAGCAGACGGGTGGTAGACTTCACCTACAATGCCGTTGGCTACGGACGTGCCTTCTAATGGCTCAATCTGATCAAGTAGTCCAAAACGCAACGTTTCCAACCGTTCGCGCAGACATCAACGACAACCTTGCCGCGCTCTACAGCCAAAGCAGCGGCAACAGCGCACCGAGCGTAACGGTTGCATTTCAGCCTTGGGTTGATACAAGCAGCAGCCCGCCGGTCTGGAAAGTGCGGAACGCATCCAATAGTGCTTGGATCACGGTTGGCGTTTTAGATCCTGCCGGTTTCAACGCAGGTGGCGTCACACAAATTGCTAACGGCGGCACCGGAGCCACGACAGCAACGGCGGCACTGGCGGCACTACTCCCTAGCCAAACCGGCAACGCTGGCAAGGCACTAATAACCAGCGGCACGGTTGCGGGTTGGGATGTGGTCGCGGCAGGTGCATCAATTCAAACATTTACGACCAACGGCACCTACACCCCAACAGCAGGCAAGACCACATTTCTAGTGTTTGCTACGGGTGGTGGTGGTGGTGGTGGCAGATCAGCAAGTGCAATTGCCGCTGGTGCAGGTGGTGGTGGTACTGCATTTAGGCTTTACAACACCACTGAGCTAGGTGCAACTGCTGCTGTAACAGTTGGTGCTGGTGGTACAGGCGCGACAGTCAATGGTACAAATGGAGGCACAGGCGGTAGCACCGTGTTTGACCCCGTTGGAACAGGTTTAACAATTACAGGTTTAGGAGGTGTAAGTAGTATTAGCAGTGGTGGAGTTGGTGGAGGAAGTACAAATAGTTTGGTTAGCCTTGATGGGACCAGAGGCTCCGCTCGCACCGACCTCGGTGTTACAGCTGGTGGCGGTACATTTTTTGCAGGTCGTGGTAGCGGCGGATCTGGCACCGGTTCAAGTAGCAATGGCACCGCCGGTTCAGATGGCATGATCCTTGTCCTCGAATGGTAAACATTATGAAAAACTACGCAATCATTGATTCAACAAACACAGTCATCAACGTTGTCGTTTGGGATGGCCTACCACCTTGGACACCACCACAAGATTGCATCGCTGTTGTTATCCCCACCGGCAGCAGCGCTGGCATTGGCTGGACCTACGTCAACGGTGAGTTCATCGCGCCACCCGAGGTGGTTGAGTAATGGCAGTTAAGGCAAAGACGGGCACTTCATCACTGCAACGCAAAGAGCCAAAACCAAAAACTACCTCCATTGGTAACGGTCTTCATTCGCGGCCACGGCGCAGGAAGCGTTATCGCGGTCAGGGTAAAGGCTAGACTGTCACCATGGCAGTAGCACCCGGCACTTACAACATCAGCCTGCAACGCCGGGCGGATTACAGCGTCACGCTCCAGTTCAAAGACAGCACTGGCGCTGCAATCAACCTGACCGGCTGGACCGTTGCTGCTCAAGTTTGGAATCAAGGTCGCACCACAAAATACGCTGACTTCACCGTTACTTACACCAACCGCAGCACGGGCACCATTGCCATCGCATTGACCAGTGTCCAAGCTGCAACGCTGCCTGATGAAGCGTATTACGACGTACTGCTTACCAATGGTGCTGGCCTCAAAGAGTATTACCTCGAAGGCATTATTTATGTATCAGAAGGCTACACAGCATGACGACTGTCAACGTCACCACAACCACCAATACTGTTGACGTAACAACTGAAACCGGAACTGTAGTTGTTCAAGTTCCAGTTACCTCAACCGTCACAGCAACTACCGCTGGCCCTCAAGGTGCAACTGGCGCAACGGGTTCCACTGGTGCCGCTGGCCCGCCAAAATCATTGACCATCGCCTACCCAGTGGCAGGTGACAACCTGACGCTGTTCTACACGCAGGCAAGTACCACGTTGACGCAAGTGGCAGCAATTCTGCTTGGTAGCAGCACCCCGTCTGTGACCTACAGCCTGAAATACGCCGCTAACCGCTCTGCTGCTGGCACCGCAGCTACAACATCTACCACGGTGACCAGTACCACGACTGCCTCGACGGCAACGTTGCAAAACATGCCGATTCCCGCCAATAACTTTTTGTGGCTGGAGGTTTCAGCCATCAGCGGCAACCCCACAGAATTGAGCATCACTGTTGCCGTCTAGGGTTAGACTTGGGCTACTAATGACTGGGTATCGTGGCCTCGTTTAACAAGTTCAACCAGTTTGTTGCTGACGTGGCCTCCGGTGTCCACCAGTTGCAGACCGGCACCAGCCAAGTTTTTAAGGTGATGCTGACCAACTCAGCACCGACCGCAGCAAACGCAGTGAAGGCAGATATTACCGAGATCAGCGCAGGGAATGGCTATACCGCAGGGGGCGTCAGCGTTGGCACGATTACTGGTTCACAGACGAGCGGCACGTTCAAGTTTGTGGGCGGCACCGATCCCGTGGTTACAGCAAGCGGCGCAGTCGGCCCTTTTCGTTATGTGGTGCTCTATAACGACACCGCCACATCGCCTGCCAAGCCGCTGATCGGCTGGTGGGATTATGGCAGTGCAGTAACGCTGGCCTCAGGCGAAACATTCACGGTGGACCTGGATCAAGCAAACGGCATCCTCACCCTCGCTTGATAGGGGCGCCCAATGGCAACCCTTTTCCTCGATTTTGAAAACGGCAACGACAACTACGCGGGCAGTAGTTTTGCGTTGTTGGCGTCAGGCACTAATGGGCGCATCACGACCGCCACGTTCAGCAGTGCCACAGCTAGCTTCCCGAATGATGGCAGCCTGATTGGGCAATATCTGAGCATCTTTAACGGCAGCATCTACGCTGTCTACAACATCACTGCTTGGGTGTCGTCTACATCGCTGACGATTGCAGCCATCTCCGGTGGCACGTCACTAGCCAACCAAGCAGTTGACCGGCAGTTCTACATCGGCGGGCGGTGGAAGAACATCACCACTGGTGCGACGGATGTGCGCACCATCCCCGGCGACACCATCCGCATCATGGGCAGCCCCGCGCCTACATCGCTGGGGCAAACTGCGGTGTGGACCAGCCAGGCGTTGCAGGCGACAAAAAGCATCACAGGCGCCACTAACGCTACGCCCATTGCGATCACCTGCACAGCACACGGCTACAGCACGGGCGACACGGTGGTGATTGCGAGCGTGGGCGGAAACACCAACGCAAACGGCACTTGGGAGATCACCAATACTGGAGCCAATACGTTTACGCTTGACGGCTCAGCGGGTAACGCTGCTTACACCAGCGGCGGCAACGTGCGCCTCCGCAACAACACCCGCGTCAAGCTGGCCAGCGCCGTCACGCAAAACATCGCCAGCACGGGGCCAGGACGGGCGGCGTGGGTGGCTAGTGCAAACGTTATTACACTAGTAAATGCTGGAATAGGACCAAAAGAGCACTTCTATGCCGACCAAATAACAGTACAAACAGATTTTACAACAGGAAAAGCTGCTTACTACACACTTCCCGCCACACTTGACTTAAGCGGCTACCAGCAAGTTTCTTTCTGGATTCAACTTGGCACTCTGACATCAGGCCAAGCGGAATTGCGTCTTTGCTCAGATAGCATTGGTAATACCGCTGTAAACACAATAATCATCCCATCCGTCCCAGCAATTTCGCGCTGGCAGCCAGTTACTGTAGATTTAGGAGCTAATCTTGGGAGTTCAATTAATAGCATTGCTCTACACGTTACATCTGATTTAAGCACAACAGCAAACGTTGCCGTGTTTTTCTCCAACATCATCGCCTGCAAAGCTAGCAGCGCCGCCAACAGCCTCACGCTCACCAGCCTGATCGGCAAGAACACCACAGGCGAAACATTCTGGGGCATCCAAAGCATCAACGGCACCCGCGTGATGCTCGACGCTGACACCAACGCCACACCCACCAGCACCAGCGTGCGCGGCTACTACGGCACCAGCGAGACGGTCACCACATGGAAACGCGAAACCATCAAGCTGGGTCCAGCGGCATCGAGCAGCACGGCGTTGCAAACAGTTCAAGAAAGCGGCACGGATGGCAGCCCGATCACCTACAGCGGTGGTTGGGACCGAACGGCGATGAGCACGCAGAACTTAGAGACGTGGCTGGACGGGGTGAATGGGAATGGATACGCACTTTCATTTTCGAACAGAAGCTTCGTATCCCTGTCTAAGTTATCAGTAGCTCGCGCAGACGTTGCGGTAAATTTAAGCTCCAACTCTGTTTACAATACTTTGTCGGTTGACAACGTTGTCTGCTGCGGTTCAGGGCTGCTAAATATTACAAGTGGCGCATTTTTTAATACTTTTAATGTTGGTTACCTTGTGGGCGGAAGAGCATTTTTTGGTAGTTCATCTAACACAACTTTAAATTTATTGTATGGAATTTATAGCTCAAGTGCAGCAGGTATTGAAGTCGGAACTACCGCCATTGTCAAAGTAACAGGATCTGGCAGTGGCTCTTATATTGCAAATTCCGGGGCGAATGCAATTTCCTGTGGCACTAATTCTTTTGTAACAGCAAATAATTTAAAAATGGAAGCCAATTCGTCTCCAAGTGTATTTGGTGATTATAGTGCAGCCTCCTTTGGTTATTTTAGCAACTGCTTGCTAAACGACTCCACTGAATTTAGCGCTGGAGGCAATTACCTCACAACCCAATATGCTTCTCAGAATCACGACCAAACAGCAAACAACCATAAAATTTTTATGGATGGCGGTTTAATTTCTTCTGCTACCGATCAACGCAAAACCGCTAGCGGGATTAGCTGGAAACTACAGCCAACATCTACCACGCTGCGCACTTCGCTACGTCCCGTCACCCTATCCCTCGCCAAAGTCGCTTGCTCCGCCAACAACCTCGTCACCATCAAGGCTTGGATGCGCCGCGACAATGCTGGCCTCACCATGCGCCTGGTGTGCAAAGGCGGTCAGATTGCTGGCGTTGCTAGTGACGTTGTTTCCGCTCTCACCACCACCAACGCCTGGGAAGAGCTGACCCTCGTTTTCACGCCAACTGAAATCGGCGTGGTGGAGATCACCGCAGAATCCTGGGGCGGCACCACCAACTCAGGGTGGGTTGACGACATGACAATCTCGCAGGCTTAACCATGACCTATCACGTCCACGCTGTTGAACAAGACATGGCTGCCAAGTGGTACGCCCGTGTCGTTATCACCGAAGAGGAGGCCGTATTCCTCAAGTTCCAGGAATTTCCCACGATGGATGCCATCCAGGAAGCCGCCGAAAAGTACGTTGCCTCGCTGGTAACGGCAGAGGAGGTGATCGATGGCACTACCGAGTAACACCGATCTAGCCACACTTGACATTGCCTATCAGGGCCAGCCGTTTGTCCAGGTAGAAGCCAAGGCGCTCACCAGCACCACGCTGGATATTGCCTATCTGGGGCAGCCGTTTGTAGCGGTTGGTCCTACTGCGGCGCCAACAGCGTTCACAATCACAGCCGACAAAGGCACGTTTACCCTCGCAGGCCAAGCAGCAACACCCAAGGCCACACGACTGCTTACGGCTGATCTCGGCGCCTTCACCCTTACTGGCAACGCAGCTTCCCTAAATCGCGGCTACAGGATTACTGCTGATGCAGGTGCCTTCAATGTCACTGGCAACGCTGCTACCCCCAAGCGCACCGTTGTGCTCACCAGCTCAGCAGGCAGCTTTACCCTCACAGGTAATGCGGCCAACCTGAACCGTGGCTCGCGTCTAGCTGCTGAAACTGGCACGTTTTCAAACACTGGCAATGCCGCCGGGCTAAGCAAGGGTCAGCGGATAACGGCAGATAAAGGCACTTTTGCTCTAACCGGCAATGCTGCTGGCCTAACCCGCACCGCAAAACTCACCGCAGATACTGGCACCTTTGCTGTCACAGGCAATGCCGCAACACTCAAAGTAGCGCGAAAGATTGCGGCCGATGGAACTGCCTATGCGCTGACTGGCAATGCTGCCACCCTTATTAAAACTGGAATATCGCCAGTTCTTACGGCAAGTGCAGGAGCATTTGTCCTTACTGGTAATGCTGCCAACCTAGTCAGAACACGTCTTGTATCTGCTGCCACTGGCACTTTTGTTCTCACTGGTCAAGGTGTTGGCTTTAACCAGCAACGTAGAATTACGGCAACTTCAGGAACATTCACGTTACTTGGCAATGATGCTCAATTAAAGCGGTCGCGTATTTTTGTTAGCGCAGTTGGCACCTTTGCGTTAACCGGCAATGCGGTTAACCTTCTTAATCAGCGGCAAATTACAGCAACTGCTGGAAGTTTTACGCTTGTTGGAAACAATGCCATATTCGGCAACACATATCTAATTCAATGTAATTCGAATGCTTTTGCAGTAACTGGCGTAGACGCCCGAATCTTCAAGACCAGACGCCGCCTCATCAATTTCTGATCGCCAAGCCTTGCTAAAATGCAGGTACCTACCCGCCTGCCGTGTCAACCCCTGAACCACAACCAGGGTTTTGGCGCGGCGTCCGTCAGGAAGCTTTGGCTGGCATCGTCGTGCTTTCAGTCGGCAGTGCTGGCGCCGGTATTTTCTACCTCTGCTACACCGTCCCAACCAAGCTGGACGACGTGCTCAGCAACCAGCAGTTGATCCAAAAAAAGCTTGGTGACGTTGAAGACAAAGTGCTTGACCATGACGTGCGTATTATCAAGCTGGAACTCCGGCGCTAGGCTGGGCAAAACCGCCTTCCCCACCATGGAAGCTATCCTTGCAAATCCAATCTTCTGGATCGCTGTTGCAGCCGCATCTGAGATCATTGG
>Ga0114978_10005142_pt1 | contig 10485 bp, 7 predicted proteins | sample S_140212_EF_Meta_FD_87027 | JGI IMG/M metagenome (GOLD analysis project Ga0114978, IMG submission 87027) | Freshwater microbial communities from Lake Simoncouche, Canada to study carbon cycling - S_140212_EF_MetaG | ecosystem: Environmental > Aquatic > Freshwater > Lake | place: Lake...
AAAGCGGCCTGCCCGTCAGGCGTGGATGTTTATTTTGACAACGTCGGCGGCGCAGTCTTGAACGGCGTGCTGGCGCACATGAATGCGTTCTCGCGCATTGCATTGTGCGGACAAATCTCCGGTTACGATGATCCGGCGGCGCTGGCGGTCAAAAACTTCCGCGCCTTTCTGGTCAATCGTATCAACCTGCGGGGCTTCATCGTTTCCGACCATCTTGATTTATGGAAGACGGCGCTGGCTGAACTCGGCCAACTCGTCCACGACGGGAAAATCAAATATCGCGAAAGCATCGCTGAAGGTCTTGAGAATGCACCGACGGCGTTTATCGGCCTGCTCAAAGGTCAGAATTTCGGCAAGCAACTGGTCAAACTGATTTAACGCGAGACGACGGGAAGGGACCGCAGACTTCCCATTTTTCCCCTTGAGAGCCGCCTAGCAGCGCAGCGCTGTGGGGGACATAGGCGAGCACTGTCTGAGCCCCCGCTTGCGAGAACGAGTTGCGCAGCCGCCCGACAGAGCGAGCAGCACAGGGCAGTCCGTAGGACCTGCGAAATCAGATTACGCAACTCGTAAACACACGCCCCAATCACTCCGGCATCAACGCAAACGTCCAGACCGATCCGCCCGGCGGTACGTCGTTGTTGTAACGCGAGGCCGAACTGCCACCACGCCCCGACAGCACCGTCACATACTGCACGCCCTTGTGCGTATACGTGATCGGCGGTGCGTTCACACTTGAACCAGTCTTGAACTGCCAGAGCTGTTTACCTGTATCCACGTCCAGCGCAATCGCCTCGCCAGTGATCTTGCCGGTAAACAACAAGCCGCCGTCGGTGCCCAGCATGCCGGCCGAGCTTGGCACATCCATCAGCGGCGTTTCCCACACCACCTTGCCGGTCAACGGTTCAATGGCGCGGTGATGTCCGACCGGCTCGCCTTTGGGCGTCATGCCAGTCGACTCGATGGCAGTGGAACCGGTGCCAAGCACAAACTTGTAATCGACATACTTCATGACGCGCGCAAGGTTCCAGGTGTTGGCGTAAATCAGATTGGTTTTCGGATTAAACGCAACCAACGTCGCATTCGTACCGCGCGAGGGGAATACATCGACCGTCTCGCCCTTCACCGCACGATCGAGCAAATCGGTTAACACCGGGCGCCCGCTCTGCATGTCGATATGGGTCGCCCAATTCACCCGCACATAAGGCTTGGCCGAAATCAGCTTGCCATTGGTGCGATCAACTACATACATAAAACCGCCCTTGTGCGCACTGATCAGCGTTTTACGCAGCTGGCCATCAACGCGCAGATCGGCCACCATCCACTCGGCAGTAGAGTCAAAATCAAAGCTGTCGTTCGGATTGGTCTGGTAAGACCACACCACCTCGCCGGTCTTCGGCCGGATCGCCAGCACGCTGGAGGTATAAAGGCTGTCCATACCATCGCGGTATTTGGGGTTGTAGGGTTCGGCATTACCCGTGCCGATATACATCAGATCAAGTTGCGGATCGTACGACGATGATTGCCAAGTCGCCCCGCCGCCGTACTTCCAGGCCTCGGGTTGCGTCGCATGTGGCCAGGTCTCGGAGCCCTTTTCCCCCGGCGCCGGAATGGTCCAGGTGCGCCACAAGCGCTTGCCGCTGTGCGGATCATAGCCTTCGATGAAACCGCGCGTCGTACTGTCACCACCGCCCATGCCGGAGACCAGCACGCCGTTGATGACCTGCGGCGCGATCACGCCCTTGTAGCCTTCCTTCCAATCGGCGAACTTCTGCTTCCAGACTTCCTTGCCGGTTTTGAGTTCGAGTGCGACGACATGGGCGTCTATGGTCTGGCGGAACAGTTTGCCCTCGAAGATCGTCGCCGCGCCGCGCATGATCACACCAGTGGTCGCCACGCGGATCGCGCCGCGATCGTAATTGGCCGGCGTGCGCCAGATCTGCCGCCCGGTGGCCACATCAATGGCGAAAGTCCAGTCACCGTTGACCACGTACATCACGCCGTTATAAACCGTTGGTTGCGACAGTTCACCATTATTGTTGGCGAGGCTGAAGCCCCACACCGGCACCAGGCGCTTGACATTCGATTTATTGATCTGCTTTAGCGGGCTCCACATCTTCAGGTCGTAACCCATGCCGTAATTGAGCACGTTGTCGGTATTCGTGTTGCGCAGCAGTTCTTCCTGCGTCTGCGCCTGTGCAACGCCGCAGCAAGCGACCAGCCATACCAATAGCAGTTGTTTTTTCAGCATGTGAGAACTCCCCCTTGTAATGCAAAACGCCCGCCCGCGAGCGACCGTCCTGCGTTGGTTTTTTAACCATTGTTATGCGCCGCAGTGTAGCGCGCAGCGTTGGCAGACTCAATCGAACGCGGCAACCGCGCGACGCATCCCCGCCAGGCCCGTGTTGATGCTAGGATTGCCTGCTGTCAGCACAATCACAGGACACCCGCATGCGCATCGAAGTCATCTGCACCGGTGACGAAGTTCTCACCGGCAAAATCGTCAACACCAACTTCAGCTACATCACGCAAAAACTCGAAGACTGCGGGCTCGCCGTCGAATGGGAGACCACGGTCGGCGACGACCGCGAAAACCTGCTGCTGGCGTTTCAGCTCGCCGGCCAGCGTGCTGATGCGGTGATCGTCAACGGCGGCCTCGGACCGACGGTTGATGACCTCTCGCAGGAAATCGCCGCCAAAGCCGCCGGCGTTGAACTCAAGCTCAGTGAAGAGTGGCTGGCGGCGATGGAGGAATACTTCCGTCGCCGCAGCCGCGTCATGCCACCGAACAACATCAAACAAGCGATGCTGCCCTCGACCGCCGAGGTCATCGACAACCCGGTGGGCACCGCCTGCGGCTTTGCCGTCACTATCGGCAAGGCGCGTTTCATGTTCACCCCGGGCGTACCGCGTGAACTGCGGCGCATGCTCGAAGACCAGATCATTCCGCGCCTGCTGGCGAAAGCGGGCAAACAATCGGCGATTTATCTCCAGCGTTTTCATTCTTACGGTATCGGCGAATCGCATGCTGACAGCCTGCTCAACGGCGTCGAAGCGCTCGCCGCCGACGGCAGCGTCAAGCTGGGCTTCCGCGCCCACTATCCGCAGCTTGAAACCAAACTGACGGTGCGCGGCGCCGACATGGACGAAATCAAACAAAAACTCGCCCCGGTCGAGGCCGAGGTACGCCAGCGTTTCGGTAACTTTATTTTTGCCGAGAACGATGCAACGCTCGAAGGCGTGGTGCTCGGCGAACTGCAACGTCATAACGCCACGCTTGCCGTCGTCGAAACCTTCAGCAGCGGCCAGATTGCCGGCCGTCTCGCCCATCTGCCAGGTGCGGAACATATTCTGCGCCGTGGCGTGGTGGCACGACAGAACGAAGAAATCTGTGCCGCGGTCGGCCTCGACCGCCACGCACTGCAAGGCGGTATCACCAAAGAGGCCGCCGAGATGATCGCCCGCGCCGCGCAACGGCAAACCGGCGCCACCCACGCGCTGGCGGTACTGGTCGATATTGACGAAGGCGGCGATCGCGTCGAGTTTGCCGGCACCACCTGTCTGGCCATCGCCACCGCCAACGACGTGGCGTCACGACGCAGCCGCATCGTCGGCGGTCGCGATTGGGTGCGGCTCGGTGCGGTTGAAATGGGGCTGGATTGTTTGCGCCGTTACCTGCAGGGACTGCCGGTCAACGAACGCATCGACTTTGAAAAAGACGAATAACCAGGGACTCCGCGGCAAGCTGCCGCGGAACTGACTACTCTACCGGTTTGATTTCCGCCGGCGCAGCAGGCGGTGCGGCGTCGTCGAGCTGCGCCTCGCCAGGCACGGCGTCTTCCGGACCACCCTTACGCAGGCGTTTTTCTTCTTTCTTCTGCTTCTTGGCGATTTCTCGCTGGCGCTTCTGGAACGAATAGTTTGGCTTTGCCAATTGGTGGATCCTTTCGGGTGAAGAGCCCGACTTTATGCTATTTCAGCGCTTTAAGCTCTAACAATGTGATCCGCCATGGCGTAACGGCCTATTTGTCAGGCCCTTGGATCGCACTTTTGCGCTGTGCCATCGCCTCGGCGTAGCACTCAGCACAGACCAGACGCACACCGCTTTGCGCAGCCCGCGCCAACGGTCGCATGGTTGCGGTCTCCGTAATAAGCTTGCAGGCTGGGCAACGCTTGGTCTTCGATGGATCCTTGCTCATAAAACAGAAACGCCCCGGCAGAAGGTGAGAAGCGGCCATCATAGCCCCTAACCGACTGCATATGGGATTGTTCGCCTGCGCGAAGGCACGGCAAATCGCCGGCTGCGCGGGAAACCAGCAGTGTTTGACCTGCCGCAACAGCATGGCTAAGCTTGCCGTTCGCCGCATTTTACCCAGAGCCTGCCCATGAAAATCGCCGTCATCCACGACTATGCCGACGCGCTGCGCAAAACGCGCGCTTTTCCCCGCTTGCAAGGCCATGAAGTGATGATCTACAACGACCCCTATCTCGATCCGGCGCGCGTCGTCGAACAGGTGGACGGCTGTGACGCCCTGTTGCTGACCCAACAACGCGTCAACATCACGCGTGACATTCTGCGCCAGCTCCCCGCGCTCAAATTCATCAGCCAGACCGGACGTAACGTCAGCCACCTCGACGTCAACGCCTGCACCGAGTTGGGCATCCTGGTGTCGGCTGGCGGTCATGAGGGCGACAATCCCTATACCGTCACCGGTGAGCTGGCGTGGGCGCTGATTCTCGCCTCGCTGCGTCATCTGCCTTACGAAGTTGAACAACTCAAACAGGGCCACTGGCACAGCACCATCGGCACGCGGTTGCACGGTCGCACGCTGGGCATCTACGCCTTCGGCCGCATCGGCAGCGGTGTCGCGCGTGTCGGCCGCGCCTTCGGCATGAAAGTGCTGTGCTGGGGCCGCGAGAGTTCGCTGGCACGCGCACGCGCAGAAGGCTTTGACGTAGCGGCCAGCCGTGAAGCGTTTTTCGAAAGCGTCGACGTCCTCAGTCTGCACATCAAATCCAATGACGCCACGCGCGGCATCATCACCGCCGCTGATCTCGCCCGCATGAAACCGACGGCGCTATTGGTCAATACCAGCCGCGCACCGATTATTGAAGACGGTGCGCTGGTGGCGGCGTTGCAACAGGGACGCCCCGGGTTTGCCGCCATCGACGTGTTCGAGGACGAACCGGTGATGGGCGCCAATCATCCGCTGCTAAAAATGAAAAATGCGCTCTGTACGCCGCACCTCGGCTATAACGAAAAGAGCAGCTACGAGCATGTCTATGCCGGCGGCGTCGAACAACTATTGGCCTATGCCGCCGGCCAGCCTGTGAACATGCTCAACCCGGAAGTGCTGGAGCGAGGCTAGAACGTTTTATCTGACGCCAGAACGAACGGCGCAGGACTTTGCGCCAAGTTATTTTCAATTTACCATTCAGTCACAGATTTCAAACCACGGGGGAAAACCAACATGGAACGACTCAAAGCCAGTGACTTTCCGCAGGAAGTGCTGAAACTTTTCGACGGCTACGTACACGGCATGCTCGACCGCCGCGAATTTCTCGACGGTGCCACCAAATACGCCGTCGGCGGCTTTACCGCGGCGGCAATGCTCGAAGCCCTGCGCCCGAATTACGCGATGGCGCAACAAGTCGCGAAAAACGACCCGCGCATTAAAGCCGAATATGTCAGCTATGCATCGCCGCAGGGCACCGGCACAGTCAAGGGTTACCTCGTGCGTCCGGCCAAAGTGAGCGGCAAACTGCCGGCAATCGTGGTCATTCATGAAAACCGCGGACTCAACCCGCACATCGAAGATATCACCCGTCGCCTCGCGCTTGAAAACTACCTCGCCTTTGCCCCTGACGCACTGACACCGCTGGGCGGCTACCCGGGTGAAGAAGAAGCGGCAGTGAAACTCTTCGGCACGCTCGATGGCCCGAAACGCACCGAAGACCTGGTGGCCGGCGCCAACTTCGTGAAGACGCATGCCGAATCGAACGGCCGCCTCGGAGCGGTGGGGTTCTGTTTCGGCGGCGGCATCTGTAATCTGTTTGCGACGCGGATGCCCGACCTCCTCGCATCAGTGCCGTACTACGGCGCGCAGGCGCCCGCCGCCGACGTGCCAAAAATCAAGGCGCCGTTGCAAATTCATTACGCCGGACTGGATGAACGTATCAACGCCGGCTGGCCGGCCTATGAGGCGGCGCTCAAAGCGAATAACAAGTATTACGAGGCTTATATTTATCCGAACGTCAACCACGGCTTCAATAACGACACGACGCCGCGTTACGACGAAGCGGCAGCCAAGCTGTCGTGGCAGCGCACGCTCGAATTTTTTACCAAGCACGTGCGCGGCTAGTCGACACAGCAGCACTGCCGTTTGAATTACGCCCGTCGATTTTCTGGCGGGCGTATTTTTTTGTGCACGGCTTTATGCAACCGTCGCGCCAGCTCACGGCTAACGAGAACGCATGCCATAATCCATGCAGACAGGTTGTAATAAAACCATCAAAAAGACGGCGCTCAGCGCCCGCCAAAAAACCATCATCGGAGGAGAAAATCATGACCAGCCGCAGAGATTTTTTGAAAAGCAGCGCCGGCGCCGCCGGCATCGCCTTCACCGGTTGCTGCCTGCTCGACGCCGCCCACGCCCAGCAAAAGCCCATTGCCAAAAGACGCGAGGTTTCAGTCGGTGGCCGTCGCATCAAAACCATCGATATCCACGCGCATTGCGCGATTCCCGCGGCGATGGCGCTGCACGGCGACACCTTCAACGGCCAGACGCGCGGCCAGTTGCAACAGGTGATCGTGCTTGAAGAACGCCTCGGCTCAATGAACGAACAGGGCATCGATATGGAGGCGCTCTCGATCAACCCGACGTGGTACAAACTCGAGCGCGATCTGGCCGCTAAAGTAGTGCAACTGCAGAATGAACAACTCGCCGAGCTGTGCGCAGCGCATCCCGATCGCTTTGTCGCCTTCGCCTCACTCGCACTCCAGCATCCTGATCTCGCTGTGCAACAACTCGAGACCGCAGTGAAAAAATACAATCTGCGCGGCGCCGCCATCGGCGCGAGTGTCAACGGCGAGGAATTTTCGAACGCAAAGTTTTATCCGGTCTGGGCCAAGGCCGAGGAATTAGGCGTGGTGTTATTCATTCACCCACAAAGCACGCCGGAACTCAGCAAGCGTTTTCGCGGCAACGGCTGGCTGTCGAACACCATCGGCAATCCGCTCGATACGACGATTGCACTCTCACACATCATTTATGAAGGCGTCCTTGACCGCTTTCCCGGTCTCAAGATTGCCTCGGCGCACGGCGGCGGCTACCTGCCGTCTTATGCACCGCGCTCGGATCACGCCTGCATGGTGTCACCGCAGAATTGCAATCCGGAAATCAAACTCAAAAAGAAACCCACCGAGTATCTCAACCAGATGTATTTCGACTCATTGGTCTTCACCTCGGAGGCGTTGCGCCACCTGATTGCACAAGTCGGCGTCAGCCAGCTCGTATTGGGTACCGACCATCCGATTCCTTGGGCCGAGGACGCCGTTGACCACGTGCTCAACACGCCGGGCCTCAGTGACGAACATAAAATCTCCATCCTGCAAAACACCGCGGCAAAACTGCTCAACATCAAGGTCTGACCATGGCCGACCCGACCCTCGACGCCCACAACATCGCCGACCTGCGCGAGCTGGCGCGACGGCGCCTGCCGCGCGGCCTGTTTGAATTCATGGATCGCGGCTGCGAAGACGAGGTCTCGCTACGCAACAACCGTACGATCTTCGAACGCATCAAGCTCAAACCGCGCGTGCTGGAAGACGTTTCAGAGCGCGACCAGTCGGTGACGCTGTTCGGTCACAAGCAAAACATGCCGATCGCCATCGCGCCGACCGGCACGCCGGGCATCATGTGGCACGAGGGCGAACTGGCACTGGCACGCGCTGCCAAAGCCGCTGGCATTCCCTTCACACTGGCCACCACTACGTTGACAGCAATGGAACGCGTGGTCGACGAAGTCGGCGGCCGGCTGTGGTTTCAGCTCTATATGTACGCCGATCGTTCGCTCTCGCGCTGGATCGCCGAGCGCGCCAAAACCGCTGGCTATGAAGCGCTCATCATCACCGTCGACAGTGCGACTTTCTCCAATCGCGAATACAACCTGCGCAACGGCTTTACGATCCCGATCACCTACTCAGCGAAAAACATCGTTGATGTGGTGCGCCATCCGCGCTGGCTGTTTGGCGTGTGGCTGCGCTATCTGCTTGAGGGTGGTCTGCCGCTCTATGAAAATTATCCGCCCGAAGTGAAGGCACGCATTAAGGCGGCACCGATGGGCCGCGCGATGAAACTCAATGACGCGCTGAACTGGGACGACATTCGCGAGATGCGCAAACTCTGGCCCGGCACGCTCATGATCAAAGGTGTGCTGCACCCGGACGACGCGCGTCAGGCCGCCGATTGCGGCGTCGACGGCGTGATCGTTTCAAACCACGGTGGACGCGTGATCGACGGCGCGCCGGCCCCCATCGAAGTGCTGCCGCAAATGCTCGACGCCGTGGGCAAACGCATGACGGTGATCGTCGACTCGGGTTACCGGCGCGGCAGCGACATCGTCAAAGCGATGGCCCTCGGCGCGCATGCCGTACTGGTTGGCCGCGCCACGCTCTATGGCACGGCTGCCGCGGGAGAAGCGGGTGCGGCGCGCGCCTTGACCATCCTGCGCGAGGAAATCGACCGTGTACTGGCGCTGGTCGGCGTCACCAGCATCGATGAGTTGCGCCGCGAACTGTTGTCACTGCCGGACCATATGCGTGCAGTGGTTGAGAACGCCGTGAAAACGAAGCCTTAAGACTACGGCCGCACTTGCCTCCGGTCGCTTCACCACAACCAACGCTTACTCGCGGATCCCGGCGTCTTTGATCAGCTTGCCGATACGCGCGATATCGCTCTTGATGGTGGCCGCCAGTTCTTCCGGTGTGCTGCCCACGGCTTCCATGCCCGACTTGAGAAAGCGCTCACGGACCTCAGTGCTTTGCAGCACTTTCACACTCTCCTGATGCAACCGCTGCACGATGGCGGCGGGCGTTCCGGCCGGGGCGAATAGTGCATAGATGGAACCAGATTCATACCCCGGCAGCCCCTGTGAAGCGACGGTCGGCAATTCCGGAAACAGTGGCGAAGGCTCGACACTGGTTACCGCCAGTGCGCGCAAACGACCTGCCCGCACATGCGGCGTCATGCCGGCGCTGGCAAACATCAACTGCACTTGGCCACTGATCAGATCGGCGGATTCCTGTGCGCCGCTCTTGTACGGAATGCGTACGATATTGACGCCGGCCATCGCTTTGAAGAGCTCGCCGGCGATGTGATTGGATGCGCCTGTCGAACCGGTTGCATAATTAAGTTCACCGGGCCGCGCCTTGGCGAGCGCCACCAGCTGGCGAACCGACTTCACCGGCAGTGCGGAATGCACCACCAGAATGTTAGGCGAACGGTTGGTCAGCGTGATCGGCACAAAATCGCGCACCGCATCATAGGGCGTGGTCTGAATCAAAGGCCCCACCCACAAAGTGTTGTTGTAGAGCAGCAGCGTGTAACCATCGGGCGGCGCCTTATAGACGAGCTCACCCGGAATCACACCGCTGCCACGGCTATCCACAATGATCTGCTGGCCCAGCGCCGCCGACAAACCCGGCGCGAGCAGGCGCGAGGACACATCAGCGCCACCACCGACTCCGGAAGTCACCATGCGCACCGGCTTATTCGGATAAGTCTGGGCGACCGCAGTGCCGCCCACCAGAACCGTGCACACCAACAAAGCTGTTGCCACATCTAGCACCCTGATCATTGTCATCATGAAGTCCCTCCCCCGCGTGCAGATGCGCCGGATGTAAAGCATCCGCCAGCGTTGCTTGATTTATGAATTTGGTATCAACGACTATAATCGGATTTTAACCGCCTGTAGCAGCCATTCCCCACACCACATCATCGCCCGCCGCACTACGGCCGGCGCCAAGGAGAACGCATGACTGATCAAGCACGCCTGCAAACCGTGATGGACAAATTCGAAATCATCGAGACCTCCAACGTGCTGCTGAGCTGCCGCGATGCCGGTGACTGGTCACGACTGGTGAACTGCTTCCACCCCGACGCGCGCGTCACCACCTCGTGGTTTGACGGCACCGCCGAAGAATTTGCCAAGGCCTCGCAGAACATGATGGCCGGGCACCACAAGAAAGACACACAGCGTCATACCATCAGCAACCCGCGCGTCACCATCAATGGCCACCGCGCGGTCAACGAATACTATGTGATCCTCTATCAGGGCCGCGTCATGGACGGCTACGAATTTGATCTCACGACCTGGAGCGTGACGCTCGACCTCTACGAACAGCGCAACGGCCAATGGCGTATCTGCAAGCGTTCGAACATCTATGAAAAAGACCGTCTTGAGCCGCATGTTCCCGGCTCGGTA
>Ga0114978_10005143_pt1 | contig 10485 bp, 8 predicted proteins | sample S_140212_EF_Meta_FD_87027 | JGI IMG/M metagenome (GOLD analysis project Ga0114978, IMG submission 87027) | Freshwater microbial communities from Lake Simoncouche, Canada to study carbon cycling - S_140212_EF_MetaG | ecosystem: Environmental > Aquatic > Freshwater > Lake | place: Lake...
AACACGATGGGGACTCTGAAAGAGAGCCACAGAGAAATACTGATACCTCAATCTTGTCATACCAATAATCCTTCATGGCGCCGACCTGTGCATTGGCCAGCAGGCCGATTCCAAGCAGAGACAAAGAGATCGCTGTTGTGACGATTACGGCAAATGTCATCGTCATATTTCGACGCAGACCAATTCCCACTTCACTTAAGAGAAACCGTGCGCGCATATCTATGCTCCTTTGCCGAGGTTATATATCAAAAGATGTTTATCGCGTGTTCGCATCGAAGCACCCACCTATCCGGTGTAGCCATAGACGCCGCGCATTTGATCGCGGATTACATGGCCAAGATCTAGTTCGATAACGCGCTTGCGCATCTGGTCAACAATTCCAGAGTCATGTGTTGCCATCAAAACAGTTGTGCCTTCACGATTAATACGATCAAGTAGCTTCATGATTCCCACACTTGTCGCAGGATCTAGGTTTCCAGTTGGCTCATCAGCGATCAAAATTGGCGGACGGCTCACATATGCGCGCGCAATTGCAACGCGTTGTTGTTCACCGCCTGAAATCTCAGAGGGCAAGCGATCTCCCTTATCTTCAAGGCCGACAAGTTCGAGCACCTCAGGAACTTCCCGGTTAATCTCTTTCTGCGAATATCCCAGCACATGTAGAGTGAATGCAACGTTTTCAGTAATCGTTTTATTTGGCAGCAGGCGGAAATCTTGAAAAACGGTACCAACCTGGCGGCGAAGCTCTGGAACTTTGTGGCCGGCAAGGGTGCCTAAATCTTTACCGGCGACATGGATGACGCCCGATGTTGGACGATCCTCGCGCAGAATGAGGCGGAGAAAAGTTGACTTACCTGAACCCGAAAGGCCTACAAGGAAAACAAACTCACCCTTTACGATCTCAAGGTTTACAGAGTCAAGGGCTGCCCGTTCTTGACCGGGATAGATCTTGGTGACCTTCTCAAAGCGAATCATCTAGATCTCCCACAATAGTTCAGGCCCACGTTCTATTTCGCCGTGAGCGCTCTGCCCATAGTTTATGGATGTATGTCGTAAATCGGCACATCTAACGCGCAATTGAGCCTGTGAAAAATGTGAGATTGAGCCAATTCGCCAAACTATGAGCTACGGCGCCAACGAATTCCCGCTTCTATGAACTCATCGATCTCACCATTTAAAACCGCCGATGTATTTCCAGTTTCATAATCGGTACGTAAATCCTTCACCATTTGATAGGGCGCAAGAACGTAAGAGCGCATTTGATTGCCCCATGATCCCGAATTATCGCCCTTTAAGGCATTCATTTTGGCCTGCTCTTCTTGTCGGCGGCGCTCTAATAACTTAGATTGCAACACGGCCATCGCCGTTGCCTTATTTTGAATCTGCGAACGCTCGTTCTGACAAGAGACAACTATGCCCGTTGGAATATGTGTTAGGCGAACAGCCGAATCAGTTGTATTCACACCTTGACCGCCAGGACCTGATGAGCGATACACATCGGTGCGCACCTCTTTTTCATCGATTTCCACGTGATCACTCTGCTCTACAACTGGAACAACTTCAACGCCTGCAAAAGATGTGTGGCGACGGCTCTGACTATCAAAGGGTGAAATGCGCACTAAGCGGTGCGTGCCCTGTTCGACCGATAATTTTCCGTAGGCATATGGCGCAGTTACGCGAAAGGTTGTTGATTTTATTCCAGCCTCTTCTGCATATGATGTTTCTAAAACATCGACTGGAAAATTATGGCGCTCGCAATAGCGCAGATACATGCGCATAATCATCTCTGCCCAATCAGCGGCCTCAACTCCACCGGCCTCCGAGCGAATTGTGATTAATGCATCGCGATCGTCGTACTCTCCGTTAAGGAGCGTCTGAACCTCTAGCTCACTGATTGATTTCTTAACGGCATCAAGCTCTCGCTCAGCATCGGCAATCGCACTACCTTCAGGCTCACTCGCTGCTAACTCAAAGAGGATTGGTAGATCCTCAACGCGCCTGCGAAGTCCACTTAACTTATTGATCTCTGCCTGCACGCGGGATAAACGGCTCGTCACCTTCTGAGCCTTCTCTGGATCATCCCAAAGATTAGGGATTCCCGCCTCTTCCTCAAGAACTACTGACTGTGCACGCAGTTTCGGAAGATCTAAAACTTTTTCAATTGAAACAAGGGTCGCATCAATGGCATCAATCTCTAGTCCATATTCACGCGCGGCCATACATGAAGGATAGCCCCTCAAAAAAAGCGAACCCTCATGACGTTCTTAGTTATAACCTGTATGGAATTAGTCTGAGTTTTATGGCGCACTATGTTTTACCACACACTGAGTTTCACCGCGCACTATTCATAGGCAAGAGAAAAGCCCCAACCCGCGATGGAGTCAGAGCTTGTCTCTACTGCTCGACGCTCCTGGCTGTTAAAAAAACCAGCAAGAGGAGCGAAATTTAATTACTAGGCTTTTTTAAGGAAAGTGCTGATCTTGGTGCCGCAGACCGGGCAGACACCTTTAGCTGTGCGACGACCTGAATCGCTGACGCTAATGGTTCCCTCGAAATCATGCTTTTCTTTGCACTTCACGCAGTAAGCAGTTCCTTTATATGTCTCTGCCATCTTCTTTCTCCACTCCACACCTGCACGGATGAGGATGCTCCCGATCGGAACAGGTGTTGTAAGTATGACGATACCCCTGGCCACTGAGATTTACGCCATTTGACCTTACTTACTGAGGAGTTTTTTCAACTCCTCTGGTAGGGCGAGCGCGGTTTCGGCCGCCTCATATCCATCTAAGTAGGCGCTGGCGATATCGGCCTGGGGGAACCTTGCCAGAATCGCTTTAAAGCCTTCGCCATGATCGCTAATCTCTAAATGAATCGCCTCATGGAAGAGGACGAAGTCGAGCGCGTGAGAAGGAGCGCCCTTGAGACGATCTGAGATACGGATGGTGCGATCCACGCTCGTGCACGATCCCCAGCGCTCACGCATGGCCCGCCATGAGACATCTGCTGGGCGAATCGTGATCTCAGGGGCTAGCTCCCGGAGCAGCTCATCGATTCGAGCCGATAGTGCGCTCTCACTCATCGTAATGGCAGCCTCTTGGGCACGGATCTTGGCGACCATCTCTGGAACCATTGCCCGCTCATCGGCTTTGCTCATGCGCGCCGGGATTGAGACGACTATCCGACCACCGGCTCTATAGGCAGAGATGTTCTTTTTGCGCCGTGTGGAGCGAATTACAACGATCTCTCCCTCATTTATCCCAGGAAGGGTGGCATCTCGATCTAGGTCCCCGCCCATATCAGGGGCTAGATCATCTAGAAAACTATCAAAGCTCACACTCTGACGGTATCTGTCGAGGAGTAATTTTTAGTAAAACTCAACCACGTGTTGAGAGATTTCATCGGCAGGTGAGTTTTTAAAGGAGCTGAAATCGGCTCCTTACACGATAAAAAAGCTATTTGTCAACGCGGTATGCAGTTGATTCTGCGGCCGATTCCATTTACTTTACAACTACGAACTCCTCGGATAACCGTTCTTTATCAGCAAGGGGAAGGCTGATACAGAATGAGCGCCCGGGGAGTTCGCTTTTTTATGGGGCTGCCCAGTCTAGATATTTTTACTGTTAAAAATCTGGGAACCTTAGCTCGTACGCGTAGAAGCTACATGAGATCGTAAAAACTTAGCTCGTACTCGTAAAAGCTGACTTAGATCGTAAAAACTTAGAGCGATGATAAGTCGTCGGGGATCTCAATGCTCGATAGATAGCTATCGGGAGTTAAGAGATCTGAGGCGGTCGGCAAGATGCCACTCCAAATCTGATCGCGCGATTGAAGATCGCGAACAGCGCCGATAGATTGCCAAAAAGCTGTCGCCTCGCGTGCAAGACGTGGTGAGACTTCAAGGCCAAAGAGATTTGAAAAGAGTTGTTGTGTTGGAGCAGAGGTTGCACGACGGCGGCGCAATGTCTCTTGCAGCGCTGCAATATTTGGTAAGCGATCACCTGCTGCAAGCTTGACAACACATTCGCTCCATCCATCAACGAGTGCTAAAACTGTTTCAAGTTTTACTAATGCGCCACGTTGTGTTGGAGTTTCTTCAGGTGTAAAAATTCCTTGATTGAGCGCCATCGTAAAGCTCTCAGGGTTTGTTGGATCAAACTCTGCAGAGCCTCCAGCAGATGCATCGAAGAGCTCTTGAGCTTGACGTTGGATTGCATCGATATCGATATGAATTCCACGTGCATACTCTGAGATCGCGCTGCGAATATAAGAGGTTAGCCATGGATTATGTGAAAATAATCGCGCACCGGCGCTCTCACGAAGTGCATGGAAGATACGAATTTCATCGATTGGGATATCTAAATCCTGTGCCCACTCTTCGATATTTTGTGGCACTAGAGCCGGATACACGGGATCGACTAGGGGCAGACCCACATCGTGAATACCCGTGGCAGTGCCAGCTAAACCACCGATCGATTGACCTAGTTGGGTTGCCAAGAGCGAGCCAATAAATGAACGTAAGAGAGTGGCGATCATTCCCACTGGAATCTGCATCGCACCTTCGGCCGCACTCTGTGCATCTTCGCCGGCAGAGTCGCGAAGTAGCTCTGAGATCGCACTCGTTAATCCCAGTGCAAGAGGTTCAACGCAAATCTGCCATCCAGTAAGAGTTGCATCGACCCAATCGCTTCGAGAGAGAGTCGAGTTAGATGCAACTGTAGATTGTGGGAAAAATGTTGCCTCATTGAGCCATAGCTCAGCGATTGAAAAAGCCTCAGTAACCTTGGATACATCATTTGCACCTATAGGTGAAGAGCCCTTTGCCGTTACACATTTCTTTGCAGTATCGCGAACAATATTTTTAGGAAGTGCCTCGGTTGTTGGTGCAAAACCAGGTCCACTCACTCCTAACTTTGAAAACTCTTCTTGAATCTTTTGCTGCATCTGTTGCATCATGGCAGCAAAATCCACCGAACCGTCGCCATTATTTTTTTCAGCGTCGTCGGAGCTATCGGGTGTAAAACCAAATGGCGTCATGTGTTAATCCTCTCAGCGATGTAACCAGATATCCATTGGATTTCTTCCCGCAGGCGATAGGCTCATCACATGTCCAGTGCAGCTACAGCCTTAATATGGTGGGTCGTTCCTGCCATGGGCTTGATCGGTGGCCTTGGCTATGTTCTGTGGATCTCTAAGTTCCAGGGCAAGTACCAACAAGAGACTCAGCGCTCCGTGGGCCAGTTCCAGCGCTTTCAAGACTCCTTGCGCGATTCACAGGCCCGCGATGCCAACAATGGCGAAGCCCCTGGCCCTTCAGGCTCTGATCCAGAGCCCCGCACATAAACTAGTACGCACTATGCGTTTCTCACCTCTACCTCGATTTGTTATCGCTGTACTGGGGGTTTTTTTCACCTTAGCGTTAGTTGCACCACTGCCCTTTGCAATCGTAATGCCGGGCAATGCACAAAATATATTTGAAAAGATTATTACCGTTAAGAATCAAAAATCATACCCAGCCACAGGGCGACTAGATTTAATGTCGGTTCAGGTAACGAATCCTAATAACTGGATAATCGGACCAGAGATTATTTACTCTTGGATTCGAAGTGACGAGGCCGTCTATCCACGTGCTGCAATTTATCCACCCGGTGCCACCAATGCATCTGAAAAGAAGGCTGCAACTGCAGACATGACGAGTTCGCAGAGTAAAGCAATCGGAGCGGCGCTAACTTTCCTTCGAGCTAATCCAGATTTTAACGTCACTAGCGATCAACTCGTTGAAAAGAATATTCTCATTGATGTGAAGCGAACTGGTGGCCCGAGTGGCGGAATGGTTTTTGCAATCGGTGTTATCGAACTTCTCACACCTCGCGATATTTTAGATGGGCGCCACATCTCTGGAACTGGAACGATTAGCATCGATGGCACAGTCGGGCCTATCGGCGGCATCAATGAAAAAATCCATGCCGCACGCAAGGCTGGCGCTCAGATATTTTTAGCACCAGTTGGAAATCAGAGTGAGGTTACTAACCCACCGCAAGGAATCAGAGTTGTCTTTGTGGCTACCCTCACCGATGCCATTAATGCTCTCTCAGCAGGCGCCTAGTCCTCTTACCGCTTGTCCTTTTACTGCTTGTCCCACTAGGGCAGTAGTTGTTTACGCTAGTGCAGGAGTTGTTCACGCTAGGGCAGGATTTGCTCACACTCAGCAGATCGCAAATACCTCACTCTTAACAGCGCAGCTATCTCGCATCTTTGCCCAAAACCCTCGAATAGTAAGCGTGCTAATGGTGCGCTAGCGTTGTGCCATGACTAATGCAGCCCCCCAGTTCAACTTTAAGGCCCGTCGAGGTCCACTCCCCATAACAGTCGGAATTCTCGTTGCAATCGGTGTAGCCCTTGTCTCAATGAGCGGGTTTTATGCAGACTGGCTCTGGTTTAAATCCGTTAACTTCACATCGGTCTGGTCAACGGTCTTAGTGACAAAGGTTGTGCTCTTTGTGGCCGCTGGTTTAATAACCGCTGCGCTCATTCTTCTCAACATCATCATTGCTTATAAGCGACGTCCGCTATATGTACCGATGACAATCGAGGCCGATAATCTCGAGCGTTATCGTGCCCAGATTGAACCTATAAAACGTTGGGTCGTTCTCGGTTTAGCTGTTGCGCTTTTCTACTTTGCCGGAACATCAGGTTCGCTGTTGTGGTCGACATGGTTACTATTTAAAAACTCAACTCCATTTGGAGCCACAGATCCACAGTTCAATATGGATATTTCATTCTTCGTTTTCCGTCTTCCATTTTGGCAAACACTTATTGGGTGGGCAATCTCAACGCTAGTTCTAGCAATCATTTCATCCTCGGTTGTTCATTATCTATATGGAGGAATCCGACTACAGGTTCGTGAAGATCGCACAACCGTTGCAGCGCGTGTTCAACTCTCTGTTTTACTCGGTGGAGTTGTACTACTTAAGGCAGTTGCATACTGGTTCGATCGTTATGCACTGGCGTTAAAAGAGAGCAAGTTAATTACTGGACTTACCTACACCGACGTCAATGCAGTTCTGCCAGCAAAGGCGATCTTGGCCGCGATTGCAGTTCTCTGTTCGCTTCTATTTTTTGCAAATATCATTCGCCGCTCATGGGTATTACCTGCCGCCGGTACTGCACTACTTGTTATCTCATCTGTACTCATTGCAGGTATTTATCCTGGCGCAATTCAGCAGTTTCAAGTTAAGCCAAGTGAATCATCGAAGGAAGCGCCATTTATCCAGCGTAATATCGATGCCACGCGCACCGCTTTTGGCCTAGATGACGTCCAGGTCAGCGATTATCAGGCAACGTTAACGACATCTGCTGGTCAGCTCTCAAAAGATGCGGCAACGATTGCAAATATCCGCTTGATGGATCCAAATGTTTTGCCTGCTACCTTCCGCCAGCTTCAACAGATCAAGCCTTACTACACCTTCCCTGACTCCTTAGATGTTGATCGCTATACGATCGATGGTGTTAAACGCGATGTAATTGTTGCAGTGCGCGAGTTAAATATCGCTGGAAATCCATCACGTAACTGGATTAATGATCACCTTGTCTACACGCATGGCTTTGGTTTCGTTGCAGCCTTTGGTAATGCACGCGATGCCGATGGCAAGCCATCCTTTGCAGTTGGCGACCTCCCACCAACTAAAGGTCTCGGTGACTTCCAACCACGTATCTACTTCGGTGAAAATGTTCCTGATTATTCAATCATCGGTGGCGTAAAAACCGATTCACCCGTTGAGTTTGACTACCCAGATGATGCATCTTCTAACGGGCAGAAGAACTACACATATTCAGGTACTGGCGGAGTCCCAGTTGGATCACTCGTGAACAAGATTGTCTTTGCCCTCAAGTATCAAGAGCAAAAACTTCTACTCTCATCCCTTATCAATAAGGATTCAAAGATCCTCTTTGAACGCAACCCACGCGAGCGAGTTGCAAAGGTAGCACCTTGGTTAACCCTTGATGGAGATCCATATCCAGCACTCATTGGTGGCAAAGTTCTTTGGATTATTGATGGCTACACAACGAGTGCTGGCTATCCATATGCAAAGCAGATCTCACTATCTAGCGCTACATCTGATGCACTCACCGCAAACTCATCGGCCATCACGGCTCAAGGAAATCAGAGTATTAACTACATACGTAACTCAGTGAAGGCAACGGTCGATGCCTATGACGGCACCGTCACGCTGTACCAATGGGATGAAAAAGATCCAGTTTTAGCTACCTGGAGCAAGGCCTTCCCTGGCACCGTTACACCAAAATCTAAGATCTCAAAAGATCTCATGGCACACATTCGCTACCCAGAAGACATGTTCCGTGTTCAGCGCGAAATTCTCTCGGCCTATCACGTGAAAACAGCGGCCGCCTTTTATGGTGGCCAGGATTTCTGGCGCGTGCCACGCGATCCATCAACCTTTGGAGCTAACGCAAGTGCGCAGCCTCCGTACTACTTAACTCTGCAGATGCCAGGTGAGGCAAAGCCAGAGTTTGCAATGACCACACCATTTGTTCCACGTGGAGGTCGTGAAAACCTGTCGGCCTTTGCAGTTGTTAACTCTGATTCCGGTCCTAACTACGGCAAGATCACTGTGCTGCAACTTCCACGTAGTACAAACGTTGCAGGTCCATCACAGGTTGCATCTAACTTTGAAGCCAAACCTGAAGTAGCAAACTCACTCTCGCTGTTGCGTCAAGGTGGATCAGATGTAGTACTTGGAAACTTACTGACACTTCCTGTCGGAGGTGGTTTGCTGTATGTACAACCCGTTTATGTTCGCGCAACATCTAATAGCGCTGCATATCCATTGCTACAAAAAGTACTCGTTTCATTCGGTGATCAGATCGGGTATGACGACACATTAAAGGGCGCTCTCGATCAGGTATTCGGTGGTAACTCCGGTACAACGTCAACAACGGGTGGGGCAACACCAACTACTGGAACAACAAATAACTCTCTTGCTACTGCACTCGCAAGTGCAAAGCAGGCACTCGCCGATGGACAGGCCGCCCTTGCTAAGGGTGATTTTGCTGCATATGGACGAGCACAGGATCGATTGAAATCTGCGATTGCATCGGCAATAGCTGCGCAAACAAAGAAATAAACTGCAGCTGATTTAAATTAATCTCCTCTAGAGATTGCCAGATAAAGGCCTTATTCATGTGTATTCATTCATGGATTTGGTCTTTATCTATTGAGCCCATAAGATTACCGAAACCGACGCGGGGTGGAGCAGCTCGGTAGCTCGCTGGGCTCATAACCCAGAGGTCGTAGGTTCAAATCCTGCCCCCGCTACTAGAACAAAGAGATCGAAAATCTCGCACGTGGATTGCTACGAAATTTGTGTTTTTTTAAAATTTCTTCGCAACACCACATGCGAGATTTCTCAATTGTTGAGCAATTCGCGCGTTTTTTATTGCCCCGGCAGGCAATGAATGTTTTTTACTTTATGCGTAGCGAGTTTGTTACGACAAATAGCGATGAGAGCGCCATAGCTGCTGCGGCATAGATCGGGCGTAATAAGCCAAGGGCTGCGATTGGTAGGCCAATAACGTTGTAGATCAAAGCCCAGCCCATATTCAGATGAATGATGCGTAGCGTCTTCTTTGCTAATTTCAAGGCATCGATAACACTGCCAAGGCCTGAGTTCATCAGCGTTATATCGGCGCTCGATATCGCAGTATCAGTACCTGTTCCCATCGCCATCGATAAATCGGCAGCCGTTAACGCCGCAGCATCGTTAATTCCATCACCAATCATTAAGACGCAGCCTCCATCAGATTTCAAACGCTCAACTGCCCTCAACTTATCTTCAGGTGAGGCGGCCGATATGACATGTGCTGTATCGATACCGACAGTATTTGCAACCGATGCTGCAACTTCGGCGCTATCTCCAGTTACTAGCCATGGGGTGATTCCCATTGCGCGCAGTGCACGTACAGTTTCGGTGGCATCGCTCTTTAATTGATCGCCCACGGCAAAGACTGCTAGTGCAACTCCATCCCATGCAAGAACTGAGACTGTTAACCCTGCCTCTTGCCCGCGAGTGATCGCTGACTTTAACTCAGCATGAAAATCTGTACAGCTATGGGCAACAGCTGATGGCGAGCCGATTAATACAACTGGTGAGTGGGCACCGCAGTTCACGCGTCCAGCGGCCCCTGATCCGGGGGTAATAGCAAACTCTGTGACATCGTAGTTTTTTGCACCCTTACTAAGGGCGTGACGTGTGATTGCTAGGGCCACTGGGTGTGAGTTTTGAGATTCGATTGCAAGGGCGGAAGAGAGAATCGTTGTCTCATTTATTAATGAGGCAAATGAGCTACCCAGAACTGCGCCGGCCGCACTCGATACTGTCGCTTCGATAACGTTCATAACACCCTGGGTTAATGTGCCCGTCTTATCAAATACAACGGTATCAACTGTGCGTGCAACCTCGAGGACTC
>Ga0114978_10005147_pt1 | contig 10484 bp, 9 predicted proteins | sample S_140212_EF_Meta_FD_87027 | JGI IMG/M metagenome (GOLD analysis project Ga0114978, IMG submission 87027) | Freshwater microbial communities from Lake Simoncouche, Canada to study carbon cycling - S_140212_EF_MetaG | ecosystem: Environmental > Aquatic > Freshwater > Lake | place: Lake...
CCGGTGATCCGCTTTACTTTGCTGTTGAATCCCTCGACGACACTGGAGTTGAGTGCGACTTTTGCGCGAAATTCGTTTGAAATCCGTACGGTTAACTCTGTTTTCTAGACCAGGAAACAGAGTTAATTTGAGAGACTGGCCACCAGCCAGTCGCCCGCTCTTTGGTTTTTCGGCAGTGGCTATGCCACAGAAAGTCCACAAACCAATTTTCCAAGGCAAGGCTTCGAACATCCATGCTGATCTCGATATCTGCTTACGCCCGGAGCGCCGCCAAAAGACGATTCATCCGACGACTTCTCAGATACCGTGACTCCCAATAACGCTCGTCGGTCAAACACATCAAACCAACATTGATCTCCGTTTCTGTGGCCGCTTCGTAGTTCTGTGGCCGATTCGTAGTAAAGACTCGAACGACTCAGTCCCACTAACTCGCATGGACAACCAAGACTTCGTTGGGATGCGCCTGCGTCCATCAACGACAAATGCCGATTGATCCAAAAATTCCGCTCATGACATCATCGATGGCAAGAATCGATGGCAAAACAGCGAGCTTAGCCTTTATGGCTTTCGATCGCTGGCCGCAACGCGATCGGTAAAAAACGATCTTCGGTAAGTTGAATCGAGATCGGCGCAGAGCAATCAAGCCGTGGGTTCCGCCGAGGGGAGGACCATATCGGCCTGCCAGAATCTCGAAAGTTTTTGGATGATCTCGATGAATTTAGTAAGATCGAGCGGTTTGGTGAGAAAGGCTTCGACTTGCAGAGCACCCAGTTGGGCTTGTTCCCCATCACCGGTCATCACAACGACCGGAATGGATTTTAAGTGATCGTCGCTCCGAACATTTTCCAGCAGTTCTTGACCATCCATTCCGGGAAGCTTGAGGTCGAGCAGCAGCAGGTCTGGGCGAGGTGCGAGGATGTATTTCCCCTGGCGCTGCAGGAAATGCAGTGCCTCCAGGCCGTCGCTGAGCCAAGTCAAGCGGTGCTGAATCTGGCCCCGTGAGAGCGCCCCAATCGCGATCCGGGCAAACATCAGGCTGTCCTCGACCAACAAAATTTCCATCGGCCGGCCAACGGTTTCAGAAGCCATGATTCAGTTCTCGCAAGCAAACGCGTTCCGGGAATTTGCAAAGATCCTGTGTCACTATCTGTGGTCCCTTCTCTGGTCGAAGCAGTCCAGACGGCTGTCAGCAACGTTTTCGCGGGGATTTACTCGGTCACGGGCTTTGGGGTAGGCCAGATGGTGAAAAGAACCAGCCAGGCCACCAGCGGCAACCCACAACAGAGTGCCATCCCAAGATCAAAGGATTTTGTTTGATCGATGTATCGCCCAAAAACCATTTGCAGGGGCGAGGTTGTCACCCAGGCAATGGTACCAAGCAACCCGGAAACTTTTCCCAGATGTTGCGACGAAAGCTCTTGAGCAAACGAGTAATAGCAAGGGAAGAGGCCCAGTGAACCAAATGCAACCATCATCAACACGGCAAACAGGCGATCTCCTGCGGGAAGCCAGGGAATCAGTCCGCCAGTGGCGACCAGCGCTGCGCAAATTCCAAAAGCGATCATGCGCGACCGATGAACACTGATGCCCGACTGAAACAGCAACCGGGTTATCAAGCCGGCGGACAAGCACCCTGCCTCGGTCGCGAGATGATAGAAAAACATGAAACCCAGCATCGATTGTTCGGGGTATCCTCGACCCGTCTGCAGAAATTTCGGCATCCAGGCGCGGAAGAGTTGCCAGCAGGCGTTGATGCAAATCACTGTCACCACCAGTGCCAGAAATTTCCAGGTGAAAATTGCCGAGAAAAACGTCTCACTTTGTTGTTGGGGATCCGGTTCTCCGGGTGCAGATTTTTCGCGTGGCCGGGGGGCCAAATCTTCAGAGCGTGTCGAGCAAATCCAAAGGACTGCCCAAATCGAACCAACCGCCGCAATGATCTGAAAGGCGGGACGCCAGCTGCCCGGTACATTGGTCGGGTTACCGTCTTCATTGGTCAGAAAATACATCATGATCAGCGGAGTGATGCACGCTCCGATCGCCGTTCCTCCCTGCAGAACACTATTTCCCAGCGTCCGATTTTCCGGTGAAAGGAGTCGGTGCGTCGTAATCAGACCGCAGGGCCAATGGCCTGCTTCAAACAACCCGAGAAACATTCGGCAGATTAACAATGCGAAATAGGTCTCGACAAAACCGGTCAGAAATCCCATTAAGGACCAGAGCAGCAGCACAATGGGGTACAGCCAGCGAATGTTGGTCCGATCCGCGATGGTGCCGAAAACCATAGCCCCTGCGGCGAATGCCAAGCCGAAAACGGTTTCCAGGGCACCGTACTGAAGGTCGGTGATTTGAAACTCGTCAGTGATCCGGACCGCGACCGTCGACAAGGTCTGGCGATCCATGTAGTTGATCGTACTTGCACAGAGCAGCAATCCGCAAATCCACCACGTCCAGAATGATTGCGAGCGGGGCTCTGTTGTCATACGGCCAACTTCTTGAAAAGAGATGGGGGGGGATTCGGCGGCTTAGCGTTTAGCAAAGTTTTCCAGCAGTTTTAGCCCCACCTTTTGACTTTTCTCTGGGTGAAACTGCGTTGCGAACAGGTTACCGCGTGCGACCATCGAGACAAAGGGTATTCCATAGTCCGTTCTGGCTGCAATCACGGACTCGTCCTGGGGGCGAACATAATAGCTATGCACAAAGTAGACCGAAGCTTCTTGCGGAATCCCCTGCAAGAGGGGGCTTTCACCTGTCCGGTTGAGCGTATTCCAGCCCATGTGGGGAACTTTCAGGTCGGCGATGACGGGGAACCGCACGACATCACCCGCCAAAACGCCCAGTCCCTGCCATTCACCCTCTTCGTGGCTCACATCAAACAGCAACTGCAATCCCAGACAAATTCCCAGAAAGGGTTTGTCTCGACGAATATGTTCACGAATCGGCTCGACCAGTTCCAAACGCTGCAATTCATGGATCGCATCGCGGAAGGCTCCTACCCCAGGGAGGACCAGTTGGTCTGCTGCGGCAATCTGTTCAGGCTGTGTGACAATCTCGGCGGCAATCCCGAGTTTCTCGAACCCCTTTTGGACGCTGCGAAGATTGCCCATGCCATAGTCGACGATTCGGATCATATTCGATGGTTGTCGCAAAAGAAAAAAGTAAGGCTCAGTTCAAGGGACAGGGACACAGGCGAAACGGATCGGTGGGACTTGTTACCGATCTGATCGGCCCATGAATCCGACAGGCCCATCGCCACCAAGGTTCAGGCTCCAAATCGACGAGCCAGTTCCACCAGTGTTTTGACCATGTGACCGGTGGCACCTGCTTCGCGATGGGGTTTATTGGATGAAGCAAAGGCTGGGCCGGCGATGTCGAGATGAACCCACGGCTTTTTGCCGACAAAATGCTGCAGGAAGCGTGCGGCGGTGATCGCACCCCCCCAGCGTCCGCCGGTGTTCTTGATATCGCCAATATCTCCCTTGATCAGGTCTTCGTACGAATCCCACATCGGCATTTGCCAAACATCTTCACCCGTCGTTTTCGCCGCAGCGAGGAGGACATCGCACCAGCGTTGATCGTTGGTGAAGGCTCCCGAGACGTCTTCGCCCAATGCCACGACGCAGGCACCCGTCAAAGTGGCGAGATCGACGATTCGATCAACTCCCGCATCCACTGCGTAACTGAGCACATCGGCCAGCACCAGTCGCCCTTCGGCGTCGGTATTCAACACTTCGATGGTGACACCATTCCGGGCAGTGAGGATATCACCCAGCTTGAACGCATTGCCACCAATCATGTTTTCGACCAGACCCATGTAGCCCACGACGTTTACGGGGAGGTTGAGTCGGGCGATGGCGGTCATGGCACCGAGTACTGTGGCCGCTCCGGCCATATCGCATTTCATGGTCAGCATACCATCGGTTGGCTTTAACGAAAGGCCACCGCTGTCGAAGGTCACCCCTTTTCCCACGAGAGCGAGACGCGGACCGTTGGGGCCTCCCCCGTTGTGTTCGACGATCACCATACACGGAGGTTGCGGACTACCCTGTGCCACAGCGAGCAGCGATCCCATGTGCTCCTGCTGGAGTCGTGTCTGATCCAGCATTTCAAAACGCAGGCCAAATTCCTGGGCGACCGCTTCGGCCCGTTTGGCAAATCCCAGCGGCGTGATTTCCTGCGGTGGACGATTGACGAGATCGCGAGTGAGGTTGATCGCCTGTCCTATAATTCGCCCAAGTTCGATCGCCGCTTCGGCTTCAGGAGTGTTAGCGGTGATCAGAGTCAGGCTGGTGAAGGGATGGCGACTTCGTTCGGTCCGGAACAGATCCTGCCCCAGTGAACCAATCTGACCACTGGCGGCGGCCGATGCAATGAATCCTACCGTCGAGACGGCCCCCAGGGGATCGGTGGGAACGAGGATCGCGACCTTCGTGTTGGGTTTATCCGCAATCGCTCGAGTGGCAGTCATCAGCGCTTTATCAATTCGAGCGGTGCTGATTTCTTGGGCTGTTCCCAGTCCAACGAACAGCAGACGAGGGGCTCCAATTCCCACCACGCCACGAAGCATCACAGTGGAGGCGAGTTTTCCGGTCAGGTCGCCGAGGGACTTGAGCCGAGTCAACGTTCCGGACAACGCCTGATCTAACAACGTCAATGGCCCTGTTAGTTCTGCCGATTCAATCACGGGAACGATCAGCCAGTCGGCTTCCACTTGGGTTAAAGGTTTGTCGGTGCGGCGAATCTCCATCGCGTCCGTAGTCCTTCCAGTATCATCAGTTGTAAAAGCATTTTGCAGCAAGCCTCATCCAAAGGCTCAACAACACCTATTCAACGCGAAACTGAGGCATTTCACAAGCCGTCGGGTATCAAGTTTTTTGTGGATCACCGAATGGCATTACGAATTTCCCCACCGAGCTAGACGGATCGAGCCACAAGGAAAATGCCCGATGGGCTCAGTCAATGGGGGGCAGGGGGGAAACGAAGAGATTTGACAGCCCGTGATTGTTCGGTTCCCTTCAGCCAAAACTCGAGGCGCCGTTGCATTTGAAATAAGACCCTCTACTATTGTATGAAGATTCGCGAATGCGAAATGGGGAAGCCTTGGACTAATCGTCGCTGAGGAATCGTTAATGCCATTGCAATCCGACACCATCGCTGGTGATTCCGATCCCGACCAGCGATGGCTGGGGACCGAGGTTTCCAGCCTGTTGCCGCTCGCCTGGGAAGAAGTCCAGCGACATCGTTGGATCGAAAGTGAAAAAGCGAAACGAGATTTGGGGCGGGCCGCCGAAGCGGACTGGATCAAGCGATTTTGGTTGCCTTTTTGCCGGTTAAGACGAATCGAGCACATCGAAGGGGTTCGTTGCTGGTTCGAGTTTTCTCGCGACGATTTTGCAAAAATGACGCGACGGATCCTGGAAAACGATTCGTTGGCAATGACCATTCTGGAAATGATGAAACGGGGGCATCGTCCCGTAATCGAAAACCTGGAAGTCATGCTGTGGGCTCTTGATGAGGGACTCCCCATGGAGCAGGTGCGAGAGATTCTCGAATCCATCCACATCAATGTTGCAAGACTGGATCCACCTGTCGAGTGGGTTCGATGAGCCCCCCGAGCGGGTACTCCGAACTGTTGATATCAAGGTAAACTCATGGGATGGCACCAGAAACAACTTCTTCTTCCCTCTTTTCGGCGGGGTTTTCATCTGATCACACCGCAGGTGTTGCGAGCCGTGCCGGAATTGGCGTCCATCCGGATCGGATTCCTGCACATCTTTATTCAGCATACGTCGGCCTCGCTTTCGATTAACGAGAACGCCGACCCGGATGTTCCGGTCGATCTGGAGTCGGCATTGAATGCTCTCGTTCCCGAGGGATTTCCGTTTGTACACACGTGCGAGGGGCCAGATGACATGCCGGCTCATGTGAAATCGGCGCTGTTGGGAAGTTCGCTTACCATCCCCATTACCGACGGCCGCCCGGCATTGGGGACCTGGCAGGGGATTTATCTCTGTGAACATCGAAATCATGGTGGACAGCGTTCGCTCATCCTGACGCTGCATGGCGAGATCTAAACTCCCCGGAATTTGTTTTTTTTCGCAACTTTCTCACTGCATGAGTGTTCAAACAGATTGAGTCCCGCCATCTGCGAGGCGAGACCTGTTAATTTTTGCCAAATCGTGGTGAGAAAGTGGAAATCCGCGGCGGTTTCGAGTGTTCAGCCGTGACCCGTGGTGAAGGAGGGAAACATGTTGTCAGAGGGCCAGGTCGAACAGGAGAAGTATTTCCGTGGAATGATCCCGATTTTTTCGTGGGCGATGCTGATCTGCGGGGGAGCCGAAGCATTGGTCTGGGGCCACCCAGGACATTCACATTTTGCGGTCAAGGAACACCAACCGGACGAGGACCAGGAAGAAGAAGAGGTGATGATGCTGGGACTGCCTCTGGAGGCGGAAGATTTTCCGCGGTTGTTGGCGATGCTGGACCCCAAGGAATCACGTTCCGATCCGAACGATGCCCCTGAAATGGCGCGGGCATTCGAAGCATTCGTCAAATCCAGAGGGATTCAAACTCGCTGGAACGAGCGATTCTTTTTTGTGGAATCGCGAGGGATTCCTGATCATCGCATGATGGTGGGAATCACTGCTTGGCAACAGCAAGTTCCGCTCCCACAACGCTATACGGGTGAAAATGCTTGGCAAATTCCGCTGCATCCCGTCCCTGCGAAAAAACCTCTATCGGCCAAGAACCGGTTTTTACGCGGTGCCATTGCGATTGCCGCGAATGGAGTTCCGATCTTCAATCCGTTGAATAATCGAGGGGACGATGCATACCTGTTCGGCGAACTGGATGAATTTGGTGGTCACTGCGGACGAGCCGATGACTACCATTATCACATTGCTCCGGTCCATCTCGAAAAAACCATTGGGAAAGGGTTGCCGATCGCTTATGCCCTGGATGGTTATCCCATCTACGGCTATGAAGAACCCGATGGATCAAAGGTCAAAGGCCTGGATACGTTCAATGGTCATCAGGATGCCAACGGGAACTATCATTATCATGCGACCAAAACCTATCCCTATCTGAATGGCGGGTTTCATGGTGAAGTGACCGAGCGGGGTGGTCAGGTTGATCCTCAGCCTCGAGCCGAACCGGTCCGTCCGGATGGTCGTCCGCTGCGGGATGCGAAGATCACCGATTTTGTCGAGAGTCAACCGGGTTCTTATGTGCTCACTTACGAGTTACGTGGCAAAAAGGGGACTGTTTCGTATGCCGTGAAAGCGGATGGGGGGGCCACGTTCACGTTCGTTGATCCCGAGGGGGTCACGAAAAGTGAAACGTATCCTGCCAACCGACGAGGTGGTGGCCGAAATGACCGACGCGATCCTCCGCCACGTCCCGATGCACCTCCCCCTCGAAGGGAAGATCGGCGGCCCGAGGGTGCTCCGCCGCAAGCAACAGCGACCAAACGTCGGACGGATTTGCCCGAGTTGCAGGTGACAAGTGCCGCGATCGATGCACAGGGAAGACTGTTAGCAGAATACACCTGCGATGGGGCCAGTGCATCCCCTCCGGTCGAATGGACCGGAGCCCCGGCCGGAACAAAATCGTTTGCCGTCAGTCTCTGGCATACCGCTCCAGACCAGGAAAAATCTTATTGGGTTGTTTATGACATTCCTGCAGATGCGACAAAAATTGCCCGGAACTCGAAAAATGTCGGAACGGTTGGCCTGAATGATAAACGACGAGCGACTTATGATCCGATGTGCTCGAAAGGCCCCGGCGTCAAAACCTATCACTTGACCATTTATGCCTTATCAGGACAGCCGAAATTGATTGCGGATCAGGCGACTCGTGCCAACTTGTTGACGGCCATCAAAACGCTGACGATTGCCGAAGGAACACTCGATTTCACCTACGAACGAAAGAAGTAACTTGAACATGCTGTTTCGACTCTCCTCGATGTGCATTCTCTCACTGATGGCGTTACTCTTTACTGCGCATTCCGCTAAGGCTGGCGACACTCAGGGTGCCGATTGGGTGCAGTTTCGTGGTCCCCGTAGTACCGGGGTCAGTACCGCTGCTCATCTGCCGTTAACTTGGAGTGAAACGGAAAACCTGCGGTGGAAAGCGGAATTGCCAGGAGCGGGTGCTTCCAGTCCGATTGTGTTGGGTGATCGAATTTTTGTCACGTGTTATTCCGGCTATGGTCTCCCCAAATCGAATGGGGGTGATATGAAATCCTTGCAGCGACAGATCGTCTGTATCAGCCGGGATTCGGGTCAGACGCTCTGGGCCAACACGGTGGCAGGTGAATTGCCCGAGGATCAGTATCAGGGTTATCTTTCCGAGCATGGCTATGCCAGTGGGACCCCCGTCACCGATGGTGAACGAGTTTATTGTTTCTTCGGCAAAAGTGGTGTGGTTGCATATGATCTGGAGGGAAAGCCGCTCTGGAAAAGTGGCGTCGGAAAAGAATCCAGCAATCGCCGCTGGGGATCCGGAGCGAGTCTGATCCTGTACAAAAACATGGTGATCGTGAATGCCTCGGAAGAGAGTCAGTCGCTCAGGGCTCTTGATCAGAAGACAGGCAAAGAGGTCTGGAAAGCAGCAGGGGCAGCCATGGAACTGGCGTATGGGACACCGGCGCTTGTCGAGTTAGCGAGCGGCCGAACCGATTTGGTGGTTGCGGTTCCTGGCGAAACGTGGGGTCTGAATCCGGATACCGGAAAAATTCGCTGGTTTGAGGAACATACGCTGACTGGTAATATCTGTCCGAGTATCGTGGCGGATGGCGAGACCGTCTATGTTTTTGGCGGCTTCCGTTCTGCGGGAAGCCTGTCGCTGCGTCTCAACGGCAGCACCGACGCCAAGAAGCCACAGGTCTTGTGGACCAGTCGGAATAGTTCTTATGTAGCCACCCCCGCGCTGTTTGAAGGCCATTTGTATTGGGTTGATGATCGTGGTCAGGCGTTTTGTATCAATGCCAAGACAGGAGAACCTGTTTATCGCGAACGAGTGACCGGGTTAGATGCCGGTGGCCGACCGGTCTACGCCTCACCCATCGTGGCGGATGGGAAGATATACATTCCGAGCCGTTGGAATGGGGTGCTGGTGCTTGCCGCAAAACCGAAGTATGAAGTCTTGGCACAGAATCGGTTCGCCTCGGACGAAAGTGATTTTAACGCCACTCCCGCGATTTGTGGCAGCGACGTGATTTTGCGATCGAATCGATTTCTTTATTGTGTCAGCGAGTCAAAGCCCCGGTGACACAGCTTGGGATTGGTGTGGTTCCAACTCTGAATGGGGTTGATGAAGAACGGATTGTGGTTGACCGAGTTTCGGAAGGTTTGATTTCCACCCAGCGTCTGCCGGAAACAATGACGGATGCCGTGGAATCTTCAACGTTGACTTTGAAAGGCAATAACGATGAAACGAACAATGTGGGGACTGGCTGCCGTGGTTGTTGCGGGGGCAACGCTGGTGATGGCGCAACCGCCGATTCCCCCCGGACCACCGGGGCCACCCGGCCAAGGTGGACCGGGAGGACGCAGGCCCAACCCCGTGATCGAAGCGCTGGATGCCGATCATGACGGAGAAATTTCGGCCGAGGAATTAAAAAATGCGACCGCTTCGTTAATCACTCTCGACAAGAACAAAGATGGAAAACTGTCCGAGGACGAGTTTCGTCCTCAAGGTGGACCTGGTGGTCCCGGTGGTGGTCGTCAGGGAGGCGGCGGACCTGGTGGACCGGGTGGTGGACCAGGTGGACCGGGTGGCGGTCGTCAGGGAGGTGGCGGGCCGGGTGGACCTGGAGGTGGCGCACCCGGTGGAGGTCGCGGCCGCGGCGGGGAAGCAGGTCCGCCTGAAGGGGGGCCTCCTGGTGGCGATCGAGGTGCTCGTGGCCCAGGTGCTCCGGGTGGACCAGGCGGTCCGGGGAGAGGACCAGGTGGACCCGAGGGTGGGGGAACGGTGAACCCAGAGCGGATGTTGAATCACGCGTTAGAATTTGACGCGGACAAAGATGGAAAGCTCGATAAAGACGAGCTGCAAAAATTTATTGATGACTTCGTCAAACGCCATCCAGGACAGGAAGGCCCAGGCGGCCCGGGTGGTGAAGGCCCGGGAGTTCGCGGGCCACGGGGTGGTGCGGGAGGGCCTCCAGGAGGTGGTCGTCAAAATGAGGGTGGTGACCGTCCCGAACGGCCACGCCGACCTGATTGAGTCGGATGGTCTGTGACGAAAAGTGCGGATGAGCGCTTATGGCCATCCGCACTTTTTGTAAAGAACGGGCGGGGATGACTGTGGGGAACTTTCCAGTGGGCTTTGTTCAAATTCGATCTGTGACCGCCGTGATCTTGCTCCTGATCGCACCGGGGTCGGTTTGCGGACAAACGGTTTCATCGGCGAAAATCCAGTCCCCTCCGAACCTGCTTATGCTGCTTGCTGATGATCTGGGCTGGGGTGATCTAGGTCTGCATGGC
>Ga0114978_10005149_pt1 | contig 10482 bp, 9 predicted proteins | sample S_140212_EF_Meta_FD_87027 | JGI IMG/M metagenome (GOLD analysis project Ga0114978, IMG submission 87027) | Freshwater microbial communities from Lake Simoncouche, Canada to study carbon cycling - S_140212_EF_MetaG | ecosystem: Environmental > Aquatic > Freshwater > Lake | place: Lake...
AACGACGTCACAAACGGTGTTTGGCCCACCAATGCCAACAATGGCGCAGGTGGCGTTTACGGTGCAGGCTCCCGTGCACGTTCGGCCACCATCATCATCACCAAAGACGATGGTGGCAAGATCGGTCTGTAATCCAACCGACAGGCGTTTCAACGGCCAGGCACTTGCAACCCCTTGTGGTTGTTTATCGCACCGTTGAAACGCCTTCCATCCGTCAGGCGGATAAACGGCTTGCTTGAATGATCATTGTCAGCCATCTATCCCATGCTGAGCGATCAAATCACCCTCACTGGAATACTTTCTTGTGGGGGTTTTTTTGAGTTGTTTTCGATCTTGAGATCACGGATTCAGTTCTTTGTTTGCATTCTGGTGATGACATTAAATTTGTTGAAAAAATTGGATCAGCTCACATGTTCTCACTCCAACCTTTTTTAATGCGGTCCTTAGCCGTCCTCGCGGCGGCATTTTTTTTGGTCGCCTGTGGCGGATCAGGTGCGGGGCCAAGTACCACCTCGGTTTTAGGTATGCAGACACCACCGGTTGCGGGTGCAGTCAATCTTAAAACTCCTGTTTTGTCCTTCAACGACACAGGCCTGAATGTGACCGACGGTTTGACCAAAAATGGTTTGTGGGCTGTTGAAAGCGCCGGAATTGATTGGGAGTTTTCGCTGGACCAAGGGCTCAGTTGGACGCGCGGTTCAGGTGCCTCATTTGAAGTCAAAGGCGACGGCGCCAAAATGATTTGGGTGCGTGCACGGGACGACGCGGGCAACACCTCGGAAATCGTGCGCGTCAACTGTGTTTTGGATACCACGGCGCCTGCGGCTGTGGCTATCGCCGTTCAATCCGAGGGCGTGACAAACACTTTAAAGCTGTCGGGCATTGAACCGGGTGCTCGCTGGGAATACTCACTTGACGAGCAACGCTCATGGTCTGCAGGAAAAGGCGTCGCACTTGGTGTTATGGGCAACAACTTGAGCCGGGTTTGGTTGCGCCAAGTGGACATGGCCGGCAACAACTCTGTTGCCCAAGGTTTTGACTTGCAAAATCCAAGCATGCTGGCTCATGAAGCTTCAGGTGACCCTTTGCAGCCTAGCATTTTGACCGCTGGATTGCAAACCTATGTGATCCATGGCGTTGTGGTGCGTGGTGATGCCGATTATGTGCGCTGGGATATTCCAAAAGGCCACCAGTTGATGTCGGTCAAGTTAGTGAATTACTTGTCCGAGGACGCCATTGCCTTTTATGCTTTGCAGCAAAATCGTGTGTTTGATGCAGGGTTCGATGTCTCTCGCATGCTGGTGTATGGCCATATGGGGCCAACTGATTTGGCACGTAATGTGTTGGCCAATGTGCCCAAATCAAAACTCGGCGAGGGTGCCATGACACTTTGGTTTCAGCAAACCGGTTCACTGCCTACCAACTACGCCATCGAGGTCATTTTGTCGGCTGCGGAATAAGCCCAAGGTAGGCACCTTGATGGCCCTCGTCAAAAGTCGTTGTCAATTGTGCCTTGAGCTTAATCGCCAAGCTCAGCGAATCCGCCACTTCAAGCCCACTTGTAGCCTGTTGTTTCGTGGCTCATAGTCGCCCCTGGCTAGTCCGGGAGCAACAGTCACCCAACGTACATCCGAGTTGTCCACCCATGTCCAGCGTGCATAAGGTTCCACCTCCCCTGAGGATGTATTGAGTTTCTTACTGATTTGAAGGTAAACGCCCTTGCTCTGTTGATTGGTGACATCTTGCAAATTGGGGTTGACTTGTGACAAGCGGGAAACGTGCTCTCCCCACAATAGCCAACCTGCATCCACAGCCCAATGCTGAGCACTGTCAGATTGCCAGCGCACAGGTAACCACACTTGGGTAGACAGTCGGTCATAGCCTCCAAAACCTAAATTGGTCGTGCCTCGAAAAAAATTGGCGTGTCTGTGCAAAGCCAGACCGACCTGCCATTGGGGTTGAGCTGTTGATGCTCTGAGAACTCGCCAGTGGGTGTCGACGTTCAGCACAGAGTTCAAACGCCCCGACTGCACGCTGCTGTAGTTTTGTAAGCCCAGATGCGCATTAGCTTCCAAGGTGAACGGTCCCAATTTCTGACTTTGCCAATTCACGCCCAGCTCGGGGCCTTTCAAATTCATTTGTGATTCGCTGTAATCCTGCCAACCTGCGCTCAGCTGCCAAGCACCCAAATCTTGCTCAGTCTGCGCTTGGACCGGAACGATGGCCCCGACAAAGACCCAAGCTGCACACAGGCTCAACAGCTGAGATTCATGGAGGAGGCTCAAATATCGAATGTTGCGAAAAATCCAAAACATGACACACCTTTAAACATCATCAGACCCATTGTGGTGTGTGCCTTTGACGGTTTAAAGACAATGGCTATAAAGAGCATCGGTATGGCGTTTGATGGGGGTATTTTTGGTGCGGGAATTATCGAATCAGTACAGATCTAAAGAAGATGGATGTGAACTGGTCTATAGGCTCCAAACTGCGCATGAGTTTTGACCGTAATATGGCGCCTTCCCAACCGACCCAGAAAAAACGCGACAATATTTGGGGATCTTGCCCAGGCGCTAGTTCACCGGCATCTATAGCTTCACTCAGGCATTCTGCAACTCGTTTTTCCCATGACACCAGCACCCCTTCCAGCCTTTCACGAAACTGCGTATCGAGAGCAGCTAGCTCTTGGCCAAGATTGCCAATGAGACAACCTCGCTTGAAGTCAAACTTAACCATGCCGTTTTTTGCATTCAAAGTGAAGTTAACCAATCTCTGAAGCGGTGATTGCGAAGAATCACCAAAAATCCGATCCATTTTTTTAGCGTAATACGCTTCATAGTTGTCAATTACGGCATGTCCGAAATGATCTTTACTTTTAAAGTAATGGTAAAACGATCCCTTGGGTACGCCAACACGCTTAAGCACCTCGTCAATGCCCGTTATTTGAAACCCGCGTTCGGTCAAAAGTTCGGTTCCACACCAAACCAAAGCGTTGCGCGTATCTGCTCTTGTTGTAGCTCTATTGCCGTTGCGATTGGAATTCGACGCAATAAGAGTGGTGAGGTTTTCTGACACGTAAGATTCTCCGACTGGCATTTAAGTTGTGACCTAGGCTTATTAGGGCCAGTAGCGCTTCTTGACCAATTTTTTGTAAAGCTTCCCGGTTGGCAAACGAGGTAGCTCCATGTCGAAATCTATCGACCGAGGACATTTGTAATCTGCTAATTTTTCGCGACAAAAGGCCTGTAGCTCTTCTGCTAAAGCTGGGCCCATATCGAATCCGTGAACTGGTTGTACAACTGCTTTTACTTCCTCGCCCCAATCGCTGTTGGGTACGCCAACAACAGCAGCGTCCATCACCTTAGGATGTTGCAGCAATACGTTTTCTATCTCTTGTGGATAAATATTCACGCCTCCACTGATGATCATGAAAGCTTTTCGGTCCACCAAATACAGGTAGCCTTGCTCATCCAAATAGCCAATATCACCAAGAGTAGTCCAGCCAAGGGCGTTGCGAGTTTGTGCAGTACTTATAGGATCGTTGTGGTAGGTGAATTGAGGGCCATCTGAAAAAAACACAGCCCCTGTCTTACCAGCTTCCAAAGGAACGCCTTCGTCATTGCAAATATGCAATTTTCCTTGTGAGGCACGACCGACGGACCCTTTGTGCTGCAACCATTCAGCGGGAGTGATGCTGCAAAAACCATTGTTTTCTGTGCCTGCGTAGTATTCGTGCACGATTGGCCCCCACCAGTTAATCATTTGTTCTTTAACTTCAACTGGGCAAGGGGCTGCAGCGTGCACTGCCATTTTCATGGATGACAGATCGAATTTTTCTCGAGCCTCTTGATCGAGCTTGAGTAAACGCACAAACATCGTAGGCACCCATTGACTGTGGGTGATGCGACAGCGCTCAATAGTTTGCAAAGCCAAGAGTGCGTCAAATCGCTCCATCACCGTGACGGTTCCTCCCATTTTAATGACCGTCATGCTGTGGCGAAGTGGTGCAGCATGATAAAGAGGAGCGGTAGACAGGTAATGGCTCTTAGCATCGTAATCAAACAAGGGTGCCAACAATTTCACCAGCATGGTGTGTTGTCCTGCGGCTGTTTTAGGTAGAGGCCACAGCACACCTTTAGGGCGTCCAGTTGTCCCTGAAGAGTAAAGCATATCGCTGCCTTGTAAAGCCTGTTCGAGGGCAGAAGTGGGCTGCTTCGCACATTGAGCAATCCAATCACCATGCCCTGTGTTTTCACCGCATGCACCCACGCTCATGCACTTCAGCGAGCTGGGTAGCTTGGTGAACAAGTCTTGATAAACAGTCTCCAATGCTCCGGAATAAACAAACAAGCGAGCACCACAGTCCCTAACGATGTAATCAATCTCGTCGGTCGTCAGCCGGGTACTGATCAGCGTGTAATACACGCCGCTTCGATCCAAACCAAAGCAAAGTTCCAGGAGTTCACGGCAGTTGTTCATCAGGAGGGCCACATGCTCGCTTGGACGGATACCTAAAGCTGAAACAAAATGTGCAACTTGATTGGCACGATCTTCGAGTTGTGCATAGGTAACTTGTTCACCACTCTCGCACATCTGAAATGCGACTTTTGCAGGATCAACGCTCACTGGTTGAATAGGAATTAACATCAGCTTGCTTCAGGTTTGAAACGAAAGTCATGTGCAACACGTTCAAGCAGCATCGCTGTAGAGCCGTCGGCTAATGAGGCTGTATGGGCTGCAGTGAGATGCCTTAAAAAAGCATATCGATCCAAAAATCCTTCTGCTCCCATAGCATGCAGGAGAGATCCCAAGTGCGTCTGAGCCATAGTTGTTGCATAAAGTTTGGCTTGCGCAGCAGCAGTTTGGACCTCATAACCCTTGTCAATGAGCTCGCACGCCTCGCTCACCAACAACTCGCCTGCTTGCAGTGCAGTTGCAGCTTGCGCTATTTGCCATCGCCAGCCTTGAAATTGATCCAAAGACTGTCCGAATGCAATTCGCTTCTGACCATAAACTCTGGCGTCGGCCAAAGCTTGAGAGACCATTGCGCAACACATTGCAGCAACATATGTCCGCGCACGATTGATGGCACTCATGATGTCAACAAATGCTTCGCCTGGCTCAAACAAGAGTTGCGAATCATTGCAGTAGACATTGGTTAAAAGAAATCCACCAATACCCATGCTGCTCAAAGCACTGTTAGTTTTAACGGCTACACGTTCGAAACCGGGAGATTCAGCATTGACAAAAAATGCTGCAATTCCTTTTACGCCTGAACCCAGTTGAGTTTGGGCATAAACCACGAACCCATCAGCATGAGAGGCATTGATAATCCAAGTCTTTGATCCGTTGAGCAACCAGCCGTCACCATCTCGAACGGCAGTGGTTTTAATTTGACCTAAATCCGATCCAGCGTCCGGCTCAGTCAGCGCCGTACACGCTACAAATGTTCCGCTTAACAAATTAGCGACATAAAGGGGTGCCAAATTATTGGGGGATGCTTTCACCAACTGCGCAGCTACGTTGTGTGAATTAACCAATGCCATGGCAGCGCTGAAGTCAATCTGCGCTAGTTTTTGTAGCACCTTGACCTTGTCAACGAAAGACAAATCTGAGCCACCAAATTCACGCGGTACTTGAAGGCCCAATAAGCCTGCAGCACCAGCAGGCTCAAACAACGCCCGTCGGTCAAAAAGGCCTTTTCCCCATTGAGCAGCGTTCGGCGCTAAGTGTTGCTGAGCAAATTGATCTGCATCTTTGATTACGCCAATCGCACGTTTGGAGCGATCTGCTATTTCTGTGTTCATTTCTTCATGCCTTACTCGTCGGCTTGTTATCACCGGCGACTGGTTGGCTTGTGCGTAAGCGCCTCCACAAGGTCGCTACCAACGGCACCAATCCTTTTGGTAAGAAGATAGTTGCCACCACTAAAATTAATCCGTATGTCATCAGGCGAAAACTGTCAGCAAAACGCAGGAGCTCTGGTAAAAATATGACTGATACTGCGCCAACAATGGGGCCCGTGAGCGTCCCGCTACCGCCCAAAATAACTGCCAAAATGATATTCAATGATTGATCGACGCCAAACGGCTCAGGATTTAAAAAGCCAATGTAATGGGCATAAAGAGTTCCAGCCAATCCAGCCAAAATTGAACTCATCACAAAGGCAAACAATTTGTAACGGGAGGTGATGACCCCCATGGCCTCTGCGAGGTCTTCGTTTTGACGTATCGCCAACATCACTCGTCCTACTCGGGAGTGCAAAATGAAGGCGCAACAAGTGGTCGCCAAAACGGCTGCTGTCAAAGCCAATGCGTAATAGTTGAGATTGCTGCGCCCTTCGAAGCTGAAGACATAACCAAAAAGTGTCAACTCGCTTGGGCGTGGCACATCAGGTATTCCTGCTTCGCCTCCAGTGAGGGCGCTAAACGTCATCAAGACAATAAAGATGACCATGTTGTACGCTAACGTGACAATTGAAAAGTAGTGTCCTTTTACGCGAAGGCTCGGATACCCCGCAACTATCGCCATTACGCCAGTGAGCAAAGGTGCAATCACCAACGTTGCCCAAACTGAAACCCCGTACTTCATTGTCAATAGGGTGGATATGTAGGCGCCTATGCCCATAAATCCTGCTTGTGCGATTGACACATAACCTACAAATCCTTGCGTCAAATTTTGGCCTTGTGCAAGGACAATCCAAATTAATGCCAAGGTCATTAAATGAATGTAATAGGGAGATTTAAAGGCATGTGGCATGGCCAAAGCACCCGCCACAACCATCACGCTGAATACCAAAGGATTGCTAATTAGGCGCCTCATTTTTTCCCCATCAAACCTTGCGGCATAACCAGCAAGACCAAGATCATGATTAAAAAAGAGATCACATCCTTGTAAGCTGACGATAAAAAACCTGCTGCCAAGGACTCGCTGACACCCAAAACCAAGCCACCCAAAATAGCACCTGGTAACGAGCCAAGTCCACCCAATATCAATACAGCAAAACCCTTTACCGCAAAACTTTCACCGACGCCGGGTGCAAGAGCCAACAAAGCTCCAATTAATGCGCCTGCAGCAACCCCAAGGGCTGAAGAAATAGCAAACACAACAGATGAAACAAAGTTCACATTGACGCCCATCAGGACAGCCGCATGCCGGTTTTGTGCTACAGCGCGAACAGACTTTCCAGTTTTTGTTTTTAAAAGAAGCAGTGTCACCACTGCAACCAATGTGACGGCTGTAACGATCACCACCATTCGCAACTGTGCAACAAAAATTCCTCCAAAATCAAATACTTGCTGGTATGGCGTTTGAATGATCACCTGATCGGCTCCAAATAAAAGCAAGTTGCCGCCCTCCAACATCATTGTTAGACCCAAAGCAATGATGAAGGCATTGATGTGAGGTGCATCACGCACAGGTCGATAAGCCAAGCGCTCGATTAGCATTCCCATGACCGCACCAACTGGCATCGCCAATGCAATGCTGGCAAAGAAGGAGAGTCCCATCGAAGTCGAAAAAACGAACGTTAAGTAGCCCCCAAACATGGCCAATGAGCCATGCGCAAAATGCGCTATTCCTAAAATTCCAAAAACCACGGTAAGTCCAAGAGCTACCAATGTGTAGACGGAACCAATGGCAAGTCCATTGAGTATTTGTTGCAGTAATTCATTCATCGCAATTTGCTCTTCTGATAAGCCAGCGGAGGTAGAAAAAAACCTTCGCGACTCAGTGAGTGACTGAGTCGCGAATTCTGGACCAATTTATCTCAGGATTTATTTGCGAATACTGCGCAAAAATTGTGAATAAGCTTTGTTATCAGATGGCAGTTCTGCCACGAAGACCCACTTGCCTTTTTGCCATTGGAAAGCACCATTGGACGTATAGGCCTGACCGTTCTGGTCGAACATGGCACTTCCATCGTTAGCCATGTACTTCATGACGGCTTCTTTAGGAATAGGCAAAGTGCGAACTGCTTCAGCAACTTTCTTGGCGTCCTTGGCACTGCCTGCGCGTTCGATTGCATTTTTCAACACATAAACTTGGTCATAGGCATAGGGCGAACTAGGTGTAGGCGATTGGCCGAATTTTTTTCTGTAATTGGCATCGTATGCTTTGGCCTGTGCACCCAAAGCTTCTATGGTCAGCTCGGTTGGGCGCAGATCCCAAACGCCTTCCATTTGGCCACTAGTTACCACCTTGAGAAACTGCTCTTCGCTGCCGCTGGTAAAGCCGTAACGTGGAACATTAATGCCCAACTCAACTGCTTGACGGTAAACAAATGCTGCGGGCTCAACATAACCCACGACCAAGATTGCATCAGGTTTGAGTCCACGGATTTTTGTCAATTGCGGTGTCATATCGCGATCACGAAGACCAAATGCTTCTTTTGCGATGATCTTGCCACCAACTTTATTTAACTCTTTTTCGAATGCATCCACATATTGGGTATAAAAACCAACTTCTAAAGCGCCAATGACCGCAACATTTCGCGCACCCTTTTGTGCGACAAATGTTCCGGCTGCTGCGCCCGTGAAGTCTGCTGGTGGCCGTGTCCGAAATACGTTAGGAATACCCTGAGCCGTGATGGCACGTTCAGCAGCATTGCCCACCAACATGACTGCGTCCTCTTTCGCTATGAAGGAAGCAACAGCACTGGTTGATCCAGAGCAGCAAAAACCCACAAGGTATTTCACGTTATCGCGGTCAATCAGTTTTCGCACACTGTTCGTAGCTTCTGTTGGGTTGGCTTTATCGTCCGATGTTATAACTTTGAGTTTGTAGGTGATAGAGCCAGCTTTGATGCCGCCTGCTGCATTGATCTCATCAGCAGCCATTTGAACAGCATTAGCCTGAGGCAAGCCGTAAACGGCACCACCACCGGTCAAAGCATCATTAACGCCAAGTACCAATACTTCCTCGGATGCATGAACTGCGGGAGTCAATGCGGCGCTGATCAGCAATGCAGCCAAAGTTAAAGGGGTTTTCAATTTCATTTTTGTCTCCAGTTAAAAAATTTTTGCAACTACCCACGACTGGGGCGCCACTTTTGCATCAATAGCCCAAATAGGCTTTACTCACTTGCGGGTCATTTTTTAATTCTTGCCCTGTGCCATGAAGCACCACTTCGCCCGCTTCCAAAACATAAGCTCGATCAGCCAATCGCAATGCCATTGCTGCATTTTGTTCAACTAAAACAATGGTAGTTCCCATTGCCTTGATGCGAGCCAAAATCCGTTCTACTTCTTCAACAATTTTGGGCGCTAAACCTAAAGACGGTTCATCGAAGATACAAAGTTTTGGTTTCGCCATGAGAGCCCGTGCTATTGCCAACATCTCTTGTTCACCGCCTGAAAGAGTTCCGGCCCGTTGCTTGGCACGTTGGCGTAAAACGGGAAAGAGATCGAGCATTTTTTCGACATCACTTTTCTGCTCGTTGTCGTTGCGAATGTGCGCACCCATTTCTAAGTTTTCGACAACCGACATTTCTGCAAATACTTGCCTGCCTTCAGGGCACATGGTGATGCCTTTGCGAACAATGGCATGACCGCTCATTCCATCCAACCTTTGGCCTAAAAACTCAATACTTCCAGAGCGAACTTCGTTAAGACCACAGATGCAGCGCAAGGTGGTGCTTTTGCCTGCGCCATTTGCTCCGATAAGTGCTACACATTCACGCTCATTCACATCAAGACTTATCCCGTGCAAAACATTCACTTTGCCATAACCAGCTGTTAGGTTCTTAATATGTAGCATCAATGCACCCCACCCAGATAAGCTTCAATGACTGCCGAGTCACGCTGAATTTCTTCTGGCTTACCTTGGGCAATTTTTTCGCCGAAATTCAGCACCACGATGCGGTCACACACTTCCATGATCAGTCCCATGTGATGCTCAATGACCAAGACGGCCAAACCTTGCGCTCGAATTCGCTTGATGACGTCAGCCAATTCTTTACGTTCTTTTGCCACCATGCCTGCTGCTGGCTCATCTAGCAAAATTAGTTTTGGATCTGCTGCCATCGCTGTCGCGATCATCAGTAGTCGTTGTTGAGCTGATGAAATCGTCGATGTTAGATCGTCAGTGACGTCCCCCAAACCAACAAATTCCACCAGTTCTCTAGCTTTCTCGAGTTGTTCTGCGTTTTGAGCCCTTGCGTCTTTCATTCGTAAAACTGAGCGCCAAGGCGAGACGTGGTAGCTGGTATGACAGGCAGTCAAAACTTGGTCGAGCACACTGAACTCTGCAAGCAAACTGGTGGTTTGAAATGTTCGCGCTAAGCCAAGGGGCACACGCTGGCTGATCGGCAGTGTGTTGACATTTTCGCTTCGCCAGATAATATCTCCAGAGCTAGGTGGAACAGCACCTGAAATCAAATTCACTGTCGTAGATTTCCCAGATCCGTTGGGTCCAATTAATCCTACAATCTCATTTGAATTCACATCAAAGCTTAAATTTTTAACGGCTTGTACGCCACCAAAA
>Ga0114978_10005151_pt1 | contig 10480 bp, 10 predicted proteins | sample S_140212_EF_Meta_FD_87027 | JGI IMG/M metagenome (GOLD analysis project Ga0114978, IMG submission 87027) | Freshwater microbial communities from Lake Simoncouche, Canada to study carbon cycling - S_140212_EF_MetaG | ecosystem: Environmental > Aquatic > Freshwater > Lake | place: Lake...
CGGAGGCTCCGTCGGCGGTGGTGCCGGGTTCTCTTGCCAGAATACTTTGTTGCGAGTGACGGGGCATCAGTTTGTTCAGGCTCCCGAAGCCTTGCAAACCGAGGCCTTTGGCAATTCGTCATTGATTGTGGTTGCGGCGGACGAGGCGGAAATGCTGGCCGTGACACGATGCCTGGAAGGGAACCTGACGGGAAGTATTTATTCGGCGACGGGCAGTGCGGACGATTCGCTCTATCACAAAATTGCGTTGATCCTGCGGCAGAAAGTCGGACGTTTACTGAACGACAAAATGCCCACGGGTGTGGCCGTGGTCCCCTCGATGAACCACGGGGGCCCCTTCCCGGCGACGGGTCATCCAGGCTTTACCGCCGTCGGAATTCCCTCGTCGATCCGTCGATTTGCAATGTTGCAGTGCTACGACGGGGTCCGGCAGCAACGGCTGCCCAGCGCTCTGCAAGACAAGAATCCGACGGGATCGCTCTGGCGGCGGATTGATGGAACTTGGACGCAGGGAGATGCTCCTGCCACCAAGAGCTGATCGCACGGTTTTTTGATCTCATCAGCGGAGCATGAGCCTGGCGAACCCTGACTCGTTGCTCCGCTGTTTTTTTGAACGGGCTGTTGCTTTCCAGCCTGCCCCAACCCAGAAAAGGGAGGATCTCGCGACGTTCGGTCCCTTGAGTCATTTTCATGACATCGGTCGTCACTCATCAGATTTTGGTGTGCATCCATTGACCAGCATGGTATCGCCATGACATCAAGGCGGATCGAAGCAGGTTATCCGCTCCCATTCCCATCCAGGCCCCGAACAACCCCCATTGCCAATGGATACCAAACCAGTAGCCGAGCGAAACCCGGACCAGCACGTTTCCGACGAGGGCACAAAATAATGGAAATCGTGTGTCCCCGGCACCCCGGAGCGCGTAAACGTACACGATGAGAATCGCATTCGGTATCTGATAGCATGCCAACAGACGGAAGGCAGGTATCCCCGCCGCCGCCACAGCGGGGTCCGAGTGCATCATGGCATAGATCTGAGGAGCAAACAGATAAAAGAGTCCTGACATCAAGGCCGCATACCACAGGCATTGGCGTAAGGCTTCGTGTCCCGCCTCCTTGGCGCGTCCCAGTTGATTCGCCCCCAGATTTTGTCCCACCAGTGTGGCCGCAGCGATTCCAAACGCTTCGATGGGTAAGTACGACAAGGCTTCGATCCGCACACCGATCACGTGCGCTGCGAATGTCGCTCCATCAAAGCCCGCTGTCGACAAACGGGCGATCACCATCAAGAACGAGAAATGTCCGACGAAGGTACACAGGCCGGCGAGTGCCGCGGGGCCGCCAATTCGCAGCACCCGCCTGATCGTCTCGTAGTGAAAGCCAAAGTCGGTTTTCGTCAGGTGAAACCGTGAGGTTTTGTTGAAGAGCAAACGCGTAATCAGCAGCGCTCCGCTCAAGTTGGCGATCGTCGTTCCGATGACAATTCCACGGACTCCCAAAGCGGGGATCAGGATCCAGTTCGAATCGGGAATCACCACCCCGAACGTGAGCGCGGTGGAAACGACGACGTTGATCAGATTTGTCACGAGCAGCACGCGCAGCGGCGAGATCATATCACCAGCACCGCGAGCGGCCGCCGCTGCGATGAGGGTCCACCCCGCGAAGAACTGTCCACACGCGTCAATCCGCAAAAATTCGACGGCGATACGCAGCTGCTCTCCCTCCATATTGAGCAGCCGGGCAAATCCGGTGGCGAGCAATTGAAGCAGCAGAAACACGAGCAGACCGATGATCGGCACCATCGACAGCGAGCGACCCGCAATTCGGCGTGCTTCGTCGAAGCGGCCCGCACCCCATTCGCGGGCAACAATCGCGGATGTCCCCGTCCCGATCAGACTGAAAATCATCGAAGCCAGCCACGAGATATACGCCGAGAGTCCGATCGCAGCAGTCTCGTTCTTTCCTAACCTTCCCGAGAGATAGACATCGAAAAAACCAATGCAGAATGTCAGAAACTGCTCACCCAGAACCGGAAGCGCCAGCAGAAAAATTTGTCGACGCAGGCTCTCGGTTTCCGACGGAATGATTCCAGGGGACTGATCACCAGACATGCTGACTCAAAATATGTGGTTTCCGACGAAAGACGACTTCTCATCGCGGATGTTAGGCTTCTGGGGCCGAACTGTCAAAAACCTGGTCCTAGGGTTTTTCAAACGGCCTCACTTTTGGCCAGCAATCGTGCACGATCCAGCGTTCATGAAAGAGGACTGCGGCTGTGGCAGGATCGCTAATATGAAATTCCACCTGCGCAACTCCAAAAGGGAGATCGTCACTTAACCAGACATCGCAACGATGATTCATGGCGGGTTGGTCGTCGCTCGGACGAAATGTGACATGGGCAGTCGCCTGCTGACATTTCAGCGCTTCGACGCGAAGAGGGGTTCGTAAGTAGCGAACGGTACGCGCTTGATACGGCACTTTGCGGGGTAAACCACGCACAAACGACAGGTCAGCCTGTTGCTGGGCTGGGATGACATTGGGGTCAGACCAAGTCAGGAAATCAGCAGGAGGCTCGCCACGCCGAAATGGCTCGACCAAAATCTCGATGTTCCTGAGGCGTTCTGGCGGTCCCGTGACACCCCCGTTTTCTTTGACTTCGAGCTGTACCCTTTCGCTGGCGGGATGGTTTTGGGTCGGGCGAAGTGTCAACCGAACCCGCCGCAGTTCCGAGCCTGGCTGAGCCACATCGAATTCAATCCAGGCGGGTTCTGACTCGACCGGATCCGGCAACGAGGCAAACCAGGTCCAGAGCGGCTTTTCCAATTTCAATGGGGGGTTGGAATAATCAATCCAGCCACGTGATTCCATCCATTGAAAGAGCCAAGGCTGACGCCAGGGATTCTCGATCGGTTGCCAAGCCGAATACATCGAGACCATTGCCAAACCTGTGACGAGTCCCGTGGCAACCCGAGAGTTCCAGCAGCGATCCAGTACCGGAACGATCGCAACCAACCAGAAGGGTGTCAACCAGAGAGCCCAGCGAAGTCCGCAGCTGACACCTCCGTAGTTATAATTCTGGGTTCGGGTCAGGTAGAATCCCAATACCACGATGGAAACGATCGCACCAACCCCTAGCAGCGGACTCAAGGGGCGATCGCGATCACGCGCTCTCAGCATACAGCCAATCAGGGCCAGAATGGCGATCGGGGTGAGCGAGAAAATCCCGTGATGTCCAATCGTACAGTGCAGAAAATAAGTCCAGGTGGAATCGAGATTACGGTCAATCCCCTGGGGCTGTAGCCAGTAGCTGGGAATACCATCAATGACAAATCGATATTTGTCAGTCCCATAATCGGCGTAAACCGGTTTCCAGCTGCCGGTGGCAATCATGTTGACTGCGACCAGCGCCAGCAGCGGAATCGCAGCGGCGGGGACAAAATAGGCCAGGGTCTGATGAGCGGATCGGCGAAAGGTGAGCACCAACGCCATGCCCAGGAACAACGCGGCAGGAAGTTCGTTCGTCACCGCCGCTGACGAGGCGAATCCGCAGACGAGGAACAGCCAGTTTGGCAGCGGTCCTTTTTCATCGGAAAGAATCCGCATTAAGGCATAAATCGCAAATGTCGTCGCGGCGGCAGCGATGGTGTGATTGTTCAACGTCATCAGAAATGGCGTTAACAGTGTTCCAAACGCAGCCAAGGCCAATGAGGCCAATCGCGTTTCGGTTCGCGCAGCGATTCGATCCAGAATTGCAATCCAGGCCAAAAGCGAGACGGTAAAGGGAACCAGGTTCACAATCACCAGCACGAGAAACGTCAATGGCTGGAGATCGTCAAGCAAGTTCCAGCCAGTCAGTCGTTGCAATGACCAGGTGATTCCGGCAACAAGCGATGTGAGCAGCGGCGGCTTGGTGGAATAGAAGTGTTCGTCAACGTGAACCAGGTCAATCGTGTCCCACCCTTTTCGTTGACGAATTTCATCAATCTGAAAAGTCCCTCGTTCCACCAATGACCAGACGGTACACCAGCGGGAGCGGTCATTCGCACTTTGCAATGGCGTGGCTTTGCTGAGAAAGACACAGTGCAGAACGAGTGAGATCAGTACGACCAGCAGTTGGGCCATACGACAAAATCGTCGAGCCCCTAAGGTTTCCGACTTGTCATCCCAAGGACTGAGGGAACTGTGTTCAGAGACTGATTGCAAAGTCATCGCACGCACCAGCGCAGAAAGATTTGTTCGAAAAGTGCGGTCCCCTGGGATAATTGATCCAGCGCAATCCACTCGTCATCGGTATGCGCCTGCTGGATGCTGCCGGGGCCCAAGACCACAATTTGATTCAATTCGGTGAACATCACGCCATCCGTTCCATAGCTGACGGTCTTGGATCGGGATTCGCCAGCGACCTTCAACGTTTCCTGCACATAGTCGCTGCGGGGATCACTGAACAGTGGCTGCCCGGAACACTCTAAGTGAAATTCCAGACCAAACCGCTGGGCGGCAGTCCGAGCCCGCTCTATCAATTCGTACCCATCCTGGCCGGGCATGGGCCGGAAATAGACAGTACAAATGCTTTTCGGTGCGGTGATGTTGACGGCACAATTCAGGTCATTGATCCCCAGATTCCAGCTGATCCAAGGGGGATCAAATTGATCATTCAGCCAGTGTGGGTCCATAAGCGTCTCGTCGTAAATCTGTTTCATTTCATTCAGGAACGGGATCATCAGCAGATTCGCATTAATACCATCGCGAGTACTCGAATGTGCCGCATTTCCTTGGGCGATTGCTCGAAACCCGAAAATCCCTTTATGTGCATGCACAACGCTCAGTTCAGTCGGCTCGCCAACGATGGCGCGGCTTCGCCCGGCGACGATCTCGCGATACAGGGTCGAGTGTTCGACGAGGTGGCGAGCACCGTGGAAGCCGACCTCTTCGTCTGCTGTGCAGACGATGTAGAGTGGTTCTGCCAGCGACTTCCGGTCAATTCGTCCTGCTGCAGCCATCGCACAGGCAATCGACCCTTTCATGTCGCAGCTCCCCCGCCCGTAAAGCCGACCGTTTTTAACCGTCGGGTCAAACGGTCCATGTTCGCGGCAGGACCAGGTGGTGGCGGGGACCACATCCGTATGGCCAAAGTAGGCAACGCCTCCTGTTCCCGTTCCCCGCTTGCCGATGAGATTAACTTTCGGGACACCATGAGGGTCGAGGAATTCCTGTCGTTCGACCTCAAATTGAAGCGAATTGAGAATGGTTGCCACGACATCGCTGACGGCAGAATTCGACTGCAGACTGACCGAGGGAACTTCAACAAGTTGAACCGCATAGTTCAGTGGGTTGGTCATTCAAGGCTTGCCTTATTTCCGAGCGAAGGAACGGAGAGAGAACTCGGAGGTGGTTCGCAGCCAATCCCCGCGTGTCATCGGATCACAGTTTGCTCGATCTGATCAACTTTCAACGCATGTTGCAATCGAATGTACTTTTCCGGATTCGATTTAAACTGTGTTCGTCGCTCTTCAGACTTGAACAGGAACAATTCGTCATCGAAAAATGCACCATACCGAATGTCCCCGGCGACCGCTTTATCTGATTCCCACAAAATGACCGGATCGCAGCCCAGCAGCTTCGGTGCGTAAACTTCAGGATGCTCACGAAATTCGACTAACTCCTCTCGCGTGGAAAAATAATAGGTGACATCTCGATAATCCCAAGCCAATTTGGGTGACCCCTTATTCCATTGCCGAGATTTCGCCAGTGCGACCGGGCTGAAACCATTCAGACCAATGATCAGCTTCGGTGCTGTCGGTTCGGTTTCGCCCGTTTTTGGAACTTCTCCCGATGGCTCGGCATTCCCCGCAGAAACCAAAGTTCCCGTTACCAGCTCACGTGGATGGGACTTCAAGAACTGGGCTTCTGCCTGGGATGCGTAACCCAGATACCCGTTTCGATCCTGGAAACCGGATTTCGTCGCCAGGACGCGCCCGGTCAGTGAGTCAACAATCACATCACTGGGAAGCGTCTGTATCCCATAGCGGGCGAGGAGTTCCTGGTGATGGTCCGAGTTGATTTTGACCGCGATGAAATGACCACCGAGCAAATCTTTCACCGTCGAATTGGTGAAAACCTCTCGCTCCATCCGCTGGCAGGGGGTACACCAGTCTGCGTAAAAATGAATCAATAGGGGCAGTTTTTTTTCTTCCGCCTCGCGCATCGCCACTTTGAAATCAGAACGGAATAAACCGGGCTGTTCCGCCGCAAAACTGTTCGAGGACGTTGCCACGACAATCTGCAGTAAACTGAAAATCAACAGGAAAAACGGACCCGAAATCAAGCCTCTGCTGGAAAACTGGTCGAATCGAGTTTTCGACATTCACCCGCCCCTCTGGTCAAATCTACCGAAAAAAATCGAGCCTCATTGGGGTATCGGCGTCGGATCACAGGGGGGCCGTCAGAGAAATCGATGAGAATCGGCAATTTTTGCAGCAACCTAGTGAACGTGTCGAATTTGCCGTTCAACACCAGGTTGCCTGAAAGAGAGACTCTGCCGTGCGATCCGGTGACAAAGGGGATGCGTTGAGAAAGGGAATGCGATCGCCCGGGTTAATCGGGGCTGACTTCGATCCAGCCGATCGTATCGCCAACAAAAACGGGAGCTCCAATCGGTTTGACAATCTGGACAAGTTCACCCGAGATGGTCACGAGCAGATCAAACGTGACACCGGGGATACCGACTTCAGCCACGAGTTCCCCGGCGATGACCAAGTCACCCACCTCGATCAGCCAACCACTGATGCAGAGGGGCTCGGCAGCGGTTTGAAGTTCAGGAACAATCACAGGAACTTGCATTCGAGCTCATTTCTTCGGGCGAAACACTTTGATTCGGTTTTCGTCAGTGGTGAGGTACGGTCCTTCGAGCAGGTCGATACAGTACGGGATCGCTGGGAAAACCGCATCGAGACACTCGTGAATGGCTTTCGGTTGACCGGGAAGATTGATGATGAGCGAATGTCCACAGATTCCTGCGGTCTGACGCGAGAGGATCGCAGTCGGAACCTTTTCCAACGAGACCCTGCGCATCAGCTCACCAAACCCAGGCATCATTTTCTGGCAGACTGCGGAAGTCGCTTCGGGAGTCACATCGCGCAATGCAGGACCGGTTCCCCCAGTGGTGATGACCAGACAACACCGATGAACACTACACAATTCGTTGAGTACTTGCTCGATCAGGTGTTGCTCATCGGGGATGACGCGAGGAAACGTTTCAAAGGGAGAGGTGAGCACCTCGTTCAGATAAGCCAGAATCGCGGGTCCACCGCGATCTTCATATTCGCCACGACTGGCTCGATCCGATACGGTCACAATCCCGATCCGTGCTGTCATTATTGATTCTTTTGAGGATTTGGTTGTTTATCGGGATGGTACGAGTCCCGAATCTGAGAGCTCCGATTGACAGTGCGCGGGGCCGGTCGCACCACAAAGGCCTGATTCCGACATTCAGGATGCCACACGACAAGATACCACACGAGTCATTTCGAAATTTCATCACCAGGAATCCTGGTTGCGACGACGGCCTCAAAGTTTGACTTCCGGCGCGTTGATCAATTCTTCATGCGCACGCAGTTCCAGGACTTTCCGTTTGAGCAACTTGCGAAATTCGTTCCATTGATCGACCGCAGCTTGATATTTTTCTGCAACATCTGCCAGTGAGATTTGGGCCTTGGAACCTTCGGCCATGGTCCGTTGTAACTCGAGGATTGACGGTTCGAGCTTTTGCCAAAGAAATTCGAGACTGGCTTTCGCCAGTCGCTCGATTTCCTCAGCAATCGCTTTGACCTGCTGGCGGTCGTCATAACGTTCTGCTTCGGTTAATCCCCGCGCCATTTCCGCAGTGGCGCGGCGCTGGTATGACTCGGGATCAACAAGACGCCCGAAGGGATTCATCGCCTGTTTGCTTTGTTGATTGGCCGCCTCGGCTTTTTGCAATCCCTCGCGCGCCAACTCGAAATCGGGACGAACTTCGAGTGCTTTTTTAAAACTCAGAATCGCCATCGGCACGTTCGAGGATTCGAGATAGATGTTTGCAATCTGCTGATGGGCTTCTGCCATTTTAGGGTTTAAACGAGCCGCTTCGCGGTAGGCTGAAATGGCCTGTTGTGATTGCTTCAGTTTCCATTCGGCCAGTCCCAGTTCAAAATAGGCTTCGCCACTTCTTTTGTCTCGCTGAATGGCTTTTCGCAAAACATCAACCGCTTTTGTATGTTCACCCAAGTGATTGTAGACGGTTCCAAGCTGGGTAAAATTCTGTGCTTCCATCGGCTGCAGCAACGTGAGATGCTCGTAATGACCAGCGCTCGTCGAAAAATCCCCCGCTTGGTCCGCAATGCTGGCCAGCCCCCGATGTGCTTCGATGCAGTTGGAATCCAATTCAATCGAATTGACGAAAAGCTCTTTGGCCTGCTTTACCTGCCCCAGCTCCAGACAGTCGGAAGCGAGTTTACACAGTGCCGCAATGTTACTCATTTTGACGTGCCTCGAGCTGGGAAAGTCTGTGATTGCGTCAGAAAAGTTCAGACCCAGGGATTATAAGGCCGCTGGGGAGTTCGCGTCAAAATGGAATTCCGAGATTTCACCTTTCAGCAACTTTAGAATTCGCCTGGATTTTTTGAGATTGACGTCGCTGGAAACTGCTGATTTGGATTACACGTGCAGATCCCCAAAATTCGCCTCATCCCCATCCTCATCCTCGCACGAGAGACTGGCCGTAATGAATTCGAGTTCCGCTCGGGTCAAATTCAGCTCGTGATCGGTCCCCTGGAACAAGATCAGAATGGTTTTCTGCGAGGTTTGAAACAAACGGAGCACCGCCGAATTGACGAGGTCATAGCAGACAAAATCCACATCACGCCCGAGTGTCGGCAACCCACAAATACTGCCAACCTGGGCAAGGACATCGACGTCTTCGTAGTCTTGCTTAAACGTTTCGACGACCTGATCCAGCAACTCATCGGGATCGGGTGTCCAGGAAAGCAAGGTGATCGTCCAGAATGAGGTCCCTTCACTTTGAACCGTGATCGTGGTTGACTCGGGATGCGACTCTTCGGTTAATTCCCATGAGCCTGGAAATTGGAATCGAATCCCATGCTTTTGATATTCTGCAATCGGACGCGACGCGGGCTGACATCGGCCTTCACCGTCATGATCGTGATCGTGCCGGTGTTGATTCTCGTCCACGTGAAAAACCTTTCAAATTGCAACGGAAAAACGGTTGTTTACGGCATAACTGGCGGCACAGTATTAACAGGAATCTCGCGACGCATCCATCGTGAGCGACAAGATCATTCGTTTCCTGAGAGTCCGAACTTTTGCCATTTCATTCCCCTTGCATGTTGCCGGTGCTCAAGATCAGGCCTGTGGACATTTGGGGTATTTTTGATCCGTTGATTTCTCTGCAGCAAGTTTGCTGGCGAAGAAACGAGGGTTGTTCCAGTTTGTCGATTCGAGTACCTTGGGAGGACACAAAAGATGAGATTGTCGGGCGACGATCGGGGCTTCCTAAGCTCGAGTTGATCGCCCTGTGCGGGTTTCAGGGTTTGCTGTCGACGTTGGAACAGATCGGCTCACGAGGCATCTGGCCAGATTATTTCCAGCGATCAGGCGGCGGTATTAGAGGAGAGTATTGTGGCATCAGTTCGAGCTGAGGGTGTTGCGGAAGCATTATTTGAATTGAAACGCCTGGATAAGCTGGCGACTTTTACACAGGTCGCAACTCGGGCAGGTTTTAAACCAGGAGCGGGAGGCCGAACGCTGATGACGTGCCTCGCCGCAGTCCAGCGCGACTGGCCTCATCTGCACTGGTGGCGAGCGATTCCCGACGATGGACTGCTCCTGAAAGAATCTGACCATGCACAAAAACTCTCGCTGGGGGGATTTGAAATTTCTGCGGCAGACGGAAAAAAAGACATGGTGACGATCGTCACTCTGGAGACGTCGTTATTCACTTGGGAAACTCAGGTGGTTGCCTAAGGCTGGTTTTTCGCCGTGATCATGACCGAGTGAAATTACAGCCCGACGGATGGCTCACCGCCGGGCTGTTTGGTTTCCGAGTCGCAACGGTCTCCACAAAGACTTTGAGCGTGTCAGCGATCAATCTGCATTGATCGGTTTGCTCCCACAGACAGGATTCGCATCACCATGGCCATTTCTTTAGATTCCCTGCTTGATTCTGCCGACGCAACGATTTGGGAGGTTGTCACAAAGGGACCTGGCCCCGCAGGATCACTGCCGCTCGATGAAGAGATGCTGCTGAATGCGCCGAGTGGTGACCTGTTCGGATTGACTCAGAATGCCGGAATGGGTTGGGATCCGTCGCAGCTTTTGCGTAAGCAGTTTTTGATTCTGAGTACGCAAGGGGGGATTCGAGGCGAAGATGGAAAGCCGATTGCGTTGGGCTACCATACGGGTCACTACGAAGTCGGTCTGTTGATGC
>Ga0114978_10005152_pt1 | contig 10479 bp, 9 predicted proteins | sample S_140212_EF_Meta_FD_87027 | JGI IMG/M metagenome (GOLD analysis project Ga0114978, IMG submission 87027) | Freshwater microbial communities from Lake Simoncouche, Canada to study carbon cycling - S_140212_EF_MetaG | ecosystem: Environmental > Aquatic > Freshwater > Lake | place: Lake...
GCTATTCGAGAATTTGTTAAAATGTTATATTTTAAACCTACAAATCCACTTTTAGCAACAAAATATTTATTATTACTTGGTGATGGCTCATACAAAAATAGAGAGATTTCATCGCCTGGAAACTCGGCAATGATCCCAACCTATCAAACGATAGTTTCAACATCCTACACAGATTCATTTGTAACAGATGATTTTTTTGCAATGATGGATAATGCTGAAGGTGATTTAATAGCTGGAGATTTGCCAGATATTGGTGTAGGTCGTTTTCCTGTAAAAACAAAAAGTGAAGCAGATGGAGTTACTGTTAAAATGGAACAATATTACAAGCGAAATTTTAATTTTAATGTCAATTCAGAAGAAAGTTCTTGTGATGTATCTTCAAACAGTTTTCCGCAAGGCGATTGGAGAAATTCAATCACATTCCTTTCGGATGATGAAGATAATAACGAGCATATTAGGCAGGCTGATGCTTTAGCAAATACGGTTTACAATAACCACAAAAACTATAACGTTAATAAAATTCATTCTGATTCTTACCAACAATATTCTACACCAGGTGGAGACAGATATCCAGATGTAGTAAATGATATAAATAGAAGTTTTGAAAAAGGATGTTTAATTTTTAATTATACTGGGCATGGCGGTGAACTTGGCTTAGGTGCAGAAAGGTATGTTGAAGTTCCTCAAATACTAAGTTGGAAAAACATAAATCAAATGCCGTTAATGCTTACTGCAACTTGTGAATTTAGTAGATTTGACGACCCTGATAGAACCTCAGCTGGAGAATACTGTTTATTGAATCCAAACGGAGGAGCAATAGGATTAATGACAACAGTAAGGTTAGCGTTTTCGGGATTAAATTTTGCATTAAATACCGCTTTTTACGATCATGCTTTTACACCAATGATTGATGGACGGATGCCACATATTGGCGATTTGTATCGTTTAACAAAAAGGGATATTTTGTTTAATAGACAATACATGAACTTTGTAATTTTAGGAGATCCTGCATTAAGATTAGCTTATCCTGAACAAACAGTTTATACATCAAGTATTAATTCACAAAGCCTCACATCTACTTCAACTGACACTTTAAAAGCACTTAAAAAAATGACTATTACGGGCTTTGTTGGAGATAAATTAGGGAACAAAATAACCAGTTTTAATGGCGTTGTATTTCCTACCGTTTTTGATAAAGAAATTAAATTAACAACTTTAGGAAACGATTCAGGATCACAAATTGATACTTTTAAGATACAAAAAAATATTATTTACAAGGGTAAGTCAGTTGTTACAAATGGGGACTTTACATTTTCATTTTTAGTCCCAAAAGATATTTCTTACAGTTTTGGGAAAGGTAAAATAAGTTACTATGCGCATAATGGCGTTCATGATGCTAACGGCTATTACGATAAAGTGATTATTGGTGGGTCAGAAAAAAATGCTGTAGTTGACAATAAAGGGCCTGAAATTAGGTTATTTTTAAATGATGAAAAATTTGTTTCAGGTGGAACAACAAATGAAACTCCTAAAATTTACGCTTTAGTAATTGATTCGAGTGGAATAAATACCGTTGGGAATGGAATAGGTCATGATTTGGTTGGTGTGATTGATGCTAAATCAGGAAATCCAATTATTTTAAATGATTATTATGTGGCTAATTTAAACACTTATCAATCCGGTAAAATCCGTTATGGGTTTAATGAATTAGCAGAAGGAAAACATACTTTAAGTTTAAAAGTTTGGGACGTACAAAATAATTCATCAACTGCTTATACCGATTTTATTGTAGCTAAAGAGGCCAATTTAGCGCTTAGTCATATTTTAAATTACCCAAATCCATTTACTACAAAAACAAAATTTTTTATAGAGCATAATCAGTGCTGTACGTCACTAAAAGTCTTAATTCAAGTTTATACAATTTCTGGAAAAGTTGTAAAATCTATTAATCAAACAATAAATAATCAAGGATTTCGTTTTGATGGCATAGAGTGGGACGGGAAAGATGATTTTGGAGATAAATTAGCAAGAGGTGTTTATATTTATAGAGTATCTGTGACAGACTTAAATAATAAAAAAGCTGAAAAAATAGAAAAGCTAGTAATTCTAAATTAATCTTATCTTTGAACTTCTCTTTTAAAAAAAGAAAAACAATGCAAAAACAAATTTTAGGAACTTTAGGAAGTAGTGTTTTAATAACAAGTCAAATACTTGGACAATCTACCCCTAAAACATTAACAACACAAGAATTAAGTGGAAGAGTAAATACGATTACAACGGCTGTTCCATTTTTATTAATTTGTCCAGATTCGCGAAGTGGTGCAATGGGTGAAGTTGGGGCTGCAACACCAGCTGATGGAAATAGTATACATTGGAATGTTGCGAAACTAGCATTTGCTGAAAAGAAATCTGGAGCTGCTATTAATGTAACTCCTTGGTTAAAGCAACTTGTACCTGATATTTATTTATATTACATCTCTGGATATAGTAAGATTAGTAAAACACAAGCTATTGGAGCTTCGTTACGCTATTTTTCGTTGGGTAATATAACCTTTACTGATATTGTTGGAAATACTACAGGACAATTTAGACCAAATGAATTTGCGTTAGATTTAGCCTATTCACAAAAATTATCTCAAACATTTTCTGCAGGTTTAGCGGTGAGATATATCCGTTCAAACCTTACAGGAAATTACACTTTAAGTAATGGGCAAGCAACTAAAGCAGGAACTTCGACAGCAGTAGATTTAGGGTTTTATTATAACTCAAAGAAATTTGAATTAAATGGCAAAAAAGCAATTGCAACGGCAGGATTAGTATTTAGCAATATTGGCTCAAAAGTAAGTTACTCAGTTCAACGAGATTTTATTCCAATGAATCTTAGATTAGGTGCGGGTTTAAAAATGATTATTGATGAGTATAATACATTTGGATTTTATGGTGATATAAATAAATTATTGGTTCCAACACCACCTATTTATCTAAAAGATTCTAGAGGAAATGATTCGATTAATTCGTCAACTCAAGAAAAAATAATTACTGCTGGTAAAGATCCAAATATAGGTATCGCAAAAGGTATTTTACAATCTTTTAATGATGCTCCAGGTGGAAGCAGCGAAGAGTTAAAGGAAATTAACTATAGTGTTGGTTTTGAATATTGGTACGCAAAAACATTTGCAGTTAGAGCTGGGTATTTTAATGAAGCGAAAACAAAAGGTAACCGTAAATTTTTTACAGCAGGTATTGGTTTAAGATATAATGTTTTTGGCTTAGATATGGCTTATTTAATTCCAATTACTCAGCGAAATCCATTACAAAATACATTACGATTTACCCTTACTTTTGATTTTGACGCCTTTAAATCTCAAAACAAAGATGAAGGCAAGCCTTCTGAATAAAATTATTCAGAAATTAGCAATAATAGATTGTCTATTTCTTCTTTTGTGTTAAAAGAATGTAAACAAATGCGAATTCTTTCTTTATTTGTTTTAACAGTTGGACTCTTGATTGATTTCACGAAAAAATTATCTTTTGCTATTTTTTCCTCTAATTGTTGAACTGCTATATTACCTGATTTTAATATACAATGGATTGCACTTCTACTTTCAATAAAATCCAGATTCGAGGTTAATTGGTTATTAAAATACTCAATATTTTTTTTAAGTTTTTCAATTTCATTTGTTTTTTCTAACAAAATATATGCAGCTTTAATTGCCAATAAACTATGTTCGGGCATTGCAGTTGTATAAATAAAAGACCTCGCATAATTTATTAAATATTCTTTCAAATCATTGCTTCCCACAACAGAAGCACCATGACATCCAAGTGCTTTTCCGTAAGTATAAATTCTGGCAAAACAATCCTTTTCAATATTTAATTCATTACATAAACCTCTTCCGTGCTGACCTAAGACACCAATTGCATGCGCTTCATCAACTATCAAATTGGAGTTATAAGTTTTTGTTAGTGCCACAATTTCTTTTAACGGCGAGTGATCTCCATCCATAGAGTACACACTTTCAACAACTATATAAATTTCATTAAATGAATTAATATGTCTTTTTAATAATTGCTCTAAATCAATAATACTATTATGTTCAAATTTATAATGAGTAGCAAAACTCAAACGAACACCATCAATTATTGATGCATGAATAAGTTCATCGTATAAAATTAAATCACCTTTTTGAGGTAACGAAGAAAGCAGACCAACATTTGCATCATAACCAGAATTAAAAATAAGTGCGCTTTCATCATGATGAAAAGTTGCAATTTCGGTTTCTACTTCATTAAACAAAATTGAGTTTCCGGAAATTAAACGCGAGCCAGTAGAACCCACCTTAATTGATGTTTTAAGAGATTGTAACTCTTCATTTAATAAACCATGTGATGAAAATCCTAAATAATCATTACTGGAAAAATCAATGACAGGATAATTATAATTTAATTTTCTTAAAGAAAAATTTTCTTTTCTAGCACTAATTAAATCTGCAAGTTTTTTAGGGAATTTTCGTTTATCAAACATTGCTTAATTAATTAAAAAAATTAAGCAATTTCGTTTTTCAATTTATCTACAAATGCTTTTTTTGTATTTAATCCAAGTATTTTAAACATTTCCATATCCTGATTATACAAAGGATTTGGAGTAGTTAATAATTTTTCACCAGCAAAAATTGAATTTGCGCCAGCCATAAAACATAATGCTTGTCCTTCCATACTCATATTTAAACGACCTGCAGATAACCGCACAGCGGTTCTTGGTAAAACAATACGAGCTGTTGCAATCATACGAACCATATCCCAAATTGGAACTGGGGGCTGATCTGCCATTGGAGTACCTTCTACCGCAACTAAAGCATTTATTGGAACAGATTCTGGTTGAGGGCGCAACAAACTCAAAGTATACAACATGCCTACTCTATCATTTACAGATTCTCCCATGCCAATAATTCCACCGGAACAAACAGTTAAACCTGCCTTACGCACGTTATGGATTGTATTTAAACGATCGTCAAAAGTACGGGTAGAAATTATTTTTTCGTAATTTTCTTCACTTGTATCAATATTATGGTTGTAAGCATATAATCCTGCATCAGCTAATCTTCTTGCTTGATCTTCAGTTACCATTCCAAGTGTTGCGCAAACTTCTAAACCTTTACTATTAATTGTTTTTACCATATCTAATACGGTATCAAAATCTTTATTATCACGAACCTCGCGCCAAGCTGCCCCTAAGCACATACGACTTGCTCCACCAGCTTTTGCATTATTTGCAGCTTCTTCAACTTCCGGCACACTCATTAATTTATGAACTTTTACTTCGGTGTGATAGCGAGCTGCTTGAGGACAATATGAACAATCTTCTGGGCAACCACCTGTTTTTATAGATAGTAATGAGCTAACTTGAACTTCGCCAACAGTGTGATGTTGTTTATGTACTTCAGCCGCTTTGTATATTAACTCCATTAGTGGAGTATTATAAATTTCTAAAATTTCTTCTTTTGTCCAATCTTTATTTACCATAATTCCGTATTCTAATTCAAACAAATTTACTACAAAATGGATAAACATCAAAACTCAATTTAAACATTAATACTGTTAGTAAATTATACAATTTGAATTGTAATTAAAGTTTAAAAAAACGTTATTTGTTTAATGATTAAATACATTCACTATATATTAATACTAATTACTTTAGCAAATCTGCCTTTAAAAGCGCAGTTTGTTGAAAGTGATGAGCGTAGAAAAATGTGGAGAAAATCTGCCAGACATAAAAAATTCGGCAAAAAAAGTGAAGCTTTTAATCCGTATTTAGACAAAAAAGGCAAAGATAAACCTAGTGCAAAATTGAATAGCCAAAACACTAAAGCAGTTAAAAGAATGAATAAACTTGCAAAAAAACAAAAACGCAGCAGCAAGAGAAAAATAAAAAATAAAGCTAATAAGTTTATAAAAGGATAATTAAAATGGTTTACTTTTAAAAACAAAAAACTCCCACTTTTACTAATAAAAGTGGGAATTTTTATTTAAATAAAAAAAAATTATTGTTACGCGTATGTTAATACTTTAAAATTAGTTTAAGGTAATTTTTCTCAATAAAAAAAGGATACTAATAATATCCCTTTTTTATTGAGTTATTTTTAAAATAATTATTGCAAAATAATTTTTTTAACGGAAACTTCATTTCTGTTTTTAAAAGTAATTGTGTAAACACCTTTTGGTAAAAAATCCAAATTAATTTGTTTTTTCGAATTGGCAACTTGTTCATTCGCAGTATCAAAATAAACACTTTTACCTAACACGTCGATAATTTCTATTGTAATTTTATTTTTAGAAATAGGCAAATCAATTGTAATTTGGCCATTTGAAGGACTTGGGTAAATATTAAATTTATAATTATCAAAGTCAAAATTATTAGTAGATAATATCGTTCCATTATATTTATAAAGTCCACCAATACTAGAAGTTGTTGGATTTGAAAATGTTCCAACCCAACCAGAGTTCAAATTAGCAAAGTCAATTTTTAAATATTGAATTCCAAAACTTCCCCAGTCAATCCAAGTTAAACCGTGGTCAGCAGAATATGATAATACTGTATTACCAGTTGCAGCACCACATGATGCATAATTATTAGTTCCTGGAATTGCACAAATATCGTTCATTCCTAATTCAACTGGCACTGGTAAAGCAGTCCAAGTGTTACCACCATTATTTGTAATATATAATCCAAAAACAGTGCCCGCATAACCATAAGCTAAACCATTATTTGCATCAGTAAATGCAAGCGCTGTAACACCTGCTGTTGCTCCAGTAACTGTTCCAACTGTCCAATTTAGTCCGTCATCTAACGAATGGAAAACTCGACCAGTTGAAGTACCAAACCATATATGAGAACCAAATTTAGTATACACATCAACAAAACCATATTCGGTGGTTGATGAAGGGTTAGGAATATTAGCCCCTGGAACAACTGACCAAGTAGCTCCAGCATCTGTAGTTCTGTAAATTTCAAATTCTCCCCCTTTTGGGTCACCCATTGTAATACCGGTATTTGTACTAGTGAAACAAGTTAAATTCGCAAATGAAGTCGCGTTTGAAAACATAGTGGAATTTCCACCATTAGTCCAAGTTGTTCCACCATTATTTGTTTTATAGATTACACCTTTACTTCCTGAAGATTTTAGATAAGCTGTAACCCAAGCTGTGTTAGCATCAATGCCTTCAATACTTGAAACAACATATGTATTAGTATCAGGAAATACTTTTCCAACATTAAAAGATGTACCTCCATTAATTGAACGTGAAAATGAATTATAATTTCTTGAAGCAGCAAAACCATCATAACCTATAATCCACAATACATTTGAGTTAACTGCATCCAAATATCTTGTGCCTGCAGAAACATATGGAAAATTAGTTGATTGATTTATACTCCAATCTGGACTGGGTGTTTGAGCAATTGCAAAACTACTTACAACTAAACTTAAACATAATAATTGTTTTTTCATAATTGAATTTTTTAGTATTTATATATTTTAAAGTTAATATTTATTTTCAAAAATATCCAATAAGGCTATTATATTTGCACTCTATGGCATTACTAGTTAAAACATCACAACTCCCTAATTCGGGCAAAGGTTTATTTACAACAACTGCAATTAAAAAAGGCGAAAGAGTAATTGAATATGAAGGCGAAATTATTGACTGGAAAGAATACGAAAAACGTGTTGAATTAGATCATGATGGTTATTTATTTTTTATTAATAAAAAACATTGTATTGATGCTTTTAACACACCTCTGTTTAAAGCAAGGTTCGCTAACGACGCTTCTGGACTAGGCAAAGTAAAAGGAATGAAAAATAATTGCGTTTACGATATTGTGAAAAAAAAATGTTACATATTAGCAACGAAAGACATTGCTGCTGGTGAAGAAATTTTTGTTAGCTACGGAAAAGATTATTGGGATTCTGTTCGCTATAACATTAAAATAGGTAGACATAAAATTTAAAATTCTACCGAAATTAGGAACTAAGCCTTAATCGCTTTTTCAACCGCATTAGTTAATTCTACAAACTCATTTACAGATAATTGTTCTGCGCGTTTATCCAAATAAACAGAATCTATATTATGATTTCCACTTAAAGATTTTACGGAATTACGAACTGTTTTTCGGCGTTGATTAAAAGAAGCTTTCACTACTTTAAAAAACAAATCTTCATTACAATTTAAAGATTGGGTTGCATTTCGTGTTAAGCGAATGACTGCAGATTTTACTTTTGGTGGTGGTGTAAATACTTGCTCATGTACGGTAAATAAATATTCTATTTTATAAAAAGCCTGCAACAACACGCTTAAAATACCATATGTTTTTGATCCTGGTTTTTCGTCAATACGTTGCGCAACTTCCCTTTGAAACATCCCAACTACATAATTTATATTATTACGATGATCCAAAACTTTAAACATAATTTGTGTTGAAATATTATACGGAAAATTTCCAATAATATTATAATGCTTCTCTGCTATGATCGTATTTAAATCTGCTTCCAAAAAATCTTGAAAAGAAATTTTATGAGCGTGTTGTGGATATTTTTCTTTCAAAAAATCAATTGATTCCCTATCAATATCAAAAGCCTTAAAGTTTTCTTTCTCAATTAAATATTGAGTCAAAACACCTGTTCCAGGACCAATTTCAATAACTGCGTCTTCAGTTTCAGGTAATGATTTTACAATTTTTTGTGCAATATTTAAATCATGTAAAAAATGCTGCCCTAAATGTTTTTTTGCTTTTATGGGTTGGCTCAAAATATTATTTATTTAAGTTTTGAAAATTTATATCTAAAACGCGAAGTGATTTATTTTTACTTATATGAACTCGTTTAATAGCAAGTTGTTTAACAATTAAGCCAGCAGCAATAAGCGAGGCACTAGCAATTAAAGCTCTTTCGTCAACTATTTTAGCTTGGCTATTAATAATATTATTAAATGTATCGAGAATAATAAAGCCACTTCCTCCTATAAAAAAAAATGATCTAAACAATTTTGCTAATACACTTGCATTCCTCAATTTTATGACTTTTATTTGAGAGATAAAAATAGTTGCATCATTTTTAAATACAATCATACTATCATTAATATTCACCATCTTATCAATACGGTATTTATGTTGACCTTTTAATTTATATTCTAAATACGAATTATTAAACAATTGAATTTTTTTAAACTTATTAAAATGTGTAATATCAATTTCTAATATTTTTTGAGCCTCAGAAATTCTGAAACAAAATAAAAACATTATTAATAAGATAAATCTCATTAAAGAATTTCTAATACAGTTCTAAATGCTGCGTATTTTCCTTCGTATCGTTTACTATGGTCTGCTTGTAAACGTGGCGCATGATTTTTTTGATACGCTTCTATTTCCTCCATAGTTTCGAAAGTATATTGCACAGAAAAAGTAGCTCCTTCATCATCAACATTTAGAACTCTACAAATTTTGTTTTCAATAAAATGCCCCGTGTTCAATACATCTGGCACATGTATTGTTTTCATCCAATTTAACCAATCCTCGGCTAAGGCTTTTTCAACACTTACGGTTACGTTGTATATATACATAATTTTATTTTTTGGTTTAAAATAAAAAAATCTCAAACAATTTTGATTGAGATTTTTTTATTTAATTATTTTAATAATAATTTAAGAAAACGCATTAAAGCCAGTAATATCCATTCCTGTTATTAATAAATGAATATCGTGCGTTCCTTCATAAGTAATAACTGATTCTAAATTCATCATGTGGCGCATAATTGGGTACTCTCCTGTAATACCCATTCCACCATGGATTTGACGAGCTTCGCGAGCAATTTGTAAAGCCATGTTTACGTTGTTACGTTTTGCCATACTAATTTGAGCTGGTGTTGCACGATTTTCGTTTTTTAACACGCCTAAACGCCACGTTAATAATTGAGCTTTTGTGATTTCAGTAATCATTTCAGCTAATTTTTTTTGTGTTAATTGAAATGCTCCAATTGGCTTACCAAACTGAATACGCTCTTTACTATAACGTAATGCGCTATCATAGCAGTCCATTGCAGCACCAATTACACCCCAAGCAATACCAAAACGTGCAGAGTTTAAACAACCTAATGGACCTTTTAATCCTTTTACATTTGGTAAAATATTTTCTTTAGGAACTAATACATTAGCAAAGACTAATTCGCCAGTTGCGCTTGCACGTAAACTCCATTTACCATGAGTTTCAGGAGTTGTAAAACCTGGCATACCACGTTCAACAATAATTCCACGAATTTCACCAGTTTCATCTTTTCCCCAAACTACAGCAATGTCAGCAAATGGCGAATTACTAATCCACATTTTCGCCCCATTTAAAATAACATTTTTACCATCACCAGCATCTTTAAAGTTTGTAAGCATTCCGTTAGGATTACTTCCATGATCTGGTTCTGTTAAACCAAAACA
>Ga0114978_10005153_pt1 | contig 10476 bp, 9 predicted proteins | sample S_140212_EF_Meta_FD_87027 | JGI IMG/M metagenome (GOLD analysis project Ga0114978, IMG submission 87027) | Freshwater microbial communities from Lake Simoncouche, Canada to study carbon cycling - S_140212_EF_MetaG | ecosystem: Environmental > Aquatic > Freshwater > Lake | place: Lake...
ACTAAGAAAAACATAGATAAAAAATCAAATAAATTATTAAATAAAGCTCGGTTACTTATAAATCCTTTATTCATTAAGCTAGACCGTACCACACCAGCAAATATAGTTAAAATAGCAAAAAGTAAAGATTTATATAAAAACTTAAGGGATACACAAGGTTATCCATATACTAGAAAAATTGTAGTAACTACAAACATTGCTGAATCATCGATAACTATTGATGGGGTAGAATTTATTATTGATACTGGATATGAATTTGCTGAAGGATATGAACCCAATGCTAGGGCTCACTCTCTAATAGAAAGTATGATTGCTCAAAGTTCAGTAATTCAAAGAAAGGGGCGGGCTGGTCGCACTTCCGAGGGTTACTGCTTTCATTTATATTCTGAAAGAGAATTTAACAACTTTGAGAAATATCCTATACCTTCTATTGAAAAATCTGATATTACTGGAAACATGTTGGATTTAATGAGATTAAAAGATTCCAATACAACTAAGAAATTGCGAAATCTATTAGATGAATTTATATCACCTCCTCATGAAAAATTTATAATTAATTCTTTAAAAACATTAGTAGCGCTAGGTGCAATTACAGATATTAACGATAATGGTACAATTACGAAAATGGGTGAAGCCATATGTAAATTCAGGGCTATATCACCATGTTTAGCTAGGTCAATAATAGCATCACACTTTTATGGTGTATCTCGCTCATTATGCGATATTGTTGCCTTATCACATTCAGCAGGTGGTCGTATAGGTAATATTTTTAATCAATATTATCCAGATAAGAGAAAGAATGCCGAATGGAATCGTAAAGAGTTAAATAAACATAAAAATGCGATGAGAATGTTTGAGCATCCATATGGTGATTATATGACAATGTTAAAAGCATATAAGATTTATTTAAGATTTATTGGTGATAAGAAAAAAGATGAAGAAGATGCTAATATAAATAATAACCTAGAACATAATATAATTACAGATAATTTTGTAGATGTAGATATAAATGAAGAAGTAGACATAAATCATGATAATGATCATGAGAATATGGATAATTTACAAAACTTACAAAACTTACAAAACTTAGATGATGATAATAAAATAAAGCCAGGTGTAAGCAAATGGTGTAAAGAACATTATTTAAATGCTAGAAAGCTTGCCACAGTAAGGGAGCTTAGTCGACAATTATATAGAACTCTACAAGATTTACTAAAACCATATACATATGTTAAACCAGTAGGAAGAGCATTAACAAAAAAAGAAAAAGAAAATATTAGTATTATGGAAATTAATTCTGTTTTAGATGAAATTAATGATGTTCCAAATACACCAACCACACCAGATACACCAACTACAGATGAATATAATATAAATGATGATGATATTATAGAGTCAATGAAAAATATGAAGGGTGGTTTTATAAGGCGTATTGAAAAAGAAGAAGAAATGGAGAGATTAGAAACAAATGTTAAGCGCTTTGAAAAAGAAGATGATAATATAATGATGTCTCTAGCAATAGGAAATTTTGTAAATATAGCTACATTAGCTAAGGGTCAAAAGGATACTTATATAAGCTGCTTTGCTTCAACAAAAAAAATGTGTAAAATTGATAGAGATAGTTTTGTTAAGGGAAAACCAAAAAATGTATTATTCGAAGAAATATTTATGTCTGCTACAGATGCTAGAGTATTAAAATTAAATATTGTTAATGTATTACCAAATAATGTATGGGAAAGGATTAAAGAACAATATGGAAAACATATTAAGTTTTGTTTATAATTTAGAAGATTTGTAAAAATAGACAAATGAAAAAATTGGAAAAAAATTATAAAATTAACAATAATTGAAGTTTTTTATATAATATAAATATTACTTCTAAATTTGTGAATATTACTTCTACGTATACTACGATTACTAATAATTAATTAAAAATGTCTACGGTTCAACAAACTTATAATCCAAATGAAAACAAAACATTTTGCGAATTACACCAATCTGATGAAATATGGTTAAAAATTTGTGTTCGTTGTGCTAATAATGAACTTTACAATAAAAAATGCGATATCCACCAAACTATTGGTCCTTGTAGCATTTGTTTTGTTGATGAAAAATTAAAAAACATAAAATACTATAGTAGTAGTTTATTAACTAATAGTAGTGTAGTTCCAAAAAAAAATGGATTCTTAAATTGGATATTTAAATTGTAATATTACTATTTAAATATTATACTATTAATTCTAACAATCATTATTAAGCTTTTCAAAATCAATAATATTATTTTTTTTAATAAAGAATAATCTAGGTTTTTTAGATATTTTTCTAAATTCATTATTCATAATTGCTATATGTTTATTATCATCTTCGTAGTCAGTACCTTTAATATATTCTAAATTATCCTTCAAAATTTTAATTATGAAATCATGAGCTGCCATTAATTGGATTGTATTTCTAGCTCCAGTTATAATAACGCTTCCAGGTCTAAACACAGATATTGTTATCTTTGTACATATTGAATGCTTCTCTTTAGTAGAGCAATGTGGTGAGCAATTACAAATACCTTGAACAGTATTATTATCATTATAATAATATTTTGTTAGTACTCCAGGATATTCATCTGGTTCATATGAATTATATAAGCCATTTCGCTTTAATATTTTAGATATTTTTTTTAAATTTATATTATGATTTATAGAAAGGTCACTATTAATTAAAACAGTTTCAGTATTACTTACAAAGTAATTATGAGGTTCTGTAATAATTTCAGAGGATAATTCTAATTTTTCAATAGGTATATTAGTGATTTGAGTATCTACCACACTATCAGTATTACCAATACTATCATCACTACCAATACTATCATTACTACCAATACTACCAATACTACCAATACTACCAATACTATCATTACTATCAATACTATTTTTTTTTAATAAATAATCTTTTACATAATTACATATATTGATATCTAGAGTACGAATAGTAATTAATCGATTAATTTTCTTTTCTAAGAAATGTTTATAAACTCTGTTAAATTTAAATATTTCATGTTTAATATCTATTAATGTTTGTTCATCTAGAGAGAACATATTTTTACTAATATCAGATAATAGCTTATCTAATGGCGCAAATTTGAAATCAGTATATTTTTTCATTAGTAATTCAACACCTTGTTTTACTTCAATTAAAGTTTTGCTATTAGAAAGTGTACTTTCTAGTTCAGAAGTAAAATATTCTTTAAGATTCTCAATTTTATTTATTATTATTTTAATATAATTATCACCATACCAATCGGTACTATTTAATATACTATAATTTTGCTCTTCAATTAAATCAGAATATTGATTATATTTATCATGTATTCCTTTAATAAAGCCTTTTCTATTATAATTAACAGTATTTTGTTTAATACCATTACCATTACCATTACCATTACCATTACTAAGTATATCTGTATTAAAATTATAATCTTTTAGGAATCTATCATAATATTTTCGATAGTAAGTAACATTTTGCGTTTTTTCATCATATAAAAGTTGGAAATCATATGTTTTAGGTATATTTGAAAATTGTGTAATATTATTTATAATATTTATTTTAATATTGTTTAATATAAGAATTAGAAACTTAGCGACTTCAATAGCTTCAGCTTCGTATTTTAACCCTGTCATTTGTAATTTGCCATTGGCAAATATTTTAATATTTACATTTCTAAATCCCCAGTATTTAAATTTAATAGTTGCTTGATTATTGAATTCGTCTTTAATATTATCAATTAGAGTTTCACCTCTAGCACAATTACCATAAAATTCTAAATTATAGATACCACCTGTTTTATTATCTAATTCTGGATCATATTGTTCATATATAGGTACAAACCTACTAAGCAATCCAAGATTTATTTTCGAATTTGTGCTAGTAAGTACAGTACAAGTAGAAATAGATATTGGAGTAGCTTTAAATATAAGATCTTTTGATTTCGAATTAGCTTTTGCTTTTTCTTTATGTTCAGTTGTTGCCATTTTATTATATTTATTATGTTACTTATTTGTATTACTTATTTGTCTTATTCTGTTTGTGCTTTAAATTACAAAATTAAACTTATAGATATTTATTATATAAAATAATAGCTTTAAGTTAATCAATTTTTTAATGAATTAAAATTATATAAAGAATAAAAATATTAATATTATAATTAAAAATTGAAAAACAAAATGAAATTAATTAAGAATTATATAAAACTAGTAATATAAAAACTATTATAATAATATATAATACATCTAGCAATATGGATGAATTAACAAGAACTCTAAATAAATTAGAGAACTATGTAGCTAAATATATTTATAAAAAATATATAGAAATACCAGATCTTCCAGAAACACAAGAAACAACCGAAACAACTGAAAATAAATATAGTAAATATAAATATAGTAAAAAGCCTCAAAATTTTGAAGAATATAATAAATATAGACATACTATTTTTAGTCAAAAGCGTAAAACAAGAATTAATCAAGATGAAATATTAAATAAATATTTAGCAAATATAGAAATAGCTGATGAAGATTATGAATTGAATTCAACGAATTTCAAAGTTCGTAATTATGAGAGTTTACCAGATATATTAAGGTGTACATTCATTCGAAAGCATAAAAATAAATATAATAGATGTTGTAATAAAATTGTAAATAATGAAGTAGAAATGTGCTATAAGCATGAAGATGATAAAAATATATATGTAGATAAATGGAATGAGCTCATTAAAGCAAAATTAGGAAAGACTACTATTACTATTACTAATACTAATACTAATACTAATACTAATACTAATACTAATACTACATGTGTTTAATCTTCTTATATTCAGAACTAATAAATCTTTGGTCAGATTTGAATATTTTTGCTACTTTAGGATTAGTATTTCTACTAAGAATATATCTAGCATTAAGTGCTTTAATTACATAATTGTATGTAGCCATCTCACCTTTAATTGGAATAAAATGATTAATTAAGTTATGTAAAGCACTATAGCGTTCATCTTTACTTTTACTCTGTACTTCATGATAACCGTATTCACTTAAAAAATGATCATCTTCATCTAAAATAATTCTAGCTGAAGGTTTTTTTTCTTCAGTATCGCGAGTATTAACACGAGTATCGACAGGAGTATCAACAGGAGTATCATCATTAGAATTAATACTATCATCAATATTAATTTTAGATTTACCTCTTTTTTTTATACATCCAGGTGCTACTAATGCGTGTCTATAATGTTTACCAGTTCTTCTATTATATGACATTCTCCTATATCCATGTCTAAGTGTTTGGTTGTTGTTACATTTAGTATTAATTGATAAACCTCTTTTCTTACTCATTCTGAGGGCAACATTAGAGCGCATTTTGGCTTTTTCAATACTCTTTTCAGTTTTTTCAGAACTTTTTCCAGGTAATAACCCTGTTTTCCTAATACATCTAGATGGTGTACATTTTCCAGAAATTGTTTTATAAGAATCTCTAAGAATATATCCTGATGGACATGATGGTTTTCGTGATATTGGCATTTCTAATTTTGTAATTATTATATATGTATTATTATTATATAATATAATAAATAAGAATAATAATTATAAATAAAACACTAGTAATAATATAAAAAATGAAATTACTAAAAAATAGTAAAAAAAACATAAGTAAACAAAAACTTAATTCCCTTAGAAAATCAGCGCATAAAGCTATAGATAATTATGTAAAATGTAGAAATATTAATTGTAATAGCATTATTACATTGAAGAATTTGGATAAATTATTAATAAAATATAAAGAATCTGTATCTAAAGTGTGTAAACCTACACCGCAATGTGTAAATAAACATACATTAAAGTGTGTAAAACCATTGATTAAGTGTGAGAATAATTATGATAAAACAGATACTTTAAGATATAAAAAAATAGTTAATGCTAGAACCAAATGTGTTAGATCTAAATGTAAAAAAGAAAAGAAAGTTTTAGACAAAGTTTTAGCCCCTAAGAAACATTCCTAATATACATATACATATACAATAAATATATAATAAATATTAGTCCTACATTCTTCAATTATCTTCAATTATCTTCATTTAGCTTCATTTATAATAATAGGTAATAGTACTATTGTTGCCATTGCTAACACTATTATTATATATAATAATTGTTGTTCTATATGAATCAATTACAAATTGTCTATTTTGTAGAATATCATCTAGAATAACAAACCAATAGACACTTATAAAAGTTATCATAATTAGTAATACTATTAGTATTAAATCTAGATTATATAATCTAAGCATATTAAATTCATTATTTGTATATATAAGCGGCATTTTTATAATGTAATATGTAATTGTAATATGTAAATTGTAATTTGTAATACAAAATTTATATTCCATATTTATATTATAATAATAATCAATTTTTATATATATATTTATAATAATAACTAAAAAAATAAAATGACAACTAGAAAGAAAGTAAATAAGATAAGACTAAAAAAATTAAATAATAAGACAAAGCGCAATAAGATAAAGCGCAATAATACAAAGCGCAATAATACAAAGCGCAATAATACAAAGCGTAATAAGAAGAAATATCATAAAGGTGGACAACAACAAAGCTTACCAATTATTTTTACAGTCGAATATTCTGGATTAGGTATAATAAAACCAAATCAAGATTTAACAGGTCAATCACAATATTATAATAATCAACCTATTATAAATTTGCAAAATTCTAATAATAATTCATTATATTTAATTATTATGTATGACCCAGATGCTCCTAATGGTTTAGAAGCAACCGGCAAATCATCAAATCATATATACACTCATTGGGTTGCTACTATAAATACAGATACAAACAATAATAGTAATAGTAATAAAAAAATATTCGTTGAATATGCTCCACCAACACCTCCAAAAGGTACTCATAGGTATATATTTAATTTATATGATATTACAATAAAAAAAGATAATTTAAATTTTCTAAATACTCTAATAATGGATAATAATGATACTAGGTCATCATATTATAATAATAAATTATCAAATCTCGAAAAATCAAATCCTATCATATTCTCTACATCTTATACGGTAAAAGCTAATAGTGATAATAATGCTTAAAATTACAATACTCGCCTTTCTAAATACCCAAACTAAACAAATCCCCCACTAGGTTTCGTCTTAATTCATCTTCAGTAAACTTACAATCTTTAATAAATTTACTTACTTTATCGATATCAAATTTACAAATAATTGGTGTACATTCATGATAATAACGATGAAATGCTACATTTAATCCATATGCTTTAGGAAAATAAATATTCATAGGACACTTTATATCATTTAGTTTACTTGCGGCGTCTTTAACAATAAGTTTATGACTAGCTTTAGGTAAAACCATAAATAATAGTGTTTGTTGATTAATAGGTTCAGATTTTTTAAATTGAAATAGCTTATTGCTAGAGCTCATATTTATATTTTTATGTTTTAATAATTCATCATATACATCACTAAATAGAGGTGAGTAAGCATATGGATAAACCCAATCCCAAGAAGGGCATTCATCAAAATAATATAGAAAATTCCATACAAGTGTTTTAAGATATGCTTGACAAACCATTGATACATTATCTGGCATATTGTCCATATTATTAAAGCAAATCTTGTAATATCGTGATTGCCAATTAGGTTTTAATGGTTCAATTGCCTGTTCAACATATAAGTGTTGTAATGGGTAGCAATCGGTTATCATTTGTTGCCTTTCTCTTTCAGTCATTTCTGGTTTGATATATACACGTGCTTTTTTGCGTTTTTCAAATAATTTACAAACTGAGTCATGTTCACTATTCTTAATAAGAAACCATATATCACATAACATTTCGGTGTTAATTTGTAGAGATTTACTATCCACTAGAAAACATTCTCGGTGATTATATATTTGAAAATAGCTACTTAGTATTTTTTCTACACCATTTTCGTATATACTATACCAATGGTTTTTAGGCATAAAATCATTTCCAAGGAGCATACAAAGAAATACATAATCGTCTATAAATCTATCTTTAAGTAAAATATGAATAGTATCTATTGTAGGTGAATATTTTTTAAAGCTTTTGAAAAGTACATTATTTAATTCATCAATATCCATGAAAAGGAATTTTTTACCTTCAAAAGTGCTTGCCAGATTACCATATTCATTTGCTTCTCTAAATAGATAAGTATTAGGTAAATGGGCTAATATAGAATGAAAAATAAGGTCACCGTCTAAACCATATATAATAGTATTGTGATCATTACCATATAATTCAATATCTTTTGGAGTACCATCAATTGCTAGGTGCTTTGATAGTTTTAGGTGTTGCATAATTTTAATTTCCCCTTCCCCAGGTATGCTAGAATCGGAGAATATAATTGCTTTATTTGAAAAAACATTATGCTTATTACTATTACTATTACTATTACCATTACTATTACTATTACTATTACTATTACTCATTTTCAACATTTTCTTAATTTCTGCTGATAGATTATACATAAAACTAGTTCCAGGTGTAAACATATTAGTATCAAGTTCATTATTAACAACGGACTTATCAATATTGCTTCCATAGGTTTGATTTATTTTATTAGCCCGATTCTTTTTACATATAGAATGATATCTTCTATCTCGCTGTTGAACTATTTTAGCAAATGGTGGAGAGCCATCAAAAGCAATGTATATTAATAGTAAATTAGGTATAGCTTTACATAATGTTTCTAGATATTCAATAACATATAATATGAGTGTTTCTTCTGTTTTTATGCCAGGATTACTATAAAGTGCGGTGTATATCATACAATTCGCATCTAGATATAAATGATTTGGTAATTTATTATTTATTGACTTTTTGATGATAGTACCATCATTAGAAATCACACTTTTATTAGAATTATTATATTCTTTTATTAAAGATGAAAATAACCCAGGTACGCCCATTCTTGTATGTATGTGTATATGTATATGTATATGTTCTTTATAATATTATGTGAATTATAATATTAGTTTAATTATGCTTTATATTTAATTAATTATTTATTGTATATATATGTTTGTATTTGTTGTAAGATTTTATTCAATTTTTTGTGATAGTAGTATCATTAGAATTAATGATTATTCATTATTCATTTCTTGACAAATTTCTTGTCAAATTTCTTGTCAAGAAAAGGTCACCTTTTCATTTTGGTTACTTTTGTCATTTTTTGATAATTCGGTCATTTGTTGAATATTTCGCTCAAAACATATAATTTTTTCTTGTAAAAAACTTGTTGATGACTTGTTGATGACCTTCTGATGACTTGTTGATGACTTGTTGATGACCTTCTGATGTCCTTTTGATGACTTGTTGATGACCTTTTTTGATAGTCCATTGGTTTCTTTGGATAGTCCACTCAAAACATTTATTACCTTGTAATGACTTGTTGATGACTTGTTGATGACTTGTTGATGACCTTTTTGGATAGTCCATTGGTTTCTTTGGATAGTCCACTCAAAACATATAAATTTGTCTTGTAAAACTTGCTGATGACTTGCTGATGACCTTCCGATTCCCTCTGATGACCTTTTTGGATAGTCCACTGGTTTATTTGGATAGTCCACTCAAAACATATTTTTTTTCTTGTAAAAATTTGTTGATGACTTGCTGATGACTTGCTGATGACCTTTTGAATATTCAATATGTTTTTATTAATAATCAACTCAAAATATGATTTTTGATAAGAAATTTGTCAACAAATTTGTCAAGAAATTTGTCAAGAAATTTGTCAAGAAATTTGTCAAGAAATTTGTCAAGAATTTGTCAAGAAATTCAAGACATTACAGCTTTGAGTGACTAAGTTATACATTCGACTGTGTTTTAGCGATGGCACCGCGATGGCACCGGACCAATCAAAGAAATACTGTTTTGAGTTCAAAACCCAGATAATCGTATGTAAAATGACCCGATGGCACCGGCTGGCACCGCGATGGCACCGGACCTTTTTTTGAAAATAAAAAAAAACAGCTTTTGATTGCGATATCCACATTTTTGTATGTAAAACGGGCGATGGCACCGGAAGGAATCGCTTGACAAGAATTTGTCAAGAATTTTTCAAGAAAAAAACCCGTTTTGAGTGACAACTATGTGATTCTTGGTGTAAAATGAGCGATGGCATCGCGATGGCACCGGACGGCATCGCTTGACAAGAATTTGTCAAGAATTTGTCAAGAAATTTTTTTTGACAAATTTCAGCAAGTCACTATTAAAAGTCATTTATCCACTCAAAGACCATAAATTTCTTGACAAAACACATGGCATCGGACGGCACCGGCTGGCACCGGACGGCACCGGCAACAAAACACATACATATCACACATATTCTCACTCAAAACATGTGTTTTTATGATTTTTTTGTATTTTTTAAAAATA
>Ga0114978_10005155_pt1 | contig 10474 bp, 5 predicted proteins | sample S_140212_EF_Meta_FD_87027 | JGI IMG/M metagenome (GOLD analysis project Ga0114978, IMG submission 87027) | Freshwater microbial communities from Lake Simoncouche, Canada to study carbon cycling - S_140212_EF_MetaG | ecosystem: Environmental > Aquatic > Freshwater > Lake | place: Lake...
ATCGAGCGATCGACGATCGGCAGCCGGGAGCTCTCCTTGGTGTGGTGGCGAAAGGTCGTGCCGTCGCAGACAGCGAGCGTGCCATCCTCCTTCCACACCGCCAACTGCACCCAGCCGTTGACAAACAGATGCTTCACCCCCGGGAGCCGATCAGCGGCGGCGAGGATCCGCTCGGCCGGCGCATCGATGACAAGCAGGAGCCGCATTGGCTCGTGAATCTCCACCGTCTGCCAGGGAAGACCGGTGCGGAGGTCGCTGGCGTGGCCATCCATGACGCCGACGAGGCCAACAATGTTGTGAGGGAGCTTCGTGTTGCAGCCGAAGCGGAGGCGATCGACGGCGGAGAAGTAGTAGGCGAGGTTAATGCCAGAGGCGACCGGGCCGACGGCGGCGAGCGTCCGGGTGAGGATCTCGCCCGAGGGATCGGACGCGGGATCGTAGGAGACGAGAAACGCGCGGCGGTCGAGATACAGCCCGCGAGTGCGCTGGCGCCTGCCGACGATGCAAACGGCATTGGTGGCATGACCGAGTTCCGGTCGCACCTGGGCCAAGTCGACGGCGCGCCCCTCGACATGGGCGAGCGCCAGTGCCGGGGTGGGGCCTGTCGGCGCGGAGTCGAAGCGCCGGCAGCGTTCCTGGGCGTCGGCACCGCAGGCGTGCTCGCAGGCCCGGTGGAGGCGGGCGAGATCGTCGGCGTGGCTCGCCGGCACGCGGGCGGTGTCATACCAGGTGACGGTGTTGGCGCAGGTGTCGAGGATGCCGCCGAGAAACACCGCATCGTCGGGGATCGACAGCCCGCCGTCGGCGAGGAGCGCCCGGACGCGCGGGTCGTTGGCCATCAGCGCGAAGGCCCGGGCGTTGGGGCCACCCGGCCCGCCGCCGCACGCTCCGCAGTGGTAAGCGCTCTCGTGGGGATTGTTGAGCGACGAGGAGCCGTGGCCGAGGATGACGAAGAGGCGAGCGAAGCCGTTCCGCAGCCCGATGTCTTCGAGGACGCGCCGCACGCAGCCGGCCATCTCCGTGACGTTGAAACCGGCCAGCGTGCCGTCAGCGAGTGGGGTGTCGTCGGTCCGCTCGAGGAGGAGGCGGGTGGGGACGGGGGGACGGGCGAAGCCCTTGGCCCAGCGCCAGATCCGGTCGGAGAACAGCGGCAACGCGACCCGGGCCACCAGCGGCACGGCCGCCAGCGACCCGGCCACCATCGCCAAGAGACTCCCGCCGAGGAGCGTCCGGCTCCCGGAGGAGATCCCCTCCTTCACCTGGCCGAGGCGGCGGGCCACTTCCCGGTGGCGGTGATGGAGGCGGCGGGCTCCGTCGTCGGGCACCTCCTCGACGGTGTGACCGGGGCGGACGACGATCGGACAGAGCGGCGAGGCATGCCAGTCGTCGATCCCCCGAAACGACATCGGCACCGCGAAGAACCCCGCCGTGCCGAAGGTCTCGACATCGGGCCCCAGCTCCTCGAGATGACGGCGGAACGATTCGCAGCGCTCGTCCATGCAGAACACCGCTTGGAGCCAGGGGCGCGCCGGCGGCGGCCAGCCCGTCGAGAGCGCGTGGAGCTCGAGGGCGTCGAGCAGCTCGGTGCGGTACCGCCGCTCGTAGGCGGCATGGAGGAGACGGCGCCTGGTGAGCGGCCCGAAGTTGCGAATCTCCCCTTCGAGCTCGAGGAGCTCGTTCTCGGAAAGCTCGCGGATGTCGGCGGGCGTCATCCCGAGGAGCTGGGCGACCTGATGGAGGAGGAGCGAGCGGGCGAGCGTCCCCTGGCCATGCAACCACGGATACCGATCCTGGAGCTCGACCCACCAGGCCGCGAACCCCTGGCGCGGATCGCGATCGGCAGCGAGGGGGACGCCGAGTTGACCGGCGGCCCACGACGTGGCGACGCGGTCGCAGATCAGCCGCAGCGCCAGGAAGTCGACGACCCGGGCGGGCACCTCGACGACCGGCGCCCGGTCGGGCCGCTCCTCGAGGCTCCGCATCATTCCGGCCCAGCCGCGCAGGGTCAGAAGCGAGCGGGTGAGGAAGTCTTCCCAGCGATCGGGCGGGATGCCAAGGCGGACCAGCTCAGCGCGGATGACATCGAGCGAGTCTCGACCACCAGCGCCCTCGAGCGCTGCACCGACCCCCACCGCCCCCGGATCGTCCCCCCAGGCCCCAGGGCCCGACAAGCCGACCACGGCCTGGAGCAGCCCCCGCTCGCGCCCCGGCATCGGCCAAGCGGCGACCCCCTGATCGAGGAAGGCACCGCACCAGCGGATGAGGATGGGATGGACGAGGGCGTCGGTGTCGAGCGTCGGATCAAGGGCGACGATCAGATCGCGGAAGCGCACCGGCGGGCGGACGGGCGTCATCGCCGGGCGCGTCATCGACAGCGATTCCAGGCAGGCGTGCCAGAGGTCGGCCGACACTTCGCGCTCGTCGTCGAGCTGCCCCAGCGGAGCCATCTGCGCGACCACCGCCGCGCGGGCCTGTTCGTCGGCCGCCAGGAACAGTTGCGGCTCGCGCCCCGGCATCGATTCCTCCCCGAGCGACTCGGTGAGGATCTTCCAGCGCACCTGCGGATCGAGATCGCTGCGGAGGGTCTCGATCGCCCCGGTCTCGGTGAGCGCCCAGCGGGCCCCGGCGTCGGTCTCGCGCACGATCGAATGGAGGAGGAGCGTCCGGTGTAGCTGGCGGAGCGTCAGCCGCCCCCGGCAGAGGGGGTGGGAAGCGACATCGCAGTGCTCGTCGTCGAGGACAGCATCGATATCGGCCGACGTGATCCGGCCGGAGGCGAGCTCGGCCCGGTAGCGTTCCTCGGAGAGATAGGGCTCGGCCTCGAGGAGACGCGAGGCAACCACCGCCGCCTCGTCGAATGGAATCGATTCGAGCGCCTGGAGCGGATTCTGCGCCACGAACACGCCAATCGGCCCCTGCTGCGGCAGGAAGGCGGTGGCCCGGGCGATCATCGCCTCGAGGGCGTCACGCGTCACCGGCTCGGCGCCCGATGGCGGCGATGAATCAGACATGCGTCATCCTTGGTAGGCATCACCTGTGTCGTTCAAATCGTACCGTGGCGAGGCACGGGGCGTCACCGGCAGGGTGCCGGGGCACCGCGGCTCAAAGCGCCGCCTTCCTCCCCATTCCCTTGGCCGCAGTCCTGGCGGAAGTGGCTATGATCTTTCTGCCCAGTCCCTTTCTTTCCCTGCCCTTCCCTGCCCTTCCCTTCTCTGGAGAACCGGCACATGAAGCGTTCCGCCCAGTCTTCCTGCAGCTCCCGATCGAGTTCGCGATCGAGGGCATTGGCATGGCTCCTGCTGGCGACATGGCTCCCGTGCCTCCCCCATCCGATGACGCTTGCCGCCGAACCAACCCCAATCAACAGTCCCTGGACCGGCCCCTACGGCGGCGTGCCGCCGTTCGACAAGGTCCGCGTCGAAGATCTCGGCCCGGCGCTCGAGGTCGCGATCGCAGCCGAGCTCGAAGCCGTGGCAAGAATCGCCGCCGACCCGGCCGCGCCGACGTTTGCCAACACGATTGATCCGCTCGAGAAGGCGACCCGCGACTTCGAGCGCGTCCAGACGATCTATGCGATTTGGGGGGGCAATCTCTCCGATGACGCGGTTCAGAAAGTCGAGCGCGAGATGGCGCCGAAGTTGGCAGACCTTGCCGACCGGATTTTTCAAAATCAAAAACTTTTCGACCGCATCAAGGCGGTCTACGACGCGAGGAAGACTGCGGGGCTCACTCCAGAACAGCAGCGCCTCGCTTGGCTCGTGTACACCGACTTCGTCCGCGGCGGGGCGGCGCTTGACGATGCCGCAAAGAAGGAGATGGCGGCCATCAATCAAGAGCTCGCCACGCTCTCCACGAAGTTTTCCCAGAATGTCCTCAAGGACGAGAACGACGGTCTCGTCATCATCGACGACGCCGCCGGGCTCAAGGGGCTTGCAGAGGCGCAAGTGACGGCCGCCGCCGCGGCCGCCGACGCTCGGGGTCACAAGGGGAAATGGGTGATCCAAAACACCCGCTCGAGCGTCGAGCCGTTCCTCACCTATGCCGACGACCGCGAGCTCCGCCGCAAGGTGTTTGAGATGTTCGTCAGCCGCGGCGACGGCGGCGGTGCCACCGACAACAACACCACGATCCGCCAGATCCTCGAGCTTCGTGCCCGCCGCGCCCGCCTCCTCGGCCACGCCACCCACGCCCACTGGCGCCTCGACAACTCGATGGCGAAGACCCCCGAGCGCGCCATGGCGCTGATGGAGGAGGTGTGGGGGCCGGCCGTGGCTGAAGTGAAACAGGAAGTGGCTGACATGCAGCAAATCGCTGCCGCCGAGGGGGCGAAGATCGAGATCGAGCCCTGGGACTACCGCTCCTACGCCGAGAAGGTGAGGAAGAAGCTCTACGACCTCGACGCATCGGAGATCGTTCCCTACCTCCAGGTCGACAAGCTCCGCGAGGGGATGTTTCACACCGCGGCGAAGCTCTTCGATCTCCACTTCACGCCGGTGCCCGAAGGGTCTGTCCCCGTCTTTCACCCCGATGTGAAGGTCTGGGAGGTGAAGGATGGCAGCGGCAAGCACGTGGGACTGTGGTATTTCGATCCCTACGCCAGGCGCGGGAAGCGATCAGGGGCGTGGATGAACGCCTACCGCAATCAAGAGCGCTTCGACGGCGAGACGACGACGATCGTGTCCAACAACTCCAACTTCGTGAAGGCTGCCCCAGGGGAGCCGACGACGATCTCCTGGGAAGACGCGACCACCCTCTTCCATGAGTTTGGCCATGCCCTTCACGGGCTCTGTTCGAACGTCAGCTATCCGTCGCTCTCCGGCACGAACGTGGCCCGCGACTATGTCGAGTTTCCCTCCCAGATCCTCGAGCACTGGCTCCCCACCCCGGAGATCCTCTCGGGGTACGCCCTCCACGTGGAGACGGGGAAGCCGATCCCCGAAGCGCTGGTGGCAAAGATCAAGAAGGCGGAGACGTTCAACCGCGGATTCAAGACGGTCGAGTTTCTCGCCAGTGCCCTGGTCGACATGAAGCTCCATCTCTCCACGCCGACGGCCGACCCCGACGCCTTCGAGCGCGACACGCTCGCCGCCCTCGGGATGCCGCGAGAGATCGTCATGCGCCATCGCACGCCCCACTTCAACCATGTCTTCTCGGGCGACGGCTACTCGGCGGCCTACTACAGCTACCTCTGGAGCGACGTCCTCACCGCCGACGCCTGGGAAGCCTTCACCGAGGCAGCGGGCCCGTGGGATCCGGCCGTGGCCGAGCGGCTGAAGGCCCACGTCTTCTCGGTCGGCAACACCGTCGATCCGGTCGACGGCTACCGGGCCTTCCGCGGCAAGGATCCGGGTACCGGGGCCCTGATGCGGAAGCGCGGCTTCGAAGCCGCGGCGGAGTGACGGAGTGAGCGTCCCATCAACCGATTCGACCTCGACCGGCTCCGGCGACGAGCGAACGCTCCAGTGGGCTGGCGTAAGCCGACGAAGATCGCCATTCCCCGGCCAGCCCCTCATGAATTGACGGCTGCGTCTGGAAGCCTGTCTATTCAAGGATATTGGTTTCGTGTTCGCCCACTTCTCCAGCCATTGGATCGCCCTTCCCATGATCCAAGACCTGCGGCGGATTGAAGTCGTCGAAGATGCGATGGTCGCGGTGCTTCGACGCAAGACGGAAGCAGAGCGATTGGCGATCGCTTTTCGGATGTGGGCCTTCGCTCGCGACCTGATCACGCGCCGGGTACGGAGCGACTTCCCCGATCTGTCAGAGGAGGAGGTTCAGCGGATCGTGGCCGGGAGATTGTCGCATGGTGCCGTCTGAACTGTCGGGCGGAGGGCCGCAGGAACCTGCCGAGCTGCTTGCTCATCTCGCCGCCAGCCTCGAGCTCCTGCAAATCGGCTACCTCGTGACCGGATCGATGGCGACGATCGCCTACGGGGAACCGAGGTTCACCAACGACATCGACGTGGTAGTCGATCTGCACGCCGATAAGATCGATGCTTTCTGCGCCCGTTTCCCGGCGCCCGAATACTACTGCCCACGGCACATGGTGACGGACGCTATCCGGAAGAAATGGCAGTTCAACATCATTCATCCGGCGTCAGGGCTGAAGATCGACGTGATCATCGCCACCGACAGCGATTTTGATCGCAGCCGTTTGAGCCGCGGCGAGCGGATCGCCACGGCGGACGACACGTTCGTTTCGTTTGCATCACCGGAGGATGTGATCCTTAAAAAGCTCGTCTATTATCGGGAGGGTGGCTCAGAAAAGCACATCCGCGACATCGCCGGCGTCCTCAAAGTGCAGGGTGATCGTATCGATCGGACCTACATCGCTGCATGGGCCGATCGACTCGGTGTAGGCGACGAATGGGGCTTGTGCGCCGGGGACCAGAAGTCGACATAATTCAACTTGTTTCCCCCCTCAGCCGATCACCGACTCCGGCGACTCGATCGCTCGACGGAGGTCGTCGAGAAACCGGGCCGCCGGGCCGCCGTCGACGCGGCAGTGGTCGAAGGTGAGCGAGAGCGTCATCAGGTCGCGGATCGCGATCGATTCGGCGCCGCTTGAGTCGGCGACGACGACCGACTCGCGGCGGATCGCCCCCACGCCGAGGATCGCCGTCTGTGGCCCATTGATGATCGGAGTGAACTCGTCGATCCGGAAGCCGCCGAGATTCGTGATCGTGAACACGCCCCCCTCCATCGCCGCAGCGGGGAGTTTTTGTGTGCGGGCTTTTTCAATCAGCTCGCGTGACTCAGCCGTGATCTCCGCAAGCGTTCGCCTGCCAATGTCGCGAACCACCGGCACGAGGAGCCCGGCCTCGGTGTCGACGGCGATCCCGATGTGGAGGCTGTCTGCGTCGGGATAAACAAGGGCACCGGAAAGATCCCAGCAGCCGGCCAGGCTCGGATGCCGTAGGAGCACGTCGGCGACGAGCTTGGCGAGGAGATCGGTGTAGGCCGGCACCGGCAGCGTGCCGGAAAACTTGAGCCGACTGCGAAGCGCCGCCAGGGCCGTGACGTCGGCACGGGTGTGGAGCGTGACCGGGGCGTTTTCAGCTTGGCTTGCAAGCATCCGTTCGGCGATCGTCCGCCGCCGCTTCGGCAGGCCGGCGAGGCGCGGATTGACGGGACGCCCTGCGGCCGACGCGGGCCGGGCCGCCGCCCCGAGCACGTCGGCCTCGCGCACCCGTCCCTCCCGACCACTGCCGGGGAGCAAGGCCCAGTCGACGCCCAAACGGGAAGCCGTCGCCCGGGCCCGCGGCGTCGAAGGCCTGCGGCCTCCGTGGGCGCTTCCCGACGCGTTTCCGACGCTTGCCACGGCCACATGAAACACGTCGTCGGCCACGATCCGCCCGGCGGGGCCGGAGCCGGCGACCGTCTCCACGTCGACCCCCAATTCCCGCGCCAGGCGACGGACCGTCGGCGAGGTCGGGCCGCCCACCGGGCCGGTCGGGCGGGGCACCGGGGGCGCCAGTGACGCTGGGGCCCCGGCCGCAGCGGGAGCGGGATGGCTCGGCGCTGCGGCCGGGGCCGCCGCGGGAGCCGGCGTCGCCTCAGGTGCGTAGACAGGCGGCGCTTCGCCGTCGGCGAGCAGCCAACCGATGAGCGTGCCGACCTTGACCACCGCCCCTTCCCCCGGGGCTCCGGCCGGCACGTGCAGGATCCCGCCGTCGATCGACTCCACCGGCTCGACCGATTTCTCCCCTTCGAGTTCGAAGAGGGGCTCGCTCGGCTTCACCCGGTCGCCTTGCGCCTTCAACCAGCGCACGAACGTCCCTTCCTCCATCGACCAACCGAGACGTGGAATGCGGATGTCGTAGGCCATGGTTTTTTTAGTGCTTCCTACTCGGCGACAAGCGCCCGGATCGCGGCAAGGCAATCGTCGGCATTCGGCACGACGACCGCTTCGAGCGACGGGGCATAGGGCGTCGGCACGAAGGCTCCGGTCAGCCGGCGGACCGGGGCATCGAGAAAATCAAACCCCTCGTCAGCAACGCGGGCGGCGACCTCGGCGGAAAAGCCGCACGACGCCGGCGGCTCATCGACGACAAGCAGCCGACCGGTGCGCTCCACCGAGGCAAGGATCGTTGCCATGTCGAGCGGAGAGACCGTCCGCGGGTCGATGAGCTCGACGTCGATCCCCTCAGCGAAGAGCTGGTCGCAGACACTCGACACGAGCTGCACCATCCGCGCCAGCGCCACCACCGTCACATGCCGGCCGCGGCGGACGACATTGGCGACGCCAAAGGGAATGTCGTAAAGCCCCTCAGGCACAGGGGTCTTATGCCCCATCAATTCGCGGTGTTCGAGAAACAGGACCGGATCGCTGCCGCGGAGGGCGTGCGTAAACAGCCCCTTGGCATCGGCGGCATTGGAGGGGACGACGACCCGCAGCCCCGGCACCTGCGCATACATCCCGTAGTAGCTGCCGGAATGATGGGTGGCGGCACAGTGGCCGATGCCGATGCAGCCGCGGAGGATCACCGGCATCCGCAGCCGGCCACTCGACATGTAGCGCATCTTCGCGATCTGATTGATGATCTCGCCGGCCGAATCGAGGACGAAGTCGGCAAACATGAAGTCGATCACCGGCCGGGCGCCAGCCATCGCCGCGCCGCAGGCAAGCCCCACGAAGCCGCGCTCGCAGATCGGCGTGTCGCAGAGGCGCTCGGGGCCGTACTTGGCAAACAGCCCGGTCGTCGTGGCGAAGTTGCCGCCGCGGACGCCGATCCCTTCCCCCATCACGAAGATCGACGGATCGGCCGCCATCGCCTCGTCGAGCGCTTGGAGCGTCCCTTGCGCCCAGGTCCGCGGCGGGCCCTCGGTGTTGACGCCGTGCGCCTGCGGCGGCACCGGCCCCGAAGGCTCGGTGACGGCATAGACATCTTCGACTGCCGTGGCCGGCGCCGGTGGCGGGCTCGCTTCGGCCGCGGCCCGCGCTCGAGTCACGACAGCCTGCACGTCGGCCTCAATCGCCGCGAGATCCCCCTCCGGGACACCCAGCTGCCCGAGGACGCCCCGCAGCCTGGCGATCGGGCACTTCTGCTTCCAGGCGTCGACTTCCTCGCGGGTGCGGTAGGTGAAGTCACCCATCCCCTCGGAATGGGCCCGGGTGCGGTAGGTGCGGCATTCAAGGAGCGTGGCCCCGTCGCCCCCTCGCGCCCGCTCCACCGCCTCGCGGGCGGCCGCATGAACGGCGACGAGATCGTTGCCATCAAGCTCCACGCCGGCCAGGCCGTAAGAGGCGGCCCGACGGCCGACCTGGGGGATGCCGCTTGAGTAACTGAAGGGAACTTCGGTGGCGAAGCCGTTGTTCTCGCAGACGAAAAGCACCGGCAGCTTCCAGATCGCTGCCATGTTGAGGCCCTCGTGGAAGGCGGCGTTGTTGACGGCGCCGTCGCCGAAGAAGGCCACCGCCACGGCGCCGGTCTTCTGGAGCTTGGCCGCATATCCGGCCCCACAGGCCTGGAGGATGCAGGGGCCAACGATGCCGCTGGTGCCCATCATCCCGATCTCGGGGGCAAACAGGTGCATCGAGCCACCGCGGCCGCGCGAGCAGCCGGCCGCCCGGCCAAACAGCTCGGCACACAGATCAGCCGGGGGCATCCCCTTGGCAAGGGCATGGCCATGGCCGCGGTGGGTGCTGAAGACGGTGTCGCTCTTCGAGAGATGCCCGCAGACGCCGACGGCCACCGCCTCCTGACCGACATACGTGTGGCAGGCCCCATGGACGAGCCCGCGCGTGTGGCTGCGGGCCAGTTCCTCTTCGGTGAGGCGGATGACGAGCATCGCCCGGAAGCGGTCGAGGAGGATGTCGACATCGGAGGCAGCGGCAGAGGTCGTCATCAGGGTGGCCCGACAAGAGGAGGCAGACAGGTTTCAGCGAAAGACGAACGAGCCGAGAAATCAGGACAGCGGCGAGGAAAAACCGCGGCTGCCGCCGGCGTTCATCGCCATGTTGCCGCCGTCCATCGGGATCAGGGCCCCGGTGATCCAGGAACTCGAGTCGGAGGCAAGAAACACGATCAGCCCCTGGATGTCGTCAGGGCGGCCAAGCCGGCCGGCGGGGATCCCGGAGAGCCACTTCTGCTCGATGGTGGGATCGGTGGCGATCCGCTTCTCCAGCGACGGATTGCGAACCTGCGCCGGGAGGATCGCATTCACGCGCACCCCGCCGCCGGCCCATTCGGTGGAGAGCTCGCGTGTCATCTGAACCACCGCCCCCATCGCCATGCTGTAGGCGATGTGGCCGCGGCCGAGGGCCGTCATGCTCGCCAGCGACCCCGTATTCACAATCGAGCCACTTCCCGCGGCGAGCATCCGCCGCCCCGCCTGCTGGCAGAGGGCGAAGCGTCCGACGACGAGGTTTTCGAGCACCTCCCGCAACTGCTCGACTGTCAGCTCGCGGGGGTCGGCGAGGATCCCCTCGCCGGCGATGTTGGCGAGAAAATCGATCCTGCCAAGCTCACCA
>Ga0114978_10005157_pt1 | contig 10472 bp, 11 predicted proteins | sample S_140212_EF_Meta_FD_87027 | JGI IMG/M metagenome (GOLD analysis project Ga0114978, IMG submission 87027) | Freshwater microbial communities from Lake Simoncouche, Canada to study carbon cycling - S_140212_EF_MetaG | ecosystem: Environmental > Aquatic > Freshwater > Lake | place: Lake...
ATTTCACCACCCGAGCAAATGTGGGAGGGTCAGTGTGCCGTCTCAGAGTTTTCCCGCAAGGGGAAAATTTCGCTTGATTCAAGTTTTCATCCGTGAGATTCTCTGCGGTTCCCACTAAGGAGATCATTTCATGTCATACGCAGTCATTCAAACAGGCGGAAAACAATACCGCGTCGCCGAAGGAGATATCATTGATGTCGAGAAACTCGACATCGAGGCCGGCTCGGAAGCGAAAATCGAGGCCGTGCTTCTCATTTCCGACGGCGCCACCGTTTCCATTGGCGCGCCGCTCCTCAAGGGAGCCGCAGTCACCGTTGAAGTGGTGGACCAGTTCAAAGACGAGAAGGTCATCGCTTTCAAATTCAAACGCCGCAAGGGCTATCATCGCACGGTGGGTCACCGCCGTCAGCTCACCCGGCTCAAAATCAAATCCATCACAGCATAATTCAGGCTTATGGCGCATAAAAAAGGACAAGGCAGCGTCAAAAATGGACGCGACAGCATCAGCAAACGCCTCGGCGTGAAAAAATTCGGCGGCGAAGCCGTGATTCCGGGCAACATCATTCTCCGTCAGCGGGGCACGAAGTTCCAACCCGGGCGCAATGTCGGCCTTGGCCGCGACTACACTATCTTCGCTCTGGTTGAGGGCCATGTGAAATTCGATAAAGCCGGACGCCGTGTGAATGTCGAGGCGGTGGCGGCATCAGCGAACTAGTTTTTCTCCAAAACCATCTCTTGGTTTTGCCAGGGCTCCCGGATTCGGGAGCCCTTTTTTTCGGAAAGCAGAAGCGGTCGCAGACCGCATCCACCTTACACAAACTCCACTGCGCCTTCGGGGATGGCTTCTGCGCCCAGCGCTTCGCCGAACGCCGTTTCCGCCTTTATCCTGGCGAGCGGAATGCCGTGGCGGCGGGCTTCGTGCCGCCAGGAGTCGAAGTGTTTGTCGTAGGCGGAGGAGTAATTTCTCAGATCTTCGGCCTGGAGGCGCACCGCGCGCCGGGATGCATTTTCGCAGTCAATCAACTCGGTGTTTCCGAGCCATTCGGGAGCCGATTCCGCTGCGCAGCATGGTGCGAAAATGATGGCCCTCCCGCGTGACGACAGGAGGCTGCGAATCAAGGCCTCCGGCGGCGCGGGAAAAAGCAGGTCGCTGATCCAGACGCGGAGCGAGCCATTGCGCCAGGGAATCCGGTGGAGATCGGGGGCCCGTTCTGCGCTTGGGGCGGGCGGTTTCTCCAGAGACGCCCAGGCCCTGATGGGATCATGGGCGGCAAGGACGGAACCCTGGATGGAAAACAACCGCGCGGAGGCACCGGACCGCAGGGCGCTCTCCAGGCAGAACCAGGCCAATTCCAACGTGCGCTGTGTTTTTGCCTCGTCCAAAAACATCGAGGCCGAGGCATCCAGCACGATGTCGGCGAGGGGGCGGACTTCCTCGCGGTAAAGCTTCATCGTGAACTGGCCGTTTCGCGCGTAGGCCAGCCAGTCAATGTGGCGCGGATCGTCGCCCGGAACGTAGGGACGGTGATCCTGAAAATCAATGGAACTGCCCGCGCCGGAACCCGCGACATTTCCGGTGGTTCGGCGCAAGCTCCGCTTGAGTGGGAGCGACAGACGCTCCGCTGCCGCGCGCATCCGCGCCCGAATTTCCGAAGAGTTCCCCTGCGAAACAGTCATGGCGGGATAGTCTCAATCGAAAATCGCAATGCGCGAATCGAAAATTCCCGGTTCGGTTCAGGAATTTCCCGCGATCAGGAAAACCGCGATGAAGAGGAGAGGGGTAAGGAAGTTTGAGGCAGTGACGGGGTGGGGTGCCCTGCGGCGCAGGGGCTTGCGCTTGCCCGGGAAGCGCTCGGCCCGGGTTCCCCATGGGTCTCTTCCAAAAATAAGATTACCAGGCTCCGGACATTTTTCTGGCCTCGGCGAAGCTGGACTCCGTTTTGAGCAGACTGGCGAGGTAGGCGTCGCGGGCGGGCAGTTCCTTCCAAGCGTTGATTTTCTCCGGATATTCGAGCCGTGAGAAAATGGCGAGGGCGATTTTTTCGCGGGGCACGGATTTTTCGCCGAAGCCATCCGGCTGATGGCTCGACCAGAAGCGGACTTGCTCGACGCCATCCACGATTTTCGTGCCGAGGAAGATGACGGAGTGCCCGGTTTCCTTTTTGCCCACGGCATCGGTCCAGAAAATTTTCAGAAAGTCGCCGGGTTTCGCCTCGGCAAAATCCGTGAAGTTGTGGCCGAGACCAATCTCATAAAAAAGCCGGGCGGTGCCAGGGCCATTGGCGTTCCAGCGGCCCCAGATGCTTTCGCCGTCGGGAAGGGTGTCGGTGCCGTCCGGACGCAGGCGCGGAGTCAGGGCCTGCCAGGTTTCGGCGGTCAGGGTGATGGTGCCGCATTTTTGCAGGGCATCCAGGGTTTTGAGAAAGACAAGATAGGTTGCCCCGGAGCAATAGCCGGGACTGGCTTTCCCGGGCAGGATCCGGACGGGTTCCGCGGTTTCGACCGAGGAAGCCAGCGCTGCGTGGGCCCCGAGATTCGTTGCGTAACCGCCGCCTTCGGGCATGGTCTGGATTTGCTCAAGGACGGTTTGATTGATGCCGGCGAAAGCCGCGGAGGCCGTCAAAAAAATCAGGCAGAAAAAGCGCATGGGAAAATCTTACAGAAGGAAACGGAGGGAACAAAGAATTCTGCAAAGTCGAAGCGGCTCCCTGCCGCTTGATGGGATTGGGCAAGTAGCCCGAGGCCGCTTCTCCTTTTCTTTTGCTTCCGGACCTCCCGCCACGGAAAGTCCTTCCCTCTCATGACGCTCAGGCGGATTATCACCGGTGTTCTGCTCCTCGCCTTTCTGGCAGGGGGAGCCTTTTGGATCACAGGCTGGCGGACGCTTGGGCCAATCACGGCTTCCGGCGGCCTCTATTTTCCGGGACGCACCGCGCTGGACGTGCCGCAGTTTTTTCAGGCGGATCCGCGCTGGGCTTCGGATGCCCTGGCTTCCACCCCCGGCACGCTTGGTGCGGAAGGCTGCGCGGTGGCCTCGGCGGCGATGACGCTGGCGGGTTACGGGGTGGAGGTGGATCCCGGGCGGTTGAATAAATTTCTCATCGCGCTGCCCGGTGGCTATACTCCGGAGGGTTGGATCTACTGGGAGAAAGCGGCGGAGTTTGATCCGGCTTTCACCGCGAGACTCCTGCCTCATTACGAGGACCAGCCGTCGTATTTTCTGATTGATCGGAATCTCCTGGCGGGCAATCCGGTGATCGCGCGGTTGCGCTGCCCGGATGGCAGCACGCACTTCGTGGTCATCAGCGGCAAGCAGGGATACGATTATCTGATCCGCGATCCGGGCCGCGGAGGGAAAAAGGGAGTCTATCCGCTCAAGGAATTCGGCAGCGGCATCGAGGCGATCCGATTTTATCGCAAGCCGTGATTTTTTCGCGCGGAGTGGAAGGCTTTGGTAAATTTTTCCAAACGGGCTGGATCGAGTTTGCCAAGGAATTCCCCGCCTTCGCGGAGAGTGGAGCCGACGATGAAAACATCGGCCAGGGGCAGATAGGTCGCGATGTTTTTCGGGGTCATGCCCGAACCGATGAGGACGGGAACATGGGCGGATTTTTTGACGCGTTTGAGTTCCCTGATGTCGGGCGATTCGCCGGTGCGCGGGCCCGTGACGACGACGCCGTCCACGCGGAAGAATTCGGATTGCTTGACCACATCGGTGATGTCGAGATCGCCTGTCAGAGCGTGGGAGCAGTGTTTCTTTTTCACGTCGCCAAATATCTGGATCTGCCCGCAGGAGAGTTCCTGGCGTCGGCGGAGAAGTTTTCCCGCGCAGCCTTCGATCAGCCCCGCGCCGCCGATGTGGGCGAAGACGTAGCCCTCCACGCGCAGGAAATCGAGGTCGGCGGCGTGAGCAATCTCCAGGGCTGTTTCGTTGGCGGCTTCGAGCATTTGGATGCCGACCGGACCGGGGAAGCGTTTGCGCACTTCGCGGGCGATGCGGGTCATGAGGGCAATGGCTTTGGCCGGCAGGGGCGGTTTGATGTAGGGCAGGTCGTGACTGTTTTCCAGCACGATGGCGTCCACTCCGGCTGCCAAATAGCGGTCGAGATCAGACAGGGCTTCGCGCCTGATCTCCTGGTCGTTGCCTTCGTAAAGCGGAGCCCCCGGCAGCGCGCGAACGGCGATCATGGCTGCCAGGGATTTTTCGGGAAACGGTCTCACGGAATTATCTTTTCAAGAGGCTGCTGCCTGTCGCGGCAAGAATGGCAAAGAGGATGCTCCAGGGAATGACTCCTGCAGTGATCCAAAACATCACTCGCCGCGGTTTTTCCCCAAGAGCCAGGGCGATGAGCACGGCAAAATACGGGCCGCAGGTTACGGGCGCGAGCAGTGCGAGCCCCGGCATGCCACCGCGCAGCCAGACGCGCCAGAAAAGTTTTTCCGGGTTTGGCTGGGCGGACACTTTGAATTTTGCGACCAGCCAGCACCGGGCTGGTCCGCCGATAGCCAGCATGGCGGCGGCAATCGCGGTGTATCCGGCCCACGCACAAAGCGCGGCGGTGGCCGGGTGCAGTTGCATGGCCACGCCGGTCGGAATCGCCGCAAGAAAATAGGCGATGCCCAGACCGAAGACGAGCAGCATGGCGCGTAACATGGCAGCCTAGCTTTGCGGACTTTTCCCCGTCTTGGCAATTCCGCAATCGGTCTCGGGCGTATGGGCGGCGGGTCCCGCCGCCGGCGATTCGCTCGGGCAACTAAATCCTCCCGTCAGCGTTGGACGGTTGCCGCAAGGCACAAAACCATTTTAGGATACCCGCAGAATGGAATCCACCGCCCGCGCCATTGTGCGACGTCTGCGTGAAGCCGGTCATACGGCCTGCTTCGCGGGGGGCTGCGTGCGGGACAGGCTTTTGGGGAAATCCCCGAAGGATTACGACATCGCGACGGATGCCAGTCCGGAAAAAGTGCAGTCACTTTTCGCGCGCACCGTTCCGGTGGGCGCGAAATTCGGCGTGATGCTCGTGTTGGAAGGTGGCGCGGAATATGAGGTCGCCACGTTTCGCGCCGATGGGGTTTACCTGGACGGACGCCGCCCGCAGGGCGTGACCTTCACGAATGCGGAGGGCGATGCCCGGCGGCGGGACTTCACGATTAACGGGCTCTTTTATGATCCGGAAAACGAAGAGGTTCTCGATTACGTGGGCGGTCGGGCCGATCTGGAAGCGGGAATCCTCCGGGCCATCGGAAATGCGAGCGACCGGTTTGCGGAGGACAAGTTGCGGGTGCTGCGCGGGGTGCGCTTTGCGGCGTCGCTGGATTTCCAAATCGAGCCGGCCACCTGGGCGGCCCTTTGCGCGGGCGCGTCGAAAATCCATGAGGTCAGTGCGGAGCGGGTCCGCGAGGAGTTGGTGAAAATTTTTCTTTCCCCGCGCAGAACGCAGGGTTTCGACCTGCTTCATGCGAGCGGATTGATGCAGGAGTTGCTGCCCGAGGTCGCCGCGCTCAAGGGCTGCGAGCAGCCGCCGGAATTCCATCCCGAGGGCGATGTCTTCGTGCATACACGCCTGATGCTTTCCCTGCTGCCTGCCAGGGTTTCCACGCCACTCGTCTTTGCGGTGCTTTTTCATGATCTGGGAAAACCCGCCACCCAGCAGAGGGACGAAACCGGACGGCTGCGTTTCAACGGCCATGAATCCGTCAGTGCCGCCATGACGGGCACCATCATGCGCCGCCTGCGGTTTTCCAACGAGGAGATCGAAGCCACGGTCGAAATGGTGCAGAATCACATGGTCTTCAAGGACGTGCAGAACATGCGCGTCGCACGGCTCAAGCGCTTCATGGCGAGGGGGACTTTCCCGGATGAACTGGAATTGCACCGTGTGGACTGCCTGGGCAGCCACGGCATGTTGGACAACCTCGGATTTCTCCAGACCCGCCGGGAGGAGTTCGCCAGCGAGCCCTTGATCCCGCCTCCATTGGTGACCGGAAATGATTTGATCGCTCTGGGTTGGAAACCTGGGCCCAAGTTCAAGGAAGTGCTCGACTCCGTGCAAACCCGCCAGCTGGAAAATTCCCTTCTTACCCGTGAAGACGCCTTGGAATGGATAAGAAACACTCATCTCTGAAATGCCACAGCCAGTGAACACCCGCAATATTACCATCGCGAGAAACGGGGCGATCCTCGGCGCGTATGGCCGGGCTCAAGCCACGGACATGCTCGATACGGGCCAGCTTTTGGCCTCGGACCATTACTATGACGAGATCCGGGCGGAGTGGGTGCTTCTCTCCGACCTCTCCGGCCCGTCTCTCCAGCCTCCATCGCGCGTCTCTTCGCCATCGGAACTCAGGCCGGCCTCTGAAATACAGCCTTCCGACAGCCTGCGGAAAAAATCCTCCAAACGGGGAACCGACAGAGGCAAATCCCGCGGAAAAAAACAATTGGAGTCCGTGCTGATCGGATGGATCGCCTGTCTCTTTGCCTTGGGTGCCGCGGCGGGCATCTGGGCCTGGGCCGAATATCTTCACACCCAGCTCAAAATTTCGGACGAAAAGATCAAGGATATGGGTCAGAAAATTGAAGTCTTGAATCGGGAAAAAGAACTTCTCACCGAAATCACCCCGCGCGGGCGTGTCCGCGTCATCGTTACCTACGAGCGCGCTCCGGACCAGGTGGCCATCATGACCGGCGCTACCGTTGGCCTTTATCACCGGACCGATGTGGAAAACGCCCTGGCCATTGCTTTGCAATCCGGCGGGATTACCAGCACCGCTGATTTCGACAGAACGGTGGAACGCTTTAAAAGCGCCATCGGCTCGCCCCTGGAAATCAGTCTCACCGATTCCAACGGGCGCATAGACATGCCTGTTTCGAAGCCGGGCTCATACGTTCTGGTGGCCAGCGCGGCCAAGTCCAACAATGGGGGGATGGATCGGTATCTCTGGTTGGTTGGATTCTCAGACACCGAGCAGCCCAGCGGCTTAATTTTTTTGAATGAAAGCACCGCTATTTCGAACAGCAAACCCCGGTTCGACATCACCGACGTTCACACCGTGACCACCGGGGTGGAGCGCGCCGAGTCCCTTCCGTAAATTCCCCCGCCGCCCCGAATTCAGTAAGCCCTTGCCCGCGGCCAAATATTAGATTAACTAATATTCCCATGCCTGCCTCGACCGCCTCCAACTCGCCAGCCACGGAGCTACCCGTGCTCAACTGGCTCTTTTCTTCGTTGGGGAAAAAAGTCGTCGTCGCCCTCACCGGAATCGTGCTCGTTCTTTTTGTCATCGGGCATCTCGTCGGCAACCTCACTTTTTTCCTCGGACCGGACGCCATCAATTCCTACGCCATGCAGTTGCGCGACCTCGGGCCGCTGCTCTGGGTTGCGCGCATCGGGCTGCTCGTTGCGGCGGGGGTGCACATTGGGTTCACCATGTTGTTGTGGAAGGAAAACCAGGCCGCCCGCCCGCAAAAATACGCGGTGAACGCCCCGATGAAGACCACGGTTTTCGCCCGGACCATGCGTCTCACCGGCTTGATCGTGCTGGCCTTCATTGCCTTCCATCTCGCCCACTTCACGCTGTTTCTCGTCAATCCCTCCTACGCCAAACTTCACACCGAACTCAAAGGACATGAAGTTCATGACGTGTTCCGCATGGTTGTCCTCGGCTTCAGCAATCCCCTCGTCAGCGGCTTTTACATTTTGTCCCTCGCGCTCGTCGCCTTCCATCTCAGTCACGGCATCGGCAGCCTTTTCCAGACCCTGGGCTTGAGCAATCAGACCGTGCGTCCGCTTTATGAAAACGCCGGCCGCCTCATCGCGTGGGCGCTCTTTATCGGCTATGCAGCCATCCCGGTTTCCATTCTCTTTTTTGGCGTCGGAAAAGGAGTCCTCCGATGAGCCTCGACGCCAAGATCCCACCCGGACCGCTGGAGCAAAAGTGGACCCGTTTCAAGAACCACGCCAAAATTATCAGCCCGGCGAACAAGCGGAAATTCAAAATCCTCATCGTCGGCAGCGGTCTCGCCGGCGGAGCCGCCGCCGCGACGCTGGGCGAACAGGGCTTTGACGTCGAATGTTTCTGCTATCAGGACAGCCCGCGCCGCGCCCATTCCATCGCCGCGCAAGGCGGCATCAATGCCGCAAAAAACTACCAGAACGACGGCGACAGCACGTACCGCCTTTTCTACGACACGATCAAAGGCGGCGACTTCCGCGCCCGCGAAGCCAATGTCTATCGCCTGGCCGAAGTCAGCGCGGCCATCATTGACCAATGCGTCGCGCAGGGCGTTCCGTTTGCCCGCGAATACGGCGGATTGCTGGCCAACCGCTCCTTCGGCGGAGCCCAAGTCTCCCGCACATTTTACGCCCGCGGTCAGACCGGGCAGCAGCTTTTGCTCGGCACCTATCAAGCACTCAGCGCGCAAATCGCCGCCGGCTCGGTCAAAATGTTTCCGCGCACCGAGATGCTCGATCTCGTTTTGGTGGACGGCCACGCCAAGGGCATCGTGGTGCGCGACATGGTCACGGGCGAAATTCGCAGCCATGCGGGCGATGCCGTCCTGCTTTGCACCGGCGGCTACGGCAACGTTTTTTATCTCTCCACCAACGCCAAGGGCTGCAACGTTTCCGCCACGTTCCGCGCTTACAAACGCGGCGCGCTGATGGCGAATCCCTGCTACACCCAGATTCACCCGACCTGCATTCCTGTCAGCGGCGCCTACCAGTCCAAGCTCACTCTCATGAGCGAGTCCCTGCGCAACGACGGCCGCGTCTGGGCCCCCAAGCGCAGGGAAGACTGCGGCAAACCTCCGCACGAAATCCCCGAGGACGCCCGCGATTATTTTCTCGAACGCAAATATCCCAGCTACGGAAACCTCGCTCCGCGCGACATCTCTTCGCGCAGCGCAAAGGAAGCCTGTGACGAAGGGCGCGGGGTCGGACCGGGAGGTCTCGGCGTTTATCTCGATTTCGCAGATGCGATCAAGCGCCTCAGCAGGCCGGTCGTGGAGGAGCGCTACAGCAACCTCTTCGAGATGTACGAAAACATCACCGGAGAAAACGCCTACGAGCGGCCCATGCGCATTTATCCCGCTGTCCACTACACCATGGGCGGCCTCTGGGTGGACTACAACCTGATGAGCAACATCCCCGGCCTGCACGTGCTCGGTGAAGCCAATTTCTCCGACCACGGTGCCAACCGCCTCGGCGCCTCCGCCCTCATGCAGGGCCTGGCCGACGGCTACTTCGTCATTCCCAACACCATCGGCGAATACCTCTCCACCCAGTTCGGAAAACCCCGGCCAAAGACCACCGACGCCGCCTTCAAGCAGACCGAAAACGAAGTGCGGTCCCGCGTGCAGCAGCTCCTCGCTATCAAGGGCACCCGCACCGTGGACAGTTTCCATCGCGAACTCGGCCTGCTCCTCTGGGACAAATGCGGCATGGCCCGCGACCGTGCCGGCTTGGAAGAAGCCATCAGGCGCATCCCCGCTCTCCGCGAGGAATTCTGGAAAAATGTCAGCGTTCTCGGCCAGGGTGAAAGCTTCAACCAGTCCCTCGAAAAAGCCGGCCGCGTGGCCGATTTTCTCGAATTCGGCGAACTGATGTGCCGCGACGCGCTCGACCGTCAGGAATCCTGCGGCGGCCACTTCCGCACCGAATACCAGACCCCCGATGGCGAGGCCCTGCGCGACGACGCGAACTTCGATTTTGTCTCCGCCTGGAAATACGAGGGCGAAAATGCGACCCCCACCCGTCTGAAAGAAGCCCTCGTCTACGAACACGTGAAACTCGCCACGAGAAGCTACAAATAGGAAACACTATGAATTTCACCCTGCGTGTCTGGAGACAGAACAGCCCCGAGGATCGCGGGCGTTTCGAGGAATATCCCGCCCTCGACATTCCTGAGGATGCGTCGTTTCTGGAGATGCTCGACATCGTCAACGAGGGCCTCATCGAAAAAGGCGTCGAGCCGGTGCAGTTCGACCACGACTGCCGCGAAGGCATTTGCGGCACCTGCAGCCTCACCATTGATGGCGTGCCACACGGTCCCGGACGTGGCACCACCTGCCAGCTTTACATGCGGAAATTTCACGACCGCGACGTCATCACCATCGAACCTTTCCGCGCCGCGGCATTTCCCATTCTGCGCGACCTCGCGGTGGACCGTCGCTCATTGGATCGCATCATCCAGTCCGGAGGTTTCATCAGCGAACGCGCCGGTTCCGCGCCCGATGCCAACGCCGCTCCGATTCCCAAACCCACCGCCGACCTCGCCATGGACGCCGCCTCCTGCATCGGCTGCGGCGCCTGCGCCGCTGCCTGCCCGAACAGTTCGGCCATGCTTTTCGTCAGCGCCAAAATCGGCCACCTCGGCCTGCTGCCTCAGGGCAAGGCCGAACAAAACCGCCGCGCCCTCACCATGGTCCGCGCGATGGACCAGGAAGGCTTCGGCAACTGCTCGAACTATTACGC
>Ga0114978_10005161_pt1 | contig 10470 bp, 10 predicted proteins | sample S_140212_EF_Meta_FD_87027 | JGI IMG/M metagenome (GOLD analysis project Ga0114978, IMG submission 87027) | Freshwater microbial communities from Lake Simoncouche, Canada to study carbon cycling - S_140212_EF_MetaG | ecosystem: Environmental > Aquatic > Freshwater > Lake | place: Lake...
CTCGGCCTCCGCTTGGGCGGTTAAGTCGGCTCCCGTATCCCAAAGAATAAAGCTAGGCTCGAAGCCCAGACTTTTCCGTTGGCGCACGGCCTCCAATGCAAGCCTCCCTTTCCCGGACACCATAAAACCGATCCGACCTGTCTTGCCTTGGCCTGAGCTGGAGCCAACAGGATCGCGGATCACTCTTGGATGTCTTGTGCGGCCGGGGGCGTATAAATCTCCACCTCCGCCCCAAGATCCTTGGAAAGGACCTCGCGGACATGGTGGGCTGATTTTTTCAAAACCTTCAGCCAGCCGTGCTGCCAATCCCGAACTCCGGCGAACCATGCCGTGCATCCGCGACAGGGAAAGGCTTGGGCCCCAAATCCCTCGAGATGAAGGCGGCGATACCATTGGAAGTTTTCCCCCAGCCAAATGTCCCGAACACTCGTTTCGTTCGCATTCGGGAAAAGATGGGCCGTCCGAAATCCGATATCCTGACCGCACAACGCCACCCGGCCCAGCGTGTCGATGTTGAGCCGCTCAAAAGGCCAAACACAGGGCTCCTTTTTTTGGGTGGGCAGTTCCTTGTACAGATGGCGATCCATGGATTTCCCGAGATCAATCGTGGTGTTGTCGTCCCACGAGAGGAATTTTCTCGTGATCACCTCATCCACCCCAATCTCGTCCTTCCAGAATTTCTGATACTGCTCGAGTTTGCCCTCAATCAACTGTTGCCGGATCATCGAAACAACGATGCGCGTGGTTTTGCGTAGTTTTTTTCGGAGCTCGAGAGCCGCCCGAATGTTCGCCACCTGCCCTTCCCAGCGGGCCTGAATATCGGGCACCTCGCCCTTCCGCGGGGGGCGCACCTGCTGGTAAGCCTCGGCATCCCCTGCATCCATGGAAAATTCAATCAGGTCAATGCCGGCGGCAATCACCCGCTCCAGTTTCCCCCGCCCCACAGGGGAGGGACCGAACATGGTCCCGTTTGTGTTCATCCAGATCCGGGCCCCTTGTTTTTTCGCAAACTCCACCATTTCGCACATCTGGGGATGCATCATCGGTTCCCCGCCCCCGGTACAGCGCAACCACGATTGATAGGGTCCCGCCTCCACGGCGATTTTCTCCCACAACTTGACCGGCATCAGATCCCCGCCTTTTTCATGGTAAAATTTTCGCAGGTCGGAATTCCCGTCCGTATAGGGGCAATTGGGACAACCGAGGTTGCACGGATAAATGATCGAAAGAATAATCATCAGGGGAAATTCTTCCGCCCCGGGTCGCAGGTGGTATTTTGCTGATTTCTGGACGATGGCGATGTTTTGCTTCACAGAACCCATGGCTAAGTTCGGAAAATTCTCCCAAAGAAGGAGCGTTTCTTGTTGGTCTGGTTTGTTATGATTTTCCCAGACTCGGGAGATTGAGTTGTCATTTCTTTTTCTGGATTTTTTGCGGGAAAAGTCAGAATTTCGTTTTTTCGTACAAGAAAAGATCCGATTCCGCTGCTGAAGGGAAATTCCCGGCCTTGGTTGGCGATCCTTTGTTGGCGCCCGTCTGCATCAAAGGCTTTATTGAAATTGTCATTAAGAGAATTAAAAAAAATTTGATTTCGGCTGGTAAAGTCAAGAATGCTGACCAGCTGAGCCACATGCGCGAAAAAGTTTCCCAGAACAATGCTTGGACCTGGCCATTTCTCCGGTTCTGCTTTCCAAATTGCCTCTCCGTGATAGTCCCTTTGATCTGGTTGATATCTCAAATCGCCGATGTCATGAGCCAAAACAAGAGTTTGGCCGGTTAGATAAGGTAAAACTCCCGAAAGCGCTTCCTCCGCAACCTCAAACCCATGGGCATCCCAAAACAACAGGCACTTTTTTGAGAAAAGCAAATCCCGATCGGCTTGAAATGGATAACCAACAATATTTTCCGTCTTTAAAAAGGTTTTTTTCCTAAACGTAATATTTTTATTTTTTAACTTGCTCTCCGTTGGCCCAAAATCATTCAAACAGAGCGATACAAAAGGCACATCATCAGGCAAGGCGCTATCAAAGATTAAGGTCGAATTCCCATAGCCTCTTCCAAGCTCCAAAACGAAGTCGGGGTTATAAGTTTTAGTTAATGTATATAGCTGCACCCATTCCGACCATGACATGTCGCCTGGGTGGTCTTGGGGCATGATTTCCCGCAAGGAAGCAAACCTTTTTTTAAGACATTCTATTTCCTCACCTCCTTTTTCAGAGAAATAAAAGGCAATGGCCTCGGCACACAGGTTTTGAATGTAATTTTGTTGTTCCGCTTTCGTCATATTATCTTCAAAAGAGCGTATAAATTAGCAGGCCGCCCTTACTTGCCGCAGCCACGAGGAACAGGCCAGGGATTAATGTACATAATAAAATCGGGATTAGCCACCACATTTTGTGTTTTTTGAGAAAAAAAAGATACTCTTTTAGCTCATATATGGAAACGATTCTTTGTCAAATTTTTCCCCATCTGTGAACATGGACTTGGTTTTTCTGTTTTTTGCCCATGAAACCTTGAGCTTGGTGAAGCCAATCATTTTCAAGGGCAATCCGATTATCACTATGGCAAAAACTTAAATAAAACATTCCAAAATAAATGAGACAATTTTACGACCCGGTGAAGGACTTTTTTGACGATAATAAATGTTGGCCTGCCTCCTTGCCGAAAAAAGAATGCGCTTATGAGGAAAATAGCGCCAAAAATAAGGAAACAGACACTGAAAAGCGAAGCGCCGATAAGAGCGTATTTTAAGACTGCCAGAACAAGAAGCCCGACTCCTAGCCAGGCTAGTTGTGATCCTGGTTCATGGCTACTTTTTCAGAACAAGGTTTCCGTAGATTAAAATATCAAAGACTCGCCCATCTGGCTTTAATCATTGGGCGTTTCTTGATGAAACGCCGGCCGGATCGGCATGAAATTGATTAACATATCAAAACCTACTTACGGCTTGATAACGGCTTTTGCCGTGTAATAGTTTGATTTATGGCTTCGTGCTCCGCTCCATGGTATGAGCTCAATCTCTCGGCACCCGACGGCAACGTTGCCGCTTGTTGTTACTACTCTGGGAAGCGGGATCCTTGGCTGGATGATTCGGTAGATATTTCCCACTACTGGAACGGGCCTAGTATTCGCGAGGCCAGGCGCACCCAAAAAGGTTCCATACCATCACCCAACGGATGCTCTAGCTGTTTTTATTTTAATCAGGTTTTACCCGGGCAGAACTATTACTCATTCGCAGAACCACCCGAAGACACATCATCTGCCCAGCTTGAGAATTGGCACCTCGCCAAGTCAGAATATGAGGCCAAGGTCGAACAGGCCTCTTGCATGCCGCTCCGCATATATGCCAACTTTGGCTTCGGCTGTAATTTGTCGTGTACTATGTGCCATCAGGTTCCCCGTCGCAGCGAACTTAAACGGCAGATCCTGGCAGAAACAGTACTTAATTGGCATGAGGCACTCACAAGATGTCTTGACTTTTCCGTGATCGGCGGCGAGCCCTTGACGCTTTCAGAGGGTTTAAAATTTATCCGAAAGTTCGCTCCCGACGAGCGGTATGATGCCACCCGCCTTTCCGTATATACCAATGGAACTTTAGTTCAAAAGCACTGGGACACCTGGAAGACGAAGCGCAAGCTCTCCTTTACTATTAGTCTCGACTCGATTGGCATGGGGTACGAAGCGATACGAGTTGGAGGAAGGTGGTCTGAAGTCGAACGGAACATTTTAGATATCCTAAAAGAGAAAGCTAAATCCCAGCCTGATTGGGGCATCACTACCAATGCAAACATGCAAAAGACAGGCATTCCCTACTTGCCTGAATTTGCCAAGTGGCACGTTAAGCACGGAATTCACACATTCTTCTATGATTTTATATCGGCACCTGGCGTGGAGGACACCTATCACAGAGACAACATACTCCATAATTCACAGCTCCTCGATAGTATTCCTAATTGGCGAGATTTAATCGACGAAGCGGTCGGTGTGTTTCGATCAGCTGGGTGGGGATTTGAGGCCAGCCAGTTGGAGCAGTATCGAGATCGCGTTGCAGAGAACGCAGAAAAGCAGGCAAAAAACATTTTACGAATGCGAAGCCAGCAAAACCGGCGTGATTGGGCCACGGTTACTTATGGAAAAGGCGAGCGCAATTGGAGCAAGTGCTTGGAGGCATATCCTGCTCCCGGCAAACCTTCCATACCGACCGTGGAGATACATGGTCTTGTTGCATTCAAGAAAACACGCATTGGGGATTATTTCGCTACACCCTTTATCAATCTAAAGGCTACGCATGGTGGCACCGAGTGCAGAGTACGCGCAGGGTGGCCTAAGGTTGTTCCGGAGGATCCGCACATGCGGCTAGCGCACGTCATTTTGAAAGATCACAAAGGCAATCAACTGCAAGACTTCCGGGAGTATCGCAACTCTGGTGGCGGCACCGAGCTCATCTCGATTGTTGAGATCCCTAAAGGCATTCAAAAAATCCAAGCTGTGCTTACTCCACTTGGGGAAGAAAATACTTTGCTGCCTGCAACCTTGGAGATTGAGATGGATTCAAGATTGTTGGATCGGGCCTTGAACTGGGATTTTTCCGTGATTCTTAAGCTCCGCCACTTTATGCGCCGCTTGGCGGAGATTATTCGAATTGAGATTGTCCATCCTCTAAAAAAACCTCGCTCCGTCAGCTAAGCCTCGCGGCAAGGAGTGGTTTTTTCCGATACACCACAATTTCATTCGGGTACAGGGCAAGCAATCAACAAAGGGCCGATTTTTCTATTCCGATTCTATTTTTTACCTATCTAAGAAGGATCTCTGTAAAATTTGGCCGGGTCGGATTCCCATTGGCTGAGGAGCGCGTGGTAATTAGGGAACCCGGCGATTTGAGAGGCCGCATCCAGCCATTTTTCTTTTAGAGGCTGGTCAAAACGCCCTTGAATCATCAAATCCGCCGCACTGTCCATCTGTCCATGAAGGGACAAAAGCGCAACCAATTTCATTTGCTTTCCGACATCCGATGGAATGGGACTCTTAAAATAGAGAGCATCTCCCTGTGCCAAAGCGCCGCCTTGGGTCTGCCCAAAGAAATTACCTTCGAATTTTCCGGGAAGGGCCTTCTTTGTGTACCTTCGTAGTTCAAGATCATAGAGCTCAAATCCGTTTTTCCGCATCAATCGGTCCATATTATGGAAGGTGTGGTCGTGAGGGTCAGCCGTGCCGTTGAAATTTACCTCCAGCTTGCATCCAAGAACCTGCAGGCGTTCCAAATGGGATTCCAGGGCCAGAAGCAGGTCGAAATCCGGACCATCCACGTCAATTTTGATAAAATCAACAGACGAGAAGCCCTGACTCTTTAGAAGGTCTGGTAAATCCACGTGGTCGGGCTTGGGGGAAGGATTACCCGATTCCCGCTGTTTCTGGGTTCTGGTATGCGCATCCCATGCACTGGTTTGGGCAAAGGCCCGATGACTATGGCAGACAAAAGGACTTCCCCTGGCCTTTCGGATCGGATGCTCCGGATGAAGCTCCAAGTTTCCCGCGAAGTATTTGACTCGTGGATTTTTTTCCTCCGAGTTCAATCGGCTAACTTCAGCCTCCACGAGATCAACTCCGATCGCACAAAGATAAGGCTCCAATTTCCTCCACTCTTGGGGGATCCCGCCCGAACAGCCCAAATCCAAAAACGTAAACGGCTCCTTTTTTAGATCCTCCGCAAAATGCGTCTTGATGATTTCGATCATGCTGATTTTTTTTGTCCGTTTTTTTGCCTTAAAGAGGTCCATGTGCCCTGCCCGCCCCCCTCAAATAAACAAGAAATTGCACTCCCAGCGGAATTCCTCGGAAGGCTTTTTCCAGAACATGTGCTCCAGGCAAGAATGGCGGACAAAAACCAAGATGCCAAGTCCTCGCCGTTCCTCCCCTTTGAACCACCAGTGACCTGACCTCTTTGGGACTTAGCAATCGCACCCCCCAGTCAAAAGGGCAGCGGCGCACAATCCAACGAGTGAGCGGATTGAGGGGATTATGCTCCAGGATGGCAAAACTTCCGCCCGGCTTGAGACAAGCCAAGAGCTTCCTGGCTATAGATTTTCGCATGGAAGGCAAAATATGGTGGAAAGTGTTCACGGCGATGACCCAATCAAATTTCTCCCGGGGAAGTTTTTCCTGGAAATGCCTCCAAGTGACGCTGGCAGCCCTTTCCCCGTGCCGTTTCTTTGCCTGAAGGATCATTTCCCGCGACTCATCAAGAGCCAGAACGGATTGGATGCCGGGAAGGCGGGATAGGCCGGCGGCGATCTCTCCGGTGCCACAGCCAAAATCAAGCACCCGGATCTTTCTCGAACCAAAAGTCTCTTCTTTCAGATCCCGCAAGATCCGGATTTTCATGGAGACCAAATTCCCATAGCTGCCGGAAAATATCCTCTTGGCCGGATCCTCCAGTCCGCCCTGATACTCCGCTGCCCAGCCATCGAACCCGTTTTTCAAGATGAGACCGACTTAACCGTTTTTGCACCGCCAGAAATCCTGCGGGAAACCAGATAATCCGGCCTCGCCTTCGCTTCGTCAAAAAGATGGGCCACATAGACGCCGACGGTGCCGATGCAGAGGAACAGCAGCGCGCCGATGAGAACCTGCGCCAAAATCAAGCTGAGCCAGCCGCGTTCAAACGGCACACCCCAGAACCAGTGCGCCGCAAGGGCGTACACCAAATAAAGGCCGACCACCCCGAGAAGAAGAAGCCCGAAAAAGAAACCCAGATAGAGCGGCAGGGTGGTGAAGGAGGAGATCCCGCGATGGGCAAAGTGAAACATCTTCCGGAACGGATATTTGCTCACCCCGGCCGGACGCTCCGGGCGGTCGTACTCCACCATCGCGGAAGGGAAGCCGGTCCACGCCACCAGCCCGCGGAAAAATCTACCCCGTTCCCCCATTTCGTTCAGGGAATCGACCACGACGCGGTCAATCAGACGGAAATCGCCCACCTGACCGGGCGCCTCCACCCCGGTGAGCCAGCGGAAAATCCGGTAAAAGGCGGCGGCAGTGACCCGCTTGAACCAAGTGTCCTTTTTCCGACTTTTTCGCCGGGCATAGACGATTTTTGCCCCCTTCTGCCAGGCCTTGATCATCGAGGGAATGAGCTCGGGGGGATCCTGCAGATCACAGTCCATCGAAACCACGGCGCCCCCGGTCGCCATACGATAACCGCACGTCAGCGCCGCCGCGTGGCCGAAGTTCCGGCTAAAGGAGAAGCCGCTGACGCGGGAATCCTGCCGACAGATTTTTTCCATTTCCCGCCACGTGCCGTCCCGGCTCCCGTCATCGACAAGGATCAGCCGGGGCCGAATCCCGCCTCTCTCCAGCTCCCGGAAAACCGGCCGGAGCCTTTGCCAAAACAAAGGCAGGACCGCCTGCTCGTTGAAACAGGCGGTGATCACCGTGATCTCCGCGCCGGAGGCAGTTTTTTTTCTGTTCAAAGGAAGAGAATCCTTTCCAGGCGAACCGCGCCCCAATTCAACCGAATCTCCCGGTCCGCCCCTGCCTGAAAAGGGATGCCGAGGCGCTGAAGATTTTTTTTCACCGCATCGGCATAGTGGTCCCCGGACTCCTCCGCCACAAAAAGGCACATCCCGGGCTTGAGTTGGGAGAAGTCCTCCCCCGTCGCCGCCCCTGTGCGGATGGCCCGCCTCCGGGCCCCGGGAAAGGACATTTCAAAGTCCGTGCTGCCCAAGGATACGACAAAAGCCCCAAAGAGGGGATTCGCCGGGTCCGGATTCCAGATCAGGTGGGCCAACGGATCGGTCTGGAAAGAGTGGCCACTGAGAACCGTGGCCAAGGAGGGAGAAGGCGGGCGAGGACGCTCGTTGCGAAGCGGCCAAGCCCAATCCTGCAGACCAAGGAGTGCCGTATGGGCCTGCCGCAGATCAGGAGTCTTTTCCGCATTTGCATACAGGGCCGCCTGGGGGCTCACCCCGTTTGCCCCCGCCAACAAAAGGAGGCCCGCCAACCAGAAAAAACCCCGGTTCAACCACAACAAAAAAAGTCCCAGAAAAAAAAGAAGAATTTGAAGGACAAGCGGCCCCGGCGGGGTCGCCGCCGGAACCCATCCCCCAAAAGCGAGGCAAAAGATCCCGGCCACGGCAAAAAGAGCCGGCGCAAAAAGGGATCTCCCGCCAGCGCCCATCCGGGCGGCTACCAGGAGGAGGGGAAGGGCGGTCAGGCTGAGGGGGTAAGCAAAGTAGTCAATGTTCAAAGCCGTTTGGCCGAGGGCATGCCAACCCAGCCAGGCGGCGCAAAGGAAGAGGTGCAGAAGGCAAAGCCGCCGGGCGTCGCCCCTGACCCCGCGCCCCAGGCAAAAGATCGCAAAACCCGAAGCCGCCAACGGAAAGGCAAGATAATGGGCCCGCGACATCCATTCCCCGCCAAGGGGCTGATACCAAGGGGCCTGTTGGGAGCTGTCGCCCACAAAATGGAGGACCGTCTCCACCATTTTCCAGTAAAAGAAGGGCCGCCGCCCCACAGAAACATTCACGACCCCCAACAAAACCGTGGCGAAAATCCCGCCGGCCAAAACCCAGCCGGCTGCCACGGCAAGACGCCGGGGCTGAAAAGGCCGGAAAGCCGGCCAGAGAAAAAACCCCATGGCCGGCAAAACATTCACCAAGGTGATATTGGTGTGGAGAGCCAAGGCCAAAAAGACACCCAAAAACAAAGCGAGCCGGGGGGAAGGGGTTTGCTCCTTCGCAATCCGAGCCGAAACCGCCATGGCCAGCACCAGAAAAACCCCCGCAGCCATGTTGTGGTAGTCCCATCCCCCCGGCCCGTGGCCAGGCAGGTAGAGCAAGGCAAAAGCACCCAAAAGGGCGGCCAGTGCCGGTTCGGCAAACTGACGGGCAAAATAGTACCAGGCCCCCGCCCAAGCCAACAGGAGGGTGGCACAGAGGGCACGGCTACCCGGCTCCCCGGGAAAAAGGTTGCGAACCGCGTACTGCCACCAGATCCATGGTAGCCGGCAACTCTTGTAGAGGCCGGCGCGATATTCGGGATCCGCATAATGCTTGGCGTAACCCACGTAAGACCAGTTGTCCATTCCCCCCAGGGCCGTGTAGCGCCAGTTGGAACCGGTGAAGGCAAGAAGGCCCACCAGGGCAGCCAGCAACAGAGCAAGGGCTGGGGTTTCTTTTCTCCAGCCGGCCGGGAAATGAGATATCAAGGTTTAGGAAAATCGCCCGGCCACCGCGGGAGCCAACCCGGCGTGTCGGTCATACTGGTGCACGATGGCCGGAACTTTTCCGTAAACTTCCAAACGGCCTTGTCCGGGACTCCACCGAAGACGCGCGGGATCCATCAACCCCAGGGTGGCAATATGACCCTGTTCCGAAAGGGTCGCCTGCACGGAATAGCGGCCACCATGAATGATCCGGTTGTGCACCGCCTGGTCGAAGTATCCCCGGATCCCGATCCGGGGAAAACAGCGCCAGATTTCCTCCGCCATGGCGGTCAGATACCCGCGCATCGCCTCTCTGTCCCCCAAGGAAACCCCGCTGCAGAGGATGGGTCTTGTGGCCAGGTCCTCGGCCACCTGCTTCCCATACAGATCCGCCAGCCATCCGGAGTTCGTCGAACAGGCCCGCATCTCTTTTTCCTCCTGGCCGGTGACCAGGTCTTGGCCGATCCGGGGGAAGGGGTCCTCCTGGAGAATGACGTCCCGGCCATCGGAAACCATGAGACGATCCCCCAACCCCATCTTGGCCTCCAAAAAATCGAGGGCGGAAAAAAACCGTTCCAATGTGATGTGCAGGCAGCCCCGCACCAACCGCCGGAACGGCACAGCAATCCGGTTGTAAGAGCGCTTCTGCCAACCCAGTCGCGCCGCCAGCCAAAGCAGCGGTTTTTGCAGGCGCCGGGTCAACTTGGGTGCCACCCAAATTGCAAGGCCCCGAAATTCTCCGCGAAGCTGCAAAAGCTCGGGCCGGTTCCGATCCTTGGGATAGACCAGAAGAACCACCCGGGCCGAGGGAGCATTCTGGTACGCGGAACGAACTAGGGGCCCCACTTCGCGGATGGCGTGGGCCGAGGCCGGCAAAAAAATATAGTTCAATGGACAGGACGCAAGCTTAGTGGAAGGCATCCCCCATGGGGGGCTTTCCCCAAGGAGTAGCTACTTTGCAGCTCTTAATGAGAAAATCATCTCTTGAGAAATCCAACGGTAAGTCTTGGCTAGGCCGTCCTTCAGCCTCGTATCCGGCTCCCAGCCCATTAGTTTTTTAATCACTGTATTGTCACTGCTCCGGCCCCGCACCCCCTTGGGGGCGCCCAGGTTGTATTTCCGCTTCAGCTTGACCCCGGCGATTCCTTCCGCGATGTCCACCAGTTGATTGATGGAGACCATTTCCGCACTGCCCAGGTTGATCGGCTCCCGGATGTCGCTCTCCATGATGTCCGTCGACCCCTTGATGCAGTCGTCAATATACATGA
>Ga0114978_10005162_pt1 | contig 10469 bp, 10 predicted proteins | sample S_140212_EF_Meta_FD_87027 | JGI IMG/M metagenome (GOLD analysis project Ga0114978, IMG submission 87027) | Freshwater microbial communities from Lake Simoncouche, Canada to study carbon cycling - S_140212_EF_MetaG | ecosystem: Environmental > Aquatic > Freshwater > Lake | place: Lake...
AATAACGTCGGCGAAACTGTCTTCGAGAGGAATGCGAGGCATGGGAGAATGCATTGAGTTGTTTAGCGGTTTGGCAAGTCGACTTTGGCGGGGAGGGGGCAGATGATTTTTCACCAGAAATAATTACGCAGGCTGGACTCCCGCTGGGCGAGAGGTCAAATAGGCGAACTAATTTAATCCTACCCTCATGTCCCAAATCGCTCATATCGCTAATCTCTGGTCGCTCACTGGTCATCCTGTCGTGGCTCGCGAGTGGTCGCTCGAAAGAAAAATCAAGGCAGTCGCCGCCGCGGGCTTCGACGGCTTGACTACCGCCGTGACGCCCGAGCATCGCCGCCTCGCGGAAAAATACGGCCTAAAATATATTCTCGGATTTATCTCCACCGATCAGCCGGCTGATTTCAGCCGCTTGATCCGGGCGCAAAAAGAAAGCGGTGCGGTGCATATTAATGTGCAGTTGGATAATCACGATACTCCGCCCGCCTTGGCGACGCGCCACTGGCTGCAGTTGGTGCGCGCGGCCGAGAAAATCGGCGGCGTCGTCCTCTCGCTGGAAATTCATCGTGATTGCTGCACCGAGACGCCCGAGAAAACCTACGAGATCGCCGATCGCTATCACCGCGCGACGGGCGAATTGATTAAAATGAATTTTGATTTCTCGCACTTGGCGGCGGTCAAACATTTGCATCCCGGTAATTATATTGAGCGCCTGCTCGATCATCCGGCTTTGCTGCAGAATAGTGAGCAGGTCCATTTCCGTCCTTTTAACGGCCACCACGCGCAGGTGGCAGTTACTCACCGCGGGGTCCTGACGCCTGAGGTTAAAAGCTACCTCATATTTGTGGAGGCACTGATGAAATTATGGAAACGGGCTCGCTCCAATAAAAACAAAACGATGTACGCGTGTCCTGAAATGGGGCCGTACTTCGCGGGCGGAGGCGGCTACAATATCACCGGCTTACCGCCAGCTTGGCCAGACGCGGTGGTCCTGCGGCAAGCTTTGGCCCGCGCTTGGCAGCGGACTTGAGGACGCGGGGCATGCTCTCATCCAACGGAGGCCGCCCGTCATCACCATCGCGTAAATTTAACTGTGCCTCTTGATTGTTAATCTGCCGCTGATGCCCGCCTCGAATTCTATTCAACGTGTCGCGGTGGTCGGCACTGGTCTCATTGGCTCCAGTTGGACCGCGTTTTTTCTGGCCCATGGTTTGGACGTAGTCGCGACTGATCCCGCGCCTCATGCGGAGCGTGATTTGCGCGGTTATGTGGATCGGGTCTGGCCGCTGCTGGTCACGCTGGGTCTGGCGCCCGGCGCTGATCGCGCGCGGTTGCGTTTTGAGGCCGATTTGTCGACGGCGCTAGCCGGCGTCGATTTTGTGCAGGAGAATGGTCCAGAAAGAGCCGACTTTAAAATTAAACTGTTTGCGGAAATGGATGCGGTATTGCCGAGTACCGTGATCTTAGCGTCCAGCTCCTCGAGCTTGGCGATGAGCGTGATGCAGAGCGAGTGCCGCCATCCCGAACGCTGTGTCTTGGGGCATCCCTTTAATCCGCCGCATTTAATTCCGTTGGTGGAAATTGTCGGCGGGCGGAAAACATCGCTCGCCACGATCATTGCCGCTGAGCAATTTTATACGCGTCTCGGCAAACGCACGATTCGCTTGAATAAGGAAATTCCCGGTCATGTGGCCAATCGGCTCCAAGCGGCGCTCTGGCGGGAAGCAGTGCATTTAGTCGCGGAAGGAGTCGTGAGTGTCGCGGATGTGGATGCCGCCGTGAGTGAAGGACCGGGTTTACGCTGGAGCGCGCTCGGACCTAATTTAATTTTCCATCTGGGGGGTGGTCAGGGTGGGATGACTCATTTTATGCATCATCTTGCGGTGCCCTTCGCCAAAATGTGGGCTGATCTGGGCCAACCAGAATTAACGCCCGAGCTCAAAGCGGCCATTATTCAGGGAGTGCACGAGGCGGCCGCGGGCCGGTCACTCGAGGATTTAGAAAAAGAGCGCGACCAAGCGATTCTGAGCGTGCTCGCGCAGCGTCCCAAACCCGCCGTGTGATAAGCGGGTGATCCCGATCAGTTGATAAAGACTGGCGCCAGGATCATTTCTGAATCGACGCTGAGAAGAGAATTAACAAATTGGGTCAGTCGCTCTCATTTTTACCCCATGAAAATAAATCGTCTGCTGGTTATCATATCGTTGGCCCTTATTTCTCAACATCAGCTCCAGGCTGATTTCCATGACCATATTGGTCTGCAGCTATGGAGTTTGCGGGCCACCGCACTGACCAAGGGATTACCGGCCTCGCTGGATTTAGCTAAACAATGGGGCGTGGTTGAGCTCGAGGGGGCGGTCGTAACGCCCAACATGACGCCTGAACAGGTCCGCGCCGCGCTTGATGCGCGCGGCTTGAAGATGCCCAGCGCGCATGTGCAGTATGCCGATTTAAGCAAAGATTTAACTCCCCTCATCCGCGCCGCCCAAGTCTTGGGCGTGAATTACGTGATTTGTCCCTGGATTCCCCACCAGGGAGCTTTTACTCCGGGGCAAATTGAAGCCGCCGCCAAAATATTTAATCACGCTGGCGCCGTGTTCCGGGCAGCTGGGCTTAAATTTGGCTACCATCCCCACGGTTATGAGCTAATCTCGACCGCGATCGCGGGCGAAACTTTGCTGGATGATTTGATCCGCGCGACTAATCCGGCGGACGTGTGCTACCAGATGGATGTGTTCTGGATCTATCACGGCGGGGGCGATCCCGTGAAACTTTTGAATAAGTATGCTGATCGCTGGGTGTCGCTGCACGTGAAAGATATTCGTCGCGCCGCACCGTACGGTCAGCCCACCGGTCACGCACCTGACACGGATAACGTGGCCGTCGGGTCGGGGCAAATTAACTGGCCGGCGGTCATCGGGACGGGCAAGAAGATCGGCGTGCGTTATTATTTTATTGAAGATGAGACGCCGGCTCCGTTGGAAAATGTGCCCGCGAGCTTGGCCTATCTACGCCAGCTGAAGCTGTGAATTACGCGGTCAGCGATTATTATTTGCCTTTGATTATTTTTAAAACCTCAACGTTTAACCTCTCTTAACTATGGCGCGTCCGATCACTCTTTTCACCGGCCAGTGGGCCGATCTTCCCCTCGAGCAACTGGCCCCATTGGCTAAAAAGCTCGGCTATGATGGCGTCGAGCTTGCTTGCTGGGGCGACCATTTCGAAGTCGATCAAGCAGGTTCGCCGGATTATCTCCGAAAAAAATGGGAACTTCTCGCGGATCATGGTCTGACTTGCTACGCTATTTCTAGTCATTTGGTTGGTCAGGCAGTTTGTGATTTAATTGATGAGCGCCATCAAGCGATCCTGCCGCCCGATGTCTGGGGTAATGGTGAGCCCGAAGGCGTTCGCCAGCGGGCGGCCAAGAAGCTGGCCCAGACAGCCAAGGCAGCGCGGGCTTTCATGAATGCCCAGCCAGGGCGCTCGGCGGCCAATCAAGCACCGGCGATCGTCAATGGCTTCACCGGGTCATCCATCTGGCATTCGATTTACGGTTTTCCGCCCACATCGCAGGCTTATTGGGAAAAAGGCTTTCAGGATTTCGCGCAGCGTTTTGGCCCGATCCTCGAGGAATTTGAAAAACAAAATACCAATTTTGCCTTGGAGGTACACCCCACTGAAATTGCGTTCGATCTCGCGAGTGCGGAACGGGCGCTGGCGGCGGTGAAGGGGCATAAACGTTTTGGCTTTAATTATGATCCGTCGCATTTGGGCTACCAAGGCGTTGATTATGTTAAATTTATTCGGACCTTTGGTTCGCGGATCTTCCACGCGCACATGAAAGATGTGTGGTGGGGCCACGGGGACGGCTCGGTCGGCACTTTCGGCGGCCACACTAATTTTGGCGATGCGCGGCGCGCCTGGGACTTCCGCTCAATCGGACGCGGGGATATCAATTTTGAAGAAATTATCGTTGCGCTTAATGATATCGGCTACGCGGGTCCATTGTCGGTTGAATGGGAAGATATTCGCATGGATCGTCAGCATGGCGCGGCCGAATCCTGCGCTTTTCTCCGGAAATTAGATTTTGCCCGCAGCCAGATCGCGTTTGATGCGGCTTTTGACAAAAAGAATCAATAATTCGCCGCGGCATCGCTCTGCGCAGGCGCGGGCCAGCGCGGCGCGCGGTCAGATCAATCGTCTAGTCACTCATTAATCTATTAGCTTATGAATCGTAAACTTCGTTTCGGCATGATCGGTGGTGGTCGCGGCGCTTTTATTGGCGCGGTGCATCGCATCGCGGCTATTCTGGATGGCCAAGCCGTTTTAGTTGCGGGGGCTTTTTCGAGCGATGCGGCGCGCTCGCGGGCCTCCGGCGAGGATCTTTTTCTAGATCCAGCCCGCGTCTACGGCAGCTACCAGGAAATGGCGAAAGCGGAAGCCGCTAAGCCCGCGGCTGAGCGTTTAGATTTTGTCGTGATTGTGACTCCCAATCACCAACACTTTCCGCCGGCCAAATTATTCTTAGAAAGCGGTTTTAATGTCGTCTGCGACAAACCGGTGACTTTTAACTTAGCCGAAGCGATTAAACTGCGGGCGATTGTGCGCCGCACGCGTAAAGTTTTTGTGCTGACGCATAACTACACGGGCAATGCGATGGTCAAACAGGCGCGCGAGATGGTGCGCACGGGTAAGCTTGGGGCCATTCGCAAAGTGGTGGTGGAGTATCCGCAAGGTTGGCTGGCCACGCGCTTAGAAGGTAGCGGACAAAAGCAGGCAGCCTGGCGCACCGATCCCAAGCGAAGCGGCGCCGCTGGTGCCATGGGTGATATCGGCACACATGCCGAGAATCTCGCGCACTATATTACCGGTTTGGAAATTTCCGAACTCTGTGCCGATTTGACGTCTTTCGTGCCGGGCCGTCGGCTAGATGATGACGGCAATATCTTGGTTCGTTTTAAGGGCGGCGCGAAAGGCATTTTGCACGCCTCGCAAATCAGTGTCGGGGAAGAAAATAATTTAAATATCCGTATCTACGGAGAAAAGGCCGGGCTCGAATGGCAGCAAGAGCACCCGAATGAGTTGCTGGTTAAATTTCCCGATCAGCCGAAGCAAACGTGGCGTCGCGGCAACGGTTACATCGGTGACACGGCGAAGAAATTCACCCGAATTCCCGCGGGGCATCCGGAAGGCTACCTTGAGGCGTTCGCGAATATTTACCAAGAAGCCTTCCGCGCAATTCGGGCGGAAGTTACGGGTAAAAAAATGCCCAGTGATCTAGATTTTCCGACGATTGATGATGGCGTCGAGGGCATGGCTTTTATCGAAACGGTTGTGAAGAGCTCTGCCCGGGGCGCTAAGTGGCTTAAGTTTCCCCGGATTTAAACGACTGCCCATCGGGAAATAGATTTACGCGGCACCGCTTTCCGTCTCGCTCATCCTATGGCAAAATGGCTTTTGGTGGACGGCTTTAATCTGGCGTTCCGGGCATTCTACGGAATGCCCGAGTTGACCCGCGCGGATGGTTTTCCGACGGGCGCTTTGCATGGTTGGGTGAAGACCATGTGGCGATTGCAGGATCAAGAAAAGCCGGACGCGATGTTGGTTTTTTTTGACTTGGGCGGATCGCAAGATCGTTTGGCGCTGCATCCTGAGTACAAAGCGCAGCGCAAAGAAACGCCTGAGCCGTTGGCCCAACAAATACCCGTCATTAAGGAACTGACGCGCGCGATGGGCTTGGTGGGTGTAGAGCTCGACGGCGTCGAATCTGATGACTTAGTCGCCGCGCAGGCGCGGACGCTCGCGCGCGCGGGGCATGAGGTGTTGATTGTTAGCGCCGATAAGGATTTTGCGCAATGCGTCGATGCACACATCAAACTCTTGGTGCCGCCGCCGACGGCTAATCCGAAGCTCGGCTGGCGTGTACTCGATAGCGCAGGCGTAGTCGAGAAGTTTGGCGTACCGCCGGAATCGATCGCCGAATATTTGGCCCTCATCGGTGATACCTCCGATAATATTCCAGGCATTAGTGGGGTGGGGCCCAAAACAGCGCTTAAGTGGTTTACCGAATTTAAAAGCCTGGAAGGAATTATTGCTGGGGCCGCGCAGTTGAAGCCCGAGCGCTTCGGTCCCGTGGTGGCGCAAGAGGCGGAGAAATTGCGCCGCAACCTTAAGTTGACCACCTTGCGGACCGAGTTGCCTTTGCCTCCGCTGACGGCGGGAGAACCCGCGGCCGCGCAGCTTTTCGCTCTATTGGAGTCGCTCGAAATGCGCGCAAGTCTAGCTGAAGCGAAACTGCGCTACACCGGCCAGCAGGAACTTTTTTGAGCGAGTGAGCGTCTGATTAATCGCCGGCCGGCCGCGGTTTTAGCTGAAGTGAGGGGGATCAAAGAGATACCCCACGCCATGTACAGTTTTCAAACAATCAAGGGTCACGCCTTGGCGAGCGTACATACTGCGAATTTTTACGATGTATTGATCCAGCGAACGACTCTGCAAATCAGCGTGCATGCCCCAGACTGCTTGTAATAATTCTTTGCGGGTGATGACGACGCCGCGGTGTGCGCTGAGATAAGCGAGAATGCCAATTTCCTTGCGGCCAATTTTGTGGCGAGTGCCATTGCTAAAGAGGATTTCTCTCAGCCCGGGATCAATTTGCGCGCCCAGCAAGTCAAAGGGCGCGGGCACCGGCCTTGGGGTAATCGGCGTAGCAGCTTTCACCTTGGCTTGTCGCAGCATGGCGTGAATGCGGGTGAGGAGATCGGGGTAATTTAATGGTTTGCTCAGGCCATCCGCCGCGCCCCGTTTAATTTTTATGAGACGTTCCCCCGCGAGGTTGTTTCCTGTAATAAAAAGCATGGGCATATTCAGACCCTGCTGCTCGAGCGCTCGGGATAGATCGCTGCCGCTGGGGTCAGTCGGCGTGAGATCGATGAGCAGGAGACTGGCGACGTTATCGTGTAGAAAGCGCTCGGCGGAAATTCCCTGCGCGTAACTTTGGACACTGAAACCCGCGGTGGTGAGTTGCTCGGTAATCATCTTGAGCAGCTCGGGTTCGTCGGCGACCACGACAATGAGAGGGCGAGATTCAGCACACATGGCGGGAACAGATATATTTCCTTCTATGATAATAGTCGGGTAAGTCAAAGGCTAGTTCCACGAGACGCCCGTTTGGAGCCGAGAGATTTCTTGTCATTCCGCGGCCGTGGCTTTCGCTGGTAGCATGAAAGTCACCCTCGGACTTCTGCAGCACGCGTGTACCGGTCACCCGGCGACTAATCTTAAAAAAACCCTCGCGCTTACCGCCCAGGCGGCGCGGGCCGGTGCCCAGATCATTTGCACGCAAGAACTTTTTCGGTCGCAGTACTTTTGCCAGAGTGAAGAGCACGCTAATTTCAAATTGGCTGAATCGATTCCGGGTCCGAGCACGGTAGCTTTTCAGCGTTTAGCTAAAAAGCATCAGGTCGTGATCGTGGCGTCGCTTTTTGAGAAACGCTCGGCTGGTCTTTATCACAATACGGCGGTGATCATCGATGCGGATGGGCGCTTTCTTGGCCGTGACCGCAAGATGCATATTCCCGATGACCCGCTGTTTTATGAGAAATTTTACTTCACCCCCGGCGATACTGGTTTTCGGGCGTGGCAAACTAAGTACGGCAAGATCGGGGTGCTGATTTGCTGGGATCAATGGTATCCGGAGGCCGCTCGGCTAACGGCGTTGCAAGGGGCCGAAATTATTTTCTATCCAACCGCGATTGGTTGGCATCCGTCAGAGAAGAAGGCGCATGGCGCTGATCAGCATTCCGCTTGGGAAATTAGCCACCGTGGTCATGCGGTAGCGAATGGGTGTTACGTTGCGGCGGTTAATCGTATCGGTCGGGAAAAGCCGCTCGGAGGCGATGGACTCGAGTTTTGGGGCCAGAGTTTTGTCGCTGGCCCGAGCGGGCAGATTTTGGCGAAGGCTAAATTCGATCGCGAAGAAGTTATGCTGGTCCCGATTGATTTGGCAAAGGTCGATGCCACGCGGACGCATTGGCCTTTTTTACGTGACCGGCGCATCGATGCTTACGGCGACATTACCAAGCGGTTTATCGATTAATGATGGCTGCGCAGAACACGCCGAGTGCACTTGGTTTCCGGATGCCTGCCGAGTGGGAGCCGCAAGCGGCGGTGTGGCTTTCTTGGCCGCACAATCGAACAACTTGGCCAGGAAATTTTAAACCAATTCCCCGCGCTTTCGCTGCTTTAGTTGCCGTCGTTAGTCGCTACGAGCAGGTGCGCATCAATTGTGCCGCCAGCCAGCAACCGCGCGCGCGTCAGTGCTGCGTCCAGGCCGGGGCCGATCTCGCTCGGGTTACTTTCTATGATCATCCGACGAATGATGCATGGTGTCGCGATCATGGACCGATTTTTGTGCAACACCGCACCACGGGCGAAGTGGCGGTCACGGATTGGGCCTACAATGCATGGGGTGGTAAATATCCGCCATATGATCTCGATAATAAAATCCCCGCTCGCGTCGCGCAGGAATTAAAACTCCGGCGTTTTCGCAACCCGCTGGTGCTGGAGGGTGGCTCCATCGACGTCAACGGGCAGGGACTGCTGCTCACGACGGAACAATGTCTGCTCAATCCGAATCGCAATCCCCACTGCACTCGCACCCAGCTCGAGAAAAACTTAAAAGACTATCTGGGGATTAAGCAGGTCTTGTGGCTCGGGTCGGGGATTGCGGGAGATGATACCGATGGACACATTGATGATATCACGCGCTTTTATCAGGCCGATAGATTTGTGACGGCCATTGAACGGAATTCTCGCTCCCCTAATTATAAAGCGCTGCAGGATAATCTCAGCCGGTTAAAAAGTTTTCGCACACCGGCGGGAAAGAGATTTAAAATTGTCACGCTCCCCATGCCCAAGCCGATTGGGTTTCGCGGCCAACTCGTGCCCGCCAGTTACGCGAATTTTCTCATCATCAACGGGGCGGTGTTGGTGCCGCAATTTCGCCAACCTCGGCGCGATGCGGCGGCGTGTGCTATTTTAGGGGACTGTTTCAAGGACCGAGAAATTGTTCCGCTTGATTGTTATGATTTGATTTGGGGTCTCGGGACCTTGCATTGTCTTTCGCAACAACAGCCCGCCGACTTGGGGGCGTTGGGTAAGCACTGATCGCGATGATTAAAAAAAATGTTTTATTTCTGCTGATTGGGGTCAGTGGACTCCTTGGCGGCTGCAGTAGTATCGCGACACGGATGCAGGATCGGTACGTCGCCGTTGCGCCGCAGGAGCGCATTTTTTCGGCCACCCCAAAAATAGTTTACGAGGCGGCGCAGTTGGCGGCGAAACGCGTTGGGTTGCTGCTTGGGCGGAAATCTTTCGCCAGCGGCCGGATCGAAGCTTATGCGCCGATTCGTTCGGGGGACCCAACCAGCGATGCTCGGCAGACTACGCTCAACGTTCGACTGGATGCCGCTGATCCAGCATCCACCCGAGTGGGCGTGTTGGTTTGGGAACACCTCCAAGGAGCTTTTCCCGGTGGGGTCAGCGAACAGGCCCTGCCTCAGCATAGCTTATATTTACTCTATTTTGCTACCCTGGAACAGGTTTTGCGCGAGAATACTAGCTTGAGATAGACGATAATTCCCCAGCGTTTTCGCTTGCCGGTGAGGAAAGGATAGGGGACTTTTTCCCGCTTACGCGGTGTTCTTAGGTCAAGCCGGTGTCGCCGCAACACTCCCCCGGCTTGTTAGTTAGTCCAACCCTCAACCAATAAGGATCCGTTCGGATCCACGCCGGAAGGCAAGTGCTTTGGAGTAAGCGCCCGCCATTCCGACCACAGTCATCATGAGTTCGTTAATGCAAGACCTGCTCGCCCAGAGCTCCTTCGATAAGTTGAAGGAAGGCTCGATTGTCTCGGGCGTTATCACTGAAATCCGCGCCAATGAAGTAGTCGTCGATATCGGCGGCAAAGCTGAAGGCGTTATCTCTGCCAATGAATTTGCCGATTTGGGCGAATTGCAAATTGGCTCTAGCATCGAGGTTATCCTCGAGAAACTCGAGGATCGGGAAGGTAATCCGATTCTCTCCTACGAACAGGCCCAACAGAAAAAGAACTGGGAAAATATTCTGCAGAAATGCCAAGAGGGCGCGATCGTCCCCGGCCGCGTTAAAGCTAAGGTCAAAGGTGGTCTCATCGTCTCCATCGGCGTTGATTCATTCCTGCCAGCTTCGCACATCGATATTCAGCCCCCGAAGAACCTCGATCAATACGTCGGCCAGACCTACGATTTCAAGGTTCTCAAAATCAATCACGAGCGCCAGAATATCGTGTTGTCCCGCCGCGAGCTCATCGAAGAGCAGCGCATCAACAAGCGCCGCGATCTCCTCGAGAAATTGCAACCCGGCCAGGTCCGTAAAGGTATCGTTAAGAACATCACCGATTTCGGTGCGTTCATCGATCTCGACGGTATGGA
>Ga0114978_10005163_pt1 | contig 10468 bp, 9 predicted proteins | sample S_140212_EF_Meta_FD_87027 | JGI IMG/M metagenome (GOLD analysis project Ga0114978, IMG submission 87027) | Freshwater microbial communities from Lake Simoncouche, Canada to study carbon cycling - S_140212_EF_MetaG | ecosystem: Environmental > Aquatic > Freshwater > Lake | place: Lake...
AGCCGAAAGTGGTGGCGGTAAAGCTCGGGCGTGTCGGGTTTTTCAAGTTTATGGGGGTGGATGGCGGCGATGACCGCTTCACTGTCGTACTCATTCAAACCCGGCCAATCCAGTGGCGTGCAGCTGGGCTGGTCAGTGCCCATGCCCTCACAAATGCCTTTGAGTGTTTGCTGCTGTCGCGCCAAGGTGCCAGTCAGCACGGCGTCAAAGCGAATGCCTTTGCCCTTGAAATATTCGCCCAAACGAACGCTTTGCTGGTGACCCAGCGGGCTTAAATTGTCGTAGTTTTCAGCGCCAAATGAAGCCTGGCCGTGGCGTATCAAATAAAGTGTTCCCATGGCTTAAATTTAAGCCCAACAGGGTTGTGCCGCTTGTCTCGGGTGTGACGGGAGGGTTTGGATGGGCGACATGGACTGCCGCGGCCTTTGGCCTCGCAGTGACGGGTTTACGGTGGGGTCAGAGGGCCACGGTGCCGCTAATGCAGGTCACCACGTCGCCGCCCACCCAGACTTGGCCGACTTCGTCTTGCGTGATGTGCACGCGCCCGGCGCGGCCCAGGTTGATTCCCTGCGAGGCGGTGTAGGCGCTGGGCATGTGGCCGTCAGCGATGAGCCATTGGGCCAGACTGGCGTTGAGACTGCCGGTGACGGGGTCCTCAATGACGCCGACGGCGGCGGCAAAGGCGCGCACTTCAAGCTCTGGCGCTGCTTGAGTGCTTTGATTGGCGGTGCTGCGGGCGCCAAAGGCACGGGCTTCACGGTTGGAGCGTGCTATCAAAAAAGTAGCTGGTTCAGCTTGTTCTATCGCGGCTACACCTACTTTTTGCCCTAATTCTTTGAGTTGGACGTGATCAGGGTTGAGTTGCAGCACGGTCTCTGCACTGTCGAGCAGCAGGCTAAACCATGCAGGGCCGTTGTCCAAAATTTGGGCGGCGATGATTTGCTGGGCTTGGAGGCCGAGGGCTTGGGCGATTTTGGTCAGCAGTTCGGGGTTGGGTGTGCTGCGCTTGAGAAGCGGAGCGGCGAAGGCGAGGGCATGGGTTTGCGGGTGGCGCTGGATTTTGATCAGTCCGACAGCGCATTCCTGGAGAAATTGGGATTGCTGTTTGGGACTCGACTCCAGCCACGCATGGCAGGTGCCCAAGGTGGGGTGGCCGGCGAAGGGGAGTTCGGTGGTGGGCGTGAAGATGCGCACGCGGTAGTCGGCGCCGGCTGCCAAACCCCCGGGCGTGGGGGGCAACACGAAGGTGGTCTCTGACAGGTTGGTCCACTGGGCGAAGTGCTGCATTTCCTCCGTCGACAAGCCTTCGCCATCCAACACCACGGCCAGCGGGTTGCCCAGGTAGGGGGTGGCGGTGAAGACGTCAACTTGTTTGAACGGGCGGGTTTTCATGGTCGGGGAGGCGACTCAGGCCTTGAGTTGGGCGGCGTAGGCTTTGAGTCCGGCGGCCAGGGCTTTGACGCCTTGGTGAATTTCATCCACGCTGGGGGTCACGAACGAGAGGCGCAGGGTGCGTGGGTCGCTGTCACCCGCGTAAAAAGGCGCGCCCGGCACAAAGGCCACGTTTTGCGCCACGGCGAAGGGCAGCAAGTCCACCGCGCTCATGCCTTTGGGCAGGCGCGCCCACAAGAACATGCCGCCGGCGGGGGAGTTCCAGGTGAGGCTTGACTCGGCGTCACCGGCAGGGAATTCATGGGCCAGAGCGTCCAGCATGGCGTCGCGCTGCGACTTGTACAGGGCCCGGATGGTGGGCACATGGCGGTCCAGAAAGCCGCCTTTCATTACCTCAGAGATCAGGCGCTGGTTAAAACCTGGGCTGTGCAGGTCAGCGGCTTGCTTGGCCTGCAATAGTTTGGGGTAAACCGCTTGGGGTGCCACGATGAAGCCCAGGCGCAAGCCCGGCGCCAGCACTTTGGAGAACGAGCCCAGGTAAATGCAGCCGTCAGGGTTGCGCGCGGTCAGGGGTGCGGGCGGCGGTGTGTCAAACCACAGGTCGCCATACGGGTTGTCTTCAATCAGGGGCAGTCCCAGGCGGGCGGCTTCACGGCTCAGGTCGGCGCGGCCTTGCTCGGTCATGGTGCGCCCGGTGGGGTTCTGAAAATTGGGCAGTACATACATAAAGCGCGCATCAGCGGCTTTGGCACGCAGGTCGGCCACATCCACGCCGTTGGCGTCGTTGCCCACGCTGACCACATGGGGTTCCATCGGCGCAAAAGCCATGACGGCGCCCAGGTAGGTGGGCGACTCGACCAGCACCTTGCTGTCGGCATCAATCAGCACTTTGGCGACCAGGTCCAAGCCTTGCTGTGAGCCGGTGGTGATCAGCACTTGGGCGGGGTCGACGTTCCAGGGCAGCATGGCGGCTACTTGCTCGCGCAGCGGCGCGAAGCCTTCGCTGGATGCGTACTGCAGGGCGGCGTGGGGGTCGTCGCGCAAGACCTTGGCGCAGGCCGCTTCAAATTCGGCTACCGGAAAGGTTTTGGGGGAGGGCAGGCCGCCTGCGAAGCTGATGATGCCGGGTTTTTCAGTAACTTTGAGGATCTCGCGGATCACGGAGGGGTTCATCTTGGCGGCGCGGCGGGCCAGGGTCCAGGTCTGGGCAGGGGTCGTTGAGTTCATTTTTTATCGTGGCTGAGTGATGTTTGAAAGCACGTATCTAAGGGGCTTATTTTGCACCCATCGGCGGCGGGCTCGTCGCCAGGTTTTTGCCCAGAAAGACGGTGGCGACCACGGCCCCAGCAAAACCAAGGGTGACGGTGTCCAGCGGCTCGCCCAAAATGGGGATGGCCGCAAGTATTGAAATAAAGGGTTGCAGTAGTTGGGTTTGGCTCACCCGCAGGGCGCCGCCGATGGCAAGTCCCCGGTACCAGGCAAAAAACCCCATCCACATGGAGAAAATGCCGACGTAAAGCAAAGCCCCCCAGGATGCCCATGAGACGGCTTGCTGCGGCCAGGTGAGCAGGGCGCCCGGTAAAGTGACAGGCAGGGCCAAGGCGCAAACCCAACAAATGACCCGTTCGGCCCCCAGCGCGGGCGTGACTTGTGCCCCATAAACATAGCCCAAAGACGCCGCCAATACCGCGCCAACCAGCAACAAATCGGCCCACTCCAGCCCAAACCCGGCACCGTGCTGGTGGGCGCGCAGCAATGAAAATGCCACTACCAGCAGGCTACCTACCGAGGCGCACACCCAAAAACCCAAGCGTGCGCGCTGGTGCAGAACCCACGCCGCCACGGCAGCAGTCACCAGCGGCAACAAGGCGGTAATGACAGCGGCATGGCTGGCCGTCACGCTACGTAAAGCGAAGCCGAGCAACAGGGGATAGCCAATGGCATTGCCCAAGAGGGCCATGGCCAAGGGTTTGCGCTGCGCCGGGGTGGGTACAGGCGCGCGGCTCACAAGCAAAACGATCACGGACAAAACGCCCGCCAGCGCCGCCCGCCCAAAGGTGACAAACCACGGCGACATTTGCGGCGTCTCGGGCGTGCCCACAGCGAGACGCGTCATGGGCAGGGTGAGTGCAAAGATGATGACGCCAAGGACGCCCAGCCAAAGTCCGAGTCGGGCGTTGTGGGGGGATGGGGTGTGCAAAGCTGTGTTCATGGGGGGAGGCAGTTTAAAACGTGGCCATCCACGCCGCAGTCGCCACCAGCACACCGGCCATGAGGCGGTTGAACCAGCGCAGGCGAAGGCCCGAGTTGTCGGGTCCACTTAACCAATGCCGCAAGAGTGAGCCGATGAGGGCGTAGGTGAGGTTGCTGAAAAAGCCAAAGGCCAGCATCAGGGGCAAGATAACGGTGAAGCGGGCCAAGGCATCGTCATGTCCCGCCAGCCAACCCGCCACCACCGTGAGTGCCAGCATCCACGCTTTGATGTTGAAAAACTGCAGCAACACGCCTTGTGTGAAGGTCACTTTGAGTTGCGCTTCATCGGCTTGCGATAGCGAAGTAGCGCGTGCCAGTTTCAAAGCCAGCCAGAGTAAATAAGCAATGCCCACCGCTTGAATACCCAGCCGCAAGGGCGGCAACGCCACCACCACGGCGCCGACACCGCCTGCGCACAAGCTGAACAAAAGGCCCCAGCCCACCGGCACGGCGCAGACAAATCGAAGCGATCGTTTGAACCCCAGGTTGGCCGCCAGTGCGGTGGACAAGGTGGTGTTGGGGCCTGGAGTGAAGCTTGAGACGGTGCACAACACCAAAAGGGCAGTTAATTCAGCGGGGGTCATAGGGAATCTTTGCGTATATGCGCTTGACTTTACCTGAGCTGTCTTGATAAGACTGCTCAGCCGCACAGCGTGTCAAACTGTGCGGTACCCAACGATTCGGCGTTAACTGCCCGAGAGCTCTTCCCAGCGGCTCATGGCTGCCAGCATTTGCTCTTCAACCACTGCATCACGCGCATAAATTTCAGTGGCGCGGGTGGGGTTGGTGGCGTATAGGTTGGTATCGGCCAACTCGGCATGCAGTTTGGCCTGCTCTTGCTCCAGCGCATCTATCGTGGCTTGCAAACTGTCCAACTCGCGCTGGGCTTTGTTGCTCAGTTTTTGGACGCTAACGGTTTTAGCGGCATCGGCTACCTTATTGCTTTTATTGCCTCTGGCGCCCGCCTGTTGTGCTGAACCAGCTGCTGAATTGCTAGCGAGTTGAATCGCTTGGCTGCGCTTGGACTGGATCAGCCAGTCTTGCACACCGCCTTCGTATTCGCGCCACAGGCCGTTGCCTTCGCAGGCAATGGTGCTGGTGACCACGTTGTCGAGGAAGGTGCGGTCGTGGCTGACCAAAAACACCGTGCCTTCGTAGCTTTGCAGCAAGTCTTCCAGCAACTCCAGGGTTTCGATGTCCAGATCGTTGGTCGGCTCGTCCAGCACCAGCACGTTGGCAGGGCGGGCAAACAGGCGCGCTAACAGCAAGCGGTTGCGCTCGCCACCCGAGAGCGAGCGCACGGGGGAGTTGGCGCGGGCTGCCGAGAACAAAAAGTCGCCCAGATAGCTCTTGACGTGCTTGCGCTGGTTGCCAATCTCGATCCACTCGCTGCCCGGGCTGATGAAGTCCACCAAGGTGGCGTCCAAGTCCAAGGCGTTGCGCATTTGGTCGAAGTAGGCCACTTGCAGGTTGGCACCCTGGCGAATTTTGCCGCTGTCGGGGGTGAGCTCGCCCAAAATGAGTTTGAGCAGCGTGGTTTTGCCCGCGCCGTTGGCGCCCAGCAGGCCAATTTTGTCGCCCCGCATGATGGCGGCGGTGAAGTCTTTGATGATGACCTTGTCGCCAAACGACAGGCTGGCATCGGTCAGCTCGGCCACCAGCTTGCCGCCCAGCGCGCCCGAGGCCACGTCCATGCGCACATTGCCCACCGAGTCGCGGTGCGCTTTGCGGCTGGCCCGCAGGTTTTCCAGGCGCACGATGCGGCTTTGGCTGCGGGTGCGGCGGGCTTCAACGCCTTTACGGATCCAGATTTCTTCTTGCGCCAGCAACTTGTCGGCCTTGGCGCTGATGACGGCCTCTTGCGCCAACTGGTCTTCTTTCAGAATCAGATACTGGGCAAAGTTGCCGTCGTAAGAGCGGAACTTGCCCCGGTCGAGTTCCACAATGCGGGTGGCGACACGGTCCAAAAACGAGCGGTCGTGGGTGATAGTGACGACGCTGCCCTTAAAGGCAATCAGCAGGTCTTCCAGCCATTCAATAGAGTCCAAATCCAGGTGGTTGGTAGGCTCATCGAGCAGCAGCACATCGGGCTGGGCCACCAGCGCTTGCGCCAAAGCCACCCGTTTTTTGGTCCCGCCGGAGAGCGTGCTGATGATGGCGTTTTCATCGAGGTGCAGGCGGTGCAGCGTCTCGGTCACGCGCTGCTCCCAGTTCCAGCCGTCTTGCGCTTCAATCGCGCTTTGCAGGGCGTCGAGGTCGCCAATGCCTTCGCAATATTGGTCTATCAGGGCTTTGATGCCACCAATGCCCTCGCTGGCCGCCGCAAAAACGGTGGCGTCGGGGTCGAGCACAGGCTCCTGCGCCACATACGCCAGGCGCAAGTTGTTTTGCAGTTGAAGCGTGCCGTCGTCGGCTTTTTCAAGCCCGCCCAGGATTTTTAGGAATGAAGTTTTGCCGGTTCCGTTGCGACCAATCACGCCCACGCGTTCGTTGGATTCAAGTGCAAAGTCGGTGTGATCAAGGAGAGCCACATGCCCAAAAGCGAGCTGGGCGTTCAAAAAGGTAATAAGTGCCATAGGGGGTGGATTATCCCTGCCCATTCAACTAATTTCTTGTCGAGTCGGAAATTGGCGACTGAGAGGCTTCACCCACGAGGTTTCAAACTTGTAAATAATGCCAAAACACTACAATCGTTAAGTTGTTTTAAATCACACAACACATTCAATTTGTTTATAAATATCAATCATCATGGCAATAAAATTCACTTTTTCAAAGTCACTCACTTTGGTGGCCTTCGCCCTGGCCGGCCTGACGGTTCACGCCGAAACAGCCAAACACGCTGAGGCCAGTAAACACGCCGCGCCCCATTGGAGTTACGCAGGAAACCACGGGGGACCCAAGCAATGGGCTGAGCTGGACTCGGCTTTTGAAAAATGCGCCAAAGGCAGCACTCAAAGCCCCATTGACATCAGCAAAACGGTCAAAGCTGATTTGCCAGCCCTCGATTTTAAATATTCAAATACTGCGCCCACCATTGTGAACAATGGCCACACGGTACAAATCAACCTCCCCGCTGGCAATTCGCTGACGGTGGGTAAGCAAACCTATGAGTTGCTTCAATTCCATTTTCATACCCCCAGTGAGGAGACCTTGGGTGGCAAGCACCTGCCGATGGTGGCGCACTTTGTGCACCGCAACGCTGTGGGTGAGTTGGGCGTGGTGGGCGTTTTAATGAAGCAAGGCAAGACCAACGCGGCTTTTGCCCCCATCTTTGCGCACTTGCCTCGCCCTGGCGAAAAGATCACCGTGGATGACTTGGCCCTGGACTTGGCGGCCCTGTTGCCCACTGACAAAGGTTACTACGCCTACGAGGGTTCGTTGACCACGCCTCCATGCTCCGAAGGCGTGAGCTGGATGGTGCTGAAAACGCCCGTGGTTTTAGGTGCTGAACAAATCAAGGCGTTTCGCCGTTTGTTTAACGCGAATGCACGTCCCGTGCAGCCTTTGAATGGTCGCGTGATCAAAGAAAGCATGTAATTGAAGGGATGCCCAAGAGGGGCATCCGACGGTGGTCCCAGGGGCAGCATCTTGGTAAGCCTTAATTCGTCTGGGGCTTCACGCCCCGGTTTGCTGACCTCAAGGGATGGCTTTCATTAGACTAGTGGCATTTAATCTGCTGAGAACCTCTCTATGGAATTCCTCTTTGATCCGAATATCTGGATCGCCTTCTTCATGCTCGCCGCCTTGGAGATCGTTCTGGGCATCGACAACATCATCTTCATCAGTATTTTGGTTGGGCGCTTGCCTCCTGAAAAACGCGATGTAGCGCGCCGCCTCGGGCTGGGCTTTGCCATGGTCTCACGCATTGCGCTCCTCTTTAGTCTGGCCTGGGTGATGACATTGACCAGCCCTTTGTTTACCGTGCTGGCGCAGGAAATCAGCGGGCGTGATTTGATTTTGCTGGGCGGTGGCCTCTTTCTGCTTTACAAAGCCTCCCATGAGATTTTCATGGAAGTGGAGGCCCACACCACCAAAGAAGAAGAGGCCGGTGTGGCGTCGGTCAAAGCCGGTGCCACCTTGTTTTGGGGCACCATTGTGCAAATTGGCGTTGTTGATATCGTCTTTTCGCTGGACTCGGTCATCACTGCGGTCGGCATGGTGGACAACGTCAACGTGATGGTTGCCGCCGTGGTGGCCTCGGTCGCGGTGATGATGTTTGCTGCCAAACCCATTGGCGACTTTGTGGACCAGCATCCGTCCATCAAAGTGCTGGCGCTGGCCTTTTTGACGATGGTGGGCACGCTGCTCATTGCCGAAGCGTTTGATGTGCATGTGCCCAAAGCCTACGTGTACGTGGCCATGCTATTTTCCTTGGGCGTGGAAGCCCTCAACATTCGGGCGCGCACCAAGCGACAAGCGGCGTAACGCGGCTAAAGTTTGAGCAAGTTTTTCAGGAATCCTTCCACCGGGCCCTTGGCTTGCGGAAATGTCAGAACCGTGTGAGGGCCACCCGGGATAAGAACAATGCTGGCTTTCTTGTTATTTTTCAAAACCTGACCGCAGTGACCTACGGCTTGTGCGTTGCCAATCCAGGTGTTGCTCGGCGAAAAATAAGGGTCGGTAGAGCTGATGATGTTTAAGGTGGGTTGGTCATCGGGAATCGCTGTTTGGTGGGCCGTGACAAAGTAGTTGTTTTCGCAAGACCATGAAAACAGGATTCGTCCCGCAAATTCATTTCCCGTGTGGCGAGCCACCGGGACCGAGCCTTCACTGGTTCCAGCCAACACTAATTTGGTTTTGTCTGCCCAATTCAACTGTGCAATGGCTTTGAGTGCCATGTCAATTTCCGAAGCCCGCAGGGCGTGCACTTTTTCGTAGGTTTCTTTGTCAATAGGTGAGTTGTAGGTCAGACGGTCTTTCAAGCCAAAAGAGTTGGGGGCAATGCTGGCAACCCCAAAACTTGCCAACCATTGCTGCCATTCCCCAATCGCCTTGAGGCCAAGGCCCGAAGAGCCATGCATAAAAACCACCACGGGGACCTTGACGGTTGTGAGGTTGGGTATGTCCTTGAGCGCGCCCAAATAGACCGACCCACCCGTCAAATTGGACGGCAAGGCCACTTGCGCCTCACGCATCACGGATTGGGCTGACTCGCTGGTGTGAGTTAGCGCACCGGCTTTGATGCTTCCTTGGGGCGTCTGACCGAATGCAGGCAGCAAAGCCCCCAGAAGTACCAGGAGCAGGGCGGATGTTTTGAAATTCATAAATTCTTTTTTCGAATAAAAATATTGCTAATTTAGAACATTATGAGGTACCCAACGAACGTATACCGCCTGAATGACCTCTCCCTGAATGTGCAGTTTTTTTTGGGTTTAAAAAGACTTTGGCTCATTATTTATAGGCTTAAGCAGCTATTAATAAAATAGCACTTCTCAAGCCACCCGAGGCTTCACTTTAGACGCCGCCAGCTTGGCGTTGGTGCGGGCCACTTGCACATCGGCGTCAAAAGCGAGGGCCACGCCCATGCGGCGCTTCACAAAGCTCTCGGGCTTGCCAAACAGGCGAATGTCGGTGTTGGGCACGCGCAGGGCGTCGGCTACACCATCAAACACAATGCCTTTGGCCTCCACACCGCCGTAAATCACGGCACTGGCGCCAGGGCTGCGCAAGGCGGTGTTGACCGGCAAACCCAAAATGGCGCGGGCGTGCAGCTCAAACTCGCTTTGCACTTGGGTGGTGAGCGTGACCAGCCCGGTGTCGTGTGGTCGCGGGCTCACTTCACTGAACCAAACCTGATCGCCTTTAACGAACAGTTCCACGCCGTAAAGCCCCTGGCCACCCAGGTTGTCGGTGACGGCTTTGGCAATTTGCCGCGAGCGCTCAAGCGCCGTGCCAGGCATAGGGTGTGGCTGCCAGCTCTCTATATAGTCACCGCTGACCTGAATGTGGCCGATGGGTTCGCAAAAGTGGGTCTCTACTTGACCCGCAGCATCCAGCGCGCGCACGGTCAGCAGGGTGATTTCGTAGTCAAAGTCAATAAAGCCTTCCACAATAATGCGCCCACCGCTCACCCGGCCACCGGCCATGGCGTAGTCCCAAGCTTTTTGCACATCAGCCGGGCCGTCGATCTTGCTTTGCCCTTTGCCCGAGGAACTCATCACCGGTTTCACCACGCAGGGGTAGCCAATGCCGGCGTCAATAGCGGCTTGAAGCTCGGCCAATGAGTCACAAAATTTGTAGGGGCTGGTGGGCAAGCCCAGGGTTTCGGCGGCGAGGCGGCGAATGCCTTCGCGGTCCATCGTCAGGCGGGCCGCGCGGGCGGTGGGAATGACGCGCACCACACCCGCAGCTTCCAGTTCTTCCAGCATGGGCGTGGCAATCGCCTCAATCTCGGGCACCACCAGGTGCGGGCGCTCGGCCTCAATGAGGGCTTTGAGTTGGGCGGAGTCGCTCATGGTGATGGTGCGTGCGTGGTGGGCCACTTGCTGACCAGGCGCGTTGTCGTAGCGGTCCACGGCGATGGTTTCCACGCCCAGGCGTTGCAGGGCAATCAAGACTTCTTTGCCCAGTTCGCCAGAGCCCAGCAGCATCACTTTGGTGGCGTGGGGGGAGAGGGGAGTGCCAAGAGTTTTCATAGGTCGTGCGCGTTGCCGCGTCCAAAGAGTTAAAAGTGGGGCTATTCGCTCCAGCCACTTGGGCGGCGTGGGCGACAATACAGCCATGTAATCTTCAATTTTATCTGTGCAAAATCTGCGCAAAAGCTACGGCGACGCCACGGTGGTCGATGGCCTCTCGTTTGGCATCCAACCTGGCGAGTGTTTGG
>Ga0114978_10005164_pt1 | contig 10468 bp, 13 predicted proteins | sample S_140212_EF_Meta_FD_87027 | JGI IMG/M metagenome (GOLD analysis project Ga0114978, IMG submission 87027) | Freshwater microbial communities from Lake Simoncouche, Canada to study carbon cycling - S_140212_EF_MetaG | ecosystem: Environmental > Aquatic > Freshwater > Lake | place: Lake...
CAGAGCCAGAGTGGTTGATGCCAGCCACTTTAATACCAATACCATCATGCCTGCCTATTACCGCGCTGATCATCTCAAGCGCGTTGCTCCAAAGTTTGCAGGTAAAACTATCTTGAATGAGCAAGAGATTGAGGATGTCGTGGCATTTTTGCTGTCCCTCAATACAAGTGCTAAGGTTCAATGATGCGCCAAGATTCCCACTTTTCCCGATTCCAACAAGGTCGTCGTACTTGGTTTAAGCGCATCCAAAAACTTGGCCTGATGGCCATAGGTGTTTGGTTCAGTCCCGTGACAGTATTTGCAAAACCGGAAGATGCAGCAAGAGCGATTCAAGCAATCACTGGTGGCAAACCCTTAATCAATGGCAAGGTGAACTTGGCCATTCCAACACTGATTGAGAATGGTAACTTGGTAGTACTCAAGGTCAGTGTTGAGAGCCCAATGACAGAAAATGATTATGTGAAGGCCATTCATGTGATTGCTGAAGGTAATCCTCTCCCCAATATTTTTACTGCCTACTTAACCCCACGTTCGGGCACTGCAAATCTCACTACGCGGGTGCGCTTGGCCGACAGTCAAACGGTCTGGGCAATCGCACAAATGAGTAATGGTAGTTTTTATCAAGGACGGGCGGAGACTCTAGTCACGCTCTCAGCCTGCATTGAGTCAGTTTGAGGAAAGACAATGAGTAAAACTTCGCGTACCTCTGTTACTGTGCCGCCAAGGGCCCAGAGAGGTTCTATTATTGAGATCCGCGCGATTGCGCAACACGATATGGAGTCTGGCTTTCGTTATACCGACGGTGGGAAGATTATTCCGCGAGACATTATTCGCGTATTCACTTGTACCTATAACAATGTTGAAATCTTTAAGGCGGACTTTTATTCAGGAATTGGCGCCAACCCCTTGGTTATATTTACTACGATCGCTACTGAAACGGGTACCTTGGAGTTTAGATGGATTGGTGACCATAGTTATGAGGCAGTCAATCAAGCGAACATTACCGTTGTATGATGAAGCTGCAATTTTTGCTGGCTTACTGTTTGATTTTTAGCACCTCATTGGTTTTGTCTGCAACAGACGCTCATCAAAAAAAACTGCAGTCTAGCTATGATCTGATGTCCAATGAAAATAAGGCAATGCAAGATGATCCCAGTCTGAACCCAGCGATGTTTTGGTTAGGCGATGGGGAGACACTTTGGAATCAGCCCTCTGCAAAGAACAATCAGTCCTGCTCGTCTTGCCATGGGGATGCAAAAAAGTCGATGCGGGGTACTGCAACTGTGTTTCCAAAAATGATCAAAGGCAAGCTGCAGACCCTTGAGAGTCAAATCAATCAATGTCGAGTTAATTTACAAGGTAATCCCGCACTTGCTTATGAAAGCAAAGAACTCCTCTCTTTAACTGCCTGGGTTGCATACCAATCAAAAGGGATACCCATTGCCGTCAAAAAAACTCTTGAGAATAAAGTCGCCCTCCAAAAAGGGCGCCAATCCTTTTACGAACGGATAGGGCAACTCAATTTATCCTGCGCTCAATGTCATGAAGACCGAGCTGGCTTGAAGTTGGGCGGTAGCACGATACCTCAAGGACATCCCAATGCTTATCCGATCTATCGTCTCGAATGGCAAACCTTGGGATCTCTGCAGCGACGCTTGCGAAATTGCATGAGTGGAGTGAGGGCTCAGCAGTATGAGTACGGCTCACCAGAAATGGCCCAGCTTGAATTATTTTTAGCTTGGCGCGCTCGTGGCCTACCCCTAGAATCTCCAGGGGTCAGGCCTTAATCAGAGAAGACGACTGAGGTAGCGCCGTTAATCAAGACTCGGTCATGCAGGTAGTAGCGCAAGGCGCGCGAGAGCACTGTGCGTTCTAAATCACGACCTTTGCGTACCAAATCATCTGGTGTGTCGCCATGAGTAACTCTGGTGACATCTTGTTCAATGATCGGGCCTTCATCTAAATCGCTGGTCACAAAGTGGGCAGTAGCGCCAATCAATTTGATGCCACGTGCATGGGCTTGGTGATAAGGTTTAGCACCCTTAAAGCTTGGTAAAAAGGAATGATGTACGTTGATGCAACGTCCAGATAATTGAGTCGATAAATGATCTGACAAAATTTGCATATAACGAGCCAAAATCACCATATCTACTTTGGAGTCTGCAATGATCTCCAGTAATTTGGCTTCTTGTGCAGGTTTAGTTTCTGAGGTAACTGGTAGATGGTAAAAAGGAATATCAGCAAAATCAATGCTGGCATAAACTTCTTTGGGATGGTTAGAGACGATGCCACAGATTACCATCGGCAATTCACCAATACGCCAGCGGTATAGAAGATCTACTAGGCAATGATCTAGCTTAGAAGCCATGATCAAGACCCGTTTTAAGTCTTTTACGGCGCGCAGATTCCAGGTCAGCTCAAAACGTTTTGCAATCTCAATAAAACCAGAGCGCAAAGTATCGCCATTGGTAGGGCAACTAAAACTTACCCGCATAAAAAATCGCTTGGAAGCCTTATCGTCAAATTGCTGGGCCTCTTCAATATCTCCTCCTGCCTGAAAAATATAAGTAGAGACTGCGGCTACGATGCCAGGCTTATTGGGGCAGGTGAGGGTAAGGTAATGGTTTTCGGTAGTCATCGTGTAGATTATCAATATTGCTGGTAATTGATGATTTTAGTACGATGCAGCTTAGTTTTAGGCCTTACAGAGATTTATTGTTTGATGACTTCTTGAGTTTGGTCTGCAGGACCTGGTAGGGGGTTACTGTTATCAGTGACTTTAGGCAAGACAATTTCTTGGCAGATAGGTTTAGGCCCAACGACATTCAAAAAGTTGCATTCTTTCTTGGTGGCAGCTGAGGCAGCATGCTCTAAGGGAGATTTGCCAGTCGTGGCGGTTGAGACAATACTGCTTGCGGTGGCTGGATTCGCCACTGCAGCAGCAGTTACTGTGCTACCTGCTGAGCTAGCCACGGCGGTTCCCGCGCCACTAATCGCTGCTAAAGGCGCGAGACATCCTTGTAGCCCCTGCAGTATGAGAAGTTGGATAACACTAAAGAAGATAAGCCAGATTGTCCGCATGGACAAGAATTTACTTTGCTCGGGTACAGACCGAGTTAAAAACACCAGCGGTCCAGGTGCCGCTCTCCACCCGTTCATACTTACTGTCTGGCGTATTGTTATCTGATACGACTGTGCCAGTCCCCTTATTACCAGAGAATTCTTTATAGGCGATTGGGCGGTAGCTCACAGTAGGACAGTCAAATTCATTGACGCCAATAATAGAGTTCACAGTTTCTTTGTTTGTTGGGTTTACGCCAGGCTTTTTAAAATCGAGCATCGAGAGGATTTGTGCTTTTTCGCCTTGAGTCTGGATAGTATCTGGGTCTACATAGACTGACATCAACTCATTAAAGCCTAATTCTTTCCAGGCGGCATTAGCATTGCCGTAAGTAAATAATATGGTGAGGGCACCTAAGCTAGCGAGTAGAACTTTTTTCATTGAGTGACTTTCAAAAGAGGGCCTATAACTTATCAGTTTAGGGGTATTTTATACATCCTAGGCAACAGAGCTATTACTTATTATTTAGTTCCAGTGTATGTTTAGGATCCTTGGGTTTCATCTGCAAGGGGAGGTATTCATTATTTGCCCATAATGGATTCATATTTCGGGAGAATTTGCTCTGGATCCAGCCTGATTGACCTGCTTGGTAGATAAAAAAGGATTTTTCAAGATCAGCTAAGTCATAGATGGTGCGCAGGCTTGGGGTTTGCAGGGTTACATAAGGCCGGTCTGAACGTAGTAGCTCTAATCTGCCGACATTAATCGTATTGCTATCCCCCGGAAAGGGTACTTCAAGATTGAAGAATCTGCCAATCACTGGGACCTTACTAAAGGGGCGGTGCTCTGAGATGGCAATATGAGCCTTACCCCATGACCATACACTGGGGTCATTGCCATATTCCTTGCTCAAGTATTCTAGCGCTGTATCAAAAGCCTTATTCGAAGATTGCAAACAAGATTCAATTTGCGCAGATTTGGGATCATCGCACCAAGGGCTATTGGGATTTTTGAGCTGCTCAAGTAATGCCCCTCGGTAATTACGCTCTCCATAGGTTTCGGTAAACACGTAACCCAAGCGAGAAAATAGATTGCGCGTCAGATGATCTGCCCAGGCATTAAAGATCAGCGCAGCAGCACTGTTCACCTTCATATCACCATTGAAGTCTTTTGAAATCTCTAAAGCTTTAGCTCCTAGCGGATGGCTCGGGGAACTTGACTTAAAGAGCTCTAGCAAAGGAATGGAACTGAGAGACAGGGTATCAGCTTGCATGGACTTCATATCGTTCAGATCATGAGCATTTTTCGCCTGAATGAGATCGACGATGCGGTCATAGCGTGCTGATAAATCCCAGTCAGCTGTCAATGGGTTAGGATCATTGCGAGCAATAATGCGTTGGTTGGCAGTGGCAATCCAACCCTGCTCTGGATTTGTGCTTGCGGGTAGTTGCTCAAATGGGATGTAGCCATTCCAGTCATATTGCTTGTCCCAACCGAGGGCAGGAGCAACGCCATAGAGTCCGCGATGCAGAACGCGCTGCGGCGCAACCCCGGCAGCTTGATAGGCAATATTGCCTTCAGTATCAGCCATCACCACATTTTGCATGGGCGCGTAATTCTGGCGCAGTAAATGTTTAAAGGAATCCATATCCTTGGCGCGATTCATTTCTAGTAGACCGGCGACGGATTGGTTTTCCACATCCAATGCCGTCCAGCGTAATGCTAGAGCAAATCGCGTCGTGTCAATTGCCCGTTTAGCCCGTCCATAAGAGTCTGAGATCACTGGACCATGACGGGTTTCTTTCACAATGAAATGAATCGGCGGTGCGCCTTTGATATCAATAATTTCTTGCCGCACTTTAAATGGTAGAGGACCATCTGGCCCACGGTACATACCAGGATTTTTTTCATCAATCTGCTCAATGTACAAATCTTGTACATCAGGATTGGTATTGGTAAAGCTCCAAGCAAATTTCTCTGCTCTGCCGAGAACTACTGCGGGTATTCCTGGCAGGGTAGCGCCTAGAACATTCAATCCTGGAGCATCGATATGGGCAACATACCAAATAGCTGGTACCGATAATGCTAAATGAGGATCATTTGCTAGCAATGGTTTGCCGCTCGCGGTGAGTTTGCCACTGAGAGCCCAGTTATTCGAACCAATGCCATCCTTTCCTCCGGGAAGATCAATCAGACCCAGCTCGGTTATAGGGAGTTTTTTTGAGCGACTATTGATAGGACCTGCTTTGGGGTTGAAGACCTTGAGATCACGATAGATTTTTGCAAAATCCATCGTGGTCACAGGCTCGCCCACTTCAAAAGAAGGCATCACTTCCCAGATTTGCTTGGTCGATAAAAATTGCGACAGTTCTAATCTTTGCAATTCTTTTTGCCAGTTCCCTCCTAAATCGTAGGCCATGATTAACATCCAAGCGATGCTATCGGTTGGAGACCAATGACCTGGCTTAGAGCCAGTTAAAAAATATTCCACTGGTAATGCCCAGCCGAGTTGCACATTACCTGCATTGACGCCATCGGCATAAGCTTGCAGTAAGCGTTTTGCAGCAACCGGATATTTATCAAATTGCTGTTCGGCAGCGCGTTTGATCCCCAGCGTGCGAATGAAGCGATCAATATTGACAGTTTCATTACCTAGGATTTCAGATAGGCGCCCACTGGCAATACGCCGATTCATTTCCAACTGCCAAGAGCGATCAGTGGCGTGTATATAACCTAAGGCAAATAAAGCATCCGCTTGACTATTGGCTTTAATGTGAGGAATATCCGCCTCATCAAAAGTCACCATCACGCTATCCCCAAGACCTTTCATTATGCGTTTGCCTGAGGGGCTAGATTGAGCGTAATGGAGATAACTTAAAGTGAGCACTAAAACGACTAATAGTGTGCTGCCCAATACCCATGTGAGAGGGCGTAAGAACTGACGTGGACTGGCTACATGACCGTTGCGTTTCATTGCGACATTCTAGTGTTTTTGGCCTAGGCTGCCCCGAACCTATAGTGCTACAGGCTTCCCAAGGGTATTAAGGGCGCACATGCTAAAATTTCACTTGTCTTGATTTATATAGCGCGGCAGTGACTGCTAGTGCGAGCCCGAGTGGTGAAATCGGTAGACACAGCAGATTTAAAATCTGCCGACTCAAAAAAGTCGTGCCGGTTCGATTCCGGCCTCGGGCACCAATCGATATTTTCTGGATCAACGTAAGGTTGAAGATCCTGTGGGTCTTTCGAGTTCAAAGATATCGTGACTGCGTAAATAAAACGATTTACCGTGCATACGCGCTACGAGCCCAAGCTTTTCAACCATCACATAGCCATTTTCAGCATCATAGAACCGATCATCAATGTGATAGTGAATAACATTACCGATCACGATGTTGCGATGATTGCCGATATCCATAATCTGCACTACGCGACATTCCATATTGATCGGTGATTCCGCTACTCTTGGAGGCTTAACTTGAACCGATGGTGCTGCTGTGAGCCCCGCATAGTTGAGTTCATCCTCACCAGCAGGAAGTGGGCTTGCACATAAGTTCATCTTCTCTGCAATTTCTTCTGACACCATGTTCACTACAAATTCACCGGTTAACTCAATATTACGTACAGTATCTTTAGGCACTCCAGGACTTTTTGAATCGATTCCTAAAACAATGATGGCTGGTGTGCTTGCCATGATGTTGAAAAAGCTAAATGGGGCTGCATTCACTCTAGCTTGATCATCTTGAGTGGTTACTAGGGCGATTGGCCTTGGCAGGACGCTACTCAGTAATAACTTGTAGCGGTCTTTTTCATTGGCGGTGGTGAGATCGATTTGCATGGTATTTAGTCTAAAGTGATTCCAGCTTTTTGAATAACGACTTTCCAGTCTTGAATTTCCATCTGAATTTGTTTATTCATCTGCGCCGGAGTGGTGTGAACGGTTGTCCAGCCTTGCTCCAACAGTTTAGATTTCACTTCGGGCATAGCGATAATTTTGCCTAACTCCAGATTGATTTTATTGATAATATCCGGAGGTGTTCCGCTAGGAGCGAGGATTCCATACCATGAGCCCACTCTAAAACCTGGAACACCTTGATCTTTGATTGGCTTAATCCCTGGCAAGGTTTCTAGGGGCTTATCGCCCGTGACTGCAATGGCGCGTAATTTTCCAGCCTTAATGTATTGAATTACTGAAGGCACGGTAGAAAAGCTCATCTGCGTATCGCCAGCCAATAAGGCGGTGGCAGCCGGGGCGCCACCGCGATAAGGGACGTGTCCAATATCGACACCAGTTTGTTGCTTAAACACCTCTAATGAGAGGTGTCCAGTCGTGGCAATTCCTGAGGATCCCGAGTTTAATTTTCCAGGGTTGGCTTTGGCATAAGCAATGAGCTCTTGAATATTTTTGACAGGGAGTTGGTTATTGACTACCACCACATTTTCAACGTTCACCAGGATGTCTACGCCAGCAAAATCTTTTTCTGAGTCGTAGCCTACTTTTTTCATGATGTAGGGTAGAACCTCAACCGGTCCCACTGAACCCAGTAAGAGGGTATAGCCATCTTTCTCAGCCCTAGCAACTTCGGCTGCGGCAATAACGCCACCACCACCAGATTTATTATCAACAACAATCGATTGCTTCCAGGCTTCACCCAATTTTTGCCCTAAGATTCTGGCAAGAATATCGGTTGCTCCACCAGGTGCAAATGGACTAATAATTTTGACGGTCTTACTGGGGTAGCTAGAGGCCGACTCTTGTGCATTGACTAAGCAGCTCAGACCCATTAGCAACGCTAATGCCCTTAGCTTCAGTCTTGATCGATAGGATAGTTTCATTCTATGTTGTCTCTGGTTGGTGGTTGGTTGCTTTTATCAAAACAGTTTATCTTGAAATGGGATCTTGCATGTCTTTTTGACCTAGGCAGGGAACATTAAAACCTTGTTGGAATCTAATAGGAATATCATTGACATGCCATCACTAGTAATATTTTTAAACTAGAATGGTGGCTTTGATCCTCTAAGCTCTGCAGATTTCTATGGAGCTATTGGCTTGGCCGCTTTCATGACAAACTTACTCAAACTTTTCCTTTGCGCTGGATTCACTTTTTCATCCCTGGCGGCATGGGGTATTGATGTTCTAGAATTTAATTGCAAGCGCTCGGAAAATGGCTACACAGAAGAGTATGCGATGAAGATCATGTTGGCCTCAGGGACTCAAAAGGCCAAGGTATTTCTGGATGACCGTGATTTAGATCGGTCTGATGCGAATGGTAAGCAGACGGTCAAAAGCGTCACTCTGGCCCGCCCCAATATTTTGATATCCATAGTAGCTAGCTTTGAGCCGGAAAATATTATGGGTACTGCTTACACCGCAGGAACTGTATCTAGCAACATGACGCTACATCCGGTAACCGGCAAGTTAAAAAAAGTAGAAAAAATTCAGGGGGGGATTTTGGGTGAGACGATGGGCAATGGCACGTACGTCAGCGAAGAGACTTGCCTGCCATCCAAAATGCCGTATAAATTAAAGTCAAGCTGAAATATACCTAAAGCCAGTTTTAATCAGGCTCGGTCACAAAACCCAACTTAGTTAAGCCGGCACGACGTGATGCTGCTAAGACTTGGGCAACATACTCATATTTCACGGATTTATCAGCACGCAAATTAATTTCTGGTTGCGGCTCTTTTTCAGCAGCTTTCTCAGCGTAGCCATGAAAGGTTTTTAGATCAATCGCCGTGCTATTCCAGAAGATTTGACCTTTAGCGTCTATCGATAGCTGAACAGACTCGGGCTTAATTTCATTACGAACGCTATTTGCCTTCGGTAACTCTACCTTAACAGCCTGCTGAATCACTGGTAGCGTAATCATGAAAATAATCAGCAGCACCAACATGACATCAACCATCGGCGTCATGTTAATTTCCGCCATGATGGCGTCTTCATTCTGATCGTTTTGCATATGGAAAGACATGCTTATTCTCCAGACTTCACGCGCGCACCGGTTACAAAATAGGCCAGTAAGTCATTGCCAAAACGATTGAGGTCAGCGATAAACAGTTTATTGGCGCGATTAATGGCATTAAATCCGAGTACAGCAGGGATCGCCACAGCAAGGCCTAAAGCAGTCATGATCAAGGCTTCGCCAATCGGGCCAGCAACCTGATCAATTTGTGCGCTACCAGAGCTGCTGATCGAGACCAAGGCATGGTAAATCCCCCACACGGTACCGAATAAGCCAATAAAAGGAGCGGTTGCACCAGTAGAGCCTAGGAAGGTGAGACCTTTTTGCAGGCTGGCAGCCATCATATCAATACCATTTTTAATACTGCGAGCCATCCACTCAGAATAGTTCAGGGTTTGTAAAAGTTCGCGATGATTACTCGCTTGACTCTGATGGTGAACCGATGCGCTACTAGCAGATTTTGCAATCTGATAGTAAGGGTTCAGCGTGGGATTGCTAAAGGATTGCAGACCTTGTTCAATTGAAGTGGCGCGCCAGAATTGGTCGAGCTCGGGTTTCAACTTGCGCAGATTGCGTAACTCCCAGAAGCGACTCAGTAAAATCACCCAGGTGACAATTGAACATGTTAGTAAGGCGATTGCGACAAAGCGAGTGATCATGTCGCCTTCAAGCCAGAGATTTGCAATTCCAAATGGTGTATTCATAGTCGTTAATTCTTGAGATTAAATTTAATTAAAAGATTGGTAGAAATTCTTTGGGGTGAGCCATTTACTAAAAAAGGTTTAAAACGATAACGTTTGCCGATATCGGCCGCTGCACGATCGAGTCTAGGGTAGGAGCTTGATTGCAAGAGGGCAATATCTTCCACTTCCCCGGTCTCAGAAATGATTAAACGCACCACCACGGTCCCTTGCTCACCCGATCTTTTGGAGAAGGAAGGGTAATAAGCATCGGCATCTGGTAGATAGACGACGATCAGTTTACCAATGTCTGTCTGAATGGGTGTGCCGCTCGTGCCACCAGCTGTTGAAGGCGCAACAGCTGCATTTTGTAGCTGATTTTGTGACGGTGATTCATTTTTTTGCTGCTGACTCGCATTCTCCGGTGGTGGTGGCGTTGGGTTTTGCGAAGACTTATCTTCGACGGTTTTCTTCTTGGGCTCCTCCTTAGGTTTAGGCGGCGGCAGAGCAGGGGCAGGGGTTTGTTGGCCCTTATTGGGAGTTGTTTCGGGGCTGACTAAATTGGCCATGACGCGTTCATCATCCATTTTTTGAGGTCGGCTTGCAAAATGCAAGAACTCGAGAGCGGGCAGGGCATGCATCAAGACCACGATCACAATAATGATGCGTTCCGTTTTCGTAAACGGGAGACGTGCATCGATCTTTGCCAAAAGCGTATTCATCGGATAGCGCCCAATCCAGTTGAGCTGACTGCGTGCACCTCA
>Ga0114978_10005166_pt1 | contig 10466 bp, 19 predicted proteins | sample S_140212_EF_Meta_FD_87027 | JGI IMG/M metagenome (GOLD analysis project Ga0114978, IMG submission 87027) | Freshwater microbial communities from Lake Simoncouche, Canada to study carbon cycling - S_140212_EF_MetaG | ecosystem: Environmental > Aquatic > Freshwater > Lake | place: Lake...
ATCTACGACTTAAATCAACGGTGGTAAAATTTAAACGGCAACGTTTTAGACAAAATGGCTTTCTCTGGTCTTATTAGACAAGAAGAGTCTGTATCTGTAGCTTAATTGTTATGATACCTTCGGGCCGGTGCACATAAGCCTAGGAACAGAAGTGCTCACGGTGTAACACCACTTTGAGTGTTGGAGCAAATCAAATGGCTCTTGAAAATCCAGTTTGGGGATTGTTGGAAGTAATTATCTTAATCTATAACTTCCTATTTGTTAGTTATGAATAACTAAATAAACGTGTAGTCATTAATTGTCAAGATGAACAAGACGAGGGTTCAACTCCCTCCATCTCCACCATCAAAGTAAATAAGGGAGTAAAATTCTCCCTTATTTTTTTTCTAATCATTTGACATTTTATTTAGATTCACTTATATTTATATTCTGAAACAATAAAAATTTTATTAATAAACAAAACAAAAACAGACAAAAATGAAAAAAGTAATTTTGGCATTAGGAGTTGTAACTGTAATGGCATCTTGTGGTGGAAGTTCAGAAACTAAAGAAGTTTCGACTGACTCAACGACAGTTGTTGTAGATTCTACTAAAACAGTTGATTCTACATTGGTAGATACGACTAGCGTAACTGAAGTTAAGTAATTAATTTACGGACCTAAGTAAAAACTATAAACCCCTCTTTTGGAGGGGTTTTTTTAATTAAAGTCTTGAGCTAATTTTATTATTTTTTTAAGTGCATCTAAAAATGATATTCCTTTGTCATTAATAATATCACTAATTTTTTTACCATCATATTCTGAATTTAATATTTTATCTAATAATTTTTCTTCTTCACTTTCTGAAGTCCCATTATTAACAATTTCCGCTTTTTCAATATAATCCATAGGATTAACTAACACTCCATCTTTTTTTAGTTCAAAATGTAAGTGAGCCCCTTTTGAGTTCCCATTACCCTTATCACCGGTATTACCGCCACTTAAACCTATAATTTCACCTTTTTTAACGGTATCTCCTTTATTTACTTTTAGTTCTTTCAAATGACAATATCTTGATACAAATCCTGAATTATGTTCTATTTGAATACATCCTCGCTAAGCTCCATTAGTGAAATCGGAAAAAATAACAGTACCATCTGCAGGTGAGAGAACATCCGTTCCTGATATTGCGTATAAATCAACGCCCGGATGTGTTTCATAAGTTCTTTTTGCACCGAAAGGTGAGTTTACACTTAAACTACCGGAAATAGGTGCTTTTAAAATATCTTCAGAAACTAATGACATTAGTTTTTTCGTCTTTTTAATTGATTCATTTAATTCTTGTGACATATTATTTATAAATACTTTAAAATTAATTAATATTTAATATCTAATAAATACTAATATTTATAAATAAAAACAATGAGTAATATAAATAGAATTTACAGTATTGCGAAATCAGTTCAACCTTTTGTTAAAGGTGAAAGTCTCGAGAAAATATACCAAATAGTTTTACAAAGTGATAGTTTATCTTTTGTTAAAGAATTAATCCCTAATAATGACCTTCCGATATTAATTTTTACTGCTTATCAAATATCAATAGGTAATGATGATAAAAAAATAGTTGAAGAAATTGTAAATAATCTATATACGTTTACTGTAATTAATTTTAGTGATGTAGAAACTAAAATACGTTGTGAGAATTGTTCCGGTAATGGTGAGGTTTCTTGTGATTATTGTGGTGGTGATGGTGAATACGATTGCAATACATGTAATGGTTCAGGAGAAATAGATTGTAATGAATGTGGTGGTGACGGTGAAGTAGAAGATATAGAAGGATATTCGTCTTCTTGTGATGAATGTAATAGTAATGGAAAAGTTGCGTGTGATGATTGTAATGGTGATGGTTATAATAGGTGTGATAATTGTCATAATGGATATAATACTTGTGATGAATGTAATGGTAATGGTGAAATTGAATGTGATGATAGAATTCCTTACAGTATTGAAACATATATGTCTTATGATAACGAATTAAAAAATACGATTCTTTATCATATTGAAGAAAATGAAGAAATCGAAAGTCCTAAATACAACGAAGATAAAACATTCCTTTTATATTATTTTGAATTTGATTCAAATGACGATATAACTGAGGAAGTTGACATAAGATATGAAAATAGTATATATTTTGGTGATTTATTAAATAATGGTCAATACAGAGTTAATAAATTTGGTACAAGTAAACAACCATTAAGAGTTACGAATATTTCTATAGATTTACCGGATAAATTTAAAAAATAATTATTTTCCCATTAAAACTCCTCCTAAAGATGAGGTGGATACTAGTATTTCATTTATTTCAGAATCTGTTAGTTTTGACTTCTTTTTGGTGAAATCCATACCGAAAATACCAACAAATTTGTCATCGATAGATTTTATTGCAAATAAATAACCTGATTTACAACCAGTATCTTCAGCAATATATTTTAATCCGTATGTAGCAATAGTTTCATCTTTAAAGTCAGGAATTGATATTAAATTATTTTCCAATAACTGATTAATTGACCTACTGAACAAATTTACAGGAATACTTTGGAAATTTGATTGAATTGAGCTAACCCCAACGTTAACGACTTCATAAACAATTGTAAATTTAGCCATAGATTTACCTGTAGGATAAAAATTACCCCCATTATGGAATTGTGCAATCCAAACTCTATCAGCATTAAACTCATCTCTAATATGTTCTATTTTTGTTTGAACTAATTCACTTTCTTTAAGTGCGTCCTTAACAATATCCGGTTTGTTTTTCTTTCCACTGAAAACTTGTTTAACAACTAACAATAAAACGGGACCAAGTACACCGGTTATAAATGCAACTATAACTTCATTCGACATAAGCTAAATAATATTTACGTTTAATTAATAAATATATAAACAGCATAAAAAAACATGATATTATATCATGTTTTTTTAATTATTATTTATTTAATCTTAAATCACCAAAACGACTATTTGCGAGTTGGTCATCAAAATCTTTAAATCCTAAAGATTGTGCGTATTCGTCATTCTTCTTTTTATAAAATTCTTTTTGAGTTTCAGCATCATTTAATTTATCTTCAGGTATTCCAAGTTCTTCGGCAACCGCAGCTTTACATTGATTAAAAGTCCCCATCTCTATGTTGATTGGTAAATCTGTTTCTATATTCTCTATGAACTGTTCAAATTGGTTTGCCGCTTCAAATGGCATACAATACGTTCCTTCATCTATTTGATACCCACTATCGTTTTGTCTATCGAATATTTCAACCCTACCCATTCTGTATCTTTCCCCAAGTAAACTAAAAACACCATAACCTACGGTAGAATAATAATACCTACCTTTGCGGTTGCTCTCATCCATATTTACACATCCCGGATTAACTTCCATATAATTGGCAAGTTCATTTGCCAAATATTCATTGGTAATCTCTATCTTATCTCTTTCGGCGTTTCGAGTAATATTTTCCAAAAACCATTTTATATCTTGTCTTTTTATTTTCATAATTTATCCTTTATCTTTATTTACAATTTTGTCTGTGTGATGGTCATTACCTATCTCAGACATAACGGGTCTATTTTTTAATAATCTAACACATTCATCAATATGGTATGGTCTAAATTCAGGATGACCATCCATTCCAACATCCATTCTTTTACCAATACCGAATCTTTTATTAGTTGGTAAGTGACAGTGTCCGTGAAGATGGTAATAACCTTTATTTAACCCATCCCAACTTGAAATAGGATAATGCATCAAACGGAATTTATTATCCCCCATTACTAAAGTATTGTAATGAGAAACGCTTTTAAATAAACCCTGAGCACCATCTCTATTATTTTCAATGTGATGGTCGTGATTACCCAAAATCAAGTGAATGTTCTTACAATCCAATCTATCCCAAAATTCTTTAATACTTTCAAACCCACCAAATGACCAATCACCAAGACAAATTAAAGTTTCGTCTTGCATAACTACCTGATTGATGTTATCAACTATTGTTGAATTCATTTGTTCAAGATTACGAAAATCTCTAGTCTGTTCAATAGGGATTTCACCATTTGGTAATCTCCAATTAGTTACTCCACGACAAATGTTTTTGTGGTTATAATGGGGGTCCGACATAACCCAAACATTTGGAAATCTACCTTTACTATCTGCTTGTATTTTAATCATAGGACAAAGATAAAACTTCTTTTTCTAAAAACCAAAAAGGAATTTCTCTTTTTTTCCATACCGCGAATCCGGACTTTGCACCCATATAATAATTTCTATATGATTGAACAACATCATCAACCTTATATTCGTCAGGCATTGCTGTTGGTGCTTTTGTAAGACCTTTATCTGAAATCTTTATTTTATTCATTATACACCATTCAATAACATCTTGAGATTTGTGTCGTTTTTCGTATCGGTAAGTATATTCTTTACATAACTCCAAACCAAGTTCACATAACAATAAGTAATTACTTAAAGACTCTCTAACCCATATTGAACAGGGATGATTTTTATGTGATAACTTATACGGTATTTGGTCGTTTGGTTCTCCGGTTAAATGATGAGCACCACACAAAAGTTGTGCGGTTTCAAGTATCATTTTAACAACGTGCTTATCACAATGATATTCTGCACATTTTTTTAAATCATAATCCAAAAAAAAGATATTCATGTTTAATCTATATTTGTGTGAGGAATTTGAACTCTTACGCAATTCTGTGGTTGACCTTCATTCATTAAAAAATTATTGATATAACCTATTATGTTTGCACTACCAATAGGATTTGCTGAATGAACATAAACTAATGGAAATTTAAATTCCAATTTTTTCTTATCTAATCTACTAGATGAGACTCTATTAGGATTTAATTCATAGTAATAATCAACTAAAAACTTAGCAGCATCATAACCAGTTTTTTCAGTAATATTATCATAATCTAATTTATAGTTTGGAGATACATTATTGAAATATTCATTCATAGCACTATCACCTAAATCGTGGTCAAAAGATATTAACTCAATATTATCTAACCCTGATTCTTTAACTTTATTAACAAATTCTTCGTAATTTCTGACGATAATCCAATTATCTGAAATTGGTGTTCTAACGTCATCTAAATAAATTCTTACCATAACATAAATTTAGTATTATTATTTTAAATAAACAATTTTTTATTTCCTATAATTATCTAAGAAATTTTAAATGCGTTGTGAACAACTTTTTTAAGTGATTTTGAATCTTGTGGATTACCAATAACAAAACCATTCATTAAAGTAAATGCATGTCTCTCAACAATCACAATATACGTTCCGGTTGGATACTTTTTAATGAATTGGTTAAGAGTTGTTCTTTTATATTTTAATTTGGTTGAATCATACTCTCTGAGATTTTGAATAACTTTAGGATATCTTCCATTAAGTTTTTTTCTATCATTCGCGAACTTTTCCATAAACAAAATAACGTTAGATGTTCCTGCATTATTCTTTCTTTTGAAATGTTTCTTAACCCACGAATGTGCTTTGTCATAACATACTTGATATGCTGATGCGACAGCTCTTACAAAACAGTCATTGGTTTCTGTTTGGGCTAATACTGAATCGGTGTATCCGATAATTGCACTTGAATTTTGGAGGTATGGTAGTTGTTTCATGATGTAAAGGTATATAATAGTTTTGAAACCGCCAAAATTATTTTATAAAGTTCTGATTATCCAATTACATATAGCATTTGACATTGATATGTCCTCTTTTGAGAGGTTAACCATTTCCTCCTCCGTAATCAACTTCACACTACCATATGATTCAATTTTGTGATTTGGGTTATTGGTGTAGACATCCACAATCCCATTATCCCCATAATACTCATTACATAGGTCCTGAACAGAGAACTCATTTTTGTGGGATTTCCAACGGATAGAACCATAACACCTTAATTGGGTTAAATATCTAAATCCATCAGAGGTCTCTAATATCTCCTCATAAAGATTGTTAGCAACTTGTCTAGCCTCTTCGTATTTTTCAATTAAATCTTTCATATTATGGTTTATTTAAATAACACCCTTATTTATCCAACTCACAGGTGTTTTGGCTGTCCCCCGAGATGGGGTTAGGATTAGTCATTCGTCTTCACGAAGTCGGGCTGACTTGCCCTGACGTTCTACCTATACGTCAATGTACGTTCCCATACGGACATCACTCCGTTTCTCATCATATTGGGTATACTATCCGGTGTAATGTTCCGGAACGTTCATTTAAAGTACAAGAGGAAGGAATTGCACCTTCATGATTCGGTTACCCTATATCGACCCCATAACAGGGTTGTGTCTTTCTTCAGGTATTGTCGACAATACCTATTTTCACCACTCTTGTATGTTCCCGTTTTTTCCTCACATTTAGCCCAATCATCAGTGAGACAATGATTGGATTTTGATTACAGAAGATTGTAAGGTTTTAACCCATCAATCCGTTACTACGGGCAAACTGAATCAGCGGAATGTATGGGACTCGAACCCATGGCCTCTACAGTGACAGTGTAGCGTTATAACCAACTTAACTAACACTCCGTAAGGTACAAAAAAGTTCAGGGTACCACGTACGGGATTCGAACCCGTGCTCTTCTCCGTGAAAGGGAGACGACTTAAGCCAGCTTGTCCAACGCGGCAGTTTAGTAGTTTTTAGGTCATGTAGAGGGACCGGAGGTACTGGCTCCAAAACTCTGGAGAGAGAGAAGGTTTAATCTTCATCATCATAATCCTCATCATCTTCTTCATCTTCATCGTCTTCAGTTTCGTCTGAAACTTCAGCCCAAATTTCAGAATCAATGTGAGGAACTTTTTCTCTAACTATATCTTGGTCTGAAAGTTCTTCACCAAGAGAATCATAAGAATCACCATCAGTTGGTTCCATTTCGTATGCATTCTCCTTAATATAATCAATGACTTCATCATCGGTTTTACCTTCAAGTTCAGGATAATTTGAAATATCAATTTTAACCGAACGGTAGATAAGTGTTGTTTGTGGATATTCCATATACCCAACCTCAAAGATTCTTTTTTCTGACATAATTTTTATTTTTACAAAGGTAAATAAAGTTTTTTAAATAATCAATTTTTTTTAACTCAAATGATAATAATATCCTTTACCCCAATAATCATCAAACTCTTTTTCAAGTTCCTGACCATCATAATATAATCCGGTAATTAATTGAAATCTTTCTCCAATTTCAACAAGTTGTGGACTTAATTTTTTATCATCAAATTCTTCACACTCAAGTTCAAACTCAAAGAAATTACCTTTTGAATAACTTTCAACAAATAATTTATTACCACCTTCGTGTACAAATTCAATATTGTCATTATCCATCATGGTATCATCATCAAAATACCAATCACTATTTTTTGTGGAATCAAATATTAATTCACCACTTTCGTTTCTAACTTCAATAACAATTGCGTCGGACTCATCATAAACACCTGTATAGATATTATCCGAATCATCAACATTATCAACGTTTAAAACTTTTGCAATGTCATCATATTCCATTTGGTCAGATTCAACATTACCCTCTTTAAGAAGATTTCTTTGTTCTTCACTGATGTCGTGAACCCAAATATCGGCACCACGTCCACCTAATTTGATTTTGTATTTCATATATTTTATTTTTTTAATTTTTCAATTATTCTTTCTTGTCTTTCAGATAATTTTAATTTCATATATGCAACCACTATCCAAATCATTGTTGTTAACTGCCAAGACCATGATGTATGTGTGTATAAACTAACACAAAAAGAACTCGCAGCACCAACAAATGCCATTAATATAAGAATTTTCTCTAAATTTTTCATTATTTTTTTGTTTTTTTACTATTTTTTTTATTTGATTCAGTTTTAGTCTCAACATTTTCCGGAGATTTTTCGGTTACTGATTTAGTTTTTTTATCAGTTTGTTTCCATTGGTTTTTTGGAATATATTTCCAATATCCCCCCTTTACTTCGGAATCAGCTTCTTTATCATTAACTCGTTTAATTACACCAACCTCAATGTTTTTGGTTGCTTTGATTGATTGAATACACTTCATAGTTTAAAATTTATATGTTTATGTTAAATAATTAATTATTTTTTCTTTAATCCCATCTTCTTTAATTCCCTTATTACCATTAGATGTTAAAACAAAATTATCTAATCCCCAATCATGGTTAAAATCTTGTCCATGACGAATTCCGGTTTTTCCCATATTAAGGTCATCGATAGAAACCCAATGAGTTATTTCAGGATGGTCTTGTAAGTATTGTTTAATTTCTAATGAACGAGTTTGTTCAGAGTCCCATTGTCTATCCCAATTAAACGTATCATCATAGTTTGTACAATCACCCAAATTGGGAGTAAATGAAATTGGTTTTTTGTTAATACCTTGCATATCGTAATACTTTCCCATTTCACCAAGGTCTGCGTGTCGTTTCCAATCGGATGATATAACAATTTCAGCACCGGTAGTATCGATAATTTCATTAAGAATCTTAATTGATTTTTTATCAAAATCATCAAATCTAACTTCAAGTGGCATATCATTCGGAGTCATGGACATCTTTATACGACCCCACTTTCGTTGTTTTTTGTATCTTGTTCCCCAATTATTAGAGAGACAGATAACCCCATCATGGTCTAAAAATATTACTTTCATTTGACAAAAATAAGAATAAATTTTGAATCTATCAAATTATTTTTCTTTTTTGTAAACATAAGTTATTGTGTCACCCACTTTATAGAAATTATTATTACTAACTATAAGTCTCGTTCCACAATCGGTAAAGTAATAGTATTTTGGTGTAACATCCATTACTGAAACTGGTTGAATTACAGAAAAACTATCTATAACACACTTAACTACGGTATCTCCCGGTTCAATTGTTCTTTGGTTTTTACAACCACACATGATTAATAAACCTAATATTATTTTTTTCATTTTAAAATTTCTTTTGATTTTTTTGATATCCAATATTCATCACCCTTAAATTCTTTCCAATTTTCAAAATCCTTTAACATTTCGATAACTTCTATTGGTACTAAAATAAATCCTTCTGGTGCAATTCCTCTGAATTTATAATAATGAGAATTTTTAATCTGTTCTTTGATTAGATTTTCTGTATCCATTTATTGTTTATTTTTTAAGTAAGAAAAAACCATTACCGTATTTGTATTTTGGTATCCATTTTTCTTTAATGTCACCAAAGTTATATGTGAAAGATTCTAACTTGAATCCTGATTTTTTAATCTTATTAATCCACCATTCTTCATCTTTTTTTGTGACGTGTGTTTTATCTATTTCGTATTCGGCAATTCTGAAAAAATCATCATCACCTAATGGAATTACTAATAAAACTTGATTTGATACTTTATAAAATTCAGAAAGAACTCCATCTATCTCATCTTCCGGTATGTGCTCAAGAACGTCTTTAGCGATTAATAAATCAGCTTCAATATTCATTTCTGATAATTTTCTATCAAGTAGAAATAACTTATCTTTTACTTGGGGGAGACTATTGTTTAAAGCGTATTCGCTAATATCAACACCTATTGCGTTTTTATTTAATAAAGTTAATGCATGGACTAAAAATCCTTTAGCACAACCAAAATCAATTACTGATTCAAAATTTATTCTTTCACAGATACTAATCGCTTCAGAAATACTCCTACTTGGTATCCATTTATAGCTTTCATAACCACTAATTTTTTTCTTAATTCCATTTTCGAAGTAATCTTCATTAAATTTATTCATCGTTTCTTTTTTATAAACATAATAAATAAAAAATTAAATGTCAAAACCTCTAAACTTATTTATGAAATTATTTTTTTTGGTAGGATTAACTTTTTTAGTTTCTACAGGTGCCGGTCTTTGTTTTTGAGTCTTTGTATATGTTGATAAATCGTTAATTGTTTTCCTAATATATACGTTTTTACTTTCTAATTGTACTTTTTCCGGCATTTCTGTCATATCATCGGAAATTACTGTTAATTTTTCATATCTTGGTAATACGTTTCTAATATATCCAGCACTTCTTGATTGTAAAGTTTTATCACCAAATGAATTATTCTCAGAATATGTTTGTTTATCGTGCCAACTGTATATGTATGTTACTTGGTCTAAAAAATAATAATGTTCATTACCCGCCATTTCTAACATTGGTGTACCATAAGCCAAATCACACGCCGCTTTAAAATATTCCCCCTCAAATCTTAAATGCTCGTCTTTAATTAATCTAAATAAAAACGCCCTATATGTCCTCATATGAGAAAAATTCCAAGTATTTGTTCTTGGATTATCGGCATCTTGTTTTCCATATTTCATTGCGTTACCTTTCTTATCTTCCCACTTGGAACCGCAAATCCAAACATTTTCTTCAGAATATATCTTATTAATTAAACCTAACACAAAATTATCCGATAATTTG
>Ga0114978_10005167_pt1 | contig 10466 bp, 10 predicted proteins | sample S_140212_EF_Meta_FD_87027 | JGI IMG/M metagenome (GOLD analysis project Ga0114978, IMG submission 87027) | Freshwater microbial communities from Lake Simoncouche, Canada to study carbon cycling - S_140212_EF_MetaG | ecosystem: Environmental > Aquatic > Freshwater > Lake | place: Lake...
TCATGGAGCATGCTGTAGAGAAACCTTACTGGACTCGACAAGCAGATATTTCTAGTTACGGACACAGGTACCGCATCATGGCTAGGCTGAGCGAGCAACACGAAATCTTCTGGACATTAAAGTGGGGAAGTAAAACATGAAATTTACAGTACTCGACGATGTACCATTGACTGCTAAGATACTGCTGTGCATATTATGCGGTATTGGATGTTGTTGGGGATTTGTTAACAATACTGTGTTGTTGATATTTGCCAGCAAGGTGGGATTTCCAATGGCAGTTGTAATCTGTGCTATCAGAAACAACTTAAGAAATCTAGTACACTTAATTACATACGTGTTGGTGTTGATCGCAGTTGGGTGGTTGTATTTTTATCAAGTTCCAGTTGTGTTAGCTACTGAACTCACTAAAAATTTTGTACCATCAACAACAGATTTCGTGATAGCTATTGGACTTGGTGTAGCGTTAAATTACTTTTGGGATCATGTTACCCGTATCAACATCATTGTAATGATTGCAGGAATGTCTAGCTTATTGCCTGCTTGTATCATGGCAGGGTATTGGATCAATTACGCACAATGGGGCAACATGACAAACAGTTTATTACTTTGGAGTGAGTATGCTATGGGAATGTTTATAGGATCAAATATAATTAATTGGAGTAAGATGCATGAATGAAAAACAAATATTATTTGCTACAGTTGCATGGGCGGTATTAATACTAATCATGTATAAACACATTACATTTGCCAAGATCAAAGAATGCTACGGCATGTGGTTTACCAAGGAATACTGGACTGACTATAATACTGTGGAGTTTTTAAGTTGGACTGCTAAGGCTATTATTATTGTGCCTGGTTTGATTTTTGGTATTAGTATTTGGTGGTTGTATTTCTTGACGCTGGCAACTTCGTTAACATTAATTTGGGCCAGTCGCAAAAAGGCATTGCCTACATTGGTGGGATTTAATACTCTTTGGACTTGGATCAGTTGTATGGTGCTTGCACAACATTTGGTATAACAAGGAAACAAATGAAAATATTAGTTACAGGCGGTCTTGGGCTTATTGGTCACAATGTGGTAGCACGATTGCAACAGCAAGGCCACAGTGTTGTTATCACTGATACCAGAACCAATTATGGAATTATTCCCCAGGCAGAAATTGATTACTTGATGTCCGAACGGTTAAAGAAAATTCAACCGGGGCAAATACATGCCATTGATATTGCAGGCAACACCATTGACTGGTTGTTTGCTCGTTACAAATTTGACATTGTGATTCACATGGCCAGTTTTCCCAGACAAAAAGTAGTCAATGCCAATCCCATGCTGGGTGCAAGAACTATGATGGAAGGCTTGTTAAATCTATGCGAAGCTTGCAAAAAGCATGATGTAAAGAAATTTGTTTATATCAGCAGTAGCATGGTGTACGGTGACTTTGTTGATGATGTAACAGAAGATTATGTTTGTCAACCCATTGGCCAATATGGCATCATGAAACTAACAGGAGAAAATATTGTTAAAGATTACCAACGTCGAGGTGTATTTGATTACACTATTATTAGGCCTAGTGCTGTGTACGGGCCTCTTGATGTGGAAGACCGAGTGGTGGCAAAGTTTATGCTCACCGCAATGCGTGGAGGCGTTCTCAATGTTAATGGGGCAGGGGAGACATTAGACTTTACCTACGTTGATGATGCCGCAGATGGTATTGCGACAGTTGCACTAAGTTCTAATACCGCAAACAAAACATATAACATTACCAAAAGCCATAGTGTTAGTTTGTTACAGGCTGCGGAAATGATTGTTGGGTTAGTAGGCAAAGGTACAATTAATTGTAGGGACAAAGACGCTGATTTTCCAAGTCGCGGAGCATTGAATATTGATGCGGCAAGAAAAGACTTTGGATATGATCCCAAAGTAGATGTAGAACAAGGCTTTGTTGAATACCATCGCTGGCTCACTGCAAGCCCTTATTGGACTACTCAACTAGCCCTCGCTTGATAAACACATAACTAGCCAACCAGTCCCACTCGTAGCTTTTATGAAGCTCAGTGGGATCTCCTTTGACTTCATTATAAAACGCCACAGCATCTTGGGCACCTTTCATGCTCCATTGGTCAGCAGAGAGATCCACCGTTAACCATTGGTTGAGCCTGTATTCGTTTTCAATATCAGGCAAGCTGGCTTGAAGTTTAAGCACTTCACGGAATGCAGTACGCCAGGCCATCATGGGAGTCGATGCATAAGTTGCAGTACCGCTTACAATAGGAACAACTTCATGTGCTTTTTCCATGGTAAAGTCCAAGCCAGTACCTTGCGTTTCCAACACAAGTTTTTTGTTGTATGCTACCATAGCCATGTGACCATATATCAAACCATTAACAGGATTGTGTGCGTGAAAGATATAGTGCTTGGCCTGTTGCATACGATCGGGCTGCCAGGACCAATCAAAATTTCTTTCAATATGTAGTTTTCCTGGCACAACAAAATACCAATCAGTTGTGCTGGCATTTGCAGCCGCATGCTGACTTGCTACACGACCTTTGATGCCGGTTACACAATGAACTTGGTTGGTGTTAGATGCACAGTCCAAAAGGTGCGCATAAAGATAGTCTGCGTCACTTTCGCCATTGCTCAAAAACACAATGTCCAAGGGAGTACCTTTTAGCATTATATGCTCTCGATTGATATAGGGATAATCATATAACTGTGTTTTGATATACGGTATAGCCACACGTGGCACAATCACACTTGATGCTCCTGGATCCAAGGGCACAATGGTTTTAGTAAGTTCTCGCCATAACGGAACAGTGACCAATGTACGATCAACATAATCAGTCCTAGTAAACAATGCTAATGGTCCAGCCCACTCAAACTTTTTCACTGCATCAACTTGGCTGTCTTCGTTGTGTTGTATTACAGGAATTGGCCTGCGTGGCACCGAAGTGTTAACAAAGTTAACATCATACCACTCAAGCAATTTTGCTTGCCCTGCTCGATATGCAAATGTTGGTACGTGCATAAAAAATGTATCACCAAATTTTTGATCATTGCTAGCAAAAACATGTAGCATACTGGCTTGCCACTGTTCAGGATGCCAAGAAAAATCAAAATCAGTATAGTCGCAGATGCTTGACACAACCCACACAAATTCGCAGTGCTCGTTGTCTGCATTTTTTGCAATGCGAGTCAGTGTATCTAGATAATTGTCAAAATAACGTACTACACTACAATCACAGTGAGATATTTGTTCACGCACTTTGCTGGCATTTCCATCAAGATGATCAATCACATACACTTTACCAGCTGTGCGCTGTGTTTTAATTCTTATTTGGTCCACAAACTTGATGTCTGTTGCGCCAGTAACTGTGTAGAGTGGCCCGCCTGTGCGTTGATGCTGTGTGCCAAACTGATATATGTATAGTGGTTCAGTGGCATCGGGGTGCCAGGTCCAGTCAAAGCTTTCAACATCGGCATTGTCAGGCACAGTCCAGCAATCGTCTTTTGTGATTTTAACAGATCTAGGGCTAGGTAAAAATTTAATATCAGTTGCACCGGGTGTGGTATAGCATGGCCCGTTTGTTTTTTGCCACTGTGTTCCAAATTGATACGTGTACGCTGGTTCAAGTGGACTAGGGTGCCAAGAAAAATCAAATGTATCTGGGTCAACTGAGTCCGGACAATGCCAGTTCATGGAACTTGCTATGGCTTGAGCACGTTGATCAGTCACAAGCTTGATAGGTCCGGCACCGTGATTATATACTGGGCCTCCAGCACTCTGCCATTGTGTTCCAAAATGATATTCGTATTGTTCAGGATCAGTGTAATCTGGATGCCAGGAAAAATCAAACTTGGTATAATCAATGTTTGACGGCACAGTCCAATGATCGGCCATGCTGGGCAATCGTGTTATGACCTGATCAGTGTGATAGTTTGTATCTGTATACCCATGTTGTGGCACAAGGTACGTGCCAGAGTCACGTTGCCATTGGCTAGGCCAAGCATGCCGTTGCCCAGCTTCCCAAGGGCGAGGCTCCCAAAGCCAATCCCACCCTGTGTAGTCCGATAAGTAGTTGACTATCCAGCAATAACGTGTGCGGCTCAATTGACGGGCATGATCGATTGAATTGCATTCTTGTTCGTGCACAAACAGATTGGGTTTTACACCTATATAAAATACATCAAACATGATTAGAATAGATGAAATTTACAACAATACCATTTGGCCGTTTATACACACACGCATTCCGCTGACTCGGATGTTTTTTTGTGATCCTCCGGGACGTACTGATGTTGATGCTTTGTTTAACCATGGTGAAGATAAGGAAGAGTCTAATTATATATTTTTACACGATCAAGAGCCAATTCATCTGGACATACACCAACCATTGTTTGACGAGATTGTTGTACGCAATCTTGATTTAAACAACAAAACTGGGGCAACCCACAAAGCCATAATAACCAGCGAGCTCGATAGTGAATACGTTGAACAAGTATGTAGCCATTATGGATGGACACCGTATTATTACTTTTTCCATGGCTGGGCAAGTTTGGATTGGTATCGTGGGTATGATAAAACATTCCTGATTACAGATCCCGCACAGCGCACAGTAACGCAAACATTTATTGCACCAAATCGCATTGTGGCTGGTAAACGGCAACACCGACTTGCAATGTTGTATTATATTTTTAAACACAGCATGACCAACAACTGGATATCATGCCCTGAGGTTTGTCCTGCAGAAAACATTTCCGTGCACGATGCTGTGAAATCTTTAAAAGACACTTACCCCGATATTGCAGATGTATTTGCGGCACAGCAACTACCACGAGACTTCCCCGGTGAGACTGATCATCCCATGCACAGTTGCTGGTTGAGTTTGTTTGAACAAGTTGAGGATAGCTTGTTGTATCTTGTAACTGAAACTGTGGCCACGGGGAGTCGATTACATTTAACTGAAAAGACATTTAAACCAATTGCACATGGAATACCTTTTGTGATTGTGGGCACATGCGGTAGTTTAAAATATCTTCGTAGTTACGGATTCCAAACGTTTGGAGACTTCTGGGACGAAAGTTACGATGATGAAGTTGATGACGAAAAGCGTATTGAAAAAATTGCACATGTACTCAAAAAACTCAACAATCTTGATACTGAGTCTAAAAACAATCTTTTTCACCGCACACACGATGTAGTTGCACACAACTGGAATCATTTTTACAATGGTGGTTTTGAAAAAATATTGTGGCAAGAATTAACCGCAATGCTTGATGCTATCCAACGGGACTTTAACACTTGATTACTTTTTCGTACAATAGAGTATTTCACGACAGTAACGTGGGATATCCAAACTTGGCACAGCATCCTGCACAGCCATTCACTCCTGCATGGAGACAATTTGACGCACACTATCCTAGAGTTGTTCCATTGAGATTATTAATGTATACCAAAAACTACAACATCATGCGTGTTATCAATGCTGTTGGGTCTAGGTCGTGGTATCCTATAGGCCTAGGCTGGTTTGATTTTGGCATTGATTATTTTGACCTACTAAGCGATCTAGTAAAGCATGAAATATTAGATGGTGATGTCAAGGTGTTGTTCTACTATCACGAAGGCGACAATCCTGCACGTATCAAAACAAGATTAGATGAATTAGTGGTATTGCATAACTTTCCGCCTGATTGTTACCATTTTGTAAGTGCAAATACCACAGCGTCACAACTGGAAAACTTTAGTTACTTTCCTGATCACGAGTTCTTTTTTAGATTTGTTAACCGACACCAAACAGCAGTGCCCACTAACCCCACACAAGATTTTACCGCGCTAAACAGATTGCACAAGTGGTGGAGAGCCAGTATCATGAGCGACTTGCAACACCGAGGATTACTAGATAACAGCACCTGGAGTTATAACACAGCCAAAACTGACAGTATCGACCTTGAGCAAGATAATCCTATTGAATTGGATAGGTTAGTTGGGTGGAGGGATCGCACACAATCATTTGCCAATGCATCCCCACACTATTGTGATAACTTAACTAGCATACAGCACAATGATCATCATGTTGTGAATACTGATCTGTACACACAATCTAGATGTCATGTTGTGTTAGAAACACTGTTTGATGTTGACCAATCTGGTGGGGCATTCCTGACTGAAAAAACATTTAAAGCTATCAAATACGGTCAACCATTTGTTATAGCCGGAGGTCCAGGAAGCTTGCAGGCTCTGCGCGACATGGGTTACCGAACATTTGATCATGTGATCAACCCCATGTACGACACAATCCAAAACAATACAGATCGGTGGTTGGCTATTGCTGATGTATTAACCGAACTAAAATGCAACCCAGGATGGTACGAAGCATGTGCACATGACATTGTGTATAATCAAGAAATATTTGCGCAACGTACTCATGAACCAGTAAATAGATTATTAAAGGAATTAGAATGTCTACAGTAGTACAAAGTTATACCAGTTGGCAACCGCTAGAAGAGGTTATAGTAGGGCGTGTGCACACACCTAAACATTTTGATTTTATCAAAGATGAAAATGTAAAACGTCAAATGGCTCAGTTGTTGGACGAAACCAACGAAGACCTTGACAACCTACAACGCACAATTGAGCAGTACGGTGCTGTTGTGCGTCGTCCAGACTTGCCAGATGTTGATTGGTTTCATAAACTACAAATTCACGAAGTAAGCATTGGCCTCCCACCGCTAACTCCCCGAGATTGGCAAATTACCATGGGAGAGAAACTATTAAGAATAATCAATGTTAAAGAAACCGATGACATTTGTAACGAATATGAACGTCAACAACCTGGGTGCGTAGTTGATCCACACGGCAATGGATACAATCCTGACCATGTCATGGTTGATGCTGTTGCTAGTTGCATTGTACGTGTGGGTACTGATGTGTTTTTCGACAACAGCGACTGGTTGACCACCGGTCAAATGAATTGGATAAAGGACAATGTGCTAGATTCTCGATATCGAGTGCACCGTGCACAAACCAATGGGCATGGTGATAGTGTGTTTGCTATTCTAAAACCTGGTGTTATTTTATCCAGCATGCACGATGGGGATATTGACTATAACGAAAGTTTTCCTGGGTGGGAACTATGCCGCATACGAGATGCTAGTATTATGGCTGCTATGGAAGTAGGCAAGTTCAAATACGAAAACTTCAACGATCGCTGGTATGTGCCCGGAGTAAACCCAACAGATGATTTTGCAAAGTTTGTTGACACTTACCTTAACAAGTGGACTGGCTTTGTAAAAGAAACTGTATTTGATGTCAACTGCCTGGTACTAGATGAATCACACGTGATCTTCTCAAGCTACAACAAAGAAGTTTTTGACTTTTGCAAGAAGCACCATATTGAACCCATCATATGTGAGCTACGTCACAAGTATTTCTTTGATGGTGGTATCAGTTGCTGTACACAAGATATCCGACGTCGCGGACCGTTAGAGACTTATCTTTAAGATAAATTTTGCATCAAGCGTGTTACTGTGGCAGTACGTTGATTTTTGTTTTTCTCGCCCAGCACTATTACTATAAACTCGTGGCCTTGGCGATTTAGTATCAAGCCCATGCAAAACCCAGCTGGGTTTGTAAAGCCTGTTTTGCTTACTACAACATCTTTAAACTGCGTCAATACCGTGTAATTGGTATTAACAAAGCTGACTGCCAGTTTCTTTTTTTGCGCCGGTAGCTGTAGTTCTTTCATTGTGCTGATACTACGTATAAGCTCGTATTGGTTGGCGGCTTTGAACATTGCCCCAACTTCTTGAGGCGTGCTTACATTAAACACACTCAAGCCCGACGGATCATTAAATTGTGTATTTGACAAACCAAGTTCTGCGGCTTTTGAATTCATTGCCAGCATAAAAACACTTCGGCCACCTGGATGATGTTCAGCTAGTGTTTCGGCAGCGGCATTGTCACTCTTGACCAACATGGCATGCAACAACTCAAGTCTTGAATATTCACGCTGTGGTAAATGTGTAGCCGTGCGTTTGTTATCAATTGCAAATGTTTCGCCAAGTGATACTGTACTATCCAAAACAACCATTGCAGTCATTATTTTGCTCAGGCTAGCAATAGGACGTTGTGCATTGTCACCTTGCTGACTTACAATCCGGCTGTCTGACAAATCGTACACCAGTGTAGCTGGAGATGCGTTAGACGAAAGCGCAAGCAAGGCCGTAAGTGAAACAATCCATTGTTTCATGATACTACTGTTACACCATATAGTTTTTCAAATCTATCCGCATCAGCACGATTGTTTACCATAGGCTCACCTCTAATGTTTAAGCTAGTATTTAACAACATGGGACAACCAGTTTCAGCATGCCATGTTTCTAGTAATCTTCGTATCCCTGATCCGTCCTTGGGTACAGTTTGCACCCTGCTAGTATTGTCAACATGACACACAGCAGGAAATAGATCTGGATGCCGGCAACGAGCGATTGATTGCATGTACCTACTAGTACCAAAGCCATGGGGCATATCAAAATAATTATCAACATGTTCCTCCAGAATAACCGGAGCAAAAGGTCTGAATTTTTGTCTACGTTTGATTTCATTCACGCGATCTTTGATGTCTACGCCACGCGGGTCAGCGAGTAGACTGCGGTTACCCAGTGCACGGGGTCCGAACTCGGCACGTCCACTAGCAACCCCAACAATTCCAGTATCCAATAAATGCACCATTGCATCATGGACAGGATAATCACCAGCAATGTTGCGGCCCAAAAAAGCAGTGCTCCAATGTAAACGGCCACCGTGGGCAAGAGCGGCGGCACCAAGACTACTACCAGCATCGCCAGGACAAGGCATAATCCAAATTTTTTCAAAAAATTCTCCTAGGTGTCGATTTGCTAAACAATTAAGTGCCACCCCGCCCATGTACACAAGGTTGTTGCTCCAGTCAAGAGACCTTGCTCGGTGCATGACATTCTTGATAAGGTCTTCTGTTATGAGTTGTGCCGCACATGCAATATCCTCATTTGTAGCTGACTCAAGGAATGTTGAGTTAAACCCAGTGTGCAGATTATTTTTAAATGTGATTTTCTCAAAATCTTCTATTACTTGGCTGGCCATTGCAGAATACCAACTGGGTTGTCCCCAAGCTGCCATGCCCATTGTGATATATTCTTCGTCTAGTGGGTGTAGGCCAACGCGGCTAGTAATTGCAGAGTAGAAGAGTCCAATTGAATGTGGGTAACCTTGTGTCCAAAGTCTTTTATAAGTTGCTTTACCTTGTTGATCATATTCTGCTCCCCAGATTGAGATTGTTTCAAATTCGCCTATGGCATCAAGCACTACTACTGTGGCACGATCATATGGACTTGTTTGAAATCCTGCAGCCGCATGACTCAGGTGATGATTGTAATTTTTATATCTAGTTAAATCTTGCCAGTATGCATGCCCAATTTGATTGTGTACTATACTACGCACCGACAGCTTGTTCCACTCAATGCCTTGTCCAGCATACCATTGTCGTAATTGCTTGTATATCGGGCGTTCATAATATGCCACAGTGTCAATGGGATTGTACTCGGCAATGTCTTGAATTAATTCATTGCAAAAATTAGCATCGTTTTTCTTTTTACTGTAGCGTTCACTATGCCCGGCAAACAAGATGTCACCTTGTGGATTGATCACAGTTGCCCCGGCATCGTGGAAGCCAGCACTAATACCTAGTATATTCATTTGTAGATAAATGGGTCTCGTTTACGAAGTTCTTTTAATTTTTTTCTGTATCGAATTTCCAACTTGATCCGATTGATTAAATTGCGTATCCATTGCATGGTGTTATCCTTTGATGATGTCAATCTGACGCTGAACAAAATCTGCATCGCTCCAGCGATAATTGTATTCAGCACTGGCAGTTTCTGTGCGTATAGCTGCCACGTCTAGGTGTGTATTTAAGCAGTTCCATATGTCGCGATGATTGTTTGTACCAAAACTACGATCCAAATCAACTTGTGCCACTTGCGGGTGCCCAATTGTTAGCCTTGGGTCCTTGGGATCAAACCCGTTTGCTGTTAGCCAAGTGCGAAAGTCTGTCAGTTTAGATTCTTGCCAGTCGTGCCCTGCAGGACTTTGTCCCCACTCTATATCAAAATCCCCGGCTGCTTCTGTTTGCGATTTAAGTGTGCTGGTAGTTAGTTCTGCAATGCGACTGTCCCGGCCTTCATCGTTGAACACTTCCCAATGGTGTTTACCCACAGCTTTGTTTACACCCAGATAAACCCCTCCAAGATCACGACTGATTGTGTCTACACCAAACAATTCATAATCCTCAGCATCTAGTGCAAACCGTGGAGCATTTAACCAACACATGAGTTGGCTGGGTCGTTGCCAATCTGGGGCTGTGTTTGCTTTGCGTATGCTTAGTATCAAACTTTCATGCTCATGACACAACAAGTTCAACTGTCGTATGTGCCA